>OESW01000109.1_pt1 | contig 14945 bp, 11 predicted proteins | sample 1534831 | NCBI WGS metagenome assembly OESW01 (sample SAMEA104161952, study PRJEB21768) | metagenome | isolation source: underground water
CCGCCCACCCCGTGGATGCCGAACACGTCCAGCGAATCATCAATACCGAGCAGTTTCTTCAGGCCGGTGACGCCCCAGAAACATACAACGCCAGCCAGCAAGCCCAGCACGATGGCGCCCATCGGGCCGATGAAGCCGCACGCCGGAGTGACGGCAACCAGGCCGGCGACCGCACCGGAAGCCAAACCCAGCATGCTCGGCTTGCCCTTCAGCAGCCATTCCGCAAGCATCCACGAGAAGGCGGCAGCGGCGGTTGCCACCACGGTATTCACCATCGCCAGCACCGCAGTGCCGGTGGCTTCTAGGTTGGAACCGGCGTTGAAGCCGAACCAGCCCACCCACAGCAACGATGCGCCGATCATGGTCATGGTCAGGCTGTGCGGTGCCATTGCTTCCCTGCCGTAGCCGATGCGCTTGCCCAATACGATGGCGCCCATCAATGCGCCCATTGCCGCGTTGATATGCACTACCGTACCGCCCGCGAAATCCAGCGCACCCTTGCCGAAAATGAAACCGGATGGATCAGCATAAGCCGAAGGGCCGCCCCAGAACCACACCATGTGCGCCATCGGCAGATAAGAGAAGGTGAACCACAGTGCGGCGAACACCAGCAACGCGGAAAACTTGATGCGCTCGGCGAAGCCGCCCACGGTCAACGCCACGGTAATCGCCGCGAAGGTAAGTTGGAACACCATGAACAGCATCTCGGGAATCACCACGCCCTTGCTGAAGGTTTCGGCAACCGCATCCGGACCAACCCCGGTCAGGAATGCCTTGGAGAATCCGCCGATGAAATCATTCATGCCGCCGCCTGCGGTAAACGCCAGACTGTAGCCATACACCACCCACAGAATGGAGATCAGGCAGAAGATGGCGAACACTTGCGCCAACATGGACAGCATGTTTTTGACGCGCACCAGGCCGCCGTAGAACAACGCCAAACCCGGCAGTGACATGAGAATGACGAGTATGGTTGCGACCAGCATCCAAGCGGTGTCACCCTTGTTTGGCACGGGGGCGGCGACCGCATTTGCCACCGACTTGACAGCTTCCTCCGCGAACACCGGCGCTTCCAGGCTGCACAGCACAGCCAGCAGCGCGAAGAGCGCAAAAAGTTTTTTAGCTCCGGCGTAACGTCCGCTGACGCGGACATGAGCCTGCTCTGAAACTCCGCTTCGCTCCGTTTTCATGGCATGGCTCCTTATAGGGCTTCCACGCCGGTTTCGCCGGTGCGGATGCGGACCACTTGTTCGAGGTCGTGGACAAATATTTTTCCGTCACCGATCTTGCCGGTTCGCGCAGATTTCTCGATGGCTTCAAGCGCCTGCTCCAGCAGGCTGGCTTGCACGGCGGCTTCCAGCTTGACTTTGGGCAGGAAGTCCACCACATACTCTGCACCGCGGTACAGCTCGGTATGTCCCTTTTGCCGCCCGAAGCCTTTAACTTCGGTGACGGTGATGCCTTGCACGCCAATGGCGGAAAGGGCCTCACGCACCTCGTCAAGCTTGAACGGTTTGATGATTGCAGTGACCATTTTCATTACCGTTCTCCTTAAAATTTATAAATTGCTTCGAGACCCAATGAGCTTTGGTTATCCTTTAGCGTAATTCCGTCGGTAGCGAGGAACACTTTCTGGTCGGACCAGTCGTTGCGCGCTTCCGCCCGGATTTCAATTGCCTTGGTGGGCAGGTAGGCGAGTGTCAGGGTAGCTTCCTTCCATTTCTGTCCGGCGGTTTTGCCCGCCTCCCATACTGTGCGGTAGCCGTCCTTGTCATTGAACCATTCGCCGCGCAGCGAGCCCCGCCACTTCTCGTTGATCTGGTAATTCGCGTAACCCGCCCAGCCTTCCCACTTCGCCTTGCTGGCGCCGGTCGGCAACCCTGCTGTCAAAGTGTTGTCCTGTGAACCGTAGTCGTAGTTCAGTACCAGGGTGAGCTGCTCGGTGGCATTGTAGGTGGCGACCATGTCAATCAGGTTACGCGCGCCTTTCTGGGGATTCACGCAGGCGGCAGCCGGGGCACAGAAGTAATTACTGAGTTGCTCCTTGCCGGTGTATCCCTGGGCCGCGAGCGCGAAAGATTTAATGGGCGCCCAGGACAACCCCAGTTCGATAGTCTTGTCGCCATTGGTGTCCTGGAAATCGTCCCAGCCGTTGTTGACACCTGCGGTCAGACTAAACGTATCGCTGAGCTTATATGTGCCGCGAACGCCGGTGTGGGTGAAGGGAATCGCATAACCGAACAGGATCGAGCGCGAGTAGTTGACGTCGCTCGGGCTTTTGATCACCTCCGCCCCCGCGAGGGTGACGTATTTTCCGGCGATTACCATCAACGGCCCGGTGGCATAGTGAGCGTATGCCTGTGTCACGTCGAATTTTTTGTTGACACCGTTGGCCGGCCCCCGGCTCTTGTCGATGGTGCCATAGGCCGCAATAGTGTCTGCATCCTTACCCACAGTAAAGTTCACCAAGCCGCCGAAGCCGTTTTCCGGAAGCTTGGAGAACGTGAAATCAATGGCCTGCAAATTGACGGCATTCCTTTCGAAATCGAAGACCCGGTTGTTGAAATTATTGGGGTTGTTGGTGAATCGCCCGGAACCGGTAAGGCTGGTGTAGCCTATGTCAATATGTCCGGCGTGATCAAACGGTAATCCGCTGGGCACAGTGCCCGGTTTCTCAGACATGGGCATGGTTTCTGCGTCCGCCGCCATTGCCATGCCAGGCACAGCCAAGATGGCCAGGATTAGAGGGTTCAACAATTTGCTTTTCAGCATGATGTTTCCTTTTTGTTTAATTGAAAACGGAATAACTACCCACGCCATGCTCTCAGCAGGTTACATGCCACCACACTTTGTTCATATAAAACAGTTTGTTGCGCAAGAACATAAAATTCCATGTGATTGGCTTGCACCAATTTCATGCGAGTATCGTGTGTGCTTGCACTTATCAGGTGCGGCGATTAAACAGGGAATTTTTGCTACACTGCATAACCCATATGAAATGGAGACACACTATGTTTAATCCAAAATTTTTAGATGAGATTTCTGCCAAGTTGAACGAAATCGTGGCTAGCAGCCCGGCCAAGGATTTCGAGAAGAATGCCCGAGCTCTGCTGGCACAAGGTTTTGCCAAACTTGACTTGGTGGCGCGTGAAGAGTTTGATATACAAGCAGCAGTGCTGGATCGCACGCGTGAAAAACTCACTGCACTGGAAGCGCGCGTCGCGGCATTAGAAGAGCAACGCGACTAACCAAAAAACATCTTTAGCCACGGATTAACGCCGATGTTCACGGATTGCCTGTCTAATGCCATTTGCTTATTGGGTGAGCAGTGAGTTCCAGCCAGCCCGATGCTTTATCTGTGTTAATCCGTGTTTATCTATGGCTAACTGCTTTTTCCAGGACTGAAGATGAGCCTCGCGGTTCTGTATAGCCGCGCCCTCTCCGGCATGGAAGCCGCGCTGGTGACGGTTGAGGTGCATCTCGCCAACGGCTTGCCCAACTTCACCATCGTCGGCCTGCCGGAAACCGAAGTCAAAGAGAGCAAGGATCGCGTGCGCGCCGCACTGCAAAACTGCCAGTTTGATTTTCCGGCGCGGCGCATCACCGTCAATCTCGCCCCTGCCGATTTGCCCAAGGAAAGCGGGCGGTTTGATTTACCCATCGCGCTGGGCATTCTCGCCGCCACCGGACAAATTCCCTCCGGCAAACTCGCCGAATATGAATACGCCGGAGAACTCGCGCTGACTGGCGAATTACGCCCGATACGCGGTGCGCTGGCGATGACTTATCGCGCCGCCAACAGCGGGCGCGCCTTCATCCTGCCGCAAGCCAATGCCGCCGAGGCCGCGCTGGTGGAAGATGCAACAGTGTATCCGGCGCAAACGCTGTTGCAAGTTGCAGCGCATCTTGCCGGACGCGAAGCACTCATGCCGTATATCAGCCAGCCGCAAACCATCGCGCCGCATTACCCTGACATGCGCGAAGTGAAAGGGCAGACGCAGGCCAAGCGCGCACTGGAGATCGCAGCCGCCGGCGGACATAGCGTGTTGATGGTTGGCCCGCCGGGAACCGGCAAATCCATGCTGGCGGCGCGCTTTCCCGGCATCCTGCCGCAAATGTCCCAGTCTGAAGCTTTACAGAGCGCAGCAGTACAATCACTGGATGGCGGCTTTGATGTGGCGAAGTGGAAGACGCGCCCGTATCGCGCGCCTCACCATACTGCTTCCGGCGTGGCGCTGGTCGGAGGCGGCAGCAATCCTCGCCCCGGTGAAATCTCCATGGCCCTCCACGGCGTGCTGTTTCTCGATGAATTGCCGGAGTTCGAGCGTAGCGTGCTGGAGGTTTTGCGCGAACCGATGGAGTCTGGGCGCATCACCATTTCACGCGCCGCGCGGCGCGCCGATTTTCCAGCGCAGTTCCAGCTCATTGCCGCGATGAACCCCTGCCCGTGCGGTTATCTCGGCCACTACAACGGCAAGTGCCGCTGTACACCGGATCAGGTTTCACGCTACCGCAGCAAGATTTCCGGCCCGCTGCTGGATCGAATTGATATTCAAATTGAAGTCCCTGCCGTACCGCAGAAGGATTTGATCAACAAGGCCGATGGCGAAACCAGTGCCAATTTACAAGCCCGTGTCGAATTGGCACGGCAACGCCAACTGGCACGCCAAAATAAAGCCAACGCACAACTTTCGGTGACTGAAATTGATGCGCTGTGCATACCGGACGCACAGGGTATCGAACTGCTGCAACAAGCCATCAGCCGCCTCAACCTTTCCGCGCGCGCCTATCACCGCGTGCTCAAAGTAGCCCGCACTATCGCCGATCTGGAAGGGGTTGATAACATCGCAACCAAACATATTGCCGAAGCGGTGCAATATCGTCGGCTTAACTTTTAAGAATGCAGATTTTCGGGCATACACTGCGCGCCCTGCCTAATCCACTTCATCCCAACTACTGTGTTGCATGAAAAATTTCTTGCGCAACGCCACGTTGTGACGGAATTTGTTTTTATCAAAAATCCGGCAGTTGGCACTCCATTTATGCCCTTCGATGTGGCTCAGGACAGGCTTCGATACACCTTGCTGCGCAAGGCGCTCGCACGAACGGGTAGTCCGTTTTGGTGGAAGACCGTTCGCCCTGATAACCAGCGACAAAGCTGGCATTGTTTGCCAGCTTTGTCGAATGGCTAGAGTCTGTTGATATTTATGCTAACCACAAGAAAGTTGCGACGATAGCGATGAATGCCGAAAACCATTCGGCGAGCTTGTCGTAGCGGGTGACGATACGACGAAAATGTTTGATGCGAAGAAAGAAGCGTTCATGGTGCTGTCCAATGAAGGCTTCCTCAAAATCGGCATCTTTAGCAAGTTCGGCAAATACCGCATGCCAGACACCTTTCTTCGACCATCGGCCAAACCGCTGGTACTGCGCATTCTGCGCAAAGGCAAACCGATTGCGGACATCATTCCAATTGTCTGGTGTGCCTTCCTGGAAACGTCGCACAGTGCAGCCCTTGGTGCTGGATAGCGGAATGATCAGCGATTTGATACTTGAAAACCGTAATACGCAAGCGTAATGCGTGTATTTTTCGATAAGCCGAAAACAATATCATTCGCTGAAAGTCTCTTTGCTTGAAGATATGCGGGATGCCGCCATTTGCGACCTGTCCCCCGAAGTGATCCGCCACGCCATCCTTGCTTTGGAAAAGAGCACATTGCGCGGCTTGGACCCCATCCATAGCAGCAAGCGGGTATGTTTGTTTCCGCAGACCGGCGCTGGCAACATTACATTAGCAGATGCTGGCGGAGGGAGCGTTCTGATGGAACTACTAGCCATCTGACTAAGCTGTCGCCTAAAAGCGCCAGCAAGTCATTGATATGGCATCGTGATCCGAAACGGAATCAACTGTAGCTTGCAGTCTCACGACAATGAAGGGCTTGGTTCGAGGGTTTATGGAGAAAGAGTATTGTACTAAAGTACAATTGTATATCTTGGCTAAGTTTGTATAATGTTTATACAATCTATTTGCCCTGTTGCACTTGGAACCGTCAGCCGGAGGAGTATATTTGGTTCCAGAACTAAGGTAACTGACTGTCGGTTTTTTACAGAGCCTTTTTTGATATTTTATAGTGGGCCGAATATCCTTGAAATAGCATTGGGATGTCAGCGGCTCAACCATCAGCAAACTTGAGGACCTGGTTAGTCCTAACAGACCATAGATAAAAGGAGTGTGCCATGTATACAACAGTCGAAAAAGAGCTCTTCCGGTGGAGACGCGTGCGGAAAAACGGGCGCGAAATGGCCATGTGTACCAGGTTGCTGGTGATCGGGCAGATTGTCCTGAGTTCAATCGGTTTCGCAGTGGCAGCGCCAATAGGCGGTACCGTCACGGGTGGTAGCGGCACCATCTCGCAAGCGGGAAGTGCCACCAATATTAATCAGGCATCGCAGCGACTAGATATCAATTGGCAGACGTTTTCTACGCAAACCCACGAATCAGTCAATTTCATCCAGCCTAATGCAACAGCATTGGCCATTAACCGCGTCATTGGCGGCGTGCCGAGCGAGTTGCGCGGCGCACTCAATGCCAACGGCCGCGTGTTTGTCCTGAACGAATCCGGCATCACTTTCTATGGTACCTCCCAGGTCAATGTAGGTGCACTGCTGGCCACAACAGCACGGGATGTCACGGTGGATGGCGACCATTTCAGCTTCAGCGGTGGCGGATATGGCCAAGTAGTCAATCATGGCGATATCCATACCTCCAATGGCGGTTTTGCAGTATTGGCAGCGCCCTATGTGGAAAATACCGGCACGATTCAAGCCAACCTTGGCCAGATTCAGTTAGCCTCTGTCAAGGACTACACAGTGGATTTGCGTGGCGATGGCCTGATTAATTTCACTGTACCAAAACAAGCGATGGAAGCTATCGCTTCTGAAGGCGATAAACTGGGTGTGGACAACTCCGGCACCCTGCGAGCCCAATCAGGAACCATTAACATTAGCGCCAACCTGGCTCATGATATTGTCCAAAGTGTAGTCAACCTGGGTGGCGTAGTGGATGCAAGTGCATACAGCACTGGGCGCAACGGGGGTGTGGTGTTGGTTACCTCGGTTGGCGATATGCACATCACAGGAGCGATCCATGCCGATGGCGGTGTAGATGGCAATGGCGGCAGCGTTCGCACATGGGCCGATGGCACCAATTATTTTGAGCTTGGTGCGATTATCACAGCGCGGGGTGGTGTGAATGCAGGTAACGGCGGTTTTGTTGAATTGAGCGGAAATCAACTTTCCTACCGAGGTGTCGCTGTTGTTTCAGCGGCAAACGGGCTTGAGGGGATTTTGCTGATTGATCCGGTAACGAATATCGCTCAAGGATTCTTGATCCCATCAACAAATTACTATACGGATATGGTTGGAGGTGGTTTCGGCAGTACGGTGATGAGTCCGAATGACGATGGTTCAAGTAGTCTACTTCCTCTGGGATTTACACTTCCCTTCTTCGGTGGAAATTACACATCGTTCTATATCAACAATAATGGTAACGTTACCTTTACGAATCCTCTTTCAAGCTATACGCCAACTGGGCCGCAGGGATCTACTCAACCGATTATTTCTCCCTTTTTTGCTGACGTGGATACACGCGGCGCGGGGCAGGTATATTTGCGTAGTGACCCCAATCAAGTCATCGTGACTTGGAACCAAGTTGGTTACTATGGCTCCCATGTTGATAAATTAAACAGCTTCCAATTAGTGTTGCGCGGTCCCGGCTATTCGATCCCTGCGGGAGAAGGCTCCATCGGCTTTTTCTACAAAAACATGCAGTGGGAAACGGGGGATGCCAGCGGTGGGAGGGGCGGGTTTGGAGGAACTCCAGCCGCAGTAGGCTTTGGGGATGGGCTCGCAAACGGAGTAGTGTTGGTCGGGTCACTGCAGAACGGCATTTCCGGTGTGCTGAATAATCATCACATATGGTTCTACGCTAACCTCGTGCCTGTGGGGGAAACTCTAGCTACAACATGTAGCCCGTGTGAAGTCCACAACACACTCGAGGCAAGAAGGGTAGAGCCAATCGAACCTCTGCCAACCGGCAGGGATCCGTTGAGGATCGCTCAGGATGGCTTGGTGCTGTGGGCCTCTGGGGCAGGCGTGACGGTGCCTTCCATTGGCGCGATCGTGACTGCTGACATGCAGAGCGCGATCGCGGCGGGTGCTGATCCGACCACGCTGTTGCCTGCGACTGCCGCCGGCGGCATAGGCTTGTCATCCGGGCTGGATGCATTTAGTATAGGCGGGACCGATTACTGTGATCAGGTTGTGAGCGGCTCCTGTCTGCCTTCGTTGGGCAAGTGGTGAGTGGCTTCTGTCTGCCTGCGTTGGGCGAGAAGGCGAAGCAATAGTGATGTACTATATGAAACATGCCAATCAGCAATAACAAAGGAGTTTCAATGAAGCGACTCAGTGGAATGAAGAAGGTCAATCGTGATCTCAAGATGTCATACATTGCGTCATTGGGGGTGCTGGGCGTATCCGGCACCCTCTTCGCTGCCACCGCGATTGCTCAGGTACGACTGCCTGGCGTGGTGGACAGACCAGCGATTGAAGCCCCAGGCGAGGTAACGCAGCCCGCAAAAATCGAACCGAAGAAAGGCCCTGAGCTGGAAAAGACGGAAGCGTCGGCCGAAGTCGTCGCCACCCTCAAGTCGGTCAAGTTTTCTGGTACCCCAATTCTGGACGAAAAGGTTTTGCAAAAGATTGCCGCGCCTTATCTCAACCGCCAGTTGACGCGCACAGACATCGCCCGCCTCAAGTATGATCTCACCAAGCGCTATTACGACGAAGGCTATGTTTTAGTCAAAGTGACAACACCGCCGCAGGATCTTGCGGCCGGCGTGCTGGAAGTCGTGGTCTATCCCGGTCTTATCGGTGATTTGCAGATCGATAGCACCGCCCTCAACCCCAAAGTGGCTAATGCGATGGCAAGCCGCATTGTCAAAGGGGATCCCTTTAATGAGGGAAAGGTTGAAACCTCCGTCAAGGATATTGACGATCTCGGCAATATCAAGTCCCAGTTGAATCTGCGTCCCGGCAAGGAGTTTGGCACGACGGACCTGTTGCTTACGGTGGAACCAACCGCAGAGGACGTGCAGCAATTCACGTTGGACAATTACGGCAGCAAGCTCACTGGCAGAGATGTGGCGGCGCTGGATCTGAACAAGAGCAACATGTTCGGCATGGGGGAAACCATCGGGCTCAACCTGCGCAAGTCCGACGGTGACCTTGAAACCGTAATGGTGGATTACAAGACCCCGATTGCCTGGCGCAACCTCAAGCTGGAGCTGAATTACCTGAATAGCATGAACAGCATCGGCGATCGCCTGGTTGCTCTCAATGCAAGTGGCAAAACGGAGCGGTTCGGCGTGGCGATTTCCAGCAAATTGATCAATGAACTGGAGCGCCAGGTTGGATGGCGGGCGGGAATCGAGACGCGCAAGCATGATTCTTTCCTGGCGAACGTGCCGGAGAGCAAGGATGATATCAGCCAGGCCTACATGGAAGGCTCTTACCTTATGCGAACGCCCACGTATGTGTTGTACGGCAACCTGCGGGGAACCAAGGGCGTTGGCCTGCTTGGCGCCAGCAAAGGAGGCGATGCACTGCTCTCCCGCGCGCTGGGCGATCCCAGGGCGTGGCGCTTGCAGCCGACTATTTATACCAATTTCCATATGACCGACAATGATTATCTGCAGGTGATCGTGCTCGGCCAGTTTGCTTCGCGCACCCTTCTGGCATCAGATTTGTTTGCCTTGGGTGGCTACGGTAGCGTGCGCGGCTTCCAGCCGGCGAAGGAAACCGGGGAAAGCGGCTATCAGTATTCGGCGGAATATAACCACCAGCTTGCCGCAGTGCGTGGATGGACAATCAAGGCGGGGCCGTTCCTGGATGGCGGCGAGGTGTTTAACCGTGTGCCCGGATCCGCAGTGGACAACAACCTCTTCAGTGTCGGTCTTGGCATAGAGGGCAAAGCTGCCCTCGTTCAAAACAAAACAGGGGAAACCAAGCTGCGCTTTGACTGGGCTCATCCTATCGGAAACTATCGGACAACCAACGTCGATACTTACTATCTGCGCTTCACGCAGAATTTCTGATTTAATTCACAGTTTGTTTAACCATCGTTGCGCGCTTGCCGGAAGCTTCGGCAGGTGCGCGCGCTGCTGACTTGAATGGCTGAATCATGGGGCCGACATTAACTTTGACCGATGCGGACTTGCCCGCATGGCGCCCAGGCAATGACAGACGCTGTCAGCAAACTTTACACTGACTTTGGCTTGAAGACAGAACCGGAGGCTTTCAAATCTGCCGATGCCTCAAGCTTCAAAGAAGACGAAGAAACTGCGGCGAAAATAACCACAGAGGAAGTAACCGGTTTCTGGAAAAGCCTTGGTATGACTTTCCCTGCTGGTGTGTTTTCTGCCTTGTTTTGCGAGTTGGGCGAATAGGTACTAGTAGTGATGCGAAGCAACTCGCACAAGTCTCCCATCTCTGCGAACCTCATAATGCAAATTGGAATAAGAGTAGGCCGCCCTACCCTGGCGACTACTCCGGTTTGCCGATGTAATAACCCTGCGCCCCATCCACTGGCAGTGTTTTCAGTGCTTCGAAATCTTCTGCGGTTTCCACATATTCGGCAATCACGCTGATTTCAAGGCCATGCGCAATGCCGGTCAGTGATTGCACGAAGAACTGGCTGTCTTCGTTGCGGGCGATATGCCGGATATAGCTGCCGTCGATCTTGATGTAATCCGCGTGAAGATTGCGCAGATAGCCGAAAGAGGCGGCGCTGCGGCCAAAGCGGTCGATGGAAAATTTTGCCCCCGCTTCGCGTATCTGCTGGATGGCATGATGAGCTGCATGGATGTCTGCCACTACGCCATATTCCGCAGTTTCGAATATCAAACGCTTTGCAGAGGCCTTATCCTCTGAGAGTTTTGTGCATAGCCATTCGATAAATCCCGCATCCCGAATGGAGGCGGCGGAAAGGTTGATTGCAACGACAGCATGTGATTGACCAGCAGTGTCCAAGTGCGCCAGCGCTTTTTCAACTACATACTTGTCGATTTCCCGTGCCAGTCCCAACTCTTTGGCAATCGGCATGAAAGCGCTGGCGGAAAGCAGCGAGCCATCCTGCATGACCATGCGCACCAAGGCTTCTTGGTGCATGACGGTTCTGTCTTGGCACGAAATTACTGGTTGAAAATGCAGGATGATTTTGCCGCTTTGCAGGGAGGTTGTGATCAAATCTTTCCACTGAGTGCTATCCAGTTCCATGGCTTTACCGGCTAGCTTCCCGCTGTAAAGTTGCCAGCAACTTGTTCCTTGTTCCAGTGCACTGTGCAGGGCACTGTCTACGGCTGAAAACAGGGTAGAGGCGCTTTGTCCTGCCTGATAAAAGGCAGTGCCGGCATAAGCCACTGCTGTGGTTTCACCGGTGTCAGAAGTGCGTTGTAATTCCGACAACTTGTGGATCACGACATCGGCCATGGTGCTCATGCCATCTTGTGCAATATCCTGAACCAGAATGGCGAATTCCGCGCCATTCATGCGCGCCAGCAGTGTGCGTTCGTATTGGCTGCAAAGTTGACCCAGAATCTCCCCGGCTTGGCGCAGTAATGTGTTGCCGGCGGTGTGGCCATAGGTTTCGTTATATTCCTTAAACTTGTCCAGCCGGACAAAAATCAAAGCACCACCGGTAAATTCGTCCGGAGAATTGAGCAGATGAAAGAGCCGCTCATTGAAATTACGGCCATTGGCGAGGCCGGTCACACTGTCTAGATAAGCCTTGGAACGCATTTTTTCTGTCAGTGCAATTTGCTCGCCGAGCATGCGTTCGACGGCGCTGCACATGGTGTTCATGGCTTCCGCAACACGCAGTAATTCCCGCGCCCATGGGATTTTTTTTATGATTGTGAATTGCCGCCGGGTGATGCCCAGCGCTTGCGCTTCCATTCCCGACAGCGGCGCCAGGGCGAAACGCATCACCAGCACGACCACCAGCAGGGACAAGATGCCAACGGTGAGCGTCCACCAGAACGCCTGCATCGATACGCGCCACAGTTCCTTATAAGCGTGGCCCGGGTGGCTGACCACTTCCACTGTGCCTACCTGTTTCCAGCCATGCATAATCAGGGCTTTCCCCTGCGGGGTTTCGAGCTTGAAGGCGCGCGTGAACCAGTTGGGCACGTCGCTGACCCATAGTGCTTGTGATCGTTCTACCAGGACATCGCCCGAAATTTTGCGAATCACGATGTGGCGGTAGTAGCCGCGGTCGAATATGGCGTCCACCATGGAGTTCGTTGTGGCCAGATCGTTTCGTTCAACGCTGGTGGTGAGCGACAGGCCGAGCGAAGTTGCGGTGTCCTGCGCGTGGGACTGCATCTGGTTGGCCAGATAATCCCGGCTGTTGCGGATGGTAATAGACAGCGTGCCGATAAAAATTAGCAGCCACAGCGCTGAAATGATAATGATAAGTAGTCGCGAAAGTTTCATGCGTGTGCCCTTTATGTTTGGGGGGTTAACGTTCTGTTTCCCGCTCAAGCTTCATGCGCCTGAGCAAATCTTTCCATAAGCTGATGCGATCCGACTCACCCACCAATTGGCTGCGGCCGGTCAGTTCCTTGGCAAGCCAAAGATTGTCACCATTAAAGCTGTATACCGGAATCAGATCCTGGCGTTGCGATGCTGGTTTGATGTCTGGTTGCAAGTTGTCCAGCACAAGGGGTTCTGCATCTTGTGTGGGATAATAGGTCAGCACCATATGCGCCTGGTTCAATGTCATCGCCTTGACATAGGTGATGCGCAACCGCTCCGCAGGCACACCGATTTCACGCAATGTCAGGTACTTGGCGATGGCAAACTCCTCGCAATCTCCTCCATTGGTCGCCAAGAATTCAATCGGTGTGGCCCAATAATCCATTTTTCCCCAATGCTCAAGGTCGCTGACAAACGGCAAGCTATTGAAGAAGCGGTTAACCAGTTCCAGTTTTCTGGATTCTTCCGCATGGCCGTCTGTCAGTAAAATTTCCCGCCACTTTTGCACCCGACTGGCGGCAGCCTGCCCATATTTCTTGCCAATTGCAGTAATTTCCCGATCGCTCGGGGCAAGTTCTCCGGCAGACATGAATACCGGCGTCCCCAACATGATGCCGACCAAAACAAGATATGCAAGCCGGGATGGCAGGCGATTCTGGCGGTGTCGTGCGAGTTTAGTCACGTTGCTTTGAATTCAGGCCAATTGTTATATGCAATTTTAATATTAACCCAAATTCGGTAGTTCCTCCGGCTCATTGAGCAGGCATACCACCTGCTCTTGCAGTTTCTTCTTCCACATGCCAACTTTTGTCGGATGCACCCCAAACACCTGGCCAATTTTGTTCACCGTCTTGATGCCACGGATCGCTTCAAGCGCTACCTTATCCTTGAAGTCACCAGTAAAATTCTTGCGCTTCATCTAACTCATAATCTGCTCCTTTTTACAGCAGGCTAAAATCATTAATTCACTGTCAGTAAATTGGGGCCACTACAGTCGTGGGTGGCAGCCCAATATGATAAAATCCGCGCTCATTTTCAAGACAGCACACCATGACCGGCAACACCCACCCGATTGAGCAACTCATCCGTCAACGCATCCTGATTCTGGATGGGGCGATGGGCACCATGATCCAGCGTTACAAGCTCACCGAAGAACACTATCGCGGTATGGGGCCGTATGGCGATTACAGCGGGCCGCGCCAAAACTTTGCCGACCACCCGATTGATGTGAAAGGCAACAACGACCTACTGCTGCTAACCCAGCCGCACATCATCCGCGGCATTCACGCGGAGTATCTGGCGGCAGGCGCGGACATTCTCGAAACCTGCACCTTCAATTCCAATTCCGTCTCGATGGCGGACTATGGCATGGCGCATCTGGTATACGAACTGAACGTCGCGGGAGCCAGGCTGGCGCGCGGCGTGTGCGATGAATATGCCACTGCTGACAAGCCGCGCTTTGTGGCAGGCGTGTTGGGGCCGACCGGACGCACGGCGTCCATCTCGCCGGACGTGAACGACCCCGGTGCGCGCAACGTTACCTTCGACGAGCTGGTGGAAAGCTACGCCGAATCGGTGCGCGGCCTGCTGGACGGCGGTGCCGACCTGTTGATGGTGGAAACCATTTTCGACACGCTCAACGCCAAAGCCGCGCTGTTCGCCATCGAGCAGTATTTCGAGCAACATCAGGTGCGTGTGCCGGTGATGATTTCCGGCACCATCACCGACGCTTCTGGCCGAACTCTTTCGGGGCAAACCACCGAAGCGTTCTGGAATTCTTTGAGTCACGCGAGGCCGCTATCCATCGGGCTGAACTGCGCGCTGGGCGCAGAAATGATGCGCCCGTATGTGGAAGAATTGTCGCGCGTGGCGAGCTGCTATATCAGCGCGCACCCCAACGCCGGGCTGCCCAACCCGCTGGCGGAAACGGGTTATGACGAGACACCGGAAACCACCGCGCGGCTGGTGAAGGAATTCGCCACCAGCGGCTTCCTCAACATCGCGGGCGGTTGCTGCGGCACTTCGCCGGCGCACATCAAGGCGATTGCCGAAGCGCTCAAAGACGTGCCGCCGCGCCGTATTCCGGATATCGAAAAGAAGTGCCGCCTGTCCGGGCTGGAGCCGTTCAACATCGGCGACGACTCGCTATTTGTCAACGTGGGCGAGCGCACCAACGTCACCGGCTCGAAGATGTTTGCACGTTTGATTCTGTCCGGTGATTACGCCGATGCAGTCAACGTAGCGCGCCAGCAGGTGGAGAACGGCGCGCAGATCATCGACATCAACATGGACGAGGCGATGCTGGATTCGCAGGCCGCGATGACCAAGTTCGTCAACCTGATTGCCTCCGA
>OESW01000106.1_pt1 | contig 14853 bp, 15 predicted proteins | sample 1534831 | NCBI WGS metagenome assembly OESW01 (sample SAMEA104161952, study PRJEB21768) | metagenome | isolation source: underground water
TTTTAATGATACGGCGACCACCGAGATCTACACTCTTTCCCTACACGACGCTCTTCCGATCTCGGTTGTTAAATAGCCATGAGAATTTATTCAACAACTTTGCAACGCAGCCAGTGCCGCATCGTAATTCGGCTCGTTCTTGATCTCGCTAACCAGTTCGGTATAGCGCACGACATTGTTGCCATCCAGCACGATCACTGCACGAGCTGCAAGTCCGACCAGTACGCCACTGGCGATTTCCACGCCGTAGTTGCGCAGGAACTCGCGGCCGCGCATGGTGGACAGATTGACCACATTGTCCAATTTTTCGCTGGAACAGAAACGCGCCATGGCAAACGGCAAATCGGCGGAGATGGTTACCACCACAGCATTAGTCAGGCTGCTGGCAATCTGGTTGAAGCGCCGCTCGGAAGCCTGGCAAGTCGGCGTGTCCAGGCTGGGCACGATGTTCAGCACCTTGCGTTTACCGGCAAAATCGCTGAGTGTGATGTCTTTCAAATCCTTGTTCACCAGCGAGAAGGCTGGAGCGGTTTGCCCTACTTTCGGGAAGTTGCCGTGCAGTTGCACGGGTGTGCCACCGAGTGTTGTGCTTTGTGTCATGTCATTCTCCTTGGTTAAAGTGCGTGGCGTAACGCCGCCACATAGCGTTGCAAATCTTCATTGGTCTTGGTTTCGGTGGCGCATACCAGAATTGCATTGCCCAACTGCGGGTAGTGCGGTTGCAGATCGAGGCCGCCCAATACGCCTTGTTCGGCCATGCTGGCCAACACCGCCGCAGAGGGTTTGGGTAGATGCAATACGACCTCATGAAAATGCGAAGCGCTAAACAGGCGCTTTACGCCATGCACGCCGCTGGCCAGTACCGCCAGGGTTTGCGTGTTGGTATGCGATGCCGCCGCGACGCGACGCAGTCCATCCGCGCCGAGCAGCGACATGTGGATGGTTGCTGCGGTCACCATTAAACCTTGATTGCTGCAAATGTTGGAAGTCGCCTTGGCGCGACGAATATGCTGCTCGCGTGCTTGCAGGGTCAGTGTGAAACCTGGCTTGCCATCCAGATCCACGGTGCGACCGATGATGCGACCGGGCATCTGGCGCACCAGTGCCTGCTTGCAACACATGAAGCCGAAATATGGCCCGCCGCTGGAAAGTGGCGCACCGAGTGGTTGACCGTCGCCCACTGCGATGTCCGCGCCGGGGATCAAAAATTGATTTTCACGTTCGCCTCCTCTCCCGCTTGCGGGAGAGGATTGAGGAGAGGGACCGCCCCAATTCCCCGGCGCTTTCAGCAACGCCAACGACAACGGGTTCACTAGCGCGATGGCCAGCGCACCTTGCGCGTGTGCCCAAGCGGTGAGCGCGTCCACATCCTCCAGCGCGCCAAAGAAATTCGGCTGTGGAATCACCAGTGCGGCGATGTCGCTGCCTGCGTGTTGCTGCAATGCCTTGAGGTCGGTGGTTCCGGTCGCTGCATCAAACGGAATCTCCACCAGTTCGATGTTTTGCAGTTTGACGATGCTTTGCGCCACGCTGCGATACAGCGGGCTGACGGTGGCGGGCAGCAACACACGGCGTGAACTCTTGTGCGCACGCACTGCCATCAAGATCGCTTCCGCCAACCCGGATGCGCCGTCGTACAAACTGGCGTTGGAGGCATCCATGCCGGTGAGCGAGGCAATCATGGTCTGGTATTCGTACAGTACTTGCAGCGTACCCTGGCTGGCCTCGGCCTGATACGGCGTGTAGGCGGTGTAATACTCGCCGCGTGTGGCAATCTCCCACACCGCCGCAGGAATATGGTGCTCATAAGCGCCCGCGCCGATGAAGTTGAGCAGCTGGCTATCCCGCGCGGCGCGCTCCCGCATCAGGCGCGACACCTGCATTTCGTTCAGCCCGTCACCGATAGCGGTCAGCTTGCCACTACGCAGTGCGGCAGGGATTTCGTCGAACAGAGCATCAATGTTCGGTGCGCCTATGCTGGCCAGCATCTCGCGGATGTCGGGTTCGGTGTGGGGGATGAAGGGCATAAGGCAGTTGGTAATCGTTAGACGTTAGTTGGTAGTTAAAAACAAAAATTGTGTGAAACAGTCATTAGTTGATAGTCGTTAGTTGGCGTTGTCCGCTGTGCGGGTTTAACTAACGACTAATGACTAACGTCTAACGACTGCTTCAATGCGCTTCGCTGTCCACGTGTGCCTGATACGCCGCAGCATCCATCAGCACAGTCACATCAGCCGCATTGTCCGGCTTAAGTTTGAACATCCATGCGCTGTATGGGTCGGTATTGATATGTTCCGGGGCGTTGTCCAGATCGCTATTCACCGCTACCACTATACCGGCAACCGGCGCATACACGTCCGCTGCGGCTTTCACCGATTCCACCACCGCGCATTCCTCGCCGGCCTTCAGTTTGCGCCCGACGGCGGGGCTTTCCACAAACACCATGTCGCCCAGCAGTTCCTGCGCGTGTTGCGTGATGCCGATGCTGACGGTGCCATCGGATTCGGTTCTGACCCATTCGTGGGAGGCGGTGTATTTCAGGTTTGCCGGGTTGCTCATGATGTTCTCCAAAAACAGTTGATAGTCGTTAGTCGTTAGTTGATGTTGTCGCTACGCGGTATTAACTATCCACTAGCGGCTAATGTCCAACGACTGGTTACAAACAGCTCTTGCCATTGCGCACAAAGGGATATTTCACCACTTTCGCTGCCAGCATTTTATCGCGAATCGCCACTTGCACCGTGTCGCCAATTTGTACTTCTTCTGGCACCCGTGCCAGCGCGATGGATTGGTTCAGTGTCGGCGAAAAACTGCCGCTGGTTGTTTCGCCAGTACCGTGCGCGGTATGTACCTGCTGATGGCTGCGCAGCACACCGCGATCCAGCAACACTAGCCCAACCAGCTTGCGTATCGGCGGGTTGGCAAGCAATGCGGCCTTGCCAATAAAGTCGCGTTCGCTCTTCAAGTCCACCGTCCATGCCAACCCGGATTCCAGCGGATTCACGCTTTCGTCCATGTCCTGCCCATACAGGTTCATGCCGGCTTCGAGGCGCAATGTGTCGCGCGCGCCCAGCCCGCACGGTTTTGCACCCTTTGCAACCAGGGAATTCCAGAAATATGGCGCGGCGTTGTCAGGGATCATCACTTCAAAACCGTCTTCGCCGGTATAGCCGGTCCGCGCGATAAACATCGAGCCCACCACAACACCGCTAAAAGGAGTAAGGTTCTCGGTCAGTTTTTGGCTGCCGGGCATCGCAGCCCATAATTTCGCTTTGGCATTCGGGCCTTGCACCGCGATTATCGCCAGTTCGGGACGGTCGGCAATATCCAGCGGTGGCTTTTCCTCAGGCGCTTCGCTTTGCCCTTCCGTCGCGGCTGCGGGGGCACCCGCCTTTTCTTCTCTTTTCGCATAGCAATCGGGATGCGCCTTTGCGTGCCCGGCGGCCTGCTGCCTCATCCACGCGATATCCTTGTCCGCCGTGCCCGCATTCACCACGATGCGGAACCATTGCTCGTCCATGAAATAGATGATCAGGTCATCAATCACCCCGCCATTTTCCAGCAACATGCAGGAATACATGGCCTTGCCGGGAACGGTGAGCTTGTCCGCATTGTTCGCCAGCAGGTAGCGCAGAAAGTCGCGTACGCCCTTACCCTTGATATCCACCACGCGCATATGCGACACATCGAACATACCGCAGTCGTTGCGAACCTGATGATGCTCGTCGATTTGCGAGCCATAGTTCACCGGCATATCCCAACCGCCGAAATCGACCATTTTTGCGCTCAGGGCGCGGTGCACTTCGTTCAGCGGGGTTTCTTTTAGCTTCATAATTTGCTTTCTGAAAACAAAGTTTGCGAGCTTTTGCCTATCGGCGAAATGCCTGCTTAAATCACTTCAGTGCAGACTTACCTTTAGGTTAGCCGTAACTAAAATGAAAAAAGGCGCAGCGATGCAATCGCGCTGCGCCCATCTGTCCTCGGTACCTGAGAGATTACAACTCGCGTTGCGTGCCCCTTCGGTGGTTGGTTCTGGATTTATAGAGGTATCCAATCCGACGCTCTCCAGATTTGCCTGCCCCAATGGTTCCTTGAGCCTGAGCGGTTACGGGTGTTGCGCCTTCGGCGGTGTCCCAGTCGCAGCAAAGATACATGGTCTTTGAAACGATACTGTTTGACACACTCTCCCATCGGTCTGAACGGCAGGTGGAACTATACCGAAGACGGCAATGAGCAGCAAGCCGATAGAACTATTGTGGATAAAACAAGAGCAGCCGATACCCGGATGGTTTGAGGTCGGTGGTATCGAGGTTGAGTTTGACGCTGAGTTCACGGTTGGCCGCGAGGCCTTGTTTTTCGTCTTCGCCCGGTTTGAGGTATTCCGCCGGGCGGAAGGTGCGGCGCGCCAGCGCTTTATCCTGCATGTCGGTCAGGGTGAGTTCGAGATTGGGATAGGTTTGCGTGTAAGGCGCGCGGTTGCGCAGGAGGGCATTGAGTGTGATGACGCTGGCCAGTGCCGGGTCGGCTTCCAGGTCGGAAAATTCGATACTCATCAAGTCTGCCTTCTGCGGCAGCGGAACGGTGCACTGGAGCAGCCTGCAATAGGAGGTGAGCGCGGTCTTGATGCCGGGCAGGTTTGCGGCGAGTTCGACACGGAAGAAATATGCGGCCTGCGCCAGCAGTACGATCAATAGCAGCAGGCAGCCGACGGCCCACGGCCAGCGGTGTTTCTGTCCGTTAGGTTTAATGGTGGTCTTGAGGGGTTCTTCTGCGAGGGTGATTTGTTGTGCCAGCGTAATGGGTTCTGCAGCTTCCGTTGTGTGAGCCGAGCCGGAGTGGCTGAAGTCGAATTTTTCATGCGTCGCTGGAGGCACCTGCTGCGGTTCTTCCGGAGCGATGGGCAGGTTGAGTTGCGGGCTGGGCTCGTCGTCATTCAAATGTTCAACAGCGTTGAACACCGCCTGGCAACGCCCGCAGCGCACCATGCCATTATGCGCGACGAGCTGCGTCTGGCTTGCCTTAAAACGAGTATTGCATGTTGGGCATTGGGTTATGGCACTCATCGCTTTACACCGGACAAACACGCCCATCCATCTTCCATCACCGGCGGCCCCAGGTCAAACCATTGCGCATAGATTTCCATCACGTCTTCTGCCTGTTCGCTGAGTATGCCGGACAGCACGATCTGTCCATCCTGCCGGATTGCGCCAGAGAGCAGCGGGGCAAGCACCTTGAGCGGGTTGGTGAGGATATTGGCGATGACGATGTCAGCTTGCTGTTGCGGCGCAGCATCCGGAAGGTAGAACTGCGCCGCCACATGGTTGGCTGCTGCGTTGTCGCGGCTGGATTGCACCGCCTGCGTATCCACATCCACCCCGGTGGCGCTGGAAGCACCCAGCTTGAGCGCGGCGATGGCGAGGATGCCGGAGCCGCAACCATAATCCAGCACGCTTTCGCCGCCTTGCAAATGGGCATCCAGCCAGCGCAAACACAAGCGGGTGGTGGGATGGCTGCCGGTGCCGAAGGCCAGGCCGGGATCGAGCACGATGTTGATGGCATCGGGGTCGGACGGGGTGTGCCAAGTGGGCACGATCCACAGCCGTTGTGAAATGCGGATGGGGTTGAACTGGGATTGGGTCAGGCGCACCCAGTCGTTGTCCGCCAAAGTTTCAGTGTGATAAGCGGGCGGCGGCTCCAACCCGATGGCATGTGCCGCTTCCAGCATGATTGCGTCTACCGGGGCATTCTCGGCAAACAGTGCAGTGACTCGATTATGCAACCACAGATTCGGGGCGGGCTCCCCCGGTTCGCCGAAGATAGCCTGTTCGTCCGGGGTATCGGCATCTGCATCGTGCACATCCACTGACAGCGCGCCAAGCTCCATCAGGGTTTCGCTCAGAATATCCGCGTATTGTGCATCCGCGGTCACGGTCAGCGTGAGCCAAGCCACGTTATTTGCCCTTGGTGCGTTCAGCGAGTTTTTGTTCCAGATAATGGATACTGGTGCCGCCTCTCAGGAAGGCAGCGTCCTGCATCAGTTCCTGATGCAGTGGGGTGTTGGTTTCTATGCCTTCCACTGCCATTTCGGACAAGGCGGTACGCATGCGCGCCATGGCCTGTTCGCGCGTGTCGCCGTAAGCAATGATCTTGCCGATCATGGAGTCGTAATGGGGCGGCACGAAGTAGTTGGCGTACACATGCGAATCGACGCGGATGCCGGGGCCGCCCGGCGGGTGCCAGGTGGTGATGCGACCAGGCGAAGGTGTGAATTTGTAGGGATGTTCGGCATTGATGCGGCATTCGATGGCGTGGCCTTTGAACACGATGTCTTTTTGCCTGAAGCTGAGTTTCTCACCGGCTGCGATGTGTATCTGCTGCTGTACGATGTCGATTCCGCTAATCATTTCAGTGACCGGATGCTCCACTTGCACACGAGTGTTCATCTCAATGAAGAAAAATTCGTCGTTCTCGTACAGAAACTCGAATGTGCCCGCGCCACGGTAGCCAATTTTGCGGCAAGCCTCCGCGCAGCGTTCGCCGATTTTGTTGCGCAGACGCGCATTGAGCAAGGGTGCGGGCGCTTCCTCGATAATTTTCTGGTGGCGGCGCTGCATAGAGCAGTCGCGCTCCCCCAGATACACGGCGTTGCCGTAAGAGTCTGCCAGCACCTGAAACTCAATGTGGCGCGGGTTCTCCAGAAACTTCTCCATATATACAACGGGATTATTGAAGGCGGCTTGCGCTTCACTGCGCGTCATGGCCACGGCGTTGAGCAACGCTGCCTCGGTGTGCACTACGCGCATGCCGCGCCCACCGCCGCCACCAGACGCCTTGATGATGACCGGGTAGCCGATGCTGCGCGCGATTTTGACGATCTCGGCCGGGCTATCCGGCAGCGCGCCATCCACGCCGGGCACGCAGGGCACACCGGCTTTCTTCATCGCATTCTTGGCGGAAACCTTGTCGCCCATCAGGCGGATGGTGTCGGGGCGCGGGCCGATGAACACGAAGCCGCTTTTTTCCACGCGCTCGGCGAAGTCGGCATTCTCCGACAGGAAGCCGTAACCGGGATGGATCGCTTGCGCATCGGTGACTTCCGCCGCGCTGATGATGGCCGGGATGTTCAGGTAGCTTTGCGCAGAAGGTGCAGGGCCAATGCACACCGATTCATCCGCCAGCTTGACATACTTGGCATCCGCATCGGCCTCGGAATGGACGGCTACAGTCTTGATGCCCATCTCGCGGCAGGCACGCTGGATACGCAGGGCGATTTCGCCACGGTTGGCGATAAGGATTTTTTCAAACATGGCAATGGGTACCGGCTTGGATGTCGCACGCATAATCCCGCGTTTCAACAAACCGCTGGGCGGCTTGTCCTCGCCTTGCTTGGCGGGCGGTTTCTTTTCAAACATGGCTAATCAGGTGAGACTAGCCGATGACAAAGAGGGGTTGACCATATTCTACCGGCTGCCCATTCTCCACCAGAATAGCCTTGATGACGCCGGCTTGGTCGGCTTCGATTTCATTAAGCAACTTCATGGCTTCGATGATACACAGGGTATCGCCTACGTTCACGCTTTGACCTAATTCCACGAAGGACTTGGTGCCTGGGGAAGGGCAGCGGTAGAAGCTGCCGACCATGGGCGATTTCACCAAATGGCCTTCCGGTTCGGCAGGCGTAGCTGCGGCCGGTTGTGGCACAGGTGCGGCCATCTGCTGTTGCGGCACGGCATAGACTTGTTGCATCGTAGCGGCAGGGGAGCGCGTGATGCGCACGCGTTCCTCGCCTTCGTTGATTTCCAGTTCGGCGATGCCAGAGCTTTCAACCAGTTCAATCAGGGTCTTGAGTTTGCGTAAATCCATGGCTAGCTCCTAATGGGGGTGTTGTAACGCGTATTGCACCGCAAGTTCATAACCGGTTACACCCAAACCGCTGATGACGCCAACAGCGAGATCGGAAAAATAAGACTCCTTGCGGAACGGTTCACGCGCAAACACATTGGAAATGTGGACTTCGATAAACGGAATGGCCACCGCTGCCAGTGCGTCGCGTAAAGCCACGCTGGTATGGGTGAATGCCGCCGGATTGATGATGATGAAGTCGGTGCCGTCCTGACGCGCCAGTTGCACACGTTCCACCAAGGCGGCTTCGGCGTTACTCTGAAAATATTGGAGATCCGCCCCTCCCGCTTGGGCTAATAGCTTTAATTTCTGGTTAACTTCGTTCAACGTAACGCGACCATACACGTCCGGCTCACGGTGGCCGAGCAGGTTCAAGTTGGGGCCATGCAGTACCAGAATGTTTTTCATGAGCATATTTTGCCGCAAATTGGGGGGAGTTGTCCAGATTTTAGCTGAAATTATGTTCGGAGGACTGTTTGGCGCAGGGTATGAGCCTAAGCCATCACCCTGCGCGGGCTAAACGCCTTGAAAAAAATAGATTATCAAAACGATGCCCAGCAAGGCAACAGCCAGGTTGGTAAAAACTCCCGGGTTGACTCGGTAGCCCTCCGGAATTTCAATGGGCTTTAAGGTCTTGAGCACCTTGCGGTATTGCACGGTTGAATACGCGGCAACCCCCGCGCCTAGCAGGACAAAAGCCAGCCCCATCCAGAACGAGATACCGCGCTGCAAATGCACCTCGTGTTTGGGTAGGAGGATGGATACAACCAATCCGAAGCGCTCGATAACAAATCCGAAAGCCATTAAGGCAAGGCTGGTGCGGTTCCAGGCGAGAAGAGTCCGTTCGGCGGCAAAAAAGACTCTTGGGTCATTGAGGTCTGACATGGTCTCCCTTTATCCAGCCGCACCTGCCGCTTACAGCCACATGTTTTGCAGCGAGGTGAGAAACTGTGGCGCATCCTGATAACCCGTCACGCGGAAATCGGCCAATTCCTTGCCTTGTGTGTCGAAAAACAAGATGGCGGGCGGGCCAAACAGTTCAAAACGCTGGAGCAGTGTTTTATCCTCCTCGCTGTTGGCGGTGACGTCGGCTTGCAGCAGTACGGTGTTTTTCAGCTTGGCCCGTACCGCCGCGTCGCTGAAGGTATAGCGCTCCATCTCCTTGCACGACACGCACCAGTCGGCATAAAAATCCAGCATCACGGTTTTGCCGTGCGCCTGTGCAATACGGCCATCCAGTTCGGCCACATTTTTTACCCTTACGAACTTCATGGTCGCGGGTGCTTCCGCCTGGATGCTGCCGATTGCTGACAACGGGCGCAAAATATCGCGTGCACCGGAAAGCGCACCGATAAGGTAAGCGATGCCAAGCAGGAGGGCAAGGATGCCGATGCCTTTCCATAATCTGTGCCAATTCCCGGCGTTGTGCGGCAAGGCATCCAGTGCATGGAGAAAAATTGCGGACAGCACCAGCAGCACCGCCCACAGCAGCATTTGTATCCCCACCGGAATGAGCGACGAAATGATCCAGATGGCGACTGCCAGCAGCAGCACGCCGAAGAAGCGTTTGACCGATTCCATCCATGCACCCGCCTTGGGCAGCAAAGTTCCGGCGGAGGCGCCGATCAGCAGCAGCGGCAGGCCCATGCCCAGCGCCAGCGCGAATAGTGCCACTCCGCCCAAGAAGGCGTCATGCGTCTGCCCGATATACAGCAATGCACCCGCCAGCGGGGCAGCGACGCATGGGCCGACGATAACGGCGGACAGAGCCCCCATCACAAATACCCCGCTCAGGTGCCCGCCATGCAGGCGGTTGCTGGTGCCAGTCAGCTTGCTTTGCAGGGCGGCGGGCAGTTGCAGCTCGTAAAAGCCGAACATGGACAAAGACAACAGCACGAACACTGCGGCAAAACTGCCGAGCACCCATGGCGTTTGCAAGGCGTTGGATAGCAGCGAGCCGGACAATCCGGCGGCCACGCCGACTGCGGCGTAGGTCAGCGCCATGCCGAGCACGTAGGACAGCGACAGGATGAAGCCGTGCATGTGGGTGATTTTGTGGCCACGCCCGACGATGATGCCGGACAGGATAGGCACCATGGGGAAGACGCAGGGGGTGAAAGCGAGCAGCACTCCGAGGCCGAAGAAAGACGACACGATGAGCCAAAAGCTGCCCTGCTTGAATAGCCTGGCGATCTGAACGTTTTCGTTCTGGGTGTTCACGCTGCTGGCGGTGGGTTGTGCGGGTTGTGGCGTGGCCTGCACCTGTTGCGCTACAACCGGTGTAGCGGAGCTCGTTTTTGCGGGCGGCGTGTCTTTTATTTCGGGTAGGGCAATGCTGAAGGATTTATTGATAGGCGGGTAGCACAGGCTTTTGTCTTTACAACCCTGGTAACTGGCTTCCAGCGTAATATTTTGCGCCGCTCTGCCTGTTCGTTCCAGTGTGATTTCCGCCTGGAAAGGTTGATGGAACACCGCCATATCGCCAAAGTTGGGGTCATGTTTTATTTCCCCTTTCGGCATGGCTATATTGGTAATTTTGGTGCCCGTGGCTTTTGCGGAATCGCCTTTTATGCCGAAGCTGACCTTGTCGCGGTAGAGATAGTAACCGGGCGTAATCTTGAAGCTGGCAAGCAGAGTGTGTGTGTTGGTCACGGTGACATCCAGCCCGAATGCCTGATCCGGGGGCAAAAAGATTTCTTGTTTTGCGCCGCCAAGCAATGGCAGTCGATCCAGAAACCCTTCCGCGTGTGATAAGGGTGCAAGGCACAACAGTAACAATATTACATAACGCATGGGTCTTATTCCTCAGTTGCTTGAGTTTCCTGCGCTACCCATTGCAGATAGCCGGGAAGGCCGGCAATAAGAGGGACAGCGACGATTTCCGGAAGTTCATAAGGGTGATGCGCACGGATGGATGCCTCAAGGCGCGGGTAGGCAGCGCGGGTGCTCTTGATCAGCAACGGCACCTCGCTGGCCGTTTCTATTTTCCCTCGCCAGCGATATACCGAGCTGCATTCTGCCAGAATATTAACGCAGGCGGCAGTGCGATTTTTGACCAATGCCTGCGCTATTCGCTGCGCACTGTCGCGATCCGGCAAATTGGTGAGTACCAAAATAATTTCATCCATAAATAATTTAGAGGCGCCCTTATACCGCTTTCGCACGGGCGCAGCGTATCCCCAATTGCAGCAATTCGTCCCAAACATCGCCCGGGCGCAAACCTTTTACCACCTTGTCCACGTGTGCGGCCTGGCGCAGAGCACGTTCCGCTATCGCCGGGCTGAAGCGCCGCACCGCATGTTCCACCAGTTTCTGGCGTACGCCCCACACGCGCGCATCGCGCATCGCGGAAGACAGATTGCCACTGCGCTGCATGGCGCGCAACACCTTGCCCAGCGCGCGGATGTCCTCGGCCAGCGCCCACAGGATCAGCACGGTGGCAGTGCCTTCCGCGCGCAGGCCGTCCAGGATGCGCGCATAGCGCGCGGCATCGCCTGCGAGCATGGCTTCGGACAGTTTGAATACATCGTAGCGCGCCACATCCATTACCGCATCCTTCACCTGTTCAAAGGAAAGCGGCCCGGCTGGAAACAGCAAGGCCAGCTTCTGGATTTCCTGGTAAGCCGCCAAAAGATTGCCTTCCACGCGCTCGGCGAGAAAAGCCAGAGTGTCCGCATCGGCGGACTGGCCCTGCCGCTTCAATCGGCCTGCAATCCATGCTGGCAGCACATTCAGTGCAATTTCCTCGGTGGCGATGACCACTCCCTGCACCGCCAATGCGGTAAACCATTTGCTGTCCTGTGCGGCCTTGTCCAGACGGGGCAACGATATCACCGTGACCGTGTCGCTGTTGAGTTGCCGGCAATAATCCTGCAAGGCTTGTGCACCTTCCACGCCCGGCTTGCCGGAGGGGATGCGCAGTTCCACCAGCTTGCATGTGGAGAACAGCGACAGGCTTTGTGCGCTATTGCGCAACTCAGCCCACTTGAAACCTTGCTCAACTGACAGCACCTCGCGTTCGCTATATCCCGCCGCGCGTGCCGCCGCGCGAATGGCATCGGCTGCTTCGATGGACAGTAACAGCGCCTCGCCGTGAATGATATACAGCGGTTTCAGCCCCGAGGCGAGATGGCGCGGCAGGTCTTCGCCAGAGAGTTTCATGGTGAGATGGAAGGGTTCATTGTTGGGGTTGTGGCGGCTTGACATGGTTCAGGCGGCGCAATATTTGCTGCACCGCGTCGCTGCGCATGTTCTGGTAGAGCAGAGCTTCCTCCTGTTCCTTGGCGAGAATCTGCGTATCGTCGTAGGAAAAATCGCGCCGTAAAGTGATTTCCTCCGGGGCGAGCCAGTCCTGCTGTTTCCGGTCATAGGCGCGTAGCGAAATGCGGTATTGCAAGCGGTATTCGCGCACACGACCACTGCTGCTCAAGGAAAGAATCTGCTTGTCCACCGCTTCGGAAACGATATGCAGCGTCAGTTGCGCTTGGTCGGGCGCATCGGCGATCTGCACGCTATTCGCTTCAATGGCGCGTTTCAGTTCGGTGATGAAAGGAGCGTAATCGTTGGCCGACTTTACATACAGCGTCTGGAACGGCAAGGCAAATGCGCCCTGCCCGCGCAGATGGAAGCCGCATGCGCCCAGCAGCAGGGTGAACATCAGCACTATCGGCAAGGTTGCGCGCATCGGCATCTTTTTACACCATTATGTTATTCAAACACCTTGGGGTCAGATCACCACGTTGATCAAGCGCCCCGGCACCACGATGATTTTTTTCGGCTCTACGTCTGCGGCCAAATGCCCTCCGGAAGCCAAGTGAATAAGTGCTAACTGTTCCAGTGCTGTTTTGTCAGCGCTCTTGGGAACGAACCGCCTTCCGCGCGCCTTGCCATTCAATTGGATTCCGATTTCGATTTCATCTTGTTCCAGTGCTGCGGGGTCAACTTTTGGCCAATCAACAGAGAGTATGTCGTTACCATAACCTAGTTCTGTCCAAAGTGTTTGTGCTATGTGCGGGGCGATAGGTGAGAGCAAACGCAGCAGGATTGAAAACCCCTCCTTGTAAATTGCATTACGTGCATGCATTACCTCTAACTTCGACATAAAAACGTCTAGTTGCACATCATCAAGCACATTCAAAATTTTCATGGCTGCTGAAACAACCGTATTGAACTGATGCTTACTAAAATCATGATTTGCTTGTTTGAGTATCAAATGAATTTCTCTGCGCGCTTTTTCTTGCGTGGAGTCAAGTTGAACATCCTTAACATCTGGCGTTGCAGGAATTCCTCCATCTTGTGCTAACTCTTTATGGAGGCGAGATGCAAAATTCCACACCCTTTTTAAGAAACGGAACGATCCTTCCACTCCGCTATCCGACCACTCCAGCTGTTGGTCGGGCGGCGCGGCAAACATGATGAACAGGCGCGCGGTGTCGGCGCCGTACTGGTCGATAATGGCCTGCGGATCCACGCCGTTATTCTTGGACTTGGACATCTTCTCAGTGCCGCCGATGATGACTGTCTGACCATCAGCACGCAACGTCGCACCGACCGGACGACCGCGATCATCAGTTTTTACATCTACATCCGTCGGGTTGATCCACAGCTTCTTGCCGGCATCCTCGCGGTAAAAAGTCGGTGCGATCACCATGCCTTGCGTGAGCAGATTCTTGAATGGTTCATCGCCTTGCACCAAACCTTCGTCGCGCATCAGCTTGTGGAAGAAGCGCGCATACAGCAAATGCAGGATTGCGTGCTCGATGCCGCCGATATATTGATCCACCGGCAGCCAAGTGCGGGCGCGCTCGTCCACCATGCCGCTGGTGCAATCCGGGCTGGCATAGCGCGCGTAATACCAGGACGATTCGACGAATGTGTCCATCGTGTCGGTCTCGCGCTTTGCCGCCTTGCCGCATTGCGGGCAAGGGGTCATATAGAAATCCTGCATCTTCGCCAGCGGCGAGCCAGCGCCGTCCGGCACCACGTTTTCCGGCAGCACCACGGGCAATTGTTCATCCGGCACAGGCACATCGCCGCATGTGAAGCAATGGATGATCGGGATCGGGCAGCCCCAGTAGCGTTGCCGCGAAATGCCCCAGTCGCGCAGGCGGAACTGGCTGCGTTTCTTGCCGAGGCCCATCGCCGTCAGGTAAGCGGAAATCGCGTCAAATGCCTCCTGGAATTCCAGGCCGCTAAACTTTCCGGAACAGACCAGCGTCCCATATTGCGTGTTTGGCGATTCGAGTTGCAGTTGCGCGGCGAATTCATGGACTGCCTCGATAAGGCCTTCGGATGGGGTTGGCAGATCCATCAGCACACTGCTCAGATAGGCAAACATCCCCATCGTGTCGAGGTCTTCCTGGTTCAGTTCATAGCCATCCGCTTCGAACTGCGCTTCCAGTTTTTTCCATACCTCCAGCAACTCCCGGCTTGCGATGACATGCTTGACGGGCAAATCGTATTTTGCGGCGAATTCGAAATCGCGCTCGTCGTGCGCCGGAACCGCCATCACCGCGCCTTCGCCATAGCTCATCAGCACATAATTGGCGATCCATACAGGCACCTTTTCTCCGGTGACCGGATGCCTGACGAACATGCCGGTATCCATACCCTTCTTTTCCATGGTTGCCAAATCGGCTTCGGCTGTTCCGCCGCGATTGCATGAGTCAATAAAGTTGGAAAGATCGTGTTTTTCGGACTGTGCCGCCGCGCGCTTCGCCAGCGGATGCTCCGCCGCAACCGCTACATAAGTCGCGCCCATCAGCGTATCCGGGCGGGTGGTGTAAACCTTGAGCATGCCGCCCGAGCCCACGCTCTCCATGTCGTAGGGAAAATAAATTTCGCAACCGAGGCTCTTGCCGATCCAGTTGGCCTGCATGGTTTTGAGATCGGAAGAGCGTCGTGTAGGGAAAGAGTGTAGATCTCGGTGGTCGCCGTATCATTAAAAAAAAA
>OESW01000003.1_pt1 | contig 14808 bp, 14 predicted proteins | sample 1534831 | NCBI WGS metagenome assembly OESW01 (sample SAMEA104161952, study PRJEB21768) | metagenome | isolation source: underground water
CTTAAATTGCATTTTAGAGTGGTGAACAGATTTAGTTCGACGCGGTCCCCAACAATCATATAATCATTTCCGGTTTTCTGTGGTAGTCAATACTGTTGCCTGGGGTAAGCATCAGCACTTGGGTGTGGGCTTGGCAACGCATTTATTTGAGGTTTTTAGCCTTAACTGCCGCTGTTACAACCCGCCTCTAGCAGCATTATTAAATTCGGGTAAGTTTTTAATTCTGGAGAGTAGCCATTTGGTCAGACCGCTTGTGATTTGCCAGCCACTCACTTGCCAGAGCTTGCGCTTCCTCGATTTGCTTGGGAGTCATATTGGTTTCAGCAAACTTCCTGTTCAGCTCAGCCAGCTCCTTGTCCTGCGGCGCTATTTTTTTTCTTGATGCCTTCCCTACCAGGCTGAACCACATATGCGCCTGAACCCAGTCCTGTGGTACACCCAGCCCCCGGCCGTACGCGTAGCCAAGGTATTGCTGCGCCTCGGCGTCACCTTTGTTTGCGGCTTTTTTAAACCAGAATACTGCTTGATCCATATCCTGGGTCACGCCTTCGATACCCAAGGCATATCGCTCACCCAGGATTCTTTGAGCCATAGTGTTGTCTCCTTCGGCGAGAACCAGTAAATCGGATGTAGAAGTACCGGAAGCCGTAGCGATTTGCGTCTGCGCAGACAAAATGACAAACAAGGACAATGCCAAACTTGACATCAATGAGTTGAGTTTCATATTGCAAACCATCCTTTCAAGTAGGTAGATAGACGCTGGAATGAGGCAGTTTCAACTGTAAATCACTGGTGCTTTGCCAGCCATTCCTTTGCCATTGATTGCGCCTTTTCGATTTGATCGCCGCTCATCCTGGCTTCGATCTCTTCCATATCCTGCTGAGCTATTTCAAAACCGGTCGCTACAGCTAAATTGAACCACTTGTGCGCTTGCACCAGGTCAATCGGCAGTACACCTTGCCCACTGGCGTACATCCCGCCAAGGATGTACTGTGCCTCCGATGACCCATGCTCAGCCGCTTTGTGGTACCACGACACAGCTTCTTTGCTATCCTGCGGAACTCCGATACCATTGTCGTACATCACCCCAAGAGCTGTCTGCGCACCGGCATTCCCCTGCTCAGCCGCCTTGCGGTACCATGATGCCGCTTCCGTATGGTTCTGCGGAACCCCTTTCCCACTGTCGTATATCTCCCCGAGGAGTGCTTGCGCTTTCGCATCTCCATTATCCGCAAGCTGCCTTAATTCTTTTAGTGCTGCAGGGTAGTTGCCTTTATTGTAAGCAGTGATTCCATCCTGCAAACCGGCCTGTGCTCCCGCGCTACCTGCAATAAAAATCATTGCCAGAGCCAGCTTGAAAGGAGTGCTCATTACTGTGTTGTTCATAATTTACCTTCTAAAGAACCTCTGAATAAGTACCGTTCGCGGTGAGTGTTTTCCGTTCGTCCCTTCGATACACCGCACAGGGCGCGGCACTCAGGGCGAACGGAAAATGTATCGAACCGTGTTTTGTACTTATTCAGAGGTTCCCTAATTTTGAGCAGATCATTTGTGTTTTTCTGCCCACTCCCGTGCCAGCCCCTGCGCTTCCTCAATCTGCTGCGAAGTCATGTCCGCTTCAAATAATTTTCTGTTTTTTGCGGCCTCTTCACCTAATGCCGCCTCTGCCAGACTGAACCATTTGTACGCTTGCACCAAGTCCTGCGGAACCCCTTGCCCGTTGGCGCACATCACCCCAAGGTTGAACTGCGCCGGCGCATTCCCCTGCTCAGCCGCTTTGCGGTACCACGATGCAGCTTCTTTTTCATCCTGTGGCACACCTTGCCCATAGGCGTACATCACCCCAAGGTTGCTCTGCGCATTCGCAACTCCCTGCGCTGCCGCCTTGCGATACCACTCCAACGCTTTCTTGTAGTCCTGCGGCACACCTTGCCCATTGTTGTACATTGCCCCAAGAGATGTTTGTGCATCCGCATCCCCATGTACAGCCGCCTTGCGATACCACTCCACCGCTTTCTTGTAGTCCTGTGGCACACCCTGTCCATTGGCGTACATAAACCCGAGGGTGTTTTGTGCCAGCGCATTTCCCTTGGCGGCAAGCGGCTTGAATTCTTTTAACGCGACAGGGTAGTTGCCTTTCTCATAAGCGTCGATTCCTTCCTGCAAACCGGCCTGCGCTCTTGCGCCAACCATAAGAAAAAACACTGCTAAAATCAGGCTAAAAAAAGTTCTCATCATTGTATTACTCATGGTTTGTTTTCAAGCTGGGCTTCTAACCCGAATTTCAGCTTCGGGTACATTATCGAAGATAATTACACCTTCGAATTTACCGCGGTTACAGCATGTGAAATTATACGGCATGACATGAAAAAAACCAGATCAATAATCGGGATGACCTGAGTTCGCCAGCCGGTTTTACGCCAGCAGGCAACAATCTGCGGCATAATCAGACTGGCTGGTCTGCCGGGCTCCGTTCAGAGGTTGTAACACAACGATAGAGAAGTGTCTTGAAGATATTGACCCCACTGCTTGAGGCGCGGCACCATCTATCCGGATTGAATACCTGGTTCAATGGAGGCCGGTTGGCGTTTGCGGATTACGTGGTGCTTAACCGAGACATGCTTTTCAAAGCTCACGCCAAACTGGGCGCTGCCGAGCTGGAAAAAATAGTCCATGGCAATGCGCCGTTCGAGTTGAAGCCGGCAGCTGCTGCTTCGTCCGGGCATAAAAAATCCTATCGGCGCGGCGTGCTGCTCACCCACGGCCTGACCGATTCCCCCTATTTTATGCGTCATCTGGCTGCGTTTTTTCAGGAGAACGGTTTTCGTGTCATGGCGGTCTTGTTGCCCGGCCATGGCACGCAGCCCGGAGATTTGCTTGAGGTAAGCTGGCATGAGTGGGCCAAGACGGTCGCCTATGGTGCTGACAGGCTTGCCGGCGAGGTTGATGAGGTTTATCTGGCGGGTTACTCCGCCGGCGGTACGCTGAGTGTTTTTCAGTGCCTGCGCGATGACCGGGTACGCGGCCTGTTCCTGTTTTCTCCCGCATTCAAGATATCGCCACGGGCGGCGCATGCAAACTTGCACAAGCTATATAGCTGGTTGATACCGTCGGGAAAGTGGGTGGACATCATGCCCGACCGGGATATCTACAAGTACGAGTCCTTTCCGAAGAATGCCGCTGCCCAGATGTACGTACTGACCAAAGAACTGGGCGCGCAATTGCGGCAACATGAGGTGGGCATTCCGGTATTCGCCGCTGCCAGTGAAGATGATGTGACCGTCAATACATCTGCGACTCTGGAATTCATGGCGCACGCGCGTCACCCATCCAGCAAGCTGGTGCTTTACACCACTGCCCCGGAAAAGTTTCCGCCGGATATTCCGGCAAAGAAATTGGAGTTGGTGAATAGCGCGGTGCATGAGCAGAAAGTATTGAGTTCCGCACACACGGCTATCGTGCTGCCTGGCTATGATGCGCACTATGGCGTGGCGGGAGAGTATGCTAATTGTGTGCATTATTACCCCGGCGATATGGAAAAATACACTGCTTGCATCAAACATCCCGAACAAGCTTGGCAAGGAGAAGTAACTGAGCAAAACCTTAAAGCTGGTATTCTGCGCCGTTTGATGTACAACCCGAATTTTGCGGCGCTTAAAGTATCCATGCGGCGATTCATTGATGATTTGCCATGACCGTCTTGGGGAAAGGGGCAAAACATGAATCGCGCTAAGCGATGCTTGATATTCGCCCACCGTGGCGCCAATAGGGAGGCGGCGGAAAATACCCGCTCCGCTTTCGACCAAGCGCTGGAATATGCTATTGATGGCATGGAAACGGACGTGCAGCTTAGCCGCGATGGAGTTGCCGTGCTTTGGCATGATCGGTTTCTCGGCAAGGTGGGCTTGCCTGACAAGCACATAGATGATTTCGATTATGCCCAGTTGCAGGCGATGAATTTCGCCGCACATTTTTCTTCAGCAGCAAAACCGGAAGGCATCATGACCTTGCAGGCGTTTCTGGATGCCTATCGCAAACGCTGCCGCTTGCTGATCGAAATCAAAAACCGCGCATGGGAATCATCTTCCCGCCATGAAATAAAAGTGCGGCAAACGCTGGAGTTGGCCAGAGTGGTCGATGGCGCGGCACGTGGCGATGCCATCATGGTTTCCTCATTCAATCTCGCCAGCCTGGTCTATGCCCATCAGTGCGCGCCTAAGTTTCCGCTGGTGTACAACTTTGAACCCGAGCAGACGTTGGAAGATGCGCAGCGTGTCCTGATCGAGCAACCTTTTCTGTACGGGCTATGCCTGCCCGTAGCGTCGCTTGATGATGCGATGGTCAGACTGCTGCGCAGCCACGGCAAATGCATCGCGGTTTACACCTGTAACAGCGATGAGGAAATCAACAAGGCGCTGGAATTGGGAGTGGATATTCTCATCAGCGATGTTCCGCAAAAGGCCTTGCAGATGAGGGGCAGGTGTACCCGATAATGATGCCTTATCGTTGGACACTCTACACCCTTGGCTACGCTCAGGACAGGCTTTGCCCAACCTGCAAGAAGACAGTTCACTATTTTGGTTCCGGCCCGCCCGGCCAAGTGGTGTTATGAATTTATTCTGGAGGATGAATTAGCATGGATTCCAATGCCGCTAAATTGACTTGGTTAAAAAACCTGTACCCAGGCTATTTTTCCTTAACCATGGCGACGGGGATTATCGCTATCGCGCTGGATATGCTTGAGAGGCCATTGCTATCGGATGCGCTGTATGCGATCACGCTGATTTCCTGGTGCGCGCTATTAGGTCTATATACCTGGCGCCTCATACGTTTCCCGAAAATCGTATGGGATGAGCTGATGAGCCCGCAAACAACTTTCTTCTTCTTTTCCTTTGTTGCCGCAACCGATATCTGCGGGATATTGTTTTTTCTCCACGGCCTGAAAGATCTGGCGCTTGCATGCTGGATATGCGCTTTCCTGTCTTGGGCAGTGCTGCTTCAATGTAGTTTCAGTGTCCTGACGCTTCGGCATGCCGAGCGGAAATTGAATGTCGTTCACGGTGGCTGGCTGATGAGCATTGTAGGCACACAGTCACTTGTTTTGCATGGCCTGAATATTATTCCGCAACTGGGAAATTATGCCGCTTACATGATGGTGTGGCTCTATATGCTATGGGGAATCGGCTTAATTCTTTATGGAATTTTCGTAACACTATTTTGTTATCGCATCTTCTTTCTGGAGATGAATGATGATGATTACACCCCGCTGATGTGGGTCATTATGGGAGCTGCTGCCATCAGTGCCAATGCCAGCAGCGCATTAGCTCTATCAACCCCTCTTATGTCGGTTCTTGTTCCTTTACATCCCATAGTGGATATGGTGGCTCTTGTTTCCTGGGCATGGGCTACCTGGTGGATTCCGCTGTTGGTTGTTATCGGGTACTGGAAGCATTTTGTTCGCCATATCCCGGTGCGCTATGAGCCCAGGCAATGGAGCATCGTATTTCCTCTTGGCATGTATGCTGTAACCAGTTTCCGGCTTGCGCTTGCGGCTGAATTCGAGCCATTGCATTGGGTTTCTCATGTCATGCTATGGGTGGCTCTCGCTGTGTGGAGCGTGGTGATGTTTGGCCTGCTGCATCACATGGCACGGCGGCAAGAGACGAAATTATCATGATAGGCAAATGAGGGGCAATTGAAGCGCGATTTCTCACTTCTTGCAGGCCGTCATTTCGACCTGCTGGTCTGCGGCGGCGGCATTTACGGTGCATGGACCGCTTACGACGCGGCCTTGCGCGGACTGAAGGTCGCCATCGTGGAGCAGGGCGACTGGGCCGGCGCGACATCATCCGCATCCAGCAAGTTGATCCACGGCGGCTTGCGCTACCTGGAGTCGCTCGATTTCAAACTGGTCAAGAAAGCACTGGCGGAGCGGCAGATGCTGCTGGCAATGGCGCCGCATCGCGTCTGGCCGTTGCGCTTCGGTGTGCCGGTATATGCGGACAGCCGCATCGGCACACTCCAGTTGAGGGCAGGTTTATCCATGTACGATTTTCTTGCGGATAATTTAAGCCCGGACATGGCCCACCATCACTTCGACCAAAAATCCTTTGCCGGACGCTTTCATTTTCTCGCTAGCGATGGTTTGAAAGGCGGCTTTACCTACGGCGATGCGCAGACCGATGATGCGCGGCTGGTGCTGGAATTGATCTCCGGTGCGATGGATGCCGGGGCGGTGTGCGTGAATTATTGCAAGCTGACCGGATTAGTTGAGACAAATGGGCGAGTGAGCGGCGCAACGGTTCAGGATCAGCTCAATTACACCAACACAGAAATTTCTGCCAGGCAAATCGTCAACACCACCGGGCAGTGGACGGCCGCATCGGAGCAAGGACGCGGCTGGTGCCGGTTGGATAAGGGTACACACTTGGTCATGCCTGCGACATCAACTGACGAGGCATTGCTGCTGACCGCCAAGTCTGATGGCCGGGTGTTTTTTATGATTCCCTGGTATGGCATGACGCTGGTTGGCACCACCGATGCAGATTACAGCGGTGATCTTGACCATATCGCCGTCGAGCCGAAAGAAGTTGCTTATCTGCTGGCTGAAGCCAATCACTACCTCAAAACTGCATGGACGGAAAAAGACGTGGTCGGAAGTTATGCCGGTTTGCGCGTAATGAAGCGTAGCGACGGAGCATCGCCATCATCCGTCAGCCGCGATTGGGAATTGAAAACAGCGAGCAACGGGATGCATTACTCCATCGGCGGAAAACTTACCTCGGCGCGTGAAGATGCCGCATGCATCGTCAACACGGTGTGCGCACAACTTGGTGTTGATGTACCGTGTGCTACCAGGAACCGCCCATTCCCCTGGGCACCGGGGGAAAATTATGCCGCGTGGTTTGTTGCAGTAAGCACTCAGGCAAAACAGCTCGGCATCGATCAGGAAAGTGCCAAGTGGCTGATACGCCGCCACGGCAAGCGGGTAGGTGAGGTGTTTCGCATCATTGAAGGTGATCCTCATTTGGCCGAACGGATTACGTCTGCGCTCCCATTCATTTTTGCGGACTTACTGATTTGCGCACGCGACGAAATGGCCATGCATCTGGGCGATTTGCTGCGCCGCCGTATGCCTTTGCTGATACTGGCGAAGCAAGCTGAAATTCCGCTGCGTCGTCTTGCAGAAATCGTTGCCACTACGATGGGCTGGGATGCTGCTGCGATAGCTTCTGAGATTGAAGCCTGTAGGGGCGAATCACCCAAATGGTGAATTTAAAATGATCTCCGCCATCGCACTTGACCTGGGCACCACGTCAATCAAGGCTGGGCTGCTGGATTGGGACGGTGCGCTCAGCTACGTCGTCGCAAAACCAGCCCCGAAAATTACCGTCAATGGTGGATGCTGTGAAAGCGATGCACTGGCCTATGCAGCGGCTGCCGAGCAGGTGCTTGACGAGTGTCTTGCACAAGCAAGGGAATGCAAATCTTTTGGGCTATGCAGCCAACGCTCATCGTTCCTGATCTGGGAACAAGCTACTGGCAAGCCGCTCACCCCGCTCATTTCATGGCAGGACAATCGCGGCGCAGCGAGCTGCGAAGCGTTGCGCGCGCATGAGAATTTAATCCGTGATCTCACCGGCTTGCCGCTGACGCCCTATTATTTTGCACCCAAGCTGCGCACCATGTTGCAGGGCAATCCCGAGTGGCTGGCACGGCTGGAGCGTGGCGAACTGCTGGCTGGCACGCTGGATACTTTTCTGATTTGGCGCTGGACTGGCGGTAAACATTTTATTACCGACGCATCCATGGCTGCGCGCACCCTGCTCATGGACATCCGGCAGCAACAATGGTCGCACACACTCTGTGACCTGTTTGGCATACCCGCGCATATCCTGCCCCAGATAAAATCTTCCGCAGGATTGAATCTGCGGCTGAATAATGGCTTGACCCTGCAAGCCAGTGTTGGCGACCAGTCCGCCGCGCTCATCGCCAGCATTGGGGAAGACCGTGCGGAAGCTTTGGTCAATCTCGGCACCGGCTGCTTTGTCGTACGCTATCTGCCAGCAGAAAATCTGGCATCGGAAAATGCTAGGTCAGATGGTTATTTGAAAACTCTGGTTTATAAAGACAGCGCGCAGCATGCTCATCTCGCCATCGAAGGCACGCTCAACTCTATTGCCGCCGCGCTCGCCCCCTATCCGGTTGGTGAATGCCTGGCCGAAGACTTGGCGTCGGACGGCATGACACGGCATTGCGAAGCATCAGGGGCGGGAATGCCGTCCCCTCGCCTCCTCCCGCAATCGGCTGGCTGCGCCAGTAACGTGTCAGAGGCGAACGACATTTTTTGCCTTGCTGAACCCAGTGGTCTTGGCGCACCTTATTTCCGTAATGATCTCGGCATCCGGTTTTCCCAGCCAATCGAACACTTGACGCAACACCGCGTTGCCGTCCTGTTGCTGGAAGCCGTAATTTTCCGGGTGGCGCGGATACTGGAAGACTTTCACCGCGAGTCCGCTATTGAACGTGTCTACCTCTCTGGCGGATTATCCGAACTAACTTGTCTGCAACAAGGTATCGCACAGTGCGTACCATTTGATGTCTACCGCTTGTCGCAGATCGAGTCCAGCCTGCAGGGCGCCGCGCTACTTGCAGCCGGAATGGCGCCTGCATTCCACAGAGAAGGCGAAAGGATGGGGATAGCATGTAACGCCCAGGCACTACCGGAAAAATACCGGCGCTGGAAGGAGTGGCTCGACGTTTTGTTGGGTTCCTGATAATGCGGCTTAACAGGCTTGCCGTACGACTTGGGTGTTAATCTGGCGGAGAGGGCGGGATTCGAACCCGCGTTAGGATATTATCCTAAACACGCTTTCCAGGCGTGCGACTTAAACCGCTCATCCACCTCTCCGGAAGGGCGCGCAGGATAAACCAGAAAGGGGTTGGCCGCAACTTGAGCAATCATTTCAGAAGGTGTTCTTCCACTCACGTAGTGCGGTAAACATTGCCACTTCACCGCTTGACGCGAGTCCGGAACCAAATTGCCGTTCCACGTTACGAATGACTTCTGCTTCAGTACAGCGCAGAAAAGGGTTGGTAGCTCTTTCCAGCGCGATGGTTGAGGGCAGGGTAGGCTGTCCTGCGGCACGTAGCGCGCGTGCATCCGCTTGGCGTTGTTTGAGCAGTGCATTGCCCGGTTCGCAGGCCAGGGCGAAACGGATGTTTGCCTCGGTGTATTCATGCGCGCAATACACGCGTGTATCATCGGGCAGGTGCGCCAAGCGTTGCAGTGAATGGTGCAGCTGCGCCGCCGTGCCCTCGAACAGCCTGCCACAGCCGCAACCGAACAACGTGTCGCCGCAAAATACAGCCCCCATGCCCAAATAGGCGATATGCCCGCGCGTATGGCCGGGAATGTCGAGCACCTCAAGCCTGATACCCAATTCCGCAATTGCGGCCGCGTCACCTTCGCCGATTGGATGGCTGATGCAGGGGATGTTCTCATGCCGTGGCCCATACACAGGCACGTTGTATAATTGCGCCAGTTCGCAGACGCCGCCGACATGATCGCCGTGATGATGGGTGCACAGAATTGCGGCGAGTTTTAGTTTGTGTGTATCGAGATAGGTGCGCACCGGCGCGGCGTCACCCGGATCGACCACCACGGTATGTTGCCCGTCGTGCAGCGTCCAGATGTAGTTGTCCTGAAAGGCGGGGATGGGAACGATGTCGAGCATGGTGTCATATTTGAGTGAGTCATACTTCATTTCAGCGGAACGGGCACTGCATGTCAACCGCTAATACACTGAACGATTGGTTCGCCACGCCGCAGGGGCAATACTTGCTGGCGCGCGAGCAGGCTTTTTTCGATCACAGTGTGGCAGATATTTTCGGTTTCAATGCCCTGCAACTGGGGCTGCCGGAACATGAGTTTCTGCGTGCCAGCCGTATACCGTTGCATGTAATGGCCGGACATGAAGCAGGCGCGCAAGTGAGGCTAGGCATGGATGAACTGCCATTTGAATGCGGCAGTCTCGACTTGGTGCTGTTGCCGCATGTGCTGGAATTCAATGCGCACCCGCACCAGATTCTGCGCGAAGTGGAGCGGGTGCTGATGCCGGAAGGCCATCTCATTATCAGTGGGTTTAACCCGCGCAGCCTGTGGGGTATACGCCGTGCGATGGGTTCCAGGATGGGTTACCCCTGGTGCGGCAACTTTATTGCCTTGCCGCGCCTGAAGGACTGGCTGGCGCTGCTCGGGTTCGAGGTAGTGGCGGGGCGCTTCGCCTGCTATGCGCCGGCGCTGACCAATCCAAGCTGGTTGAGCCGCTCTCACTTCATGGAGCCGGCGGGCGACCGCTGGTGGGCAGTATGCGGTGGAGTCTATTTTTTGCAGGCGATCAAACGCGTGCCCGGCATGCGCCTGATCAAGCCAAAATGGAATGAGGGGCTGGTCGGCAAACTGCTGCCGGCAGCGCCCAAGTTAAACAGGGAAGTGTCGCAGCGCACAAAGTCGGAATCCCGATGAGAGCCAAAGCAGCTTGCGCTGAATTTATTTCAATCTTCCATCGCGGTCAGGCATTGTTCTGGCTGCAAGCATGAGCTGGATCAGAAATGCGATGAGCGCTGCCATCGCCAGCAACAGCCCACTACGCCAATTCAAACCAAGCAGGATGCCGCCAGCGAGAAATAGCATGCCACGGATGCCGCCAGCCAACCCCAGTTTTTGCCGGGTTTGCGCATGCCATGCGGTTTGCGGGCCGGGCCGGGCCCATACCGGCAATAATTGGCTTGCTGCGCCGGTAACCAGCGGAAAAAGGAAGGCGAGAATGAAAGCATGGGCGGTGCCGGTGGTGCCCAGAATGCCACCTGCATGCAGCACACCGAACAGCAGGGCGGCAGCAAACCCGGCCAGTGCCATGGCGAGAGAAGGCGCAGCACCGTGCAAATGCCGGATTTCACCGGCGTAGAGAACGAGCCAAGCCTTGCCCAAGTGAATCAGCGGAACCGCCCACATCATCGCACCTAACCAAGCCAGCGGCTTGAGCCAGGCGGTGCCGGCTGCAATCAGCAACGTGCCGCCAATTGCCCATTTCAGGTCTTGGCGCAACCGGGCTGCGGCCTGCGGGTCAAAACGACCGGCCGCAGTGGGCAGCAGCACCTGCAAGGTGGCGATGGCAGTCAGGCCGATGAAACCCAGTGTGTTGAGGTGCAGATGCAGACGTTTTAGCGCCAGGCGCTGCTCCGGCCACAGCGCCATGGCCGCCACTGCAGCCAGCGCCAGCATCAGGCAGGCAATCGCAGCGAGGTACCAGTGCAGGCAGGGGTGAGGCTTGTTTAAAGGACCCGAGGCGCGGCTGATGACCCAACCAAAAAAGATCGCAGCTGCGGCGAGCGCAAGAAATGCGGCAAAATAATAAATTTGGTTTGCCGCAGCAAAGGAAAAAACCGCCAGTGCGCCTGCCGTCAGCATAAGCGCTGGAATGGTACGCACGCCGGCATGAGGAGTTTTGCTGCGTGTCAGTACCGGCACGAAGTGGGTCATTGCTCCAAAGATCAGCGGCATGATGCCCATCGCGAGGGCGAGGTGGGTATGGGCGGACGGAGGCAGCGGGACTGCCCAGGGCAAGACAAAGGCGGCAGCAAAGCTCGCCACCGCTGTCAGCACCAGCGCGACCAGCATCATGCCGGGGTTATTTGCGGGTGAACTTGATTATGCGCTGCCATACTGTGAGGCATTTTGTTTCCTGAATGCAGACCGGGTGAGAGTGACTGCCTATTTTAATCCATAAGGATATAGCAACTGTGTATCTGTTAAAATTTGTTTGGATTTATGCAATGCCGGGATAGCCAATGAGCGAAGACATAGTTGAAATTTTTACCGATGGGGCGTGCAAGGGCAATCCCGGCGTGGGCGGCTGGGGCGCGCTGTTGCAGGCCGGCGGCAAGGAGCGCGAATTGTGCGGCGGCGAGGCGCATACCACCAATAACCGCATGGAACTGATGGGCGCAATTCGCGCACTGGAGGCGCTGAAGCGCCCGTGTCGGGTGATCCTGCATACCGACTCGAAATATGTACAGCAGGGCATCAGCGCGTGGGTGCATGGCTGGAAACAGCGCGGCTGGAAGACTGCCGACAAGAAGCCGGTAAAAAATGAAGACCTGTGGCGCAGGCTGGATGAACTGGCAAGCAAGCACCATGTGCAGTGGGTGTGGATAAAGGGACACGCCGGGCATGATGGCAACGAGCGTGCGGATAAGTTGGCGAACCGCGGCTGCGCGGAGGTGGCGGCGCTTTCTGAGCAGTCAGAGAAACAGGGATGATTTGATGTGGATTTATGTGCACATGACTTGATTGGAAAGGGGGAGCCGCCGGTTCCCTCGCGGCGCCCCCGTTGCGGGGGCAGAGAGTAACTATTGGGCGTGGGTGGAACATGAGACAAATCGTACTGGATACCGAAACCACCGGGCTGGATCCGAAGCAAGGGCATCGCATCATTGAACTGGCCGCCATCGAACTATGCAACCGCAAGGTTTCCGAGCGGCGTTTTCACCGCTACCTTAACCCGGAGCGCGAAATTGACGCAGGCGCGGCGGAAGTACATGGCCTGACGCTGGAGCGCCTGCAGGACGAACCCAAGTTCGTGGAAATCGCACCGGCGCTGCTCGAATTCATCAGCGGTGCGGAACTCATCATCCACAATGCGCCGTTCGATGTCGGCTTCCTCAACAAGGAACTGGAACTGGCCGGACTGTCCGCATTGGGTGACTATTGTCCCAGCATAATTGATACCCTGAAACTTGCGAAAGACCTGCATCCGGGCAAGAAAAACAACCTGAATGCATTGTGCGACCGCTATCAGGTCGACAACTCACACCGTACCATGCACGGCGCGTTGCTCGATACCGAACTGCTGGCGGAAGTTTACCTGGCCATGACGCGCGGGCAGGACAGTCTGCTGGGCGACGGGTGCGATGAACGGGAAGAGCAGGCTGCTGCGTTGTCTGGCGGTATGCCGCGCCTGGCAGTGCGTGTGCTGCTTGCGACGGAAGAGGAGCTGGCGCAACACGCGCAACAGTTGTCGGACATCGACAAGGCCAGCAAGGGCGCCTGTCTGTGGAAGCAAATGGAGTCGCAAACATAGTGTCCAAAGTAGCGAAGCGACTTCTTCTGTTGGTGAGCGTTATTCCGTTGCTGTACCTGCTCGTCTGCGTTCGTATGTGGAGTACGCAACAGCAACATATTTTCGAGCCGGAGCCGTTGCTGCAAACCACGCCGGACAGGGATGGCATGCGTTACGAGGAAGTGCGTATTCCATCAGGCAGTGGCGCGGAGCGCGGCGAACTGTATGGCTGGTGGATACCGGCAGTCCAGGTTCGTGCCCCTACGCTGCTCTACCTGCACGGCAATTTCCGCAACATCAGCTACAACATCGAGCAGGCCATGCGGCTGCATAAATTGGGATTCAACGTCCTGCTGGTGGATTATCGCGGTTATGGCAAAAGCACCGGCGGTGAACCGACCGAGGCCAAGGTGTATGAGGATGCCGAGGCTGCATGGAATTACCTCATCAAGCAGCGCGCTATGGAGCCGCAACAAACTTTCATCTATGGCCATTCACTGGGCGCGGCGATAGGCATTGATCTGGCTGTGCGCCATCCCGAAGCAGCAGGCGTGATTGCCGAGAGTGGTTTCACTTCCATGCCTGCCATGGGCAAGCGCGACTACAGCTATCTGCCAGTGGACTGGATATTGGACCAGCGCTTCGACTCGCTGGATAAAGTCAGCAAGCTGAAAATCCCGGTGTTATTCATCCACGGCACTTGGGACAAGAAAGTGCCCTATCAGATGAGTCAGCAGCTTTTCGATAAGGCATCGCAACCGAAATTCCTGCAACTCATCGAAGGCGGCGAGCACAGCAACAACGGCGGTATCGCGTGGGTGGAATACCGCGATGCCTTGAATACGTTTGTGCAGAAATATGCGCACTGAGGCGGCCCGTGCCGGAACAAAATAGCGCATCGAATGCGGATGTATTGATTATCGGCGCCGGTGCAGCCGGCATGATGTGCGCCATCGAGGCCGCGCGCCGTGGTCGCTCCGTGCTGTTACTCGATCATTCAAAAAATCTGGCGGAGAAAATCCGCATCTCAGGCGGCGGACGCTGCAACTTCACCAACCGGAACGCCAAACCGGAAAACTACCTGTCCTGCAACCCGCATTTTTGCCGCTCCGCATTGGCGCGCTACACGCCGCAACATTTCATCGCACTGCTGCAAAAACACAACATCGGCTATCACGAAAAGACACTGGGGCAATTGTTCTGCGACGACGGTTCGGAAGCAATTGTCGGAATGCTTAAGAGCGAATGCGATGCGGCTGGTGTGCGCTGGTGCATGCCTTGCGAGATCGGCGAAATCAAGCATTCCCCTCTACCTCTGGGAGCACCAAAGGTACGCAATCCGCTATCCGGCGAGCCGGATGCGGAGTTGTCAGAGGGGTTAGGGGTGAGGGGGAAAGCGCCAGCTTTCCACGTCAGTACCTCGCGTGGCGAATTCGATGCCAAGTCACTGGTGGTCGCCACCGGCGGCCTGTCTATTCCCAAGATCGGCGCAACCCCTTTCGGCTATCACATTGCAAAACAATTCGGCATTCCCATGACCAAGCTCAAGCCCGGCCTGGTGCCGCTGAGTTTCGCGCCAAACGACTGGAAGCCCTATGCCGACCTGACCGGTATTTCGCTCGATGTGGTGGTGAGTTATGGGAAACAATCATTCCGAGAAAATATCTTGTTCACCCATCGCGGC
>OESW01000259.1_pt1 | contig 14575 bp, 12 predicted proteins | sample 1534831 | NCBI WGS metagenome assembly OESW01 (sample SAMEA104161952, study PRJEB21768) | metagenome | isolation source: underground water
TTTTTTTTTAATGATACGGCGACCACCGAGATCTACACTCTTTCCCTACACGACGCTCTTCCGATCTGTGCTCGTTGTCGACGACAGCCTCGCCGTGCGCAAGTTTATGGAGGTAAAGCTCGCACCTTTCGGTTTTAACGTGGTCTTCGCCGAATCCGGCGAGCGGGCAATCGGTCTCACCGGTGAGAAGCAATATACCTGCGTATTCCTCGACGTCATATTGCCCGGGGTGGACGGCTATCAAGTATGCAAGATGATCAAGTCAAAGAAATCCGAAAACAAGCGAACCGCAGTTGTAATGCTGACAAGCAAGAGTTCTCCGTTTGACAGGATTCGCGGAACCATGGCGGGTTGCGACGCTTATCTGACCAAACCTGTTGACGAAGAAAAGCTTCTTGCGGTGATAGCCAAGTTTTTACCTGCCGCCGGTTCAGTCGGCGCGGGCGAGCAAATCCCGGTTGCAAGGTGATTGCATGGAGTGTTGTTTAGAGTATTTTTAATTTATTGAGGAGTAACGAAAATGGCTACAAAGAAAATTCTGGTAGTTGATGACGCAAAACCTGACCTGATGAAACTGGAAAAAATCGTCGCGGACGCAGGCTATCAAGTGATTACCGCGACCAGCGGAGAGCAGGCGATGCAAGTGGCAAAAGTGGAAATGCCGTCGCTCATTTTCATGGACGTGAACATGAAAGAGGTGGACGGGTTCCAGGCAACGCGCAATCTGCAGGCGGATTCGGCGACCAAGGGGATTCCGGTGGTATTCGTGACCGCCAAGGACCAGAAAGCCGACCGGGTCTGGGCGCAGATGCTGGGAGCAAAGGGCTACGTCACCAAACCCTATAGCGCCGACCAAATTCTCGATCAACTCAAAGCGGTCTAGAATCCGTGGCTCCAGATTCTTTAGCGAGCGATCCGCTCGTTCCCGATGCCACCGCGTTTTTCATTGACGCGCTGTCTCCGGATGAGCCGCTACCCTCCGGTGGGCTCGTCGCCCCATCGGAAGCACTTTCGGTCGCACGTGAACGCGATGACAGCAGCGGATCTAGGTTCGGGATACGGGCTGCCAGCGCTGCCGGGCAGGGGGTTCTCGTCAGCAGTCTCAGGTTATTTGTCCGGTTCGGTCAGGCGAGCGAGGTCTCGGAGATGGCGCGGCTTTACCGTCTGCCTGGAACCCCAAAATGGATTTGCGGACTGGCGAACCTGCACGGCAATCTGGTTCCTGTACTTGATCTTGCTTCCTTCTTCAATTTGACCCCCGAAGCCGGCGAAAAACCCATGCTTCTGGTTCTCGGGCACGGCGAGGCCGCCGTGGCGTTGATCATTAACGGCGTTCCCGAGCGGCTGCAGTTCGACGACAGCGACCGCATCCCTGCTCCACTGGTGGGGGAACGCCTGCAGCCCTACGTGCCCGGGGCTTTCATGCGCGGCAACAATATATGGCTCGAACTTGAACACGAGCGATTACTGGGGTCATTGGCGGCATTACTGACGTCACCGGGCTAACAACATTGAGGAGGCATGGAAATGAGATTCAAATTTTCTTTTAAAGATACGAGCGTCAAGGTCAAGTTAGCCCTTGTGGTGTTGATTCCGGTCATGGCGCTGTTGACCCTGACCGTGAAGGATGTGCTGCAGAGCTATCGTGAGATTCGCGATCTGGATCAAGTCGTAGCCGGGGTAGAGTTTGCGACCAAAACAGGTGCCTTGGTGCACGAACTGCAGAAAGAGCGTGGTTCCTCGGTTTTGTACCTGGGCGGAAAGGGCGAGGGAACTCTTGCCGAATTTCTGAAGACGCAGTTTGCCGAAACGGACAAACGTGCCGCCGTGCTCCGCACCGCAATGGACAGCGCAGGCGCTTCGAAAATTGGCGCCACACCTTGGGAATCACTGGACACGGCAAGAAAGCTGCTTGACACAATGGTCAAGAGACGCAGCGAGCTCACCGATCTGAAAATCACCCAAGCACAGGTGCTGGAGTATGCGACCGCCGCCATTGATGCTTTCCTGGCCGCAGAAGCGCGGATCACGCAACAGAGCGCAGACCCGGCGATTAGCCCGGTGACGCGGATCTACACTGCGCTCCTTGCGGTTAAAGAGAAAGCTGGCTTAACGCGCGCTACAGGCGTCATCGGTTTCGAAGTGGGCCGATTCACTCCCGAGAGCTTTCTGCAGTTTGCATCCCGTGTTGCGGAGATGAATGCTTTGGCTGCCGAGCTGCTGAAAGCTGCATCTCCGTCGCAAAAGGAGGAGTTTCAGAAAAGGATGGAGACAAAGGAAGCCGCCGAGTTTCGCGAGACCATAGCGCGCGCTCTGCAGATTGGGCCCGCCGCGCAATTGCCAATCTCCGGCGAGGAATGGTTCCGCATAGCGACCAAAAGAAACAACCTGCTGAAGGAGGTCGAAAATCTCTATGCCCACGAATTGGAACAGGCGGCGTCCGACCGGAAGGCGGCAACTCTCATGGCCGCCATCCTCGCGGCGGGCCTTGCATTTCTCCTGACCCTGATCGCCGTCGTGCTGGGTATCTTCGTGTACCGGGGTTTGATGGCTTCGGTGACCAATCTGACCAAGATGGTGGCGCATATTGCCCAAGGCCAGTACGATGCACGCGCCGTAGTGCTTGGCGCCGACGAGATGGGCATGCTCAGTATGGCGTTGAACCAGATGCTTGATGACCGGATGCAGGCGCTTGCCAAGGCCGAAAAGGAGAATGAAGCACTCAACAACTCGGTGATCGAGTTGCTGAAAGTAGTATATGTGCTTAGCCAGCGCGACCTGACCGCGCGATGCGAGGTGGATCAGACGGTAATCGGCACCGTTGCGGACTCGATTAACCAGCTAACTATGGAGACCGCAAAAGTTCTCGGCCATGTGTCACGCGCAGCAAGACGTGTCAGCAGCGCATCGGGGAAGGTGAAGTCCCAAGCCAGCGCGGTGCACAATGAGGCCGAAACCGAACTGCAACACGTAGACAGAATGACAGCAGGTATCGGAATAACCGTAGATCAAGTCAATGCCTTGGCAGAACTCGCCAACAATACCAACAAGTTCGCCGAAGAAGCGACAGCCTCGACCAGTGAGGCGCTGGAGCGGGTATCGAACACGGTGAAAGGCATGGAAAGCATCCGCGAAACCATCGCCGAGACTGAGAAACGGGTCAAGCGGCTGGGTGAGCGCTCCCAGGAAATCAGCGGCATTGTCAACCTGATCAATACCATTTCAGAACGCACACACGTGCTGGCACTGAACGCGTCGATGCAGGCCGCCATTGCCGGAGAGGCCGGCCGGGGTTTCGCGGTGGTGGCAGAGGAAGTACAGCGTCTGGCCGAATCCTCCCGCAATGCGACGTCGCAGATTGCCTCCCTGGTGAACAACATTCAGATCGAAACCAACGATACCGTGGCGACCGTAAACAAAACCATCGGGCAAGTCGTGTCAGAATCGGAATTGGCACAAAAGGCTGGTGCACAGATGGAAAAAACCCAGCGCATCACCTCACAACTGGCCGAAATGGTGCAACGCATCGCCGCGAACGCGCAGACACAGGCGCAAAGCGCCCAGTTTTTGCGCCAACAGGTGGAACAGATCGGCACTGGCGCCAAACAGACGCTGGGCCAGATTACCGCACAAACCGAGGAGGCTCAGTCACTCGAGGAGACGGCGCAGCAACTCCTGAGCGCGATATCGGTGTTCAGGTTGCCGGAAGAATTCACCGACAAAGTATCCGATACTCAATCGCTCAGAAGAACCGATACTCAATCGCTGCGCAAAGCGGCTTGAGATTCCACGGGAAGGCATTTCTTATGCATCTTGATGACTTGATCCAGACACTTCGCAGCGAAGTGGCAAGTGTGGCGGTGAACATGGATGCCGCCTGGGCCGTAATCGCCGAGCCGGCATCGTCTCCGGAAGCACGCAGCGAAGCGTTGGACTCCTACGCAACGCAGGTCGTGCGCGTGAGCGAAACCGCCGGGCTGCTCGGTCTTGCGGGAGTGCAGATGGTTTGCGGGCAGGTACTTGGCACGCTCGGTGCCATCGCGCTGGAGGAGGCTAAGGCGCGCGAAGCAGCACACGGCTATGTCAGCGGTTGGTTGCCGCTCGTTCTGGCATACCTGGACGATGTGCGCAATACCGATACTGCAGCCGCGCTTGCAATGTTCATCGCTATCGGCCCGATGCCCATGGAGGAGGGGCAGGCCGAGACCCTGCTGGCCGCATTGCTTGCCGAGCCGCAAGGTGTTTTTGATAATGATCCAGATACACCAGCGCGACCCGTAACCGCGAACCCGGAAGATGTATCCCTGGTGTTGCCGCCGGACTGCGATCCTTCACTATTGGATGCATTCCTGCAGGAAGCGCCTGCCCAGGCAGCCGAATTGAGCGAACTGACGCAGAAGATCGCCGCACGCATGGCAAGTGCTACGGATTGCGCGCAGGCAAAACGTATCGCCCATACATTCAAGGGGTCGGCAAACATCGTCGGCATCAAGGGCATTGCCAAAGTTGCACACCACGCGGAAGATATTTTCGAGCTTCTAGAGAACTATCCCGGCGACATCCCGGTAGCGCTGAGCGAAGTCATGATCGAAGTGGCAGGCTGTCTGGAACAAATGGTGTACGCACTTATCGGGCAGGAAGATCCACCTGCACAGGCTCTGCAAGTACTGCAGTCAGTACTTGATTGGGCAAACCGCATGGATAGGGGCGAACTGCTGGAACCGGTGAGCAATGCTGCACTGCCATCCGTATCCGCGCCGGCGGACGCAGTGGAAATTACCGCACCGCAGGAATCCAAACAGGTTGCCGTGCCAGAAGCTGTTGCCGCGCCCGGAGGCGAGCCCCAGTTGTTGCGTATTTCTGTAAAAACGGTAGACAACCTGTTCCGCCTGGTCGGAGAGCTGTCGCTCAAGATCGGACAGTTCCAGTCGCGATTGAAGGATTCGAACCAGCGTGCGCAGCAACTCCTGACCCAGAACCTGATAATCCAGAAACGCATCTTTGAGCTTGAGAATATGGTCGATATTCGCGGCTTGGCGGCAGTTCGCGGGCAGAACCCGGGGGCGAAAGGAAACTTCGATCCGCTGGAGATGGAACAGTACAGCGAATTGCACTCGTTAACTCGCGCGCTCGTCGAAGAAGTCTCCGATGCGCGCGCGCTGGGAGCCAGCCTTGAGGAGGACCTGGCGAAGTTCTCAGGTGTGCTGGTGGAGGAAGACCGCATCAAGCGCGACCTGCAGTATCTCGCAATGTCCACGCGTATGGCGCCAGTGAAGACCCTTGTTGCACGGCTGCAACGCAACGTGCGGCAGACCTGTCATGACACAGACAAGCAGGCACGGTTGATCATCGACGGCAGTGAAACTTTGCTCGATAGTGAAATTCTCAACCGCTTGGCCGATCCGTTGCTGCATATTCTGCGCAATGCTGTAGATCATGGTATCGAGTCTGCCGAAGATCGCGTACTTTTAGGCAAGCCGGACGAAGGGGTTATTCGGCTGAGTTTTGAACGCCAAGGGCAAGGCATTGTCGTGCGCTGCACTGATGATGGCCGCGGGCTGGACTATGCGGCGATTCGGGCCCGGGCAACCGAGCGTGGCTTGCTTATGGAAGGGAAAGCGGTTACCGAAGCGGAATTGGCCCGCATGATCTGCCTGCCCGGTTTTTCGACGCGTGATCACGTAAGCGAGATATCAGGCCGGGGCGTCGGCCTGGACGTGGTGCGTACCCGCATCCTGCTTATGAAAGGGTCGGTAGAGATTCTATCTGAGGGTTCAGGAAAAGGAACGACCATCGAGATGCGCCTGCCTGCATCACTGGTTGCGCTGCATGCGCTGGTGGTCGAGGCTGCAGGACAGGTATACGCGATATCGAGCTACAGCGTGGAAATGGCGATTGCGCCGCAAACCGCAGAATTCACTCGTGTCGGCGCGGAACTGCAACTGCACTTTCGCGGGCGCCATTACCCGATCTGGACGCTCACGCAACTGATAGGCGCGGCAACCGAGTCCTTGGACGAAGCCGCACTTAAAAAACTGTCGGCTGTGCTGGTACGCGTGGATGATAAGGTGGTGGCGATCATGGTAGACAGAATAATCGATAGCCGCGAGTTGATCTTCAAGGACATGGGACCCTATCTGCGCAACTTCAAGGGGGTTTCTGGCGCTTCGATCCTTGGTGACGGGACCGTCGCACCATCGCTTGATATCGCCGAATTGTTGCGCTCTTATTCTCCTGGTTTTATCGGTGAATATCCAGAGAGGCGCATCGAAGCCGATACCATGCAGGCGAAACGGGTGCTGATAGCCGATGATTCCCTGAGCATGCGGCGCACCTTGACGCAGCTGATCGAGGATGCCGGATTTTCAGTCAAATCCGCCAAGGACGGCCTCGAAGCAATTGCGCTGATTGAGACATTTCATCCAGACATCCTGTTGACGGATCTGGAAATGCCGAATATGAACGGGCTGGAACTGACCACGCATCTGCGCGGCAAGCCAGATACAGCTTCCCTGCCTGTGATCATGATTACTTCCCGTTCGCAAACGAAGCACCGGCAGCAGGCCGAACAATCGGGCGTAAACGTCTATCTGACGAAACCGTATTCCGACAGCGCACTGCTCGATCACATCCGGGCCGCGATGGAGGAACAAAATAATGACATACGCGTTGCGGCCTGAAACTGCATCAGGATACGTGGCCGCACGCATGGACGACACCACGCTGCTGATCGACCTCCTGGCGGTTCCAGATATCAGGAACGATGCCGATACCGTGCAAAACAATGGCCGCAAGGTGCTGCGGCGCAATGGGCGTGACCTGGAACTCGTTCCGCTGGCCGGATCGATGCAATCACTTGCGAACGGACGACGGACGCAGATTCTGGTAATTGCCGATAACAAGGGTGAATTCGCGCTGTGCTGCGACGACATCCGTGTGCTGCCCGCAGCCAAATTGAATGTTCAACCGCTACGCCGCTGCATGAACGGGCCGGAATCTCTGTTTGTTGGGATGACGAGGATCGACGAGACAATAGCGTTTCTGTGTAATGCAGAAGACTTGGGCACCATAACCAGACGACTTTGGGAGCAGGAGCATGGCAAGCTCACGAGCAATCCTGATTGAGTACGCAAGCGGACAGTGCGCCGCAGTCGCTTTCGCGCATCTGGAGGAAGTGCTCGACGCTCCAGTTCTGATCCACGTGCCGCTCGCACCACACTATTGCGACACGCTGGTCGAATGGCACGGCGATTGGGTACCTTTGTTCAACCTCGGTATATGGTGTGGATCGCAGCAGCAAGAGGTTAAACGTTTCTGTGTCGTGGTTTCGTACCGGCAGAATCGCGACACCCCCCGGCGTTACGGCGGTTTGCGCTCAGTCGCGTTTCCGCGCATCGTAGAGGTCGACGATTCGGCTGCTGCACCTTTGCCAGATCCGTGGTGGAACGGGTTCGCGAGTGCGTGTTTCCGGGACGGCGATCGGGTTATCCCCGTGCTTGACTTGCCAGCCTTGTTCGAGACCCCAGGCAAGCAGGCTGCACCAGTGGCCGGCAGAGATATTTCGATCGAAAATCTGGAAGAAAATTTGGCATAGGACGTATATGGAACTAAAGAGCGAGCCAAGCACCTCCGAACAAGATCCGACAGACCTTGATTACACGGATTTCTCCGGTGCTGGGGCATCTACGCTCAATCCAGATATGCTCGTTCCCGACGCCACCACGTTTTTAGTCGACGCGCTGACGCCGGATGCGCTGCAGAAAATAGAAATAGGTTTTTCGGCATCACCTGAGGCCGAATACCGGATCGCCTATGCGCGAGGGCCTCACGCAGAACTTGCTGGCAGACCTGCAGGGGTCGTAATAGTGTTGGAGGACGATATCACAACCCGTAAAATAATTGAGACTGTGTTGCGAAAGGAGGGTTATTCCGTGCGATGCTCATCAACTGTGAACGAGTTCGTCGAGACGTTGAGTATGAAGCCGCTACCGCAGCTAATAGTGATGAGCTTAATGCTTCCGGGCGTGTCCGGTTTCGATATTCTTGCCCGCTTGAAGCGTCACGCGGTCATCAAATCGATACCAGTCCTGGTGCTGACCGGGCTGGCCGACAACAAGTCGCTGCTGCGTGCGATCGCGTTGGGGGCTGACGGGTACCTGACCAAGCCGACATATCCGAGAGTGTTGCTCCAGACGATGTATACGATTCTCGGGATCACAGCGATGCGGGAGGCCGTCTGATGAACACTTCTGAAACAGGTTTTCCTGAACCGGCTGTCGCGGGGAAATTGCCGTATGTATGCGGGTTTGAACATTGTCCGTTGCACCAGGAGCAAGAGGGGCTGAAAGACCTGGCACTCGAACTGGGAGCAGCCTATGCGAAGCTTGCGGTGGAAGAAAATGCCGCCACGGAAATGACTCGGCAGAACTCAGCTTTTCTGACCACCATGAGCCACGAAATCCGCACTCCGCTCAACGCCGTGATCGGCATAAGCAGGCTGCTGCTGGACACGGCTTTGAATCGCGATCAAGAGGAATACGTGCAAACCGTCTTTCTTGCGGCAAACGCACTGCTCGATGTAACCAATAATATCCTGGATTACTCCAAGATCGAGTCGGGCAATGTTTTCTTCGAGCAAATCGATTTCGATCTGGTCGAAACCATCGAAGACGTAATCGACCTGGTTGCTGTAAAAGTATGGGAGAAGCGCCTCAATCTCACATACGACATAGATGACGGCGTTCCCCGCATCCTTCGAGGCGATCCGACACGCTTGCGGCAGATACTATCTAACCTTCTGGGCAACGCAGTCAAGTTCACCGAGAAGGGGTCGGTGCATATTTCCGTGCGTCCGGGGCGGGAGTTTGGGCCGCTGCTGGAACTGTATTTCTCGGTCAAAGATACCGGCATAGGAATCAAACCGGAGGGTCTAGGGCAGTTGTTCAAGCCATTCTCGCAGACCGATGCGACCATCACACGCCGTTTCGGCGGAACGGGGTTGGGACTGGTGATCTGCGAACGGCTGGTAACGCTTATGTGGGGGCGAATCTGGGCGGAGAGCGAGTTCGGGGTGGGTTCTACATTTTATTTCACGGTAGGGGTGCGCAAGGCAGGCAGTGCATCCCACAGTTCTGCCCTGCTGGCCGGTAAGAACATGCTGATAGTGGATTCCGACCCGGTGCACCTATCGCAACAAGCCTGGCGTTGCAGGCATTTTGGCATGAACGTAACCACAGCGTCATCCGCTACAGACACTCTTGCATCTCTCAGCGATAAGGTTATGGATGTCATATTAATGGATAGCAATATATCGGGAGTGCAAAGCGCACAGCTGGCTGTGGAGATTCGCAATCTAGCCAACAACACTCACATACCGATTATTCTCGTCATGACCGGCTCCATTACTGATGCAGAACCTTTAGACGACCAGTTCCATGCACGTCTGCTCAAGCCGATGCGCACACGGGTTCTGGCACGAACGATAGAAGAGGCACTAAGAGGTGGCAACAGGCCGCCAGCGGCAGCCAAGAAGAGCTCCCCGCAAGGCAGGCACAATACATCTACACTGCTGCGCCCACGTGTACTTGTAGCCGAAGATAACGTCACTAACCGCAAACTTATGTTGATGATGCTGGCCAAGCTGGGAGTTAACCCCGATATTGCCGAAAATGGACTGGAGGTGCTTGAGGCCCTGCGCCGCAAGCGTTACGATTTAGTGTTTATGGATATACATATGCCGCAGATGGACGGGATTGAAGCGACCCGGGAAATCATCAAAAGAATGGGATCGGCCCGCCCGCGCATTGTCGCGGCCACAGCCAATGCATCGCAAAATGACCGCGATCTCTGTTTGGAGGCGGGAATGGACGACTACCTATCCAAGCCGATCGTGCCCGATACGCTCAAGCGGGTAATAGACGCTTCCAGTGTAACGGGGTGCGAACAGAAGGCAGTGCAGGATAACCACGAAGCGGCATGTTTAGACCACGAGATGATCACAACGCTCAAAGAGATTTTTCGTGGCGAGCCGGAAAAGCTGGGCGAACTCCTGAAGGAATTTCTTACCGAAGCCAGTGCGCGTGTGGAAATGATTTCTGTAGCTGTTGAAGCGCTGGATTTCGCCACGATCATTTCGGTAGCGCACAAGCTAAAAGGCTCGGCGGCAGGAGTCGGTGCAAAAGGGCTTGCACGGGTTGCCTACCTGCTCCAATGCGCCGGGTTCAATAATGATCTCGGTATCATCAATAACCTGACGCCAGAACTCCAACTTATTCTATTATCCACTAGAGAAGCGCTTCGATCGCTGATTCCAGACGCTGCCAGAGCGGCACCATTAAGGAAAATCAAGAAAATCAATGCGGAAAATCAATCAGATGATGAGTAAGGGGATCGGCATTCTGGATGGAACATACGACAGCGATCAAGCGTGAAGCAATATCAAAAAACGGATAGGCGAAGCGGCATGAAATTGCAAGCGTATGTAAAAAAGATCAACCCTGCTTGCTTGGCAAGGTTGCTTAGCGGAAGACCCATAATTTGCCGCCGATATAAGTAAAAATCGTTAAGGCGGCCGTAGTTGCAATTTGCGCCTCCCATCCCAAGTCTCATCGTACAGCCGATGTCTTGCGCGTTTTACCTTCTTGCGCAAATCACCTGCCAGTCGCACCCGCCGCCCGGCGCGGATAACCTTGCCATTCCATCGCAACAGTCCGGCCACATACCAGCGGTTGTACCCCGTCAGCGCAACCAGCTCGCCCAGAGCCCGTCCCTTCTTCTTCTTGCGGGCCTTCCGGTACTGACTTGACCATGCCTTGATTATCATTTTCCTGTCGCTCATCGTTAACCTCACTTTGCCTCCCGTTCAGACACTCTGAGCAGGCCGTTTCACTCAGATTTCTTATGTGAGGCAACGAATGGGTTTCGCTCAGATTTTTGATGAGGCAATTCGCAATTTTGCAGACCTTGGCCGTAATCTGATACAGTGCACGAATTATCCAAAACTTGGTATCAAGCATCAATGTCAGAGCGAGATAAAACTAGTTTAGTGAGCTGGATGGTTAAAAATACCTACGCCATGGTACTGGCGGGGGGGCGGGGTAGTCGTCTGCATCAACTGACGGACTGGCGTGCCAAACCAGCAGTGCCGTTTGGCGGGAAATTCCGCATTGTCGATTTTGTGTTGTCGAACTGCGTCAATTCCGGCATCAGGCGTATCGGCGTGGCCACGCAATACAAGTCGCACAGCCTGATTCAGCATATTCAGCATGGTTGGAGCTTTTTGAACGGCAAATTTGGCGAATTTATAGACGTGCTGCCTGCGCAACAATGGGTGCAGGAATCGTGGTATCAGGGCACTGCCGATGCGGTGTTCCAGAATCTGGATATCTTGCGCGAAACATCGCCCGATTATGTGCTGATACTGGCAGGAGACCACGTTTACAAAATGGATTACGGCAAGATGCTGGCCTTCCATGTGAGAAATCGGGCCGACATGACCGTAGCCTGTATCGAGGTGCCCCTCAACGATGCCAAGAGCTTCGGCGTGATGGCTGTGAATGAGGGATCTATGGTGGTGGATTTTAGCGAGAAACCTGAACACCCCACGCCAATTCCTGACAACCCTGATTTGGCGCTGGCCAGCATGGGTATTTATATATTCGATATGGATTTTTTGTGTGATCAACTGGCGCGTGATGCGTGTGATTCTGGCTCCAGCCACGATTTCGGCAAGGACATCATCCCGTATCTGGTGTCATCCGGCAAACGCGTGTTTGCCCAGAGTTTTAATAGCAGCTGTATAAAATTGGATGGCGATGTACCCTATTGGCGCGATGTGGGTACCATAGATTCCTACTGGGAGGCAAACATGGAACTTACCAAGGTTACTCCCGACCTCAATATGTACGATCAGGAATGGCCAATCTGGACCCATCAGGAACAATTGCCTCCGGCTAAATTTGTGTTTGACGATGAAGACCGTCGTGGTCAGGCAATTGATTCACTGGTATCCGGCGGCTGCATCATCAGTGGCTCAACCGTGCGCCGCTCGCTGTTGTTCTCCAATGTGCACATTCACAGTTACAGTAATATTGAGGACTCAGTGCTCCTGCCCAATGTGGAGGTAGGCCGCAATGTCACGCTCAAGCGTGTAGTGGTAGATAAGGACTGCGTGATCCCTGATGACTTGACCGTCGGAGTGGATGTCGAGGAAGACGCGAAACGTTTTTTTGTGACTGACAAAGGCATTACTCTCATCACGCCAGAAATGCTGGGGCAGGGTGTGCACGGTATTCGGTGAACATGGCTACGTGCACTCTGCCGTGAGAGATATTCGTCGATTCAAGCAGGTTTATCATGGCTAAGCCACTCGAATTGGTTTTTCTCTGGCACATGCATCAGCCAGACTACCGCGATTATGCCACTGGCGATTTCATGTTGCCGTGGGTTTACCTGCACGCCATCAAGGATTACACCGACATGGCCTTTCATCTGGAACAATATCCTCAGGTGAAGGCGGTGGTGAATTTCGTGCCTGTGTTGCTGGATCAGCTGGAAGATTATGAACAGCAATTCGCCACCGGACAGATGCGCGATCCGTTGCTGCGGTTGTTGGTGCGCGAGAATCTTAATGATCTGAGTGAAGCCGAGCGCGACCTTGTGTTTGATAGCTGCTTTCGCAGCAACCACAAAAAAATGGTCGAGCCCTATCCTACCTACAAACGATTGTTCGACCTGTTCAAGACGCTCGAACCGGGCGGCAATGCCGGGCTTGCCTATTTGTCCGGGCAATACATTGCCGATTTGCTCGTCTGGTATCACCTTGTGTGGTGCGGCGAAAGCGTGCGCCGCAAGCATGACTTCGTCATTCAGATGATGAGCAAGGATGGGGGATTTGACCATGCCGACCGCAAGCGGCTGTTTCACCTGATAGGCCAGCTCGTCACCGGCATTATTCCGCGTTACCGCAAACTGGCCGAGAGCGGGCAAATCGAGATTTCCGTCACGCCGCATTACCATCCGCTTGCGCCGTTGCTGATTGACTTGCACAGCGCGCGTGAAAGCACGCCGGACTCCAGCCTGCCTCAATCGCAGCGCTACCCCGGCGGAAGGGGGCGCGTGCAGGCGCATCTGATTTCCGCCAAGGAAAGCCACCATGCCCGCTTTGGCGTGATCCCGCAAGGCGTCTGGCCGGCGGAAGGCGCGGTTTCAACCGCGCTGCTGGAAGTGCTGGCCGAGCAGAAGTGCCGTTGGGCCGCGAGCGGCCAAGCCGTGCTGACCAATAGCCTGCGGGCCGCGAATCCATCACTGCCTGAGCATGTGCAATACCTCTATCGCCCCTATCACCTGCAAGGCGCGGCTGGCGGCGTACCCTGTTTTTTCCGTGATGACCATCTGTCTGACTTGATCGGCTTTGAATATTCCAGATGGTTTGGCAAGGATGCCGCACTGCACTTTGTTGCCCAGCTCGAGGCGATTGCACAACAGGCTCCTGATGGAGAAACGCCGCTGGTAAGCGTCATCCTGGATGGTGAGAACGCTTGGGAATATTATCCGTATAACGGATATCACTTTCTGCAAGATATGTATTCCGTGTTGCAAACCCATCCGAAAATTCGCACCACGACGTATAGCGACTATCTGGATCGGCGTGATGCGAAAGGCGGACAGAGGTTTGCCAAGGATGGGGTGTTGCCGCGCCTGGTTGCGGGCAGCTGGGTGTATGGGACTTTTTCCACCTGGATCGGCTCGCCCGACAAAAATCACGCATGGGATTTATTGTGCATGGCGAAACAGAACTATGACATGGTCGTGGCAGGCGGGCGGCTGAACGAGACAGAGCAGCAAGCCGCAGAAAAGCAGCTGGCTTCATGCGAAAGCTCCGACTGGTTCTGGTGGTTTGGTGACTACAATCCTTCACATGCGGTGGAGAGTTTTGACCACCTGTACCGCCACAATCTGATGCAACTTTACCGCTTGTTGAAATTGCCAGTTCCGGCAAATCTAAACTATCCGATCAGCCATGGCACGGGTGATCCTGAAACGGGCGGAACGATGCGCCGTGGTTCCAAGTAGCCTTGGCATGTTAACGGATCGCGCTAGCGGTATATTGCTGCACCCGACATCGCTTCCGGGCACGTTCGGTGCAGGCGTCTTCGGCTCGGACACGTGCAAATTTATCGACTGGCTGGTAAGTGCTGGCCAAACTTATTGGCAAGTTCTGCCCCTTGGTGAAATCGGCCCCGGGAACTCTCCATACATGAGCAGGTCGGCCTTTGCTGGCAACATCCTTCTAATTGACCTCGCTGAATTGGCCAGCCAAGGCTGGCTTAGCCACGAGGATTTAAAACCCCATCCGGGATTTCGCACTGACCGCATAGATTTCACACTCATACAGCCATTTCGCATGGAGCGGCTTCGCCGCGCAGCCAGGAGTTTTTTTGCGAATCGTGAAGACAATGTGTTCTGGGTATATGAAGAGTTTTGTAGTGCTGAAAGCATGTGGCTGGAAGACTACGCATTATTCATGACGATTGCCGAGCGTGAAAATTGGCGCGAGTGGGATCAATGGCCGAAG
>OESW01000066.1_pt1 | contig 13983 bp, 13 predicted proteins | sample 1534831 | NCBI WGS metagenome assembly OESW01 (sample SAMEA104161952, study PRJEB21768) | metagenome | isolation source: underground water
TGTCCCGACCCCATCCAAGTTCCACAACAACCCAACCAAAATCTTGGCCAAATAACCCAATCCAAGCATCAGTGGAATACCTACCACCTGGTATTTCCAATCGAATTGCCATTCGCCGTTACGAGCAATAACCCATGCTTGAATATTTACTCCAAAAATATTGGAAAGAACCATGTAGCAGGCCATACCAATGGCTCCCAAACCAAGGCCAGGAATGAACATGCCAGAGGTTGGAGCCATTACAAAATAAGAAAATGGCAAGGAAACAAGCATAATGGCTAAGCTCAAATTGACATATTTTCTTGTATCGCCGCTGGCCAAGAACATTGTGCCGCCAATCTGGCCCATAGATTGATGTATCGGGTATAAAAACATTACCGCCAGCACAGGCCAAGCTTCCACATAAGCCGGCCCCAGTAGAATCGCCACGATCTGTTCTGACCAAGGCAGCAAGAGTCCGGTGATAATCGTGCTCAACATGATCAGTCCACGATTTATCTTTTGGTAAAGGCGGGACACCCTGCCATGATCACCCTTCGCTGTAGCTTCAGCGATTTCTTTCCAGAAAATATTCAAAATGGAAACTGTTGCCAACAGGCTAACCTGCGCAAATTGAGATGCCACCTGAAAGTAGCCTTGTTGCGCTGCACCCCCAAATTTTTGAAGCATCCATTTGCCAGCAAAAGCGCACAAAAAACTTACGGCATAAAGCCCAATCAAAGGCCTACAATACGCCAAAAACTCCCTTGCCATCTGCTTTGGGGTGGTCTCTATTTCAACAGGCTTTACTTGGGTTTCTCTCAAGAACCAGTAAGCCAGGATCGCAGCCCCTGCATATTGCACGATCAATATTTGCAACATCATTTCTACCGACATCCCGCCGTATACCAATAACAACCAAACAACCACAAGGTATGTAATCGCAACAGCACTGTTCAATAACTGTACCTTTACCGTTTTCCGTGCAGCCTCACCTATCTGCCCGATCATTTGCCACAACTGTTGCTGCATAAATGCGGCTAAAAAGGCCAATATGACAATTCCACGGGAATGGCCCAGCCATATTTTTTCAAACATTTCAGAGGGCATAATCAAAGCAATGAGCAACAGCGTAACGGCAAATTGCAACATCAACCAGGCAAAGTAGAATAGGTAGAAGCGGCGACCACGAGCACGCTGAGACAGGAAAGTATAAAACGCACTGGAACTGCCCATATCCAGCAGTGAACGAATCGCCACAAAACTCCCAAGCAGGAAGGTCAGGTCGCCATAGCCGACTGGATTTAAACCTCGGGCGACGAGAATCCCCGCTGCAAATGTGATTCCCGCACGAAAAATATTAGTGGCGACAGAGACAAAAAATCTGGTTTTAACAGAGGTGAAATTCAAGGCTTACCTCTGGATTTAAGTTGCTTCAATTTGAAACAATTAAACGGGTGTATTTTAAAGTGTTGGTTGGCAAGTGAGCTTTGCATCGTTCCCAAGGTCTCCGTGGGAACGCCTCTGAGGAGGCTCTGCGTCACGTACCGCAAGGAGCGACATAAACTGTATCCCCACCCGGAGCCATTTAGGCAGGCTCAGGACAGGCGTGTGAACGATAAGGCAATTTACCATGCTTCGGTGCGTCCTCATTACAGTCGTTTGATCCCACAATCGCTTCATCTCATTGGTATAAATTAGCAATGTCGCTTTTGATCGCGCTATTTCAAAGCGCCATTAAACTTTTAACAATTATTTCTTCTGATCTTTTATCCTGCGTCTCTTCAGACGTAAAACTTGTATACTTATAATTGTTGTATAAAAGTTGATTCACCACCGGAGCCTCAAGAGGTTCAAGCTCTTTATCGAGGTCGATATTATAAGACCGCGCTCCCAATTCATGCGCAAGGAACTCCAATATCCTGAAGCTCGCCCTTCTTATCAAAGCATATTCATCCGTATATACGAACACAAGCGGCTTCTGATAAAACACAGCAAAAGAGGTTGCCGTACTCGACTGCGAAATAACTAAGCTTGCATCTTTGACAAGTTCACAGGTCTTCCCTTCATAGATACCACGGTTCCCAAAGACGCTTATGTCGTACTTGATTCCCGGATGTGCTGCGATGACTACCTTGAGATCTAAACTTTTTTCAATATGATCAAAGAAACGCCTGAGCGCACCATAGAACTTTTCAGGATCCATCTCCTTGAGCTTGAGGAATTTGACATTAGGATTGTCAACACATCCTTCATCGAGAAAAACACAGTAAGCACCCTGAACAATGCGCTCAATTTTGCTGCGACTAGCTAGATATTGATCATAGTCAAGATAATTGATGTCTACGACCAAATCGTGGTCTTTATAGGCATCCCTGCTTAATCGGCCAGAGGTGAATACAAGATCATACTTCTTCACAAATCCCATTTTTTTAACAGCTATGGCTATCAATTTCAAGCAGGCATACCAAAATCTATCCGAACTCAGATAGTCCATGACCCTTATAGGCAATGGCTTTCTGATATGTGTAACCCAAGGAAAATAGACCGTCTTGCACCCGAAGTGGGACATCATCAGATACAACGATAAGACTCTCCATTCAAAATTCACTTGTAAGACAAAGATAGTCTGTTTGATATTTTCGCGTTTCAACCGATCCTTGAGCGCAAAGAGAGAGTCGATCCGTCTAACATATTCTTTTGCAAGGGTTCCTGGAAAAGTGCGGCCTTTAGAGTAAATATTACCAAGGTCCCAATATTCAACTTCAAATCCAGAGCCAACAATATCTTGAATGCGCAAAACTTGTTGAATATAAGGAATTAATGGATATGGTGAAATATAAATGATCTTTTTCAAGAAAAAGTACTCAATTAAAGACGCCCTGCATCTGTATTTGCCTTAAAAGTGTTATTTGCGCATATACGGCACATAGGCATCAAATAATATTTTCCGGAACGGTGCAGTTCTCTTAATTTACTGAGCTTTGGCCCATGCCAAAGATCAAATAAACTTGAATCATGAACATTACCTATGGCAAGGTTGCCCATCACATCTGTAGCACACACGTTCACCGTCCCATCCGTCATAACGACCAGACGCTGAAATATCTGTTCACAACAAAACTCATGAATGGGCACGTTCCCCGGATTATTCTTATCCGGAGAGCCAAAATCCTGACAATAGGATATTGTGACCTCATCAACTTTATCTTTCCAATAAGCGTAAAAATCCGCTGTCTCATGACGATTCACCGCAGACTCGGTGTACTGAATCCGGATAAACGGCTTACTCGCTTTATTTCGGATCTTAATCAGAGTCATTACATTATTCATGACCTCGTCAAAATCAGCGCCAATGCGAATCTTTTCATATGTCTCTTTGGTAAAGCCATCGATTGAAATTATAATTTGATCAAGCTTAGCCGACACAATTTCGCGACAAATTGTCTCATTCATCAACGTTGCGTTAGTCAAAGAAGTGACTTCCAAAATCCCTTTGGCCTTCGCATACCGGAGCATTTCCGTAAACTTCTTGTTCAACATCGGTTCTCCGCGCCAGCTAAGTTTCAGTGCAGGCAAACCGTTCTTTGCACATTCGTCAACGATCTTCTTGAATGTATCCATTGCCATGAGGCGCACATTAGTCGTTTCGGTGACTGGCAGATGCTGCTCTGGATTATCTGCATGAAAACACATGACGCAGCGCAAATTGCACAAATTGGCAGTCTCCGCAATCACGTCAAGTGGGAAGGCACCGATCTTAAAACGTTTAGAGTAAGTATTAAACCGATAACGGTAAAGATAAAACCTGGGATCAAACCCACCCTTCTTATAAAGATTTTTTACTTTTGAAAAAAACCCAGCTTTGATCTCCCAATTTTTTTTTAATTTCATTTTGTACCTCTCTTGGGATCATACGAATCAGGACAATCAGCACAAAAGTCCAATTCCTTAAACTTTCCCTGACGATGAACGTCACGAATATGCTGCATCTTGCTTCCTGTCCATATCTCTGAAATCGTCTGCTCATTGATATTGCCGATTACATGTCTTTTCTTCATATCCCGCGGACAAAGAGTTGCCGTTCCATCACTCAATATAGTAAGCCGACGCCACAATTCCGGACAACAAAATTGGTCATCCTGCTGGTAATTTTTCTTAGAATGAAGCCGTTCTTCTTCTTGGCAATCAAGGTAGCGCAATACACCGATACGATTTATCTTGTTGCCCCAATAAGCAATAAACTTATTTTTTTCTGAGGGATCATCTTCTTCCATTTCAATAAAGTTCGCCTTGATATGTAATCTTGACTTGGGATGTTCATTGCGCTGTCTGACCAGATCCTCGACCGCCGCATAAACTTTCTCAAATTTTGCTCCCACCATGATCTTCTCATACACTTCTTTATTCGCACTATTAAGTGAAATGATCAGTCTATCCAAGCCTGATTCGATCAATTGGCGGTTAAAATCATGGCCCAAGCGAGTGCCATTGGTATGCATGTTGACATCAACCACACCCTTGTCCTTTGCATATCTAATGACTTCAAAAAGCCGCTTGAACATCGTTGGCTCTCCTAATCCTGCAAAGTTAAACGCATATAACCCGAATTCGCTGGCCTGATCCAATATCTTCTGGATCAGGTTAAAATCCATATACCCCTTTCCGGGAATATATTCCTGTCTTGGACACATAGGGCATTGCAAATTACACACATCAACGGCAAAGAGATCAATCTGTAATGGCACTTTTCCTACAATTCCTTGCCGGGGGTATTCATCCCATTTCTGACGATATTCCAACCATTTTGCATCTTGAAAAACAGGCCCCAATTGTTTGTCCGTCCCTAGAACTTCAGGGGAAATGCTTCTTGTCTTAACGTTTATCATTCATAACCTCTCATATCAATAATCCTTCTACTAAATCGTGAGTTAATGGCGTGCCCCTTTTAATATCCTTAAAGGCTTTCCTGCCACAGACCTGATCAAAATACCTGGTGTGCATTCCATGCCCTGGCCTGATGGAGCGAACATTTTCGGTCGAAAAAGACTCGCCCTTTTTTATATCCTTGACAACAAAAAGTGAGCGGCGGAAGACTCGGTTCTCTTTTTGCTTTTCCGTAACCTCAAACGTGACCTTCCCTAGGGCCTGTTCTACTGTGCGAATATCATCTACCATGGCCTTGAATTCATGCGGCTCGGTTGAGAATGCGCAATCAGGCCCAGGATCCTGACGGGAAAGGGTCAAATGCTTCTCAATGATGCATCCACCCAAAGCAACTGATGCCACAGCCACGGCACTACCCAACGTATGATCTGACAATCCCACAGGCACGCCATAAGTTTTGGCCAAATAAGCGATGGTATTCAAATTCATTTCGTGAGCCGGGGCTGGATAAGCGCTGGTGCATTTAAGAAGCGCCAGTGAACTTTTTCCAGAATCAGAAATTACCTGGATCGCTTCATTGATCTCTTCAACCGTTGCCATACCTGTTGACATGATGACAGGCTTGCCGGTTTGCGCGATTCTCTTTAAAAGAGGGATGTCCACCAACTCAAAAGATGCCACCTTATACGCAGGAACATCCAATTTTTCCAGAAAGTCTACCGCTGTATTATCGAATGGGGTCGAGAAGAAATCCATTCCCAGATCATGGCAAACATTCCTCAGCTTGGGCATCCACTCCCAAGGCATCAAAGCTTCCTGGTACAACTGATAGAGGTTTTTGCCATTCCAAATAGTTCCCTTAATGCGGAAATACTCGTTATCACAATCCAGCGTGATCGTGTCCGCGGTATACGTCTGCGTTTTCACCGCATCTGCGCCCGCCTTCCTGGCTGCCTCAATAATTTTGACGGCTTTATCAAAATTCTGATCATGGTTGGCGGACATCTCGGCGATGACATAGACCGGATGCCCGGGCCCGATCTTTCTATTGTTTATCAAAAAACTCATAAATTTAACCTCGATGGTTGCGTCAGGCGCTCGTACTTTCCACGCCCGGAGCGAATGATCTCCAAGCTGGCCGGCCCTTCGTTAAAAAGCAGATCGATTGCGGACATATGCGCCATGAACCCACCATACAATTGCCTATACACCGGATGGGCATACTGTTGGTAAATTAACGAGATGCCCTCGGAGGCAAAAACATTATTTTCCTCGATATAATCGGCTGAACCGACTGGCGAGAGGTACATATCCGCTTTTACATAATGACAAATATTCACCAGCAATCCCACTCTATCGCCAGATACCGGAATTTGCGAAGTGCGCAAGATATCTGTCTTAATGCCGAACTTTTCTTTTAAGAACGTAATTACCGCTACATTCCAATCAAAAAGTGAACCCCATGTTTGCGCATAAAGTGCCGACAACCCTTCGCTATAAGGTTTCCAATACGGCGCTCGCCGGTAATACTGCTCGATCGTTCCCCAGTGTTTCCGGCTCCAGGGATTAGTTGTTTCGATCCTGACATCAGCGATCTTCTGCCCTAGGCCCTGAACTACGGGGACCGTCAACCACATTGATTCAGCTTCTCCAGTCTTGATCCTGTTGCGCTGCTGCCAGGATTGTTTCTCAAACTGCACCGTATCCAGCAGGACAAAAACATCCGCACTGTCCATCAGGTCAAAGTACCCTATCCACGGTAAATAGGTCGGCTGCATGATGACTGCGATCATGCAGCCACCCTTTTTCTCACACGCAATAAAAGTTTCGACACAATAAGCCTCGCCCCTTCTGGTGAAACAACCTTAGGGCCTTTAAGAGACATCCTTTGCCTGATGCTGTCATTATTTAAAAGATTTTGGAGTGCGCCGAATATGTTTTCATCGGTTGCCGTACGCCCATATCCCAGATTAATAACAGCTCCTGCCGCTGCGCAAATTTTCGCCTCTACGGCCTGCGGTTCATTTTGGGCAACGACAACTGCTGGTGTTCCTAATGCGCAAGCTTCATAAAGCAATGTCCCACCGCTTATGAGCGCCACATCCGCCTGCCAAATCCTTTTGGCCATGTCGGAGATATTATGATTGACTACAAAACGGGAATCGCCCCGAGTCTTTTCGATTACTTCCTGTTTTCGTGCAAATGCAGCTCCAAGGATAATCTGAACCGTCATGGCCTGCCTAAGTTGCTTGAGTAAAGAAATGGCCCTTAATGTTAAATCGCCGGGGTCACTACCGCCAAAACAAACCAATAACTTTTTATCGCGCTTATTCACATTCCTGGGTTGTTCCGCCTGCTTTTTAAAATCAGGATGCAAAATAATATGATCACGGCCTGACCAATAATCATCTGATGGCATCCCTGCCGGCAAAGGCAAATTAAGGAGATTAGGCCGCAGGAGGATATCCTGATACTGCAAGCCTGGGCCGTCGTCATCGATCCCTACGATCAGGTCAGCAATGCCCCGAAAGCTTTCTTCCTTCCGATGCGCGATATCCGGGATATCAATAATGGCAACATCTGCATGCCTCACACGCGTGATGTCTGTCACTGCATGAAGATCAAAATCAAGCTTTGGTAGAAACGTTCTGGCGATGTCCTGATTATTCGTCACGACCGCAAATTTGCATGGGGCTGTATCGGCTAATACCAGCATCAAAGAGCGGCAACGTGACAAATGTCCCAGTCCCAGTTGTTCATCAGCATCAACCCTGAATAAAACGGAAATCGCATCCTTCATATTCAAATGGCCTTACGATTCTCTGTAACAGCCCTGTCTTTTTCTTTGGATTTCAAAAGCCCCTCGTTCCTCATGAACCGCTTGTTCAGCAATTCCAATTCAGGTTTCCTTTTCATTAAATCCAAGACATCATCCATGCTGAACAAGGGATTTTCCCGATAAAGGTTTTCAAAGACGGCACGCACGAATTCAAAATCTTCCGGCTCATCCACGGTCCACCGCAAGGCGGAAAGATCACGGTTGCATGCCAGGTTTTCTATCTTGAATCGCTGGGGCTGTTCTTCAAAAAAAAGAGAGATGTGTTCCAAATGAGAAGGCATTGAGGCTTCCTTCCAAGCTTCCTGCAATACTTTGAAACTGAAAATTTCCGCGTCAAGTCCGTCGGGATAGGTCGGCGGCATGCAATTAGTGCCGTAATCACATTTCTTCTCTAGATAAAGCCGCACCATGTCATCCACGACCTGGGCATCGATCAATGGGCAATCTCCCGTCAGGCGCACAATATGATCCGGCTTAAACTTCATGGCCGCCTGATAGAACCTGTCCAGCACATTTTCCAGGCTACCGCAAAAGACATCAACGCCGATGTGCTTGCCCAACTCCATGATCTGATGGTCTTCCGGCAATACACTTGTAACAATAACCACACGGTCAATGGTCTGGCACGCACGAACACGCTCAACCTCCAATGTCAACATCGCCTTCCCGAGGATAGGCTTCAGAACTTTTCCAGGAAAACGCGTCGAGGATGTCCTTGCCTGAATAAAAGCCATTATCATTGGTCAACGCCCCCACAACATAGGATTCAAGATTTTTTCATCCACCAGGTCGAACGTCTCCATCACCCGCGACTGGAGCATTGCTGGGGCATCACTCCGCCAGGCCATCACATTCACCATTAACTGCTGCGCAGTATCAACACCGATGATCAGCTTGGCATGCGGCATCCTTGTTTTGAGATATCCCAACGCCAATTCCTGACGCGTCAAGCCCAACTCTGACGCCAGCGCATTGATCTTCTCAATAACCTGTTTTCTCGAGGGCATCCCTGTTGGAATATCCTCAATGTCCATCAAAATAAGCCCCTGAAGAAAAACACTACGAATATATATCTGCTTGTTTTTCTGGCATGCCATTTCGAAAATCCCGCGTCTTTCAAACCTTCTGTCAAGGATGTTCGATGGCACCTGAATTATATCTATGCCATCAATATTTAACGCCGCCAACGCCATGTCTGGCGTATAGACTGAAGCACCTAGCCTCCGTACTTTTCCTGAAGCCACAAACCCCTTGAGGATATCACCGAGTTCTTCGTGCCACCGGGAAAGCAAACTTTCCTTATGCAGCATTAATCCATCGAGACAAGGAACACCTAATTTCTTTAATGATCCATCCAGGGCATCTGTCATCGCACGCAAATTATTATGGTCAATGTCAGGATTGATCTTGCTGATCACTCCGGCTTCTGCCGCAATGCCGAGTCGAGCAAAGGCAACACCCAAGACGCTCTCACTTACCCCATAATCCTGAGCGGTATCAAATTCCCTGATCCCCTGATCCCAGGCTGTGCGAATAATCTCCGTCACGGTCGTCTGGTCAGGCTGGCCAACCTTATTGGCCACGCCATAGTGAAGCCCAAACTGGACCGTCCCTAACACAAGCATGGAATATTTTTCAAAGACCATAACTATGTCAGACGTTTAAAGCCAGCCATCGCAGGCTTACCTTTCAACTGCCGTTCCACATCTCCGGCCCTTTGAGCCTTGGCAATCATATTAAAAGTCTCGTCAACAGCGCTTAAGTAACTTTCTACGTGATACACCTGATGGGCATACATCGCGTAGAACGCCGTTGTTGCCAGAAAACCTTTCTCCAGCATCAGCTGAATGAACAACGCTTTGAGCGCCAGTCCGTTCTCGTATTCAAAAGAAAAATGACTGATCGGAAATATCCCGCCAACATGAACTTTAACCCCATGCTTTAAAGCCAAACTTGCCCAGCCTTCCTGGACTTGTTTGCCGATTAAAACCAAATGCTTTCCCACATCCAGATCCCGGTGTTTCTTTATGGTCGCCAAGGCCGCCGTCGGCCCCACACGCTCGGTCCACATCGTACTGCTGATGAACGTGCGCTGCGCAGCATCCATGACTTTTTCCTTACCGATGATAGCCGCTATAGGATAGCCATTGCCCAGCGCTTTTGAGAAAACAGCGATGTCCGGTTTTATACCGTAGATCAGATGCGCCCCGCCGGTATTCATACGGAATCCTGCGGAGATCTCATCAATAATAAATACCGCACCCGTCTGGTCTGCTAGAGCACGAACCTCATCAAAAAAACCGGGTAAAGGCTCATCGTCACGCACCGGCTCCATAATGATCGCGGCCAGATCATGACCATGCGTAGTGACGATATCTTGAAGCTCTTCTATATGGTTATAACGGAAAGGAAGTGCAGTCCCTGTTAAACCCTTTGGAACCCCTCGTGGATCCAGCCCGGAAAGGAGGTGTTCTCCCAACGCATTTTCGGTCCCCAAATTGGCAGAAAGATACCAGTCGTGCCAGCCGTGATAACCGCAGAACGCTACCTTATCTTTGCCCGTATGCGCACGTGCGATACGTACCGCTATGGCCATGGATTCTCCACCTGTTCTGGCGAAACGAACTTTATCCGCCCAAGGATGCAGTTCACACAACAGATCAGCTAACTCAACCTCCTCGGGACAATTCAAGGATGAGCTTGAACCATCCGCGATCGCCTGGCACACCGCCTTGTCCACATCGTCATCGGCATATCCCAGCACATTGGCGCCAATACCGCCAATGCTCATATCTATATATTTATTACCATCCAGGTCCCAAATCTCAACGCCCTTTGCCTTGCTGTAATACCCCGGCCAGACACCCATCGAGAATTGATCGGGCCGCTTGGAAAGCAGCTGTGTCATTCCTGGTATCCGTTGCTTGGCTCTCGCCTGCATATTCTGCCCTTTTATCGTATCCATGCTTTACCTTTCCTTATATATTCTGACTATTTCGCCAAGGGGTTCACAAGCCCGAGAAGAACATCGTCCACATACTCACCTTCAAAAAAACAATGGGACTTGCGCACACCATCCTGAACAAATCCGGCCTTTTCAAAAGCTCGAATCGCGCCTTTATTGGGCGCGTAACAACCCGCTGTCACCTTATGAAGGTTCAATGTATTAAATGCATAATCCACAATGAGATTGATCGCCTCTAATGCGTACCCTTTGCCCCAGCAATCCTTCTCACCAATCAGGATGCCGATATCTGCAAGGCGATGATTAGAGTCAACCGGGCCTAGCTTGATATTGCCAATATGACGATCTCCATCATTAAGAACAATAGCGAAGAAGGCATTCAGGTTGTCCCCCTGCTTATTGACAACATATTCTCTTAATGTCTCGATGGAGTGCGGATAAAAACGACTCTCCAAAAATCTATTTGTTGTAGGGTCATTCATCCATCGACAGTACGCCTCATTTACATCATCTGGAGAAACCTTGCGTAAATATATCCGTTCACCCTGCATGCATCACCTTTCTCAAACTTCGATTAAACAGTCATCGCCACTATGTTCAGGGGAGTACAGTCACCCAACATATCTTTCGGTCATATCCTGCTGTGCAAGTGGAAAACAATCTTTCTGAAATAAGTTCATTTCAAATGATGCCACCGAGTTCTCTGATAACTCGGCTTTGCTGTTCTTCTGTTAGCCCTGGATATATTGGCAGGCTCATCGTTTCCTGATAATAGGCCTCGGCCACCGGGAAATCGCCCGCCTTGAATCCTAGCTTTCGATAATACGGCTGGGTATGCACCGGGATGTAATGGACATTCACGCCTATTCCTGCAGCGCGCAGTCCATCGAATACCGTGCGCCGATTTAAATGCGTGCCCTGACTTGGCACTCGGATGGGGTAGAGGTGATAGGCAGAGTAAGTGTCAGGATGCTGCCACGGAATGGTAATGGGCAGATCGCATAGTACAGTGTTATAGCACCTGGCAATGGCATGACGCTTGACGACAAACTCATCCAGTCGACACATTTGGCTAAGGCCCAGCGCGGCCTGCATATCCGTCATGCGGTAGTTGTAGCCTAGGTCTATCTGCTGGTAATACCAGGGCCCGTCCAGTGCATGAGTCATATCTACCGCATCGCGGGTAATGCCGTGGCTACGCAACAGTTGCATGCGCTTGACCAGTTGCTTGTCGTTGCTCAGAGCCATACCGCCTTCGCCAGTGGTAATAATTTTGACCGGGTGAAAACTGAACACCGTAATATCGCTGTAGCGGCAATTGCCAATTGACTCACCCCGATATTTTCCCCCAATGGCGTGCGAGGCATCTTCAATGATCTTGAAGCCGTATTGCTGGCTGAGAGTGTGGATGCCTTCCATGTCGCAAGGTTGGCCACACAGGTGTACGGGGATAACTACTTTGGGCAAACAGCCTGATTTTTCCGCCTGTGCCAATTTTTCCGCCAAGCGCTCCACGCTCAGGTTGTAAGTACGCGGATCAATGTCCACAAAATCGACCTGCGCACCGCAATATAGTGCACAGTTAGCACTGGCCACAAAGGTGATGGGGCTGGTCCAAACGGCATCGCCTTTGCCCACGCCCAGAGCCAAGCACGCGATGTGTAAAGCGGATGTGGCACTGTTGGCCGCCACGGCATGAGCAGCACCACAGTAGTCAGCGACGGCTTTTTCAAAGGCGGGAACAGTCGGCCCTTGGGTGATAAAATCCGAGTGCAACACATCCACCACAGCTTGGATGTCGGCTTCTGAAATGTCTTGGCGACCGTAGGGAATCATCACTGTTATATCTTACCGATCTTGTCGCAGCTCTGCTCTATCCAGACCTGCCCGGTAACGATGCAGATTTTTCTCATTTATTCTTCTTCTTTATCGTATGTTTGAACTTCAAAACTGCGAAGTTCAGTTCGATAGATGTTTCGGTGTCACTTGTTTGCAAATCTTCATCAAATACTTCGGCGATTAGCTCCCCGCTTTTTTGCATAAGCAATTTTTGATCGGCTTTGTCTTGAACTACTGATAACTGCTGAATATTTCTTGAAAGAAGCCGAATTTTTGCAAAAGTTTCTATGATAGATAGGGTTGTTTTTACCGCCACTGAGCTTTTCAGGATGGTAGCTAGCATATACAGCCCTTTTTCCGTAAAAGCCTTTGGGTTTGTTGATGAGTGTTTTAGCCTGTTGAACCGGTCGAAATTTTCGACCAGTTCATTTTTCTCATCTTCATTCAGATCGATAACATACCCTGAAGGGAATCGATCAGGATTGTTTTTGACTGCTTCATTGATTCGTTTAGTTTCGACGCCATAGAGATCACCCACATCGCTATCAAGCAGGACTTGTTCACCTCTAATTTCGATGATTTTATCCTCGGTAATTTCAAACTTTACAATATCCGTCATATTACACAATCCTCTCTGGTTGTCTCTTTGCGCGACTTTTTCATGCGCTGTGGTTTGGGTCAACACATGTTTGGATCAGCTTGCGAAGTTCATCTACGGTCAAGAACTGCGCATTGCTGCCGCTGTCATAACTGAAGCCTGGCTCAACCGGTTTTGCACCTGTTTTAGCACAGTAGTCTGCCATGCTGTGGGCTTTGCCAGAAGGCAGGATGGCGTAGTACTTGCCTATATCAACCGTATTGAAGCTGTCGCTGGCAGTAATCATTTCCTCATGGATTTTTTCACCGGGGCGTACACCGATGACCGGATGCTCACATTCCGGTCCAATGGCCTTGGCCACATCGGTGATCCGGTAAGAAGGGATTTTCGGCACTAACACTTCGCCACCCCAGGCATTCTCCAACGCCCACAACACCATGTCGACGCCTTCCTGCAGGCTGATGTTGAAGCGCGTCATGGCAGGGTCAGTAATAGGCAATACTCCGCTTGATCGTTTTTCAAGGAAAAATGGAATCACTGAGCCACGACTACCCATTACATTGCCGTAACGCACTACGCTAAAGCGGATGTCGCGATGGCCTTTGATGTTGTTAGCGGCCACGAAAAGTTTGTCTGAGCACAGCTTAGTAGCACCATACAAATTAATGGGTGCGGCAGCTTTGTCGGTGGAGAGCGCCACCACACGCTGCACACCTGTGTCCAAGCAGGCTTCGATCAGGTTTTGCGCACCAAGTACGTTGGTCTTTATGCATTCAAAGGGATTGTATTCCGCTGCCGGAACCTGCTTGAGATCGGAAGAGCGTCGTGTAGGGAAAGAGTGTAGATCTCGGTGGTCGCCGTATCATTAAAAAAAAA
>OESW01000159.1_pt1 | contig 13508 bp, 15 predicted proteins | sample 1534831 | NCBI WGS metagenome assembly OESW01 (sample SAMEA104161952, study PRJEB21768) | metagenome | isolation source: underground water
TTTTTTTTTAATGATACGGCGACCACCGAGATCTACACTCTTTCCCTACACGACGCTCTTCCGATCTGATTCTGGCGGCGATAGCCGAGGAGGGGGTGACAGTTGATAAGCTGCTAGTGACGCACGGGCATATCGATCATGCCGGCGCCGCCGCCGAATTAGCCAAAATACTCGATGTGCCAATCGAAGGGCCGCATGCCGAAGATGCCTTCCTGCTCGAAGCATTGCCGGGGCAAGCGCAACGCTATGGCTTTCCGGCGTCCGCATCTTTTATACCGAGCCGCTGGCTGAACGATGGCGACAGCGTACAGATCGGCGAAGAAGCGCTGACCGTGCTGCATACGCCGGGCCATACTCCCGGCCATGTGGTGTTTTTTAGCCCCACCGCAAAGCTGGCGCTGGTTGGCGATGTGTTGTTTCAGGGCTCGATCGGGCGCACCGATTTCCCGCGCGGCGATTACGACAGCCTGATTTCCTCGATCCGCGAAAAACTATTTCCTCTTGGCGTTGAAGTCGCCTTCATATCCGGGCACGGGCCGATGTCCACTTTCGGCAACGAGCGGCGCTCTAATCCCTTTGTGGGAGGTGATTTATAGGGTAGATAGCCGTTTGCCCGCATGTACATGAAGAGTTGGCGGCGAATGTCTGCTATTCGGTAACGAAATCGTAGTCTGTTATAACTGCAAAGTGCCAGAAGCGGACATCGTTTTTTCGATGCCATACTTGATGTGCACCGGACGTTTAGGGGGACGCTGAATCAGTCCGTATATTGTTGAGCCGCATGAACCATCTTTTTCACTGCGTCCGTCATGTTAACGGGAATCAGCTCAATCTGCGGATTTCTGCGCGCGAACACGCGGAATACTTCATCGGCAAATGCCTGTCCGATCAAATCCACGCCAGTAAAATCGAGCATTACTATCTTGAACCGTTCTACTCTATTCAAAATTCTTTTCGCCTGGGAGCGCGACACCAAACGCTCGCCTTCGTATAGCGCCAGTTTTACCGGAACGATGGTCTTGTTAAAGGCGAAATCCCCGGCCTCGCCAGCCGTAAACGCATCAAACACCGAACCCAAAGTGCGGTCGGTGTTCATCCTGATGTTCATGACAACCCTTGTTCCACTATGATGGTCGTCATCATGCAGCAGGAAATCTTTCGATATGTCATCACCATGCACAAAAACTAGCTCGCCCGAGTAAATCAGGAAAGCATCAAATGCGCGGGAAGTAAAAAAAATACCCTGTCCGGTGTGGTTGTTCGGGTCGGTGGTGAGCTTGCCCTTGCTCAGTTCCAGTATCGCCTCTCTGGGGTCGCCAAGTTCCAGGATGCGAGCGATGTGATTAAAAATCCCTTCGCCATCATCAGTGATGAAAATATCAATTTCTTCCGCCGTTCTCTCGACTTCTATCGTCACCTCTTTGCCGCCGGAATGGTCAATGGCGTTGTTGAGCATTTCGGTAAAGCCGTAATGGCAAATATCTTCCAGCTCCTTGGGCAGGTCGCTAAAGACGATGCCGAAATCGCGATAGTACACATCGCTCTCGCTCAAGCCCTTTAACAGGAATACAGATTTTTGCGAGCGATTCTGCCCCAACTTGTACACCCTGCCCCGCGTGTTGCCCTCCGCCAGCAAAAAGCCCTTGCCCACCAGCTCTGACAAGTGGTGGTGCACGGTCTGGCGCGTGATGCCAAAGGCTTCCATTGCATCGTGAATCAAATGTGGATTTTTTGTCTTTATGTAATTCAGCAAAAATCTGCGTATCACTTCCGAGCGCTTGGTGTCGGCTAATTTCATGGCATTGATTGCACTATATTGATTATTAAAAATAAGTTTATTTGTAAAGATATTTCACCAAGATTGTAAGATTTATTGCATAACATTGTAAAGTTTTATTTGTATTTTGTAATGAGAACTGGGGTCGGAGTAAAGTTGTTTTTCAGCCTTTTCAGCAAACCGCCAAGGGCAGCAACGTGTCGATAGTGAGAAATCGCCAAATCCCGCTTTCGAGCAACCTGAATAATCGGTCAGCCCATCCATTCGCGTCATGCTGTTAAAATAAGCCGATGACCGCACATAAACACCGGCAGGAACATCAACAAGCCTTCGTCCTGCACAGTTATCCCTTCCGCGAGACCAGCCTTATTCTCGAAGTGTTCAGCCGCAACCACGGCCGTGTTGCCATAGTGGCGCGCGGCGCGCGCAGGCCCAGATCGGCGTTGCGCGGCCTGCTGATGGGATTCCAGCCGCTGACCCTGAGCTGGTTCGGCAAACACGAATTGCGCACCCTGCACGGCGCCGAATGGCAGGGCGGCCAACCGCAGTTGCAGGGCACGGCGCTGCTGTGCGGCTTCTACCTGAATGAACTGCTGCTCAACCTGATGGCGCGCGACGATGCGCATGAGCAACTGTTCGACTATTACCAGCACACGTTACAGTGCCTGGCGGGTGAGGCGGATCATGCCGCCACGCTACGCCGCTTCGAGAAACACATGTTACAGGAGCTCGGCTATGCGCTGTTGCTGGAGCAGGAAGCGGGCACGGGCAAGCCGATTGATCCGGATGCGCATTATCGCTATGTCATCGAACGCGGCGCAGTTGCCGGCACGCCCGATGTTTCGGAGGGTCTGGCAGTGTCGGGCAAAACCCTGCGGGATATGGCGGCCGATGACTACCGTGATGCTTCCAGTGCGCGGCAAGGCAAGCAGCTCATGCGCATGCTACTCAACCACTACCTGGCGGGCAAGACGCTGCATACGCGGGAATTGATAAAAGACCTGCAGAAGCTGTGATGGCTGCGGAATTGGGGTACAAGGTTCAAGAGGTAGGGTGGAAGCCCCCGTGAAGGGGACGCCGTGGTTGCACCAAAGGCACACAATCCACTACGCGACTTGTCGCGTGTGGAATTGACAGCAAATGGGCTGACGCCCCAACAACCACGCAGCACCCTTGCGGGTGCGTTCCGCCGCAATTCAAAAAACATTCGGCGAAACCGCGATGCGTTCCGCCCTGCGCGCTATCAGCCGGTTTTCCTGTGACTCGATACTTACTTCACCGGCGCCATCAAGTGCTGGTACGGCGTACCTGCCCACATTACGTAGGGAACCGATGTGTCGGGGTCCGCGTTCTTCGGATAAGTGTCGTAAAAGCTGGCGTCGGCACCGACGATCATCACGTGAGGCCCGGTTTTGATCCAATGATTCTTGGCATCGGGCTTGGCCGCATAGGGGTCGGTATTGCTGGCATCCGTTCCGCCGGAGAGCATGTACATAAAACCGACTTTCCCTGGAGTGGGGTTCGTGTGTGCGATCCACGCATGGGCCCATTCCATGGCGTTCTTGTCCATGCACATGGGGTCGGGACCGGGAGTCGCCGGATTGTCCGGCATGCAGGTGAAACCGTTCGTTCCCTGGCGCAGCGTGCGCATTTTGCCATCCGCCTCCATGGCCACGATGGTTGCGCCCTTCGCGACCCTGGCCGGCGCCGCGGACATCGCGCTCGCGATCATTTTTTTATCGTTGGCCGACGCCTTCGTGTCTGCGGCATAGGTATTTGTTGTCAATACAAACGATGCGGCGATCACCGCCACGCCACTTACGATTTTATTTAGTTGGCACATTGAGGTCTCCTTAGGTTCGTTGCGTAGAAGAATATAAAGGGTAGGAAATTCAACCGTACGAGCCAAAGTATCCTCGGCATAAGTGCCTCTGTCAAACACCCATTTTCATTATTAGGGGACAGATCACGGCTTGCCCATACCACATATAACAGGTGCCCATCTTGGCTGTGCTCGCTGCGATAATCAAACTACCACGCTTTTCCATGCTTATGCACGGCAAGAGTTCGCCGCCTGTTGCATCCTGCGTGCGCCTCTGCTACGTTGCGGCCTTGTTTGAACAGGCATTGGACTAAAAGATGATAAAACTCGGATTGAACATAGATCACGTCGCCACGCTGCGCCAGGCGCGCGGCGCGCGCTACCCCAATGTGATTCGCGCGGCATTGATTTGCGAGGCGGCGGGGGCCGATGCGATCACCCTGCACCTGCGCGAAGACCGCCGCCACATCCAGGATGCGGACGTGGAAGCGTTGCGCGGCATGCTGCAAACGCGTATGAATCTGGAAAGCGCGGTCACCGACGAAATGATCAACATCGCCCTGCGTATCAAGCCGCATGAATTGTGTTTGGTGCCGGAGCGGCGCGAGGAACTGACTACCGAGGGCGGACTGGATGTGGTGCGCCATTATGATGCCGTCAAACGCGCCACCGAGCGCTGTCTTAATGCGGGCATCCGCGTGTCGTTATTTATTGATGCGGATGAGAGTCAACTGGATGCGGCAAAAAAAATTGGCGCACCGGTGGTGGAAATCCACACCGGCAAGTATGCCGACGCCGATAGCGTGCCAGAACGGGCGCAGGAATTGGCACGCATTCAGCGCGCTGTGGAACATGCACATGCGCTCGGCTTACAGGTGAATGCCGGGCACGGCCTCAACTACCATAATGTGCAGCCCATCGTCGCCATTCCACACATTGCCGAACTCAACATCGGCCATGCCATCATCGCCGAGGCAGTGTTCATCGGGCTGGAGCAGGCAGTAAAGAAAATGAAGGCGCTTTTGACCGTATGATTTTTGGCATTGGCACTGACATTGTTGCCCACGCGCGCATTGGGGCACTGCACGAGCGCTATGGCAGCCGTTTTGCGCAGCGCATATTGAGCCCCATGGAATTTCTTGAGTACGGCACCCATGCTGACCCGGTGCGCCTGCTGATGAAACGTTTTGCCGCCAAGGAGGCGCTGGCCAAGGCGTCTGGCAGTGGCATGCGTTACCCCGTCACCCTGCAACGCATCAGCGTGGCTCATGATGCGATGGGTAAGCCGATTTTTGAGTTTGATGCCGAATTGGCAGCACACCTCAAGCAATTGGGCGTAACGCGCCACCATCTCAGCATCAGCGACGAGCGGGATGTTGCCGTGGCATTTGTGGTTTTGGAAGGGGAAAAGTGATGGGAATCGGTCCGGTCATGCTGGATGTTGCAGGAACTGAATTGACGCCGGAGGACGAGGCGCGCCTGAGCCATCCGCTGGTTGGCGGCGTGATTTTGTTCACGCGTAATTACGAGTCGCCGCTCCAGCTTGCCGATCTGACAGCCAGTATCCGTGCGCTGCGCAGCCCAGCGCTTCTGGTTGCGGTGGATCATGAGGGCGGCCGCGTGCAACGTTTCCGCGAGGGATTTACGCGAATTCCGGCGATGCGCGAGCTGGGTAAAATATGGGATCAACACCCTAAGCGAGCCAGGCACCTGGCACATCAAGCAGGCTATGTGCTGGCCGTTGAGCTGCGCGCTTGCGGCGTGGATTTCAGTTTTACCCCGGTGCTCGATGTGGACTTCGGCTCAAGCTCCGTAATCGGCGACCGCGCCTTCCACTCCGAGCCGCAGGCCATTGCCGAACTGGCGCACAGCCTGTTGCTGGGACTCAAACAAGGCGGGATGCACACGGTGGGCAAGCATTTCCCCGGACACGGTTATGTGCGCGCCGATTCGCACCTGGAGATTCCGGTGGACGAGCGCAGCTACACCGACATCGAGCTATGCGACCTGATTCCCTTCCGCCAGATGGTGAATTTCGGGCTGACTGCGGTAATGCCAGCGCATGTGATTTACCCTAGGGTGGACAAGCTTCCGGCAGGCTTTTCCAGCATCTGGCTGAAAAATATTTTGCGCGGTGAACTGGGTTTCGAGGGCTGCATCTTCAGCGACGATCTCAGTATGGAAGGCGCTACGGTGGCGGGCGGCATCGTGCAACGCGCCGAAGCGGCGCTGCAAGCCGGTTGCGACATGGTGCTGGTATGCAACAAGCCTGCATTGGCGGATGAGCTGCTGGCCGGGCTGAAGTGGGAAATGCCGGCAACCAGCAAGGCGCGCCTGGCGCAGATGCGTGGCCGTCCTCATCCCGATACGCTGGTACAACTGCACGAGCAGGCGGAGTTTGTGAAGGCAGTGCATGAAATCGCCGCCATAGGCGCGGGCACCGCAGAGCTGCCACTGGCCTAGTGGTTGCACTTACATGCCAGAATTCTCTATGCGACCAGAGCGCAAAGCACGGCTGGAAGCATTGCCCGGTTGGGTTTGGCGGGTTAAGTGAGCTGCTATGCTTCGAACTTGAATTCGCCGTAAAAATCGTTACCAAATTCTGATATTCCATGCCTAATCCACGCCTAAGCGCCGTTCTTGTTGCTATCTGCTTCCTGGCAATTTCCTTTAACAATGGATTGCTTCCGCTTGCACAGGCACTTACCCTTACACCAACATTGGAACCTCCTGCCATTCACGACACCACTAGTCCGGCCGACCCCGTTTTGGAGAAGGCCAATGTGGCACTCACTAGCCTCCCCATTGATAACAGAGGTGCTGTCGACTGGATGAAATCACTGAACAGCGGTGTCATTATCCCGCGCGCCGATTTATTGGGTATGGGAAAAATGGAGATATTAAATACGGACATCATCATGAAAAATACAAAGGAGATGCCCTATGTTAAATTTCCGCATGGCTCACACACTCGATGGCTTGCCTGTGTTAATTGCCACGACGAAATATTTACCCCCAAAGCGGGAGGCAATCCGGTCAATATGACCAAGATATTCCAGGGGCAATATTGCGGGGTTTGCCATGGCAAAGTAGCTTTCGCTACCATCATTTCCTGCGAACGCTGCCACAGTATTCCCCACGGCGGCACCAAAGCCTGGTGGTAAGCGCGTGGTGTTTACCGGACCGCACACGCCGAGCACTTTTCATCGGCGGAAGCATGCTGGTCGCGCCGTTCAGCAGAGGCAGACCGAGCCTTTGTGGTGGCTTTGCTAATTACCCCTCCGCTTGAGATAATCCGCGCTAGGTTTTTTGCGCTGCACGCGCATTTTGGTGTTCAAAAATTATGAGTGAATTACAGATCAGCCTGCTGGGCATCGGCATCGCCGTGGTGCTAGCGATGTATGGCTATAACTGGCGGCAGCAGCGCCAGTATCGGCGCAAGTTCGGTGCGGCGTTCAAGCATGGGCATGAGGATGCGCTGTATCGTCTGGCTACGGAGAAGACGGTGGAAGAATTGCTGGCCGGGCCAGCGGCGGAAGTGCTGGATGAAGAGGCCGGTCAGGCCTTGTCCGCAGATTTACTGCCTGGCAAAACGCCTTCGGGTGAACCACTACGCGGGCAGGGGGCGGATGGCGTGTGTGCCTTGCTGGATGCGGCCACCGACTATATTGCGGTGCTGTCGTGCAAGAGTCCGGTCAGCGGCCATGCACTGGCGCCCCTGTGGCAGAAGCGCTTCGATTTCGGCAAAAGCGTGCATGTATGCGGGCTGAATGCGGCGAGCGGCGTATGGGAAAAAGTGATTGCGGAAAGCCCGTTATCCTATTCCAGGTTCAAGCTGGCATTGCAATTGGCCGACCGTTCCGGCGCGGTGAGCGAACTGCGGCTGAGCGATTTTTGCGATCTGGCGCGCGACATTGCGGCGCAGCTACAGGCCGAGGCGGAGCTGCCCGGCGTGGCGGCAGCCAGTGCGCGCGCACTGGAACTGGATGGTTTCTGCGCCGAAGTTGACCAGATGATAGGACTCAACATCTTGCCCAGCGGAGAGCGCACATTTTCCGGCGGTGAGGTCGCGAGCGTGGCCGGGCAGTATGGCATGAGTTTGCAGGCGGACGGCGCGTTCCACCTGCCCGATGCGCAAGGGCATACCGTGTTCAGCCTGGGCAACTACGATAACACGCCGTTCCAGCATCACACTCTCGGCCAGATGTGGGTCAACGGTCTGACCCTGCTGCTGGATGTGCCGCGCGTGGAGCGGCCCACGCAGCGCTTCGACGAGATGGCGGTACTGGCGCGGCGGCTGGCGATGGATTTGCGCGCCGCCGTGGTGGACGATCATCGCGTTGCATTGGGCGAACCGGGCATTGCCCAGATACGCGAGCAGGTCGCCGCCATCGAAAGCCGGATGCTGTCCGGCAAGGTTAAGCCTGGCAGCGCACAGGCACGCAGATTGTTTTCATAGATTCCAGCAATGAACCTGAAAACGGATTTCAGCCACTGATGAACACGGATATTCACGGATTATCAATGGCTCGCAAGTCTTACACCATTTACTTTCAGGGTGAACTGCAACCTTCAGCTAACCAGATGGTTTATCTGTGCCAATCCGTGTTCATCCGTGGCTAATGATTCTTACAGGATGAATACCCCCATAGCACAACGCATCGCAGGCCTGCGTGCGGAAATCGAGAAGCATAACTACCAGTATTACGTGCTGGACGATCCGCTGATTCCCGACGCGGAATTCGACAAGCTGTTCCGCGAACTGCAAACTCTCGAAGCGCAACATCCGGAACTGCTGACCGCCGATTCGCCCACGCAGCGCATCGGTGCCGCACCGTTAAAATCCTTTGCCGAAGTAGTGCATCGCACTCCCATGCTGTCGCTGAACAATGCCTTCAGCGAGGAAGAGATGCGGGCATTCGATGCGCGCATCCGGGAGGCATCAGGCGTAGCCGAAGTCGAATATGCGGTGGAACCCAAGTTCGACGGATTGGCCATTACGCTGACCTATCACGACGGTATATTCGTGCAGGGCGCGACGCGTGGCGATGGCAGTGTGGGTGAGGATGTGACGCAGAACCTGCGCACCGTGCGCACTATTCCATTGAGGCTTGCGGTGTCTATTCCCTTCGCCGAGATACGCGGCGAGGTGCTGATGTTCAAGCGCGACTTCGCTGCACTTAACCGCCAGCAGGCGGAGAAAGGCGACAAGCTGTTCGCCAATCCGCGCAACGCGGCTGCGGGTTCGCTGCGCCAGCTCGATTCGCACATTACCGCCAGCCGCCACCTGAGTTTCTTCGCTTATGGGATAGGCGCGGTCGAAGGGATAGCGCTGCCGGACACACAGGGCGCACAGATGGAATTGCTGCGCGCATGGGGTGTGCCGGTGGCGGGCGAGCGCGGCGTGGTGCGCGGCGAGGAAGGGTTGCTGGCGTATTACCGCGAAATCGGTGAACAGCGCAGCAGGCTGCCGTTCGACATTGACGGCGTGGTGTATAAGGTCAATGACATCGCGCAACAGCAGCAATTAGGCTTTGTGTCACGTGCACCGCGTTGGGCCATTGCGCACAAATTCCCTGCCGAAGAAGCAACCACAACATTACTGGATATTGAGGTGCAAGTCGGACGCACTGGCGCACTGACGCCGGTGGCGCGGCTGGCGCCGGTGTTCGTCGGCGGCGTGACAGTGACAAATGCAACATTGCATAACGAAGATGAGATACGCCGCAAGGATGTGCGCATCGGCGATACCGTCATCGTGCGGCGCGCCGGTGATGTCATACCCGAAGTGGCGCGTGTGGTGCTGGAGCGTCGTCCCCTTGATGCGCGTGAGTTTGTCATGCCCACCCGTTGTCCAGTGTGCGGCTCACATGTCACCAGGCAGGAAGATGAAGCGGTGTGGCGTTGCACGGGAGGTCTGTTTTGCCCGGCGCAGTGCAAACAGGCGTTGCTGCATTTTGCCAGCCGCCGCGCACTGGATATTGAGGGACTGGGCGACAAGCTGGTCGAGCAATTGGTAGACGCACAGCTCGTGCATACCCCAGCCGATTTATACAAGCTGGATTTGCCGACCCTGGCCAATCTGGAGCGCATGGGCGAGAAGTCCGCCACCAATTTATTGGCTGCGATAAAGCACAGCAAGCAAACTACGCTGGCGCGCTTTATCTATGCGCTGGGTATCCGCAATGTGGGCGAAGCAACCGCAAAAGACTTGGCACAATACTTCGGCTCGCTGGATAATCTGCTTGCGGCGGACGAGGCAAGTTTGCAGCAGGTGCGCGATGTCGGGCCGATAGTGGCGCAAAGTATAGTGAATTTTCTGGCGGAGTCACACAACTATGACGTTATCAAACATCTGCGCGCTGCGGGTGTGTATTGGGCGGAACATGAGGCGCAATCGAACAATCAGCCATTGTCGGGCAAGACGTTCGTACTGACCGGTACGCTGGTCGCAATGGCGCGCGATGAAGCCAGGGAGAAACTGGAAGCTCTTGGTGCAAAGGTCAGCGGCAGCGTGTCGAAGAAAACCGATTATGTGGTGGCGGGAGCAGAGGCAGGAAGCAAGCTGGACAAGGCACAGGAGTTGGGTGTGGCGGTGCTGGATGAGCAACAATTTACGCAACTATTGAAGGAATACGAATCAACATGAAAAAAATTACCAAAGCAGTCTTTCCAGTTGCTGGCATGGGCAGCCGATTTCTTCCAGCAACCAAGGCCAGTCCGAAAGAAATGATGCCGGTGGTGGATAAACCGCTGATCCAGTATGCGGTGGAAGAGGCGGTGGCTGCGGGTATCACCGACATGGTGTTCATCACCGGGCGCAATAAGCGCACCATCGAGGATCATTTCGACACGGCTTATGAGCTTGAAACGGAACTCGCTTCGCACGGCAAGGCCGATTTGTTGCGCATGGTGCAGGAGGTAATCCCGAAGCACGTGAACTGCATCTACATCCGTCAGGCTGAGGCGCTCGGGCTGGGCCATGCCGTGCTGCGCGCTCAACCGGTGGTGCAGGACGAGCCGTTTGCAGTGATTCTGGCGGATGACCTGATTGATGGCGAACCGCCTGTCGTCAAGCAGATGGTGGAAGTGTTCCGGCGCCACCAATGTTCCGTGCTGGGCGTGCAGGATGTGCCGCGCAGCCAAACCGGGCAATACGGCATCGTCAGCGCGACCAATCTGGAGCCGGACGTGGAGCGGGTGCATGGTATTGTCGAAAAGCCCAGCCCGGATGCCGCACCTTCCACCCTGGCGGTGGTGGGGCGCTATATTCTGACGCCACGCATCTTCCATCACCTGGCGCGGGTGCAGGCGGGTGCGGGCGGCGAGATCCAGTTGACGGATGGTATCGCTGCGCTGATGCAGGAAGAAAAGCTGCTGGCCTATCGTTTTAACGGCATCCGCTATGATTGTGGCTCAAAGCTGGGTTATCTCAAGGCACAGGTGTCATTTGGGCTGAAACATGAGGACTTGCGCGATGGGTTCGCCGCTTATCTGGCAACATTGAAATGACGTTGCCCACCCAGCAAGCACGCAACTTTCTGCAACAGGCTGAACTGCTTTGCCCGGCGGAAGAGGTGCAGGCTGCGGTGGCGCGTGTGGCGCGGGCAATCAACTCTGCAATGTCCGACATGCATCCGCTGGTACTGTCGGTGATGGGTGGTGCGGTGGTGTTCACCGGGCAGTTGCTACCGCTGCTGGATTTTCCGCTCGATTTCGATTACGTGCATGTGTCGCGCTATGGCAGCGACCAGCAGGGCGGAGCATTGCACTGGAAAGTCGAGCCGCGCGAAAACGTGCGCGGCAAGGTGGTGCTGGTAGTGGATGATATTCTTGACGAGGGCGAGACATTGGCCGCAGTCAAGCAGCGCGTGCTGGACTTGGGTGCTGCCGGATTTTACTGCGCGGTGTTTGCCGATAAGCTGAATGGCAAGGACAAACCGATACACGCCGATTTCGTCGGCGTGGAATTGCCTGACCGTTTCGTGTTCGGCTTTGGCATGGACATACATGGCGCGTGGCGCAACCTGCCCGCGATTTATGCGGTAAGGGAATAAAAGCACTCCACCACGAAGAACACGAAGAAGAGCAGAAAAAATCTTCGTGATCTTCGTGGTGAAATAGGTTTTTCAAGTTTAATCAACTTGCAACTGGGGTAATCATGCTGGCAATCATAGGTGGAACGGGGCTGACGCAACTGGCCAATCTGGAAATTACGCATCGCCAGGTGATGCGCACGCCTTATGGCGAGCCATCCGGCGCGATCACCTTTGGCCGCTTGCGGCAACACGAGGTGATGTTCCTGGCGCGCCATGGCTATGGCCACACCATCCCGCCGCATGAAGTGAATTACCGCGCCAACCTGTGGGCGTTGCACGAACAGGGCGCCACGCGCGTCGTATCGGTCGCATCGGTGGGAGGCATACGCGCCGACCTGTCGCTTGGGGACATCGTGTTGCCGGACCAGATTATTGACTACACCTACGGACGCGCAGTCACTTACTTCGATGGGCGCGACCGTCCTGTGACGCACATTGACTTTACACATCCTTATGACCCGGAATTGCGCCGGCAAATACTTGATGCGGCGCGGCGCACCAATGAAATTTGCCAGGATGGCGGCGTGTATGCCGCCACACAGGGGCCGCGCCTGGAAACGGCAGCGGAGATTAACCGGCTGGAGCGCGACGGCGCCGACATGGTGGGTATGACCGGCATGCCGGAAGCCTCGCTGGCAAAAGAGCTCGGCCTGAATTACGCCGCCATAGCGGTGGTGGTCAACGACGCTGCCGGACGCAGAAGCAGCCGCGATGGCGTGCACATGGAGGCTATCAGCGCGGTGACGCAACCGGCCATGGCGCGCGTGCGCAATATCCTGGAATGCCTGGTGGAATGCGATGGCAAGTAGGGAGGTGTTGCGCATGGGCGACGCGTGCCTGTTGCGCCGCGCGGAGGAGGTGTACAGCTTCGATACGCCGGAATTGCACGCCTTGCTGGCGGACATGCGCGACACCATGCAGGCACTGAACGGAGTGGGGCTGGCCGCGCCGCAGATCGGCGTGAACCTGCGCGTGGTGATCTTCGGAGTGCGGCTGCGACACGTTACTGCGCAGCAGCCGATTGCGGGAGCAGCCGCTTGCAACCCCCTCCCGCACCAGACGCTTGCGCGCACCGTGTCGGGGGTGCAAAAAAATCTGCGGTATCCCGATGCCGAGCCGGTGCCGGAAACGGTGTTGCTTAATCCTGTCATTACCCCCTTAAGCAGTGATACGGCGGAAGATTGGGAAGGCTGTTTGAGCGTGCCCGGCCTGCGTGGCCTGGTGCCGCGTTTCAAGACCATCCGCTATCAAGGCTGTGATGCATACGGCGCGTTGATAGACCTCACGGTGAGCGGCTTCCATGCCCGCGTGGTGCAGCATGAGTGCGACCACCTGGATGGTATTCTGTACCCGATGCGCATACGGGATTTGCGCCAGTTCGGTTTTTCCGACGTGCTGTTTCCGGATGGCGACGTCCCGGATGAATGATGAGCGCAACCATCGAAGAAAATAGTTCATACGTAACACGTCACCTGCTTTTTGCATTACTGGCTTTGTTGATGGTGATGATAGTTGGCACGCTTGGCTACCGTTTGCTTGGAGGTGAACAGTATTCCTGGGTGGACTGCTTTTACATGACCTTTATCACCATCTCCACCATCGGCTACATCGAGGCAGTTGATGTTACGCATTATGAATATGGCAGGTTGTTTACGGTATTTATCGGCATCACCGGGATCGGTGTGCTGGGTTATGTCCTTTCCACGGTAACGGCATTCATGCTGGAAGGGGATATCAATGTTTCCTGGCGGAGAAAGAAAATGCTACAGAAGATTGCAAAACTGAAAGACCACTACATCGTATGCGGCAT
>OESW01000260.1_pt1 | contig 13416 bp, 12 predicted proteins | sample 1534831 | NCBI WGS metagenome assembly OESW01 (sample SAMEA104161952, study PRJEB21768) | metagenome | isolation source: underground water
TTTTTTTTTAATGATACGGCGACCACCGAGATCTACACTCTTTCCCTACACGACGCTCTTCCGATCTCGCAGTTTGCGGGCAATTTATCTTTACATAAATGTTTACGGCAACCTCCCCTCGCCCACCCCTCTGATGAAACCACTGATATGACTACTCAAGGGTGACCTCCCTCTCATCGACTCCTCGCTTCGCTCTCCTCACCCCGATGGGGAGGATGCAATCGCCCTTTCCCCCTCGGGGGGAAGGTTAGGATGAGGGTGCTTTTGGAGGGGCTGAGTGTGGGGGTGTTTGTGACGAATAACCATTTTGGAAATTTTCAATAATTTACCGTGACCCCACTCAGCCAATTGCTGCAAAACTCCCAAAAATTTTTCATAACCTTGTCAGGCATCGTGGGCCTGATAGCGAGCAGCTTCGGCCCCACCGCAACCTTCACGCAGTTTAGCCTTCACTGAAACTACCCGCATGTCCGAATTATTCCAACTTCTTCAATCTTCCCCGCTCGCGTTCATCAGCTTATGTACAGTATTAGGCCTGATGGTCGGCAGTTTTCTGAATGTGGTGATCCACCGTCTGCCGAAAATGCTGGAGCGCGAATGGCAACTGCAATGCGCTGAACTCAAGGATCAGGTTACAGGTTACGGGTTGCCGGAGGCAGGAGATAGCGAGTTGGTTGGCAATTTACCCGATACCCGACGCCCGACACCTGACATCTACAACCTGATCGTGCCGCGCTCAGCCTGCCCACACTGCGGCCACAAGATCAGCGCATTGGAGAATATTCCAGTCATCAGTTATCTGCTGCTGCGCGGCAAGTGCAAGGGCTGCGGCGCACACATCTCCGCACGCTACCCTATCGTGGAGGTGACAAGCGGGCTGCTGAGCGGCTATGTTGCATGGCATTTCGGCTTCGGCATGGCTGCATCGGCCGCTCTGCTGCTTGTCTGGGCGTTGCTGGCGCTGACCTTTATCGATTTCGACACGCAACTACTGCCGGACGTCATCACCTTGCCGTTGCTGTGGCTGGGATTGCTGTTCAACCTGTCCGCCACTTTCGTTGACCTGCACAGCGCCGTCGCCGGTGCGGTTGTGGGGTATCTGGTGCTGTGGGGCGTGTATTGGGCGTTCAAGCTCACTACCGGCAAGGAGGGGATGGGCTACGGCGACTTCAAGCTGCTGGCGGCAATCGGCGCGTGGCTGGGCTGGCAGATGCTGCCGCTGGTCATCCTGCTCTCCTCGCTGGTGGGTGCGGTGGTCGGCATCACACTGATTATTGTGGCACGGCATGGCCGCAACATCCCCATCCCGTTTGGCCCCTATCTCGCGGGCGGCGGTTTGATCGCGCTGTTCTGGGGGCAAACCCTGACGCAAAAATATCTGCAACTACTCGCTGCGTCATGAGCCGCCCACGCAATTTTTTACCATGCGCGCCTCGCAATAAATTGTCAATTGGACTGACCGGCGGCATCGGCAGCGGTAAAAGCACGGTCGCCGCGCTGTTCAAGGAACGCGGCGTCACAGTCATTGACAGCGATGTAATCTCGCATCAACTCACCCAGCCCGCCGGCGCAGCCATTGCGGCGATCCGTACGGCATTCGGCGATGGTTACATCGATGCCAGCGGCGTGCTGGACAGGCCGCGTATGCGTCAACTGGTATTTTCCGACCCTGCCGCCAAGCAACACCTTGAAGGCATCCTGCATCCATTGATCCGTGCGCAGATACTGGCACAGGCCCAGGCTGCCAATACGGATCACGCCAGCACATCTCCTTACCTGCTGCTGGTGGTTCCATTGTTGTTCGAAGCGGGTTATCACGAATTGGTGCAGCGCACACTGGTGGTAGACTGCACAGAAGCTACACAGGTTGCGCGTGCCATGCGGCGCAGCGGGCTGGGCGAGCAGGAAGTGCGCGACATCATGGCGCAGCAGATTGCGCGCGCCGAGCGGCTGCGGCGTGCCGATGACATCATTCAAAATGATGGCGACATGGAAGCATTACGCCAGCAAGTGGAGCGGTTGCACCAGCGTTATCTGGTTCTTGCCACAGGAAGCGATTGACGATATACAGTGGTTCACAATAGTATTAATAAATATGGCTCGAAATTAAACGCATAACCACTCCTATCCCGGCATTGTGATCAGCTACGACTTCCCCCTCAATGAGCGCATGCGCACCTTGCTACGCTTGGAGGATCTATATGCCAGGATGTCATATTTCACCGAGAAGACAAGCGCTGCCGACCATCATGCCGCGCTGAATGTGCTGTTCGAAATTCTCGAAGTCGCCAGCCGCTCCGACCTGAAGTCAGACCTATTGCAGGAACTGGAACGCCAGAAACGCCAACTCTCCTCCCTGCACAACAACCCGGGAATTTCGGAGGATGCACTGGATGCGATACTTAATGAAATCGAGAATGCCAGCAACAGCTTATTTGGCATGAGCGGCAAGATAGGCCAGCACTTGCGCGAGAACGAATGGTTAATGAGCATCAAGCAGCGCGCCTGCATCCCCGGCGGGACATGTGAATTTGATCTGCCTTCCTACCATTACTGGCTGAATCAGGATGCCATGCTGCGGCGCAATTACCTCAATGCCTGGCTGGCTCCCTTGCTGGCCATACGCAACAGCATGGACATCATACTCAGGCTGATGCGCGAGAGCGGCAAGGTGCACCATTTTATCGCCCATCAGGGTAACTTCCAGCAAATGCAAGGCGGTCGCGTCGCGCAATTGCTGCGCCTTGGTTTGGACAGCACCCTGCCGTGCATCCCGGAAGTCAGCGCCAACAAATACGTGCTCAACATCCGCTTTATCTCGGCCAATTATGCGGCCAAGAGTGCCCTATATGACCAGGATGTGGCGTTTGACCTTACCTTCTGTTCCCTGTAATTCATGTTCCTGGAAAAAACCGTTGATGGGTTTGTAGGTGCGAATTCATTCGCACGCACACTCTGCTATGTGCGAATGAATTCGCACCTACAAATGTGATGAAGAAACCGCCCGTGGTCGCATGTCCGCAATGCGGCAAGGAAGTGGTGTGGAACAGCGACAGCCGCTACCGCCCGTTCTGCAGCGAGCGCTGCAAATTAATAGACCTCGGGCAGTGGGCTACGGAGAGTTACCGCATCCCGCAGGATGAGGACGGCACGGAAGAAGATACGCCTCACCAGGCCTGACGTAACAAGGCAATCCCGTGTGCGCCGTGCTGCCACGCCGTTTCCATATCGTCGCGGCACAGCCCGCCCAAGGCATATACCGGAATGGCCGAACCCGCCGCAATTTTCCCGAATGCTTCCCAACCGAGATGCGCCACGTCCGGATGGCTGCGGGTGGGCAAGACCGGACTCAACACCGCGAAATCCAGACCCATCTCTCCGGCCCGTTGCAATTCGGCGGCATTGTGGCAGGATGCCGCACACCACGGCAGATCGGGACGTGTGCTGCATGCAGCAAGCTGCACGCTGCTTAGATGCACTCCATCCGCGCCGATTTCCAGGGCCAGCTCAACATCGCCATTAATCAATACTTGTGCGCCATGTGCATGCGCCAGCTCCACCACGTGCAGCGACAATGCGCGCATTTCGGCGCGCGGCAAATTTTTCTCGCGCAACTGCACCAGCCGCAAACCGTTGCGCAGGGCACCTTCCAGCCGACGCATGAATTCCTCCACCCCCAGCTCGGCCACATTGCTGATGGCATACAGTGGCGGCAATTCCAGCGCGCGCAGGATAGGGGTGTTGGCGGGTAACACAGGGGATACCATTACCGGATCATTTCCGTTCGCCCTGAGGCCTGTCCTGAGCTTTGTCGAAGGGTATCGAAGGGCAGGAGACTGCCACGCAAACTCCTGCCCCTCATGCGGATGCAACTCACCGCTCCATTTAGTCACGCGAAAAAAATTCAGCCGCACTGTTGCGTGAGGATAAGTGAACACGCGCGTGATCCACGGGTAAGCGGTTTCGACTTCAATGCCCAATTCCTCGCGCAGCTCGCGCACCAGCGCATGGCGGGGCGTTTCGCCGGGTTCGATTTTGCCGCCAGGGAATTCCCAATAGCCTGCCCAGATTTTATCGAGGGGGCGTTGGGCTAGAAGGAAGGAGCCGTCTGGACGTTGCATAACGGCGGCGGCGACTTCAACGAGTTTATTTTTTTCTATCGGGTTGTTCAATGAATCCTCGTGCTTATTAGGCCGTTCGCCCTGAGCCTGTCGAAGGGTGAGCGGCCGGAAACAAAACAACATCGCCGGGCTACCCCCGGCGATGTTGATTTAGTTTTCGGTCATTCATGGTTCGATACCTCACCACGAACGGCTGAATGAGGCGAACTAACTTCGATAACTCGCGTTGATCTTCACGTAATCGTAAGAAAAGTCACAGGTCCAAACAGTGGCAGAAGCGACACCCCGCTCCAACACCACGCGAACGTTGATGTCGCTCTGCTGCATCACGCGCTGGCCGTCTTCCTCGCGGTAGCTGGCTGCGCGTCCGCCGTGCTCGGCCACCAGCACATCGTCGAGATACAGCTTGAGATGTTGCACGTCGAGGTTGATGCCCGCATAGCCGATAGCGGCGAGGATGCGACCCAGATTGGGATCGGAAGCGAAGAATGCGGTCTTGACCAGGGGCGAGCGTGCCACGGCGTAGGCAATCTGCTTGCATTCCGCGACACTCTTGCCGCCCTCCACCTTGATCGTAATGAATTTGGTTGCGCCCTCGCCATCGCGCACGATGGCTTGCGCCAGCAGGATGGCAACCTCGGTTATCGCCACCTGCAATTTTTCAAATGCCGTGCCATGCGCATCGGTAATGACGGGCGCTTCGCTCTTGCCGGTGGCGATCAGCATCAGCGCGTCATTGGTGGAAGTGTCGCCATCCACGGTGATGCAGTTGAACGAGGCATCGCTGGCGTGTTTCACCATCTGTTGCAGCAAGGGCTGCGCCACCGCCGCGTCGGTGGCGATGTAGCCGAGCATGGTGGCCATGTTCGGGTGGATCATGCCGGAGCCCTTGGCGATGCCGGTGATGGTGACCGTCTTGCCCGCAAGAGTGGTCCGCCTGGACACTGCCTTGGCGACGATGTCGGTGGTCATGATGGCGTGCGCGGCATCAAGCCAGTTATCCTCGCGCAAGCCGGCCACACATATTGGCAGCCCCGCAATGATCTGCGGCAGCGGTAGTGCTTCCATGATTACGCCGGTGGAAAAAGGCAACACCTGCTCCGCCTCGCAATCCAGCAAATTCGCGATTTCAGCGCAGGTGGCGCGGGCTGCGGCCAATCCTTGCTCACCGGTGCCCGCATTGGCATTGCCGGTGTTGACTACCAGCGCACATATGCCCTTGCCCGACGCCAAGTGCTCGCGCGCAACAATAACCGGCGCGGCGCAGAAACGGTTCTGCGTGAACACGCCAGCCACTGTGGCCTGCGGGGTCAATTGCATGACCAGCAGATCCTTGCGGTTGGGCTTCTTGATGTTCGCTTCCGCCGTGCCCAGCAGCACGCCGTTGATTGGCAGCAGCGTGCCCGTAGCGGGAGGTTGCAGATTGACCGGCATTGTCTGCCGCCTAATAACGCCCGTCTTGCTTGAAGATGTAGTTGCTCATTTGCACCGACTGCATGTTCATGCGCCGCACGATGCCATGCACATGCCGCACGATACCGCGCATCACGTAATACACAATGGCCGGGCTGGTGTTAAGCAGTGACTCAAAACGCGCGCGGTCGAGCAATAATACTTTACTGTCGGTCTTGGCTATTACCGTGGCACTGATCTGCATTGCGTTGCCGCCCACAAATCCGATGATGCCCGCCAAATCGCCCGGCTTAAGCAGATGCAAGGTAACCTTTTCGCCGCCGGCGGTAGCGGTAGCCTCTACCTCGCCGCTGCCAAGAATCAGCAGTGTGTCTTGCAACTCGCTATCACCTGGCTTCAGGATTGAATCCCCCGCCTTGTAGTCACGCACCGTAATGAATTTTGCCAATACCTCAATCTCTGCATCACGCAACTCATCGGACAAGCTTGAGTCGCGCAGGGCCAGCAAAATCAAATCGTCCGTTGTCATTATTTGTCTCCCGTGAATAAAAAATTCAACTCAATTTGCCGTGGCATTGCTTGTATTTCTTGCCGGAACCGCACGGGCATGGGTCGTTGCGCCCGATTTTTTCGCCGCCGCGCACGAACGGCTGATGTTCCTCTTTTGCAGCATCCGTTTGCCCCAATGCTTCATCGTAATCGGCGTGATGATACTGCACGTTTTCCGGGGCCTGTGGCGCTTCTACCGCCTCAATATCCTGCTCGTTGCGGATATGCACGTTCATCAGCATCTGCGTGACATTGCTCTTGATGGCTTCCAGCATGGCAGAAAACAGTTCAAACGCTTCGCGCTTGTATTCCTGCTTGGGATTCTTCTGCGCATAGCCGCGCAGGTGGATGCCCTGGCGCAGGTGGTCCAGCGCCGCCAGATGTTCGCGCCAATGCGTATCCAGGCTTTGCAGCATGACGATGCGCTCATACTGATGCATCACCTCCGCACCCACTTGTGCCACCTTGGCCTGGTATTGCTGCTGAGCAGCCTGCACCACACGCCCGCGCAGGCCGTTCTCGTCAAGCTGCTTGTCCTGTTCCAGCCACTGCGCCAGCGGCAAGTCCAACTGGAGCTCTGCAGCCAGTGCTTTTTCCAGCGCCGGGACATCCCACTGCTCTTCCATGCTCTGCGGCACGATATATCCGCTGATGGTGCCGTTCAATACATCTTCGCACATTGCCGCAATGGTCTCGGAAATATCCGCACTTTCCAGCAATTCATTGCGCTGCTGATAAATCACCTTGCGCTGGTCGTTGGCGACATCGTCGTATTCGAGAATCTGCTTGCGCATGTCGAAGTTGCGTGCCTCAACCTTGCGTTGCGCGTTTTCTATTGCGCGCGTTACCCAGGCATGTTCAATTGCCTCGCCCTCCGGCAACTTGAATTTATTCATGATCGCCGCCACGCGGTCGGAGGCGAAGATGCGTAGCAGCGGATCTTCCAGCGACAGGTAGAAGCGGCTGGAACCAGGGTCACCCTGGCGCCCGGCCCGGCCGCGCAACTGGTTGTCCACCCGGCGCGATTCATGCCGTTCGGTGCCGATGATGTGCAGGCCGCCGCTCGCCAATACCTGCTCGTGCACTGGCCGCCACTCGGCGCGCAATTGCTCGATGCGCTGGTTGCGCGTGGCGTGATCCATGCTCTCGTCCATGCGCAGCAATTCAACGGGCTTCTCCACATTGCCGCCCAGCACGATGTCGGTGCCGCGGCCGGCCATGTTGGTGGCAATAGTAACCATCTTTGGACGCCCCGCCTGCGCCACAATTTCGGCTTCGCGCGCATGCTGCTTGGCATTCAGCACCTGATGCGGCAGCTTCTCTTTCTCCAATAGTTGCGACAACAGCTCCGACGTTTCAATCGAGGTCGTGCCGACCAGCACTGGCTGGCCGCGCTGGTAGCAGTCCTGGATGTCCGCAATCACCGCCGTGTATTTTTCGCGCAAGGTCAGGTAAACCTTGTCCATCATGTCCTTGCGGATGGTGGGAAGGTGCGGCGGGATGATCACGGTTTCCAGGTTGTAAATCTGCTGGAACTCATAGGCTTCGGTATCCGCCGTACCGGTCATGCCGGCCAGCTTGTTGTACATGCGGAAGTAATTCTGGAAGGTGATGGATGCGAGTGTCTGGTTTTCCTTCTGGATAGGCACGTCTTCCTTGGCTTCCACCGCCTGATGCAGGCCATCGGACCAACGCCGCCCAGCCATCATCCGGCCGGTGAATTCGTCCACAATGACTACCCCGCCGTCCTGCACCACATAATGCTGATCACGGTGATACAGTGCATGCGCGCGCAACGCGGCATACAGGTGATGAACCAGCGTGATGTTGGCCGGGTCATACAGGCTGCCGCCTGCGGGCAGCAGCCCACTGTGGGACAGCAACTGCTCGGCGTTTTCGTGCCCGATTTCGGTGAGCAGAATCTGGTGGTTCTTCTCATCCACGCTATAATCACCGGGGCCATCTTCAGCCTGCTGGCGGGTAAGCTGGGGCACCAGTTTGTTCATGCGCACATAGATATCCACATTGTCTTCGGCCTGGCCGGAGATAATCAGCGGGGTACGCGCCTCGTCGATCAGGATGGAGTCCACCTCGTCCACAATGGCGTAATTCAGCTTGCGCTGGAAGCGCTCGCTGGCGTGGGTCGCCATGTTGTCGCGCAGATAGTCAAAACCAAATTCGTTGTTGGTGCCATAAGTGATGTCGGCGGCATAGGCAGTCTGTTTATCGGCATGATCCATTTGTGACAGGATGACGCCAACCGAAAGGCCGAGGAAACGATATAACCGCCCCATCCATTCAGCATCGCGGCCGGCCAGGTAATCATTCACCGTCACCACATGCACGCCTTGGCCGGACAGCGCATTGAGATATGCGGACAGGGTCGCCATCAGGGTCTTGCCCTCGCCGGTGCGCATCTCGGCGATCTTGCCATAATGCAGCGCCATGCCGCCGATCATCTGTTCATCGAAATGGCGCATCTGCAATACGCGTTGGCTGGCTTCGCGCACTACTGCAAACGCCTCAGGCAGCAAGGCATCGAGCGGTTCTCCCTGGGCAACACGCTGTTTGAAGGAATCGGTCTTGTGGCGCAATTCTTCATCCGACAGCTTCGCCACTTCGGCTTCGAGTGCGTTAATTACCAGCACAGTCTGGCGGTATTGTTTGAGCAGGCGGTCGTTGCGGCTACCGAAAATACTTTTCAGCAAATTGGAAATCATCTTTTAATTCTTTTTCAAATTCTGGTTACAAAAAACAAAAAGGGTGAGGCGCCACACCTCACCCTTGCACAAAGCCAATACCCATCAACTCGGGGCGCTTTGCAGGAAACGCGCGGGGTTTTGGGCGAGGCTCTTGTATCTCACTTCAAAGTGCAGGTGATTGCCGGTAGAACGGCCCGTGCTACCCACTTTGGCAATCTCTTGTCCGCGCCGCACCATCTGCCCGACCTTGACCAGCAATCTGGAAGCATGCGCATAACGCGTAACAATGTCATTGCCGTGATCCACTTCAATCATATTACCATACTGCGGATGGTAATCGGAATACACCACGATACCACCGGCCGAAGCCAGAATGGGCGTACCTTCCGGCACCATGAAATCCACCCCCTCGTGCATCGCATTTTTGCCGGTAAAAGGGTCGATGCGCCAACCGAAATCAGAGGAATGCCAGCCGCCCATGATCGGTGGCACAGATGGAAACTGTTTCTTCTCCAGGCTGGACTGCATCAACAGTGTTTCCAGCGCCCCCAGCTTGTCATTGCGGTCATTCAGCAACACCGACAGGTTAGCCAATTGCTGATTCATGCTGGACAAGGAAATATTTTGCTGCATGGCCGGCACATAAGGGCCGCCTTGCGCGGGCGGCTGGTCGAAATTAAACTCCTGCGGTTTTATTCCACTCAATTTGGCCAAACGGGCGCCGAGCGTATCCAAACGTACTAACTGAGCCTGCATCTGGCCCAATCGGGCAGCCATGGTATCCAGACCCTCACGCAAATAGGATTGCTGCTTCTGCTGGCTCTCGGTTTGCGCGCTGGCTAACCAGGCACGCATCTCGGTGCTCATGGCATCCGGGTGGAAGCGGATGAGTGTGTACTGTACCGCAAATACGGCCGCCAGCAACAAGCCCATAGCCAACAATGTTACCAGCAACAGGTGCGTGCCATTCAGCGTGATGCTGCGAACTTTTGCAAAGCGACTGGAAACCAGAATAATATTCATGTTCCACCTTCAGTATTAATTTGATTAAGTGTCAAAACGTTTGAACTCTTACTTCAGCGTCAGCCAGGAACTGCGCCAATTATCCCGTAAAGCAGGGCAGCTTGTTGCGTTACAGCGGCATTATGAACGGATAGCCCCGCCCTCCCTGGTGCGCGCCAGCCGTGTGCTGCAACTTGATCGTCAAACCCTGACGCTCGCTGCGGACAACAGCGCGGCGGCCGCAAAATTGCGCCAGCTTGTCCCGGAACTGGCCCGCCTATTCCAAGGCGTGGGCTGCGAGGTTACTGGAATTCAGGTGAGGGTGCAAGTTGCCTGTCCGCCCATCATGCGCACTCCCGCCCCCGCTTCGTTGAGTGCTGCAGGACGGCAGCGGCTGATTGATTTGGCTGGCAAATTGCCTGATTCGCCGCTGAAAAACGCGTTGCAACGTCTTGCCAAAAAGAATAATGGCTAAAGAGTCTTTAGCTTGGAAAAAGCAGTTGGTGGTTTTGTAGGTGCGAATTTACCTCGCGGAGGTAAATTCGCACCTACAAATGCAGTCCAATAGCATGAAGCTATAGAAAATTCCACCAACCGCCGTTTCCAGGTTTAAACCAAAATGCGCCAGCCGATCAGCACATAGCGTTCCAGCACGAACAGCGCGGCAAACACCAGTAGTGCAAAAACTACGAAACGCACTATCTGCCAGGCCAGATTGAGGTAGCGGCGGTTGCGGGTGAACACGTACATTCCGCCGGCCAAAATAATGGAGAGGGCGGACAGGATGAGCAACAGGCGCAAGATAAGCATGGCGTTTCCCTTTGCGGGAGGGTGCGTGAATCAAGCCGCCTGCAATTGCAGGCGCAAGAATGCCGGCGCCTCCTCAGCCTTGCCGAAAGTAACAAACTCCCATGCCTGCTCGTCGGCCAGCAAGGCGCGCAGCAGGGCATTGTTGAGCGCATGGCCGGATTTGTAGCCGGAAAACGCACCGATCAGCGGGTGGCCGAGCAGGTACAGATCGCCGATGGCATCCAGCACCTTGTGCTTGACGAACTCGTCCTCGAAGCGCAGGCCGTCCGGATTGATGACGCGGTATTCGTCCATCACGATGGCGTTGTCCAGGTTTCCGCCCAGTGCCAGCCCTTGGGCGCGCATGTTCTCGACATCCTGCATGAAGCCGAAGGTGCGGGCGCGGCTCACTTCCTTGATATAAGAATGTTCGCCCAGATCCACCGTCACATTCTGCCTGGTAGTGGCAAATACCGGATGGGCAAAATTGATGGTGAAATTTAACTTGAAACCATTGAACGGCTCGAAGCGCACCCACTTGTCGCCATCCTTGACCTCCACGGGTTTTTTGATGCGGATAAATTTTTTTGCGGCGGATTGTTCGGCAATGCCTGCGGATTGCAGCAGGAAAATGAACGTCCCCGCGCTGCCGTCCATAATGGGGACTTCCGCGCTGCTCAGGTCAACGAAGGCATTGTCCACGCCCAGTCCGGCGAAGGCGGACATCAAATGCTCGATGGTGGCCACACGCGTGCCGCTTGCTTCCAGGCAGGTGGACAGGCGTGTGTCATGCACCGCATGTGCCTCGGCACGTATCTCCACCACCGGGGCGAGATCCATACGGCGGAACACAATGCCGCTGTTGGCGGGCGCGGGGCGCAAGGTCAGGTCAACCCTCTCGCCGGTATGCAGCCCGACCCCCGTTGCCTGCACCGGATTTTTCAGTGTGCGTTGCTTAACCATGTTGCATCGAGTCCGATCAATCAGGGGCGCAGTTTAACATAGCCCTTGACAGGATTGAGCCAATCCCGCTGCTCCGCTCTTCACTTGCACCCCAGTCCTGCTTTTTAGTCTGCCTGTTTGCGCAGGAAGGATGGGATGTCCAGCATATCAATACCGGACTGCTTCATCGCCTCGATCGCTTCACGGTGGCGTCCGCTACGCATTACTGCCGGCTTTTCAAGCTCGTTGTAATTGACGGCGGATACCGCTTCGTCATGCGTACCGGTACGCAGCCCATAGACCAGTTCCGGCTTGGGTTGCTTGCGTTCCCCCAGGCCCGTCGCCACAATGGTCACGCGCAGCCCGTCGCCCATCCCTTCGTCGAACACCTGACCGACGATTACGGTGGCGTCCTCGGCGGCCACGCCCTGCACGCAACGCATTACTTCCTTGTATTCGCGCATGGTGAAGCTGGCGCTGGCCGTGATGTTTACCAGCACGCCGCGCGCACCGGACAGATCCACGTCTTCCAGCAATGGGCTGGACATCGCGCCTTCAGCCGCCTCGCAAGCGCGGTTTGCGCCGGAAGCCGTGGCCGAACCCATCATCGCCATGCCGTTTTCCGACATCAGGGTGCGCACGTCGGCGAAGTCCACGTTCACCATGCCGTCCACGTTGATCACTTCGGCGATACCGGCCACCGCGCCTTGCAGCACGCCGTTGGAGGCACGATAGGCATCCAGCAGGGTGGTGTCTTCACCCAGCACCGTCATCAGCTTTTCGTTCGGCACGATGATCAAGGAATCCACAAACTCGCTCAGCGCCTCAATGCCGGCCTGCGCCAACTTCATACGCTTGCGCTCGTGCTCGAACGGTTTGGTCACCACCGCCACAGTCAAGATACCCTTCTGCCTGGCGATTTCCGCCACTACTGGCGCCGCGCCCGTGCCGGTGCCGCCGCCCATGCCTGCGGTGATAAACACCATGTCCACACCTTCCAGCAGCTGCGCAATGCGCTCGCGATCTTCCATCGCCGCAGCTTGGCCAACCTCCGGCCTGGCGCCCGCGCCCAGACCTTTGGTCAAACTGCTGCCGATCTGGAGTTGGCTGCGCGCCTTGTTGCTCCTGAGCGCCTGGGCATCGGTATTGATGGCGACAAACTCGACGCCATTCACGGCCTGATCAATCATGTGGTTCACCGCATTGCCGCCGCAGCCGCCCACACCTATCACCTTGATCACTGCCCCATGAATTTGTGCATCCATAATCTCGAACATCATTTTTCTCCTTGTTAATTACAAAACCGAAACACCCCAAAACCACTAAAAATTGCCCCGTTAAAAATTACCCTGGAACCACGCCTTCATCCTGCCCAGCACATCGCTGAAGGAATTCGAGTGCAGGCGCGCCGCCTGATGGCGCTGGTGTTGCTCCAGCCCATAGAGCAGCAAACCGACACCGGTGGAAAAGCGCGGCGTCTTCACCACATCAGATAAGCCACCCACGTAATGCGGCAGCCCCAATCGCACCGGCATATGGAAAATCTCTTCACCCAGTTCCACCATGCCTTGCATGGCGCTGCTGCCGCCGGTAATCACGATGCCGGAGGACAGCAAGTCCTCAAAACCGCTACGGCGCAATTCGGCCTGCACCAGCGAATACAACTCTTCCACGCGCGGCTCGATGACCTCCGCCAAGGTCTGCCGCGACAACATGCGCGGCCCGCGTTCGCCTACACCGGGCACCTCAATAGGCCCATCGTCGGCCAGTTGGCGCAAGGCACAGCCATATTTGATCTTGATGTCTTCCGCATCCTTGGTAGGGGTGCGCAAGGCCATCGCAATATCGTTGGTGATCTGGTCGCCCGCGATGGGAATCACTGCGGTATGGCGGATTGC
>OESW01000307.1_pt1 | contig 13234 bp, 15 predicted proteins | sample 1534831 | NCBI WGS metagenome assembly OESW01 (sample SAMEA104161952, study PRJEB21768) | metagenome | isolation source: underground water
GCCGCAGCAACTGCAGATGAAACCGTCGAGGGCGCAATGGCGCCAGTAATCGCAACTGGTTTCATCGTCGTGGGCGGCCTTGCTCTTGCCTTCGGCGGCATGGGCATTCGGGTTCATGCGGTCGAAGGGCAGTACCGGCAGGATGAAGGCGGTGCCGACGAAGAGCTTGCCGACCTTGACCAGGGCGCTGCGGCGGGATGCCGACTGGGCCACCTGGCGGGTCTTCTTCTCGAAGAAACTATCTAGCCATTTCACGTTGGAGCTCCTTGCTGAAGGTTTCGATCAGGCGCGCTGATCGATGAATTCCTGGATCGAGGCGACACCGGCCTCCTTGGCGGCGAACAGGCTTTCCAGCTGCTCGCGGGAGTTGACCAGGCCCTTGCCGCGAATCCGGCCGTCTTCGCCGATCAGCACGGCGTAGGGCAGCTTGGAGATGCGGTAGGTCATGCCGAGGTCGTGGGACAGGGCGTAGGGGAAGCCCTTGAGGTCGGCCTTTTTGTAGAACTCGGCGTGCTCGGGCAGATCGCCATCGCTGGCCAGCGCGACATCGAGCCAGGATTTCTCGACGCCCTGGATCGACTTGAGGATGGGCAGCAGCTTCTTGCAGACCGGGCAGGTCGGCGACAGCCAGAAGATCAGCTGGCTGCGGCCGGTGTTGCCGCCCACCTGCACCCGACCACCGCCGATCGAGTCGAGATTGAAAACCGGCGCCACTTCGCCGACCTTCGGCCCCTGATCCATCATCAGCGCGCCCATCGGGGCGACCCGCTCGTACAGGATGCCGATCTGGCGGGCGAGAGCGAGGACGACGACGACGAGGGCGAGGACCACGCCCCAGAGGAAGACATTGGAAACGAGCAGAGCGTCATTCATGATTTTTCCTTTATTTGCGAACGGCCAGCGCCAGCGGGGCGTTGGTCATCAATTGATTGGCGGAGACATAGAGACCGACCAGGGCGAGGACGGCGCCGCCGACCGTGAAGTAGTCGGCCCAGACGAGGGCGCGGCCGGCGCTTTCCTGGACGGCGACACCGACCAGCGCCACATGCCCGCCTCCGGCTCCTTCCACGGGTTTTCGAGCCTGCCACCTTCGTAGGAGATGTGCAGCAGATTGGCATCCATTGAGTACGGCGACTTCTTGCCGCGCTTCATCTCCACCGGGATGCCGTGCTTCGCGGCGTAGCTCATCAGCTTTTCGCGCGAGGTCAGGTCCCACTCGCGCCACGGCGCGATGATCTTGATGTTGGGATTGAGTGCATAAGCGCCCAGCTCGAAACGCACCTGGTCGTTGCCCTTGCCGGTGGCACCATGCGAAACCGCCTCCGCGCCGACCTGTTTGGCGATTTCTATCTGGCGCTTGGCGATCAGCGGACGCGCGATGGAAGTGCCGAGCAGGTATTCGCCTTCGTAAACGGTGTTGGCGCGGAACATCGGGAACACGAAATCGCGCACGAACTCTTCGCGCAGGTCGTCAATAAAAATATTTTCCGGCTTGATGCCCATTTTCAGCGCCTTGGCGCGTGCCGGTTCCAGTTCCTCGCCCTGGCCGATGTCGGCGGTGAAGGTCACTACTTCGCATTGATAAGTGTCTTGCAACCACTTGAGGATCACCGAGGTGTCCAGCCCGCCCGAATAGGCGAGAACGACTTTTTTGATTTTGCTCATTTCAATACACCATGCATTTTTAATTGCTTAACTTGCCCAGCAACAGGTATTCCATTAACGCTTTCTGTACGTGCAGCCTGTTCTCTGCCTCATCCCATACCACGGACTGCGGGCCGTCAATCACGGCGGCATCCACTTCCTCGCCGCGATGGGCGGGCAGGCAATGCATGAACAGCGCGTCCGGTTTTGCCACGGACATCATTTCCGCATCCACGATCCAGTCGGCGAATGCCTTGCGGCGGGCGTCGTTTTCGCGCTCGAAACCCATGCTGGTCCACACGTCGGTGGTGACCAGATCGGCGCCGCGCGCGGCATCCATCGGATCGGCAAATTCTTCGTAATTATTTTCACCGAACAGTCCCGCGCGTTCCGGTTCCACTTCGTAACCGGGCGGGGTGGAAACGTGTACGTTGAAATCGAACACTTCCGCCGCTTGCAGCCAGGTGTTGCACACATTGTTGGAATCGCCGATCCATGCCACGGTCTTGCCCTGGATAGTCCCGCGCTGCTCGATGCAGGTATAGATGTCGGCGAGAATCTGGCAGGGATGATATTCGTTGGTCAGCCCGTTGATGACCGGCACCCGTGAATTTGCCGCAAAGCGTTCGATGATGCTTTGCTCAAAGGTGCGGATCATCACAATGTCGCTCATGCGCGAGATGACTTGCGCCGCATCTTCCACAGGTTCGCCGCGCCCCAGTTGCGAGTCGTGCGTGTTGAGGTAAATGGCGTTGCCGCCGAGCTGCTGCATCCCGGCCTCGAACGACAGCCGTGTGCGCGTGGAGCTTTTCTCGAAAATCATCACCAGTGTGCGGTCCACCAGCGGGTGGTATTTCTGATAGGCCTTGAAGCGTTGCTTGATGAGGCGCGTGCGTTCAAACAGGTGTTCGAACTCTGTGCGGCTGAAATCCTTGAATTGCAAAAAATGTTTGATGTCCATGCTACGCATCCTGCGACAGGAAATCGGTGACCAGCGGGCATAGCATGTCCAGTAATTGCTGCGCCTCTGCTTGTGTGAACACCAATGGCGGCAACAGGCGGACGACATTGTCCGCAGTGACATTGATCAGCAGTCCTTGCGCCAGGGCGCACTGCACCAGATCCCCGCAAGGCTTGCTCAATTCTATGCCGATCATCAGCCCCTGGCCGCGGATGGAGGTCACTCCGGCAAGCTGGCCAAGGCGCGCATGGAAGCCTTGCAGCAGGAAGTTGCCTGTGGCTGTGGCGTGGTCGAGCAGTTTGTCCTGATCCAGAATATTCAGCGTGGTGAGCGCAGCCTGGCTTGCCAGCGGATTGCCGCCGAAGGTGGAACCATGGTTGCCGGGCTTAAAGGTGCCAAACGCCTTGCCGGCGGCCAGGCAGGCGCCGACAGGCACGCCGGAGCCCAGGCCTTTTGCCAGGGTCATCACGTCCGGCAGGATGCCGCTGTGCTGGTGGGCGAACCATTTGCCGGTGCGGCCAATGCCGCATTGCACCTCGTCCAGCATCAGCAGCCAGTCGTGCTGGTCGCAGATTTTCCGCAGTTGTTCGAGATAATGGATATCCAAGGTGCGGATGCCGCCTTCGCCCTGGATCGGTTCGACCAGCACTGCCACGACATCGTGGTTGTGTTCGGCGACTTGGCGGATGGCCGCGAGATCGTCATAAGGCACGCGCACGAAACCTTTGACCAGCGGCTCGAAACCGGCCTGCACCTTGCGGCTGCCGGTGGCGGACAGGGTAGCCAGGGTGCGGCCATGAAACGCCTTTTCCATCACGATGATGCTGGGTATCTCGATGCCCTTGTTGTGGCCGACCATGCGCGCCAGCTTGATCGCCGCTTCATTGGCCTCGCAGCCGGAATTGCACAGGAACACCTCCTGCATGTTGGATAGCGCGCACAACTTGTCGGCAAGCTGTTCCTGCTCGCGCACCTGATAGATGTTGGAGACATGGATCAGCTTGCCGATCTGTGCATTAAGCGCCGCGGTGAAACGCGGATGGGCGTGTCCCAGCGTATTGACGGCGATGCCGGCAAGCGCGTCGAGATAGCGCTTGCCGTTGCTGTCCCACAACCAGGCGCCTTCGCCGTGTGTGAAGGCGACCGGCAGGCGGGCGTAAGTGTTCATCAAGTGCGACATAAAAATGGGTGCCTCTAAAAATCCAGATTTGCGAGCATCCGCTACGCGGATTGCCTGCTTAAACCACTTCATCCCAACTGATGTAACTACTAGCCATTCGACTAGACTGTCAAAAGACGACAGCCAAGTCGCTGGTTATACTGCGTTGCTCAAAAATTTTAGTTCCGGCTAACCTGAAGGTTACCCTCCACTGAAACCTCGTTTTCTTGCGCCTTGCTGACGATTCCACACGGGCTTCAGCCCGTAGTGGGTCGGCGTCCCCTTGTGGGGCATTTGGGCGAACTCTAAATTTTTAGAGGCACCCAAATGAAAGACGGCGGCAGAGCCGCCGTAATTAAGTCCAGAAGGTTGCGTATATTGAGCCAAACCACCCTTGCCACGCAAGGGGAAAGTTATTCCAAAAACAAAAGCCGACAGAATTGTCGGCTTGGTTTTTGGTATAACCGAAGGGCAGTCTTATGCCATCGCCTTGATGGCGGCAGACAAACGGCTCTTGTGGCGCGAGGCCTTGTTCTTGTGGACGATCTTCTTATCGGCGATGGAATCCACGATGCTGGTAGATTCGCTGAACACGACCTTGGCGGCGGCCTTGTCGCCCGCTTCGATGGCTTTCGTCACTTTCTTGATTGCGGTGCGCAGTTCCGAGCGCAGGCCTGTGTTGTGGCCGCGCTGTTTATCCGCTTGTCTTGCGCGCTTTCTGGCTTGTGCGCTGTTTGCCATGGCAACTCCTTGAAAATTTCAATTGCGATAAAGGGCGCGCATTATATGAAGGCTCGCCCGCTTTGGCAAATGTTTATTTTTTGCTTGTCGCGGGTTTTTAGGATTGTCCGGTTTTGTAGCACATGAATTGTCCGGTTTAACTCAGCCCATTGGAGTGTGGAGATGAACCGGACGAAATTGCTACATGAACTCGCGTAGGGTGCAATAAACGTAGTGCATTGCACCGGATGATTTACGGTAAATGGTGCAATGCCCGCTGGTTATTGCACCCTACGCGGACTTCTTTAAGATCACGAATCGAAGAAACGGATTAAATTGCGCCCGCCCTCTTTTGCCTGATACATCGCCATATCGGCCCACTTGAGAATATCTTCAGCACTGCTCTCATAGCTGATGAACAGCACCACGCCGATACTCGATGTGCAATGATGCTCAACAGTAATGGTTTCCGCTTTGCCCTCTTGCTGAACTGTCAGCACATAAGGTTTGGCCAGAATGGCGCGGATTTTTTCGGCGACGATGCCGGCTTGCGCGAGGGACTCGGTTTTATCAGCATCCAGCTCGCTGAGTATCACCACAAACTCATCGCCGCCGAAACGTGCGACGGTGTCCACCTCGCGCACACAACTGGTAATGCGGCGCGCCACTTCCATCAGCAGCAAATCGCCCACACCATGCCCATGCGTATCATTGAGCGGTTTGAAGTTGTCCAAATCCATGAACATCAGCGCGCCATAACGGCCGCCGCGCTTGCTGGCGGCGAGTGTTTGACCCAGCCGGTCGTTTAGCAGGCGGCGATTGGGCAAGCCGGTGAGCAGATCGTAAAATGCCAGATGGTAAATTTTCTCCTCGGCTTGCTTGCGCCCGGTGATGTCGTGGGCGAAGCCGGTGGTACCCAGCACATTACCGTTCTCGTCGAGGATGGGGGTCTTGAAAGTTTCTACCCAGTGCACCCTGCCGCCATCAAGCGATTGTTCCTCGACATATTTCTGCTGGAGTGTGGCCATCACCTCGGCATCATCGGCGCGGTATTTTTCCGCCAGCTCATTCGGCCAGAGATCGAAGTCGGTCTTGCCAATGACCTGCCGGGTGTCTTTCAGCCGGATGTAGTCGGCATAGCCCTTATTTACCTTGATGTAACGGCCCTCGGTATCTTTCAACCAGACCAGATAAGGTGAGTTGTCCAGGATGGCACGCATGCTCGCTTCGCTCTCGCGCAGAGCAGTCTGAATGCGGATACGCTCAATCGCCAGCGCAGTAAAATCGGCATAGCGTTCGATCAGGGCAATTTCTGTGTCAGATGGCAGGGCAGGTTTTTGGTGATAGATGGCAAACGTGCCGAGTACGCGCCCATTGCTATCTTTAATGGGCTGCGACCAGCAGGATTGCACTCCAGCCCGACGCGCCAGATCGCGGTACGGTTCCGGCCAATAGGCATGTTGTTGCACATCTTCCACGATGACGCGCTCGCCGCGATACGCCGCCGTTCCGCAAGCGCCCATGCCGTCGCCGATCGCCAGGCCATTTATGGCCTGGTTGTAAAAATCAGGCAGGCCCGGCGCAGCTCCGTGGCGCAGATGCTTGCCGTCCTCATCCAACAGCAAAATCGAGCACAGCATACCCAGACGAAGCGCTTCAACCTGGCGCGCCAATTCATCCAGCACTTTGGGTAGCGGCATCCCCAGGCTGATGTGCTGGAGAACCTGGTTATGCAATGCCAATTCATCGGTGCGATTGCGCAGCATCGTTTCCAGCTGTTTGCGCTCGGTGAAGTGCGTAGCCAGTGCCATGCCAACCATGGACAAAATCACCATGTAAAACCAGTAATTGGTCAGTTGGGTTTTGACGATGTCATCGGCGAAAAAACCGGTTCCATAATATGCGCCCAGCAGCGCCTGTACTGCCGTCATGATCAGGACGATCACCACTCCATGGGTTCCCAGGCGCACCGCCGCCCAGGTAACGAGCAGGTACATCCAGTAGCCTTTGGCCACTTGGCCGACGGTACCCTGGAGCCAACCAAGGAATACCACCTGACCGACCAGAAACGTCAGGCCGATCACAAAGATGGCTTCAAGCGCCTGTTTCGCGTCAAGCCGGACATTTTGTATCTGCCACCAGACCAGAATCAGGGGAGTAGTCAGCATGATGCCGAGAGCATCGCCCATCCACCAATGGAGCAGGTTATGGGAATAGGTTTCGGCGGTGATGAACCCGGAAACCAGTAATGTCGTAGTGCCGATCAATGCACTGACGCTGACGCCAAAGAACCCTGCCAGGACGATCAACCGCAAGTAGTCGCGCAAGGATCGAAGGGTCGGGTCAAACCTGCCGTTGCGAGTAAGCAGCCAAGCACCCAAAAATGCCTCCAGGGTATTGCCCGTGGCAATGGCGGCGGCCATTCCTAAAGTGACACCCCCTGCCAATGCGTTTGCCAAGAGTGCTCCGAGGAATACGCCCCAGGCATACCGCTTTCCACCAATCAGCAGCACAGCCAATGCCAGTCCGCTCGGAGGCCAGATGACACTGACAACACCGTTAGCCGAGAAGTAGATGAGAACAACTCTTGCAAGCAGCGCGTAGAGCGCGGCCACGCCGAGCAACTTCAGCATATCCCTCATTTAGTACTTTAACATGGACAGCTAGTCTCCTTGGCTAGCGCTGCTTCGGCTGCTTTGAAATAACGCCTAAGGGCACCTTAATCACCCTGATAGTTTCCCGCAAATGGACGTGCTGCTTCTGAAAAATCATGGGCAACGCTTGGATTCTACGCTTATAACCATGCCATTCATATACTGTCGCTGCCTGTTGCGGGCACATGGGCAGCGGGGGGTGCTTTCCCGCCGTGCCGGGCAGTAATGGTATGATGACTCTCGCGCCACAAAAAATATCAGGGAGGTGAATTATGTTATTCGAAGCCACCGAATTCGTTATTCAAGGGATAACCGTGGAGGGGGATATTTTCAAGCCGGAGGATTGGGCGGAGCGTCTGTGCGGCTTGGTGGCCAGGGCGGGAGCGGATGGGCGCAAGACCTATTCTTCATATGTCCACCCGGTGGTGACTGAGGGCATAAAGTCTGTGGTGGTGCGTGTTGCAATGCAGAAAGCCGATCCCGAGGCGTTCGACATGATCAAGCGGTATATTGCCGAGAATCGCCTCATGGTGCGCTCCGGGCGCGGCAGCAGGGACGCTGAAGCCAGCGAGCCATTTCATGTTGTTGGTAAGGAGCGCCGCGATCCGAGCCGCAACAACTGGTAACTTTGTGTACGCATTTCGAGCGGGCAAGGAATGAATCTGCTTAAAGCCCTCGCTACCATCAGCAGCCTGACGCTGGCTTCGCGCATCCTCGCCTTCATCCGCGATGTGTTGATCGCGCGCATCTTCGGCGCGGGCATGGCGACCGACGCTTTCTTTGTCGCCTTCAAGCTGCCCAACCTGCTGCGCCGCCTGTTTGCGGAGGGCGCATTCTCGCAGGCCTTCGTGCCGATCTTCGGCGAATACAAAAATCGCCGCGGTCATGACGAAACAAAGCTGCTGGTGGATCATGTCACCACCTTGCTGGCGATCATCCTGTTCGTGGTTACGCTCATCGGCATCATCGCCGCGCCGATCCTGGTGTACATCAGCGCGCCGGGCTTCGTGAAAGACCCGGACAAGTTTGCGCTCACCGTCCAACTGCTGCGCATTACTTCCCCTTACATCTTTTTCATCTCGCTGGTTGCAGTGGCGGCGGGCATACTCAACACTTACAACAAATTCTGGGTGCCTGCCTTTGCGCCCATCCTGCTCAACATCTGCTTTATAGGCAGCGCGCTCTGGCTGGCTCCGTATTTTGACCCACCCATCATGGCGTTGGCATGGGCGGTGTTCCTGGCCGGGTTCGTGCAGCTCGCGTTTCAAATCCCGTTCCTGAAAAGGATCGGTATGTTACCGGCCTGGCGCTTCAATCTGAAAGATGCCGGGGTATGGCGCATCATCAAGCAGATGGGGCCGGCGGTGTTCGGCGTTTCCATTGCTCAATTAAGCCTTGTCATCAATACCATCTTCGCCTCGTTTCTGGTGGCGGGTAGCGTGTCGTGGCTGTATTACGCGGATCGGCTGATGGAATTCCCCACCGGCATCTTGGGTGTGGCCATCGGCACGATTTTGCTGCCGTCGCTTTCCAAGTGCCATGCCGATAACAACACGGCGGAGTATTCCAGGCTGCTGGATTGGGGGTTGCGCTTAACGATTATATTGACGCTGCCTGCCGCACTGGCCTTAGGGATGATCGGTGTGCCCTTGCTGGCAACTTTCTTTCAGCACGGCGCGTTCGCGGTGCACGACGTGCTGATGACGCGCCAGGCGTTGGTCGGCTACAGCGTGGGGCTGATCGGGCTGATTCTGGTGAAAATCCTCGCGCCGGGTTTCTATGCACGGCAGAACATCCGAACTCCGGTGAAGATCGGCATCATCACGCTACTGGCCACGCAAGCGATGAACGCGCTGTTCATCGGCTGGATACAACATGCCGGACTGGCCCTGTCTATCGGCCTTGGCGCGTGCCTGAATTCCGCGATCCTGTTCCATTACCTGCGCAAACATGGCATCTATCATCCCGAACCGGGCTGGGCAAAATTTTTTGCCAAGGTGGGCATCGCCATGTTGGCCTTGGGAATTGCACTGTGGTTCGGCATGGGCACGGAGCAGAGCTGGCTAACCGGCTCAGGCTGGTCGCGCATTCTGCGCTTGGCTGCACTGGTTGCCGGAGGGGTGGTGGTTTACTTTGCCGTGCTGGCCGCACTGGGGTTTCGCCCGAAAGATTTTTCCAAGCGGGCGATTCACTAATGTTACATCTAAAAACCTATCATTCCCGTGAATGTTGGGAATCCAGTTTTATCCAACAGGGAGCCTCTAAAGATTCAGAGTTCGCCCAAATGCCCCACAAGGGGACGCCGATCCGCTACGGGCTGATACCAAAGGCAGGCAATCCATTGATGAAACAACTTGCCATCCCACTGATGGAACTACTAGCCATTCCACTAGGCTACCCAAAATCGGCAGCCAAGTGGTTGGTTATGTCCTGCTTGCTGGACGTGGAATTGACACAGCCCAGCCCATGCGGAATCGTCAGCAAGGCGCGGAAAAGGGGTAAGCAGGCAAGCCGCGTGGCGGCTGCTCGCAAAAAATTTAGTTTCGGCTAACCTAAAGGTGTACCCTACACTGAAACTTCGGTTTACTGGACAATAAATAATTTACACGCCACGTGGTGCTGGATCGCTGGTTCCCCCACACCCGCCAGGCAGCCATACAAGCCGCTTGATGCAATGAGGAGAATTACATGACCGGATCAAAGCAGCTGGTTTTAGCATTGTGCTTATTCTGGGGTATGCATACCTTGGCGCACGCCCAACCAAAGCATGGCGAATCACGGGGCGAGTTGCTTTATGAGACACACTGTAATGCGTGCCACACCTCGAAAATTCATTGGCGCGAGCAGAAGCTTGCGACCGACTGGAACAGCCTTAAAGTCCAGGTGCGCCGCTGGCAAGCCAGCATGGGGCTGGATTGGAGCGAAGAGGAAATCACAGATGTCACACATTATTTGAACGCAGTCCATTATGGTTTTCCGGCCACTGACCAGGAAGGTTTATTTCAGGGGAAAAAGTCCAATCAGGTTTTGCGCCAATATTAATGGCTGATTTGGACGAAAAGGCCAATTGAAATCTACAACATGCAACCAACAAAAAGGAGCTTATTATGCCTATAAGTGAAATTTGTAACCGCGAAGTCATTATCGTGCAGCGCGATAATACCATCCTGGAAGCGGCCAAGCTTATGCGCCAGCATCACGTCGGCGATGTGCTGGTCGTCGAAGATCGCGGCGGTGTGCAGGTTCCGGTTGGCGTCGTCACCGACCGCGATCTCGTGGTGGAAATCATGGCTCCGGAACTCGATCAGAGGGTCATCACAGTGGGCGACATCATGGCGCCCGAGCTTGCCACGGTGAAGGAAAATACCGGCATGTTCGAGGTAATCCAGTATATGCGCGCCAAGGGAGTACGGCGCTTGCCGGTGGTGGATGACGACGGTGGACTGGTTGGCATTCTTACCTTGGATGACCTGTTGGAGCTTCTGGCGGAAGAATTGCTGGCGCTCGCCAAGCTGGTGAAGCACGAGCAGAAAAAAGAAACCATGAGCCGCCGCTAATCCGGCTCGAATTTTAAGGAGAAACTCATGCAGCTCCCATTGCAAATTACCATCCGTGATGTTGACCATTCAGAGGCGCTGGAAACGCATATTCGCGACAAGGCAAAAAAACTCGATGAATTCTTCGATCACATTATGTCTTGCCGGGTGGTGGTTGAGGTGCCGCACAAGCACCATAATCAGGGCAAGCAGTTCAATGTGCGCATCGACATCGGCGTGCCGGGCAGCGAGATCGTGGTAAACCGCGACCATGCCGAAGATGTTTATGTGGCTTTGCGCGATGCCTTCGATGCCGCCAAACGCCAGCTTGAGGACTACGTGCGCAAAATTCGCGGCGACATCAAAACGCACAAGCCCAAGCGCCAGAACGAAAGCGACGATTTAACGGCCGAGTAAGTGAATTTGTGGTTCGGTCAAATTACAGCGGATAGCCAAGCGGTTAGACTGGGCGGTGTTCCGGGAGGCTCATCTGTATCTCCGTCGGTGCAGCCAGAACCGGCTTGCTAACGGGTGAAAAGGAGAAAATCGTTATGCCCCGATCATCACGTCGCCATCATTCATGCATGATCGCGTGATCCCCGGCGCCATGCCGCGATGGCCTGAATATCCCCCCCCGCTTACATGGAATGGCGTGCCGGCTGGCGCGAAAAGCCTGGCCTTGATCGTCGATGACCCGGCTGCGCCCAAAATGAGCTGAGTTCACTGGGTGCTATACAACATTCCCCCGATGCAAACGGCTTGACGGAGGGCATCGCAGCAAAAGATCTTCCGGCCGGAACACTACTGGGTGTTAATGACTGGTGCCGTACCGGTTATGGCGGACCCTGTCCGCCGGGTGGCAAGCATCGCTATTTTTTCAAACTTTATGCGCTGGATATCGCGCTGCAGGAAGCGGTGCGCCACACCGGCGAGTGCGCTCTCGCGCAGGCCGCGGAAAAAGTGCGGCAGTCAGGCGTGACAGCGGAAATTGCGCTGCTTGAAGTGACCGGGGAGCGCATCGCCAGTGTGATCGATGGCGAGGCTCGGCGTTGGCCGGCCGACCTGTTCGTTATCGGCACGCATGGACGTTCCGGTTTAAGCCGTTTGCTGTTGGGCAGTGTTGCGGAGGGCGTGGTGCGCGGGGCATCGGTTCCTGTGCTGTTGGTTCGCGCCGAATGAATCCGCGGTGTCCATTGCTGACAAGCTGCTTCACAATTCAGTAATCAAATGGGCGGAGTCTCCATTGATTCGTGTTCATATTTATTTCTCCGCTAAGGGCGGAACATGCATCGCTTTGGCAACGACCTCACGGGTCAGGTGCGGCGCGAATAGTTCGATGAAGTCGTAAGTGTAGCCGCGCAGGTATTCGTTTTTGCGTATCGCAATCCGCGTGGTGCTGGGCTTGAACAAATGCCCCGCATCCATCATGCGCAAGTGCCTATCGCGTTCGGGTATGAAGGCCATTTTCGCCAGTATGCCGATGCCCAGCCCCAATTCAACATAGGTTTTGATTACGTCTGCATCAATCGCGGTCAGCGCGATGTTCGGCTGGATGTTTGCCGCTTCGAACGCAGCATTGATTTTGCCGCGCCCGCTAAACGCAAAGTCGTAAGTGATGATGGGATATTGGGCAATCTTTGCCAGCGTCAGTTTTTTCTCTTTCAGCAAGGGGTGGCGTAGCGGGGTGATGACGCAATGGTTCCATTCGTAGCACGGCAGGGTGACGAGGTCGTCGTAGAGCGACAGGCTTTCGGTGGCGATGCCGATGTCGGCTTCACCGCTCAACACTTGTTCGGCGATCTGGGTCGGGTTGCCCTGGTGCAGTCCCAGCTTCACGCCGGGATAGTGTTTGATGAATTGTTTGACCACGGGGGGAAGGGCATACCGTGCCTGGGTGTGAGTGGTGGCGATGGTCAGGTGGCCACTATCCTGCGAGTGAAACTCCTGGGCAACTTCCCTCAGGTTTTCCGCATCGTGCAGCATACGCTGGGCGATGGCCAGAACGGCTTTGCCCGGTTCGGTGATGGCGGCGATGCGCTTGCCATTGCGCACAAAAATCTCGATACCCAACTCTTCCTCGAGTAATTTTATCTGCTTGCTGATGCCGGGTTGCGAGGTGTACAGCGCATTCGCCGCATCGGAGATTTTCAGCCCTTGACGCACGATTTCGTTGAGGTAGCGCAGTTGTTGCAGGTTCATGGTTATATTCCTATATCACTAACAGTTATAAGATTCTAACAATAAAGTATTTAGAAGTATAACTATGCTTGACTACAATGCGCGCCTGAGTTTGAAGGAGCGGTTGCGCATGGATTGGATGTATACGTTATCCGGCTTCCTGGTGGGGCTGATTGTCGGTGTCACAGGGGTTGGCGGCGGGTCGTTGATGACCCCGTTGCTGGTGCTGGTGTTTGGTGTTTCCCCGGCAACCGCAGTGGGTACCGATTTGCTGTATGCCTCGTTGACCAAGACGATGGGTGGCTGGGTGCATGGAGATCGGAAGAGCGTCGTGTAGGGAAAGAGTGTAGATCTCGGTGGTCGCCGTATCATTAAAAAAAAA
>OESW01000161.1_pt1 | contig 12971 bp, 11 predicted proteins | sample 1534831 | NCBI WGS metagenome assembly OESW01 (sample SAMEA104161952, study PRJEB21768) | metagenome | isolation source: underground water
ACAAACGCCGGTATGACAAAGAGATTCACGATCACGATGGCTATCGCCATGGCTATCACCACAAACATCGGGTAGCGCAATGCGCCGCGGATGCTCTCGCCCATGCGCTTCTCAAACTCCAGATGCTCGTACAGGCGCAAGAAAGTTTTATCCAGCATGCCGGTCATTTCTCCGACTTGCACCATGCTGATGTAGAACGGCACAAATATTTTTGGGTGTTGCCGCATTGCGATGCTGAGTTCCCGCCCGCTGTCCAGGCTTTCGCGCAAGTCCTGCAATACGGCGGCAAAAGCGGGGTTTTGCGACGATTCCTGCAATCCCGCCAGCGCGCGCATGATCGGCACCCCGGCCTTGAGCAGCGTATACATCTGGCGGCTGAACAGCATCAAATCCAGCGGTTCGACTTTTCTCGCATTCAGGGAGCGCCACAATGAAGTGCCCTTGGTGGTGGCGGCGCGCACACTGCCGGAGGGCTTGATTTCGGTAGGCGTAATGCCGATGCGGGACAACTGGTCGGCAATGGCGCCCGTATCCTGGCCTTCCAGAGTGCCCTGCACCAGATCGCCGCTCGTGCTCCTTCCCTTGTAGGCAAATGCAGCCATCGGGATCAGTCTTCCACCTGGTTGCTGATGCGCATGATTTCAGCCACCGAGGTATGGCCCTGTTTCATCTGTTCCAGGGCGTGGTCAATCAGGGTCTTCCCGCGCATACTTTCGCGCGAAGTCTGCATGAAGTGATTGGCATCGTGATGGGCGGCGGCCTCCACCAGGCTGGGTCATCTCCAGCATTTCGTACACGCCCAAACGGCCACGGTAACCGGTTCCGTTGCAATGCGAACAGCCGCGCCCGTGCAGCATGGTGCCCCAACGGTCACGATGGATACCCTCATGCTCCAGCCATTCGATTTCCTGCGGAGTGGGATTATGCGGTTCGCTACAGCTGTCGCATACACGGCGCAACAGACGTTGCGCCAGCACCACCTGCACCGAGGAAGCCACCATATATTTCGGCGTTCCCATGTCCACCAGGCGGAACAGGGTGCCGGCGGCATCACGCGTATGCAGGGTGGAGAACACCAGGTGACCGGTCATCGCCGCACGCAGGCCGATTTGCGCGGTTTCCGCATCGCGCATCTCGCCCACCAGGATCACGTCCGGATCCTGGCGCAAGGCCGAACGCAACACGCGCGAAAAAGTCAGGTCAATCTTCTCATTCACCTGCACCTGGTTGATGCCCGGCAGGCGGTATTCCACCGGGTCTTCCACGGTGATGATTTTCTGGTCTATGGTGTTGATCTCCGCCAACCCGGCATACAGCGTGGTGGTCTTGCCGCTGCCGGTCGGCCCGGTGACCAGCACCATGCCGCTGCTGCGCCGGATGATTTCGCGAAAGCGCTTAAGCATCTCCGGCGGCATGCCCAGCTTGTCCAGCGTAAGAAAACTGGCGCCCTGATTAAGCAGGCGCATCACCACCGATTCGCCATATTGCGTAGGCATGGTGGAAATACGCACATCCACCGCCTGGCCGCGCACCAGTACATTGAAGCGGCCATCCTGCGGCAGGCGCTTTTCCGAGATATCCAGCCCGGACATCAGCTTCAGCCGCAGCACCAGTGCAGGAGCGATCTTGCTGTCCGCCTCAGTCTGCAGATGCAGCATGCCGTCGATGCGGAAGCGGATTTGCAAACGTGCTTCCTGCGGTTCTATGTGAACATCGGAGGCGCGGACTTGCGTGGCGTCATTGAACACGGTCTGCAATAGCTTGACCACCGGCGCCTCTTCGAGACCCACCGCCTCACCCATCGCGCCGAAGTCAACATAAGTGTCACCCAGGTCTTCGGAAAGCTCGCGCGCCAGGCCGGAGATTTCCTCGGTGCGGCGATAGACGCGATCAATGGTTTCCAGCAACTGCCCTTCGGTGACCACCGCGAGGTCGATGTCACACTTCAAGATACGGGTGAGTTCGTCGAAAGCAAACAGGTCGGTAGGGTCAGCCATGCCGACCAGCAGCATACCGTTGCGCTCTTCCAGCGCCAGCGTGCGGAAGCGGCGTGCCTGGCTCTCAGACAGCCGGCGGATAAATTCAAGATTGACGTTATAGAATTTAAGGTTGATATAGGGAATATTGAGTTGCTTGGCCAGCGCTTCGGAAATATGGTCTTCGGTGACAAATGCGTTGTCTACCAGCACCCGGCCGAGCTTGCGCCCGCTACGCTTCTGTTCATCAAGCGCAAACTTGAGTTGCTCCTGCGAGATGAGCTTTTGTTGCACCAGCAAATCGCCGAGGCGAATTTTTTCCGGACGCGCCATAATGTCTTCCCCGAATGTTGTTATTGTAGCCCGTTCTACTGGGCACACGCCTGCCACAAGCGGAAGTTAGCCTTTTTTCGTGTTACTGACAAGACCTAACGTTCAATGTGATCCCCCAATGTTCAATGTAATTCTGTTCCAGCCGGAGATTCCACCCAATACCGGCAACGTCATTCGCCTGTGCGCTAACACCGGGGCACAACTGCACTTGATCCGCCCGCTCGGTTTCGGGCTGGCTGACAAGCAGTTGCGCCGTGCCGGGCTGGATTACCACGAATACGCCAATGTGCGCGTGCATGATGACATCAAAGCCTGCCTGCAAACGCTGCCCGGGGTGCGCCTGTTTGCCTTTACCACCAAGGGCGTACTGTCCTACCACGAAGTGCGCTATCAAGCCGGGGACGCCTTGCTGTTCGGCCCGGAGAGCCGCGGCCTGCCAGCGGACATATTGGAATCGTTAACGCCGGAGCAGCGTTTGCACCTGCCCATGCGGCCGCATAACCGCAGCCTGAATTTATCCAACACCGTGGCGGTGGTGGTATTTGAGGCGTGGCGCCAGTGCGGGTTTGAAGGCGTCAGTTAAATTCACTGTTGGGCGCGCGGTTGAGCAAGGCTTCCACCGCGCTCGCCGCCGGAACATGCTCGTACAGCACGCGATAAACCGCCGCACAAATCGGCATGTCCACACCTAACCGCTGCGCCAGTTGGTGTACTTCGCGCACGGTATATACACCCTCCGCCACATGACCCAGTTGCCGCAGGATGTCCGGCAAGGTTTGCTGTTTCGCCAGCAGCATGCCGACCTGGCGGTTGCGCGACAAATCGCCGGTGCAGGTCAGGATCAAATCGCCTGCGCCGGATAACCCGCCCAGTGTTTCCGCACGGCCACCCAATTTCAATCCCAGCCGGGTCATCTCGGCCAGCCCGCGCGTAATCAGCGCCGCGCGCGCATTGTGCCCGAAGCCCATGCCATCTGAGATGCCGGCGGCAATAGCCAATACGTTCTTGACCGCGCCACCCACTTCGACTCCTGCCACGTCGGTGCTGGAGTAAATCCGCAAGCGTGCGTGATGCAGCGACTGCGCCGCCTGTCTGGCAAATTCACCATCACCGGACGCCAGGGTCAGAGCGGTCGGCAAGCCAAGCGCCACTTCCAGCGCGAAGCTCGGGCCGGACAATACGCCGCGAGGAAAAGTATGCGGCAGGGTTTCCGCTGCCACCTGGTGTGGCAGTTGCGCGGTACCCGCCTCGAAGCCCTTGCACGCCCAGATCACCTGTATCGGCGCAGGTCGTTGTGCGATCTGGCGCAAGGTGATGCGCAATGCGGAAGTGGGTACAGCAACCAGCACCAGTCCGGCGTCTGCCAACGCGGCATTCAGGTCGGCAGTGAGATGCAATTCCTGCGGCAACGCTGCCTCCGGCAGGTAGCGTTGGTTGCGGCGGCTGGTGGACATTGCTGCGGCTTGTGCCGCATCGCGCCCCCACAGGGTGACACGATGGCGCGCCGACAGGCTGATGGCAAGCGCGGTTCCCCATGCACCCGCACCGAGTATGGCGACATTCATGCTTTAAAACCTTCGGGACTGAGGTCTGAGGACTGAGCAAGGAGAGCCTGGTTTCAAATTATCATCCGCCTGTAGAAACATATTTTGAGCTTATTTGCTTTTCACGATGGTTACTCAGTCCTGAGAACTTAGTCCTCAGTCCTCGGTTCTCTCAACCGCCCCACACATCGGCAGTTCCGACATAGCCTGTCACACCGTCCTGATGGCGTACCTTAAGCCAGCCGGTACCTGTGTTTTCCAGCCATTCCAGCGCCACCTGTTGGCGCGCCTGAAAAACCATCGTGGCGCCAATTTCAGGTGCTTGGCGTATGGCAGCAAGGGCTGCTCTCACAACCACGAATCGCTTGCTGCTCAAGGCACGTTTTTCTATCCAGGCCAGACTACCCGAACTATCGCGCACCTTGACCCAGTTATCGAGGATGACCACCTGCTCCAGCGGCAGGTAGCGGCTGACGACAAATATTTTTTTTGCCTTGAGCGAGGGGGCGTCGTAGAGGGTAGCGGTACCGTCCGCGACCGACACATAATCTATTGCGTGGGCAGAGCCTGCCGTTGCCAGCAGCGCAATGGAAAAAATGGAAGCGGCAACAAAGTTATGCAATCCACTATGCGGCATACCAAGGGTACGTAATCTACTGTGAAGCAAGCTTCGCGTGGAGTTGATACAGCCGCACGTGGAATTGTCAGTACGGATACCCATTTTTTAATGCGTGGTAGCGGGTGCAGCCTCTGCCTGTTGCTGTTGCAGTTTCTGATGGTACATCATGTCAAAATTGATCGGGTTAAGCAGCACCGGCGCAAACCCGGCGCGCACCGACACATTCGACACTACCTCCCTGAGATAAGGGTAAAGAATATTGGGGCAGACTACCCCCAACACTGGATCCAGCTCTTCCTGCGGCATGTTGTTTATCCGGAAAATGCCCGCCTGCGTGGCTTCGATCAGGAACATCACCTTGTCCTTTTCCTCCAGCTTGGCGGTAACCGTAACGGTGATAGCCACTTCATATATCCCATCTTCGATGGTGCTGGCCTTGCTGTGCAACTGCAAACCGATCTGCGGGTTCTCTCGTTCCAGAAAAACTCCCGGGGCATGAGGAATCTCCAGCGACATGTCTTTCACATATAATTTTTCAATGTTAAACAAGGGTTGTTGGGATGCCGCTGTTTCGCTCATTATTTTGTCCTCAAGTTTTTAAAATTAATCGTTCTCTAACAACATGGCCAATTCGCCGCTATGCTCCAGCACTGCAAGTTCGTCATAGCCGCCGACGTGTTGTGTGCCGATGTAAATTTGCGGCACAGTGCGCCGCCCGGTCTTTTCCATCATCGACATGCGTAGTTCCGGTTGCAAGTCGACGCGGATTTTCTCGATTTCCTCCACGCCCCTGGCACGCAGCAAGCGTTCGGCACGCACACAATATGGGCATACTTCAGTACAGTACATCAGCACCTTGCACATTATTTTTCCAGCGGAAGGTTACCCTTCTGCCAAGCCAGTATGCCCCCCGCAAGATTATACACCAGACTGAAACCCTGCTTGCCCAGCAGCACGCACGCTGCCGTCGTGCGCTGCCCGCTACGGCAGACAACCACGATAGGCTGCTCGCGATAGCGCTCCAATTCACCGATACGTTCCCTGAGCTTGCCGAGCGGAATCAGTTTCGCATTCAGGATATGTCCCGCATTGAATTCGTCCGCTTCGCGCACGTCCAGAACGAGCGCATTCTTGTGGTTAATCAGTTGCAGCGCCTCAGCGCTGCCCACTTCTTTCACCCCGCGCAGGCGGTTGCCAAATAGCGGCCACAGCAGCATCACGCCGCTTAAACAGGCTACCAGAACCAGCCCGATGTTATCCCGTATGAACTGCACGCTGCCGCTCCTTGTATTTTTGGAGCGCGAATTCTAACAGAGCGGCAAAGTGCGCGGGGTCTTTCCGCGCCAGGGTGCGCAACTGCTCACTTGCCTGCATGAAATCACCCGGATAGGACCAGATGGCGCGTTCCATCTGCAATTGCGCCGCAGCCTGTTCACCGGATAGCGCCAATAACAACGCCTCACGGTACACCACCGGGCTGATCGGCACGAAATACATCACGTTCTCGTTCAGTGTCAGCCTATCGGCAAGATGGTCGGTATCCACTTCTATCATCGAACTCATAAACAATTCAATATAAGGTTGCAGCAACGATTGCCCGTATATCGCCACCAGGCCTTCACGTACACGATTGGAATATCCGCTGTCTGTGGCAGAAGCCGGACGCACGGCCAGCACCCCTTCCATATTACGGTAGCCATGCAGCATCTGCTGTAATGACATCACGCCAAGCAGCAATATGGCCGCCACCGACAAACGCCCCACACCGCGCAGCTCCAGGCGATAGGTGGTGTTGTCAAATATGCCCAGTGTAAGTGCTGCCACACCCAGGAAATAGGCATACCACAGCGGGTATTCCAGCAGGCTGTGGATTGCCAGTACGGCAAGCAGGCCATATCCCCACCAGTGGTAAATAGTGCGCTGCGCAGCACGCGCTTGCCGCAACCATAATGCCAGCGTGCCCAACAATATGAACAGCCCGGACAGCCCCATTTCCGCTGCAATCTGCATCACAAAATTATGCGCGTTGTTATATAACCCGGTGATATTGGTACTATGCAACACGGGCCCCAACTGAAAATGCTGCCAGGCAAACTGGCCGAACCCCGCACCAAGCAAGGGAAACTGCATGAAGATCAGCCACGCCTCGCGCCACAGGTAGAATCGCACACTGTTACTATCACCCGCTTGCCCAATCAGACGTTCTGCAGCAGTCACGCTGCCGGTAGATCCCGCCAGCCAGGGAATTTGCACCACGAAGTGCATCAAGCCGAAACCCAGCAACAGCGCCAAGCTGTAATGCAACAATGGCAAACTGGATTTGTCCACCCGCAAGGGGTACGCCGTGGTTGTAAGGGGCTGAAGCCCCAACAACACACGCAGCACCCGCAAGGGGTAGGCCGGCGGGTTCCCGGAGTCTTCGACTCCACCCTTCCGCTCGCGCCGCTGCCACAGGAAGGCCATGCCGGCCATGCACAGCAGGTACAGCCAAGCGCTGCGCGAGCCGCTCAATACCAGCACAAACAGCAGCGGTGCTGCCAGCAGCGCCGCCTGCCATATACGCATACGCCAGTGCAGGTGCAGCAGGCCGAGCGAGATCAACCCCAGTGTGATGTAATCGGCGAAGTGGTTGGGTTGTGCCATGTTGCCAAACACGGCAGCGGAAGTCTTGGCTGTCACTACGGCATTGAGAAAAGTGCGCCAAAAGTAATGCTGCAGCACACCAATCATGGCATTCAGTTCCGCCCCCAACAACAGGAACGCGGCCAGCGCCGTGGCCAGCGCAGGCAGGCCGAATTCCTCGCGCAGGCGCTGACCGAGCATGATCAGCAGCGCCACCCACAGCAGATACAGGGCAAACAGCAGGGCTTGGTTAAAATAGCCTATTTTGCCAAAAGCAAACTGCACCAGAACAAGAAGCATCAACCCCGTGGGCAGCAGGACGATGCGCGGGATTTCCGGCTGCTGCCAATAGCGCCGTGTCACCAGCAAAGGCATTGCGCACAAGCCGAGCACAAATGCCCCATATTCCTGATAAAACGTGGTAATTGGATAGGCGTGGTAGTAATATAGAAAGGGCAAAACCCACATCAACCCTGCGAATGCCAGGCTGACGTGAGCCAACCCAATCTTGGGGAAATGCTGCCGGAGTGTTGTGGGCGACACCATCATTAGCAAGCGCCCCCATTGATACCAGGCTTTGCCAAAATGCTATTGCGCATATAGAAAGTAAAATCCACCTGCGTCCATGGCGAAGCTCATAAAATTAAGTGCGGCGGATTTTACTGGAATTTTTTGTATAAGGTGGCGTAATACAAAACTGGTATCACCACCAGCGTTAGCACGGTGGAGACTAATATGCCGAAAATCAGTGCTATCGCCAGCCCGTTAAAAATCGGGTCATCCAGGATAAATAGCGCACCCAACATTGCCGCCAGCCCGGTCAGGATGATGGGTTTCGCACGCGCGCTGGCTGCCGCGATCACCGCATGCTGAAGATCTACGCCATCGCGCAATTGCAGATTGACGAAGTCCACCAGCAAGATCGAATTGCGCACGATGATACCGGCCAGCGCGATCATGCCGATCATCGAAGTTGCGGTAAATTGCGCACCGAGCAACGCGTGCCCCGGCATCACGCCGATGATAGTGAGCGGGATCGGCGCCATGATGATCAGCGGCACCAGATAAGACTTGAACTGCGCCACCACCAGCAAATAAATCAGGATCAAGCCCACACCGTAGGCAATGCCCATGTCGCGGAAGGTCTCGAAGGTCACCTGCCATTCACCATCCCACTTCAGCGCGTAGCTGGCATAAGGATCGCTGGGCTGCTTGAAGTAATAGCTCTCCAGGTTGCCACCTTGATCCAGAGCCGTGCCGCTGAGCTTGCCGTTGATGCCGAACATGCCGTACAGCGGGCTATCCAGCTTGCCCGCCATGTCGCCGAATACATACACCACCGGCAGCAAATCCTTGTGGTAGATCGGATAATCGCGTTGCACCGGAATCACCTGCACCACCTCGGAAAGCGGAACTAATATACCTTCTCGGGCAGCACCATCGCGCGCGCGCACCTTGAGTTTCAGCACCTCATCAATATGGCTGCGCCGCTCCGCAGGCAAACCGATGCGCAACGGCGGCGCATATTTCGCGTTGGCATCGTGCAGCGAGGCGACATCCTGACCGGACAATGCCACGCCGATCACATCCACGATGTCGCGCGGCGCGACACCCAACAACGCCGCCTTGCTTTGCAACACTTGCAACAACAACTTGGGCGCGGATTCCGTCACGGTATCGTCAATACCGACGATGCCTTCAGTCTTGCCGAATTGATCACGCACCTTGCCGGCCACTTTGCGTGCGCCCTCGTAATCCGGCCCGTAAATTTCCGCCACGATGGGCGACATCACCGGCGGACCGGGCGGCACTTCGACCACCTTTATCTTCGCACCCCAGGTCTTGGCGATTTTCTGTATCGGTTCCAGCACAGCGGTGGCGATCTCATGGCTGCTGCGGCTACGATGATGCTTGTCGCGCAAGTTGACCTGGATATCGCCCTGTCCGGCGGCACTGCGCAAATAATATTGACGCACCAGGCCGTTGAAGTTGATCGGCGAAGCCGTGCCCGCGTAAGCCTCGTAATCGGTGACTTCCGGCACAGTCGCCAAATAGCCGCCGATTTCATGCAGCACCGCACTGGTCTGTTCCAGTGCGGTGCCGGTAGGCATGTCCACCACGATTTGAAATTCCGACTTGTTGTCGAACGGCAGCATTTTCAGTATCACCAGCTTCACCACCCCCAGCGACACTGCCAGCAGCAGACCACCGATAATCGCTAACCACAACTTGCGCCGCGCCGGCTTGCCATGTACGCCATTCAAGAACGGACTCAATCGCGCGCGGAAGAAACGAGTGATAGCGGTATCGCGCTCATCGTTAACGTGAAATTCGCGTAGCGACTCGTTCGCCCCCTCTCCCTCCGGGGGAGGATTGGGGTGGGGGAAACCAGCCTGCCCGTTCACCGCAGCATGGTGCGGCGCGGAAAACCTGAACACCAACCACGGCGTGATTACGAAGGCCACCGCCAGCGAGATCAACATCCCCATGCTGGCATTGATCGGGATCGGGCTCATGTAGGGCCCCATCAAACCGCTGACGAATGCCATCGGCAACAACGCGGCGATCACCGTGAAAGTCGCCAGGATGGTCGGGCTACCCACTTCGTCCACCGCCTCGGGAATGATTTCTGACAATGACCGATGCTGCGGAAGGGTGGCGGCAGAGCCGCCGGGCACCCACCGGCGTACCCCCTGCGGGTGCTGCGCCAGTGCGCGACGACGATGGATATTTTGGCTATGGCCGCCCGACTCGTCGGGCTTAACGTTCGTTTCGTTGGCTCCGTCATAACCTTCGCTTCGCTCAGGTGAGTCTTCGCCGCAACAAGCTTCGCGTGTTGTCACGTTAGCCTCCGCCGAAACATTCATCGCCATCGAGCGATGGCGATGAATGTTTTCTACAACTACAATCGCATCATCCACCAGAATACCGATGGAAAAAATCAGTGCGAACAGCGACACACGATTCAGGGTAAAGCCCCACGCCCAGGAAGCAAACAAGGTCGCCGCCAGCGTCAACAACACCGCGATGCCGACTACCAATGCCTCGCGCCGTCCCATGGTGAACCACACCAAGGCGACCACCGCCAGGGTTGCAAACAGCAACTTCTTGATCAGCTTCATCGCCTTGTCGTTGGCGGTCTCACCGTAGTTGCGTGTGGTGCTGACCTGCACATCGGCGGGAATCACACTGCCCTTGAGCTCATTCACGCGCGCCAGCAATTTGTCGGCAATCTCAACCGCATTCGCGCCGGGCTTTTTGGTAATCGCCACCGTCACAGCAGTGAATTCGCCCTTGGCCTTGATCTGCTTATCTTCAGCAGCAGGCCCCGCCCCCAGCCACACATAGCTTCCCGGCTGATCCGCACCATCCTGCACACTGGCGATGTCGCGCAGAAAAACCGGCTTGCCGTCAGACACACCGACCACCAACTGTTTCACTTCATTGGCATCGTTCAAAAAGCTGCCGGTTTGCACCAGCACTTCGCGGTTGCTTTGCACCAGATTGCCGGCATTTTGCGACACATTGGCGGATTGCAATGCCGCACGCACATCCTGAACGGAAAGCTGGTAGGCATTCAGGCTCTCCGGGTTGAGCAGCACCCGCACCATGCGTTGTGTCGCTCCCAAAGTTGTTACTTCGCGCGTTCCCGGGACGCGCTTTAATTCAGCTTCAATAGCATGTGCCACCTGGGTTAATTCGATACTGCCGCCCACTGCCTGTTCGCGCCATAACGTGAAAGCGACTACCGGCACATCGTCGATGCCTTTGGCTTTGATGATGGGCTGCAAAACTCCTAGCGTGGGTGGCAGCCAATCTGAATGGGAATTGACTACGTCATACAACTTGACCAGCGAAGGGACATGTTGCTCGCCGACCTTGAACTGCACGCTAATCACCGCCATCCCGGGTTGCGAAACCGAATAAACGTGATCCACTCCGGCAATTTGCGACAGCACCTGCTCGGCAGGTGTCGCCACGGTCTGTGCCACATCCTGCGCGGATGCGCCGGGATAGGCAATGAGAACATTTGCCATGGTGACGTTGATCTGCGGCTCTTCCTCGCGCGGTGTGACCATCACCGCAAACAGCCCCAGCAACACCGCAACCAACGCCAGTAGCGGCGTCATTTGCGAATGCATGAAGATTTTAGCGATGCGCCCGGAGATGCCCATTACTTCACTTGCTGCGCCAGTGTCATGCCAGCTTTGATCGGATCCAGCGCCACCCGCTCGCCGGGGTTCAGCCCGGCCAGGACTTCGGTTTCATCCTGCCCGGCAGCCTCGCCCAGGCGCACCTGGCGCAGCTTCACCGCACCATTGTCATCTACCACATACACCGCCGTCACCTCGCTGCGGCGCACCACGGCGCTGGCCGGGATCAGCAGCTTGCTCGCCTTGCCCACCGCGAAGTGGACGCGCACGAACATTCCGGGGTACACCTCCGACACGGTGCGCGTAAGCGTCTGGTGCGGGAGGAGGTGTCCAGCGGCTGCTCCCGCAGACGGCTGCTCCGCAGTAACGTGTTGCAGCCGCACACCAACTTCGTTGGCAGGCAGGTAGACACGCACTTGGGTGCTGTGAGTGCGCGCATCGGCGGTGGGCAGCACCGTCACCGAAGCGGCTTGCACCCGGCGGTTGAGCGAGGGCAGTTCCACCATTGCCTGGGGATGCGCACCAATCTCCGCCAGCTTGTATTGCGGCACGTCAACGATGACGCGCATCTGTCCGGGATCGAAGCCGGTCATCAGCGGCTTGCCGACGGTGACCGTTTCGCCGACTTCCACCAGACGTGCCGCCACCACCCCGCCATAAGGCGCGATGACCGCCGTGTAGCCGTGTGCAAGACTAGCCTGCCCGGCTCCCGCTTCACTGGCTGCGGCCTGCGCCAATGCCATCTGGTAATCCGCCTGCGCCTTGTCCAACGCGGCCTGGCTGATGAATTTCTGAGCGAACAACTGGCGCGAACGTTCGTAGTTTGACTTGGCATTCTGCATGGCGGCCTGCGCCTGCATCACCTGCGCCTGGCTACCGGCCAGTGTCTGAGCCGCTTCCCGCTCGTCTATGCGCAGGATGATCTGCCCCTTTTTGACCGTGTCGCCGACATCAAAGTTGATTTCCTTCACGCGCCCGCCGATTTGCGCGGACACAGTGGACTGGCGCACGGCTTCCACCAAGCCGTCTGCGCTATAAGTCTGCGCCACCTCGCGATGCTGCGCAGGTGCCGTGGCAAGCTGCCCGGCGGCCTGCGCAGCCGCGGCACCCAGCAGCAATACGCCGAAAATCCATGGTTTTTTCACTGCACCACCCCGCCTACAGTTTCGTTATATTAGAATATACTGATATTGCAATTAAAAAGCAATCCCCAACTCTCGCGTCAGCCAGATTATTTCGGTGGAAGTGCTGCAGCTGTTACGCAAGCAAGTCAAAGAGCAGCTATAGAAAACGCGGCTTGTCGCCCGAAGTAAAACAGCGCAGCGGCTCCTCGGTATCTATCAAACCAAGGATTCCAGAAACCCCAGCAATGCTTTTCGCTGGCTTGGCTTGAGGCTGGAGAAAGTACCCAATAGACGGCGCTCTTCCGGTCGCATCCAGTCATCTGTGGCGATTCCCCGTGCGGCGAGTGCGGTGAAAGGGTGCATTTCGCCGCGCCCGGTAGAAAGCCACTCGAAACTTACCCCCAGCAGCATTGCCAGTCGCGCCAGGTTTTTCGTATGGGGAGCCTTGCGCCCCGACTCCCAAGCTGCCACCGAAGGTTGGGTGACGAACATGCGCCGAGCCAAATCCGCTTGGCTCCACCCCAATGCCTTGAGATCGGAAGAGCGTCGTGTAGGGAAAGAGTGTAGATCTCGGTGGTCGCCGTATCATTAAAAAAAAA
>OESW01000364.1_pt1 | contig 12639 bp, 14 predicted proteins | sample 1534831 | NCBI WGS metagenome assembly OESW01 (sample SAMEA104161952, study PRJEB21768) | metagenome | isolation source: underground water
TCTTTCCCTACACGACGCTCTTCCGATCTACTCAGCTTGCTGTGCGCACCCGCACCGATGCCCAGGTAATCGCCGAACTGCCAGTAGTTGAGATTGTGTCTGGCGCGACGAGTATTGTGAAACCCGCGTAGCGGAACCTTGCCCCTCTCTCCCGCTTGCGGGAGAGAGCTGGAGAGAGGGAAACGGTCATGACGAATTTCATCAACGGGGGTGACACGACTAACATGACCGTTCGGCTGCGCGAAGGCGGAAGTCTCGTAGTGTTGATAGCCGTGTTCTGCCAGCAGCCCTTCGATACGCTGCTGCATGTCGCTGCTTGCGTCATCGCCCGGCAGTGTGGGTGGGTTGCGATGGAACAGCGTGTTCGGCTCCAAAGTAAGGTGGTAGCAGGACAGATGTTGCGGAGCGAATTGCAACGCGGTTTGCACATCCTGCAACGCTTGATCCAGCGTCTGATCAGGCAGCGCATACATCAAATCGAGATTAAGGTTTTCGAAATGCTGCTGCGCAATCTCAATCGCACGCCTGGCTTCGTCGGCAGTGTGGATGCGCCCCAGCGCTTGCAGATGCGCGTCATTGAAACTCTGGATGCCCATTGATAGCCGATTTACCCCCGCCTCACGATAAGCCGCAAAACGCGCCGCTTCCACCGTGCCTGGATTTGCTTCCAGCGTGATCTCCGCATTCACATCCAGCGGCAGCAACATGCGCACGCTGCGGATGATCTGCTCGACACTTTCGCCGCTCAACAAACTGGGCGTGCCGCCGCCGAAGAACACCGTATAAACCTTGCGCCCCCAGATCAGCGGCAACGCCAACTCCAGATCGCGGATCAATGCCGCGACATACTCTTGCTCCGGAAATGCCCCGCGCACCTCATGCGAATTGAAATCGCAATACGGGCATTTGCGCACGCACCACGGAATGTGGATGTACAACGACAAGGGCGGCAAAGCCTGAAAATTCACAGCTTGTGATTTAAGGGCGATGGGTTGAAGGGGGTGGGTGGTCATGGATGTTGGTTTTGTAGGGCACATTATTGATTCGGCACGAATAAAGTATGAAGCCGTTCGTGTTGAGCTTGTCGAAACATGAATGGCTTCATAGCCTTCGACAGGCTCAGGCCGAACGGAATAGAATTTCTATTCGTGCCGAATCAATAGCACGTATCGCTAAAGCATCCGGTGCAATGCGCTGCGCCCTTCGACTACGCTCAGGACAGACTTATTGCACCCTATTTTGCTTTCAATTTTTCCAGCAACACCCGCAACGCGTTGCCGCGATGGCTGATGGCGTGTTTCTCGTCGCGCGACAGCTCTGCGCTCATCTTGCCGAGTTCAGGCAGCCAGAACAGCGGATCGTAGCCGAAGCCGCCGTCGCCGCGTTCCTCATGCGCGATCTCGCCGTGCCATTCGCCCTCGGCGATCAGCGGCTGCGGGTCGTCGGCATGGTGCAGCAGCACCAGCACGCAGTAGTAATGCGCGCGGCGATCCGCTATCCCTTGCATATCCTGCAGCAGTTTTTCGTTGTTTTGTTCATCGGATTTTGGATTGTCGCCGGCATAGCGCGCGGAAAGCACGCCGGGGGCACCGCCCAAAGCGGTGACGCAAATACCGGAATCATCCGCCAGCGCGGGCATGCCGCTCAAACGGCTGACGTGGCGCGCCTTTGCCAGCGCATTCTCGATGAAGGTGTTATGCGGTTCTTCGGCTTCTTCGATATTGAGTTGTGCCTGCGTCAATACCTCGATGCCAAGCGGCTGCAACAGGAATTGGAATTCGCGCAGCTTGCCGGGGTTGTTGGAAGCGATGACGAGTTTTTGCATGAACCGAACCTTAATTCCGTCATTCCGGCGCAGGCCGGAATCCAGACAATTAAAAGCATCCCCCGCGAAGCGGGACAAAACCAAAGGCACTGTTGGATAAAACCGCTGGATTCCGGCCTGCGCCGGAATGACGGCTCTTTTAACTTTGCAGCGCTGCCCGCTGCATACCTATCAACTCCGCAATCCCGCCCTGCGCCAAGTCCAGCAGCGCATCCATCTCGGTGCGGCTGAATGCATGGCCTTCCGCTGTGCCCTGCACTTCGACGAAATACCCTTTGCCGGTCATCACCACATTCATGTCGGTATCGCAGGCAAAATCTTCGTTATAATCAAGATCGAGCACCGGCGTGCCTTGATACACGCCCACCGAAATCGCCGCAACAAAATCGCGCAACGGGCTTTCCACAATCAAACCTTTGTTGGTTAACCCGCTCACCGCGTCATGCAGCGCGACAAACGCACCGGTGATGCTGGCAGTGCGTGTGCCGCCGTCAGCCTGAATCACGTCGCAATCCACCTGTATGGTGCGTTCACCCAATTTTTTCAAATCCACCACGGTGCGCAGACTGCGTCCGATCAGCCGCTGAATTTCCTGCGTGCGCCCGGATTGCTTGCCTTTGGCCGCCTCGCGCGCCATCCGGCTGCCGGTGGAGCGCGGCAACATGCCGTATTCCGCTGTGACCCAGCCTTCGCCGCTACCCTTTTTATGCGGCGGAACTTTCTCCTCTACGCTAGCGGTGCAAATTACTTTGGTATCGCCGCATTCGATCAGCACCGAGCCCTCGGCATGTTTGGTGTAGTGGCGGGTGATGCGGATGGTGCGCAATTGATCGGGCTGGCGCTGGCTGGGACGCATGTTGAAAATCTCATGAAATGAAAACGGTGCGCATTATAGCGCGGTAAGACTAACCCCTTCCAACCCCATACTGCCAAGGGAGAGGATGTTCCTAGCCCGGATATTTCATAAATTCGCGTGATGATCGCGCAGGATTTTGTTTGATAGGCAAGTTTTGTGAAGGAGCGGTGTAGTTATTCATACACCCGACGGAGCAAAATCTTGCCTATCAAACAAAAGACCAGCGAGGGCGCGCGTCAATTTATGAAACATCCGGGCTAGGGTTGGGGTTGTTCTACTACGAGCTCCACGCATACCTGGCCGGGCGTGGGCTGCTCGCTTTCAGCATCGCCCCAGCGTGCAACCACCGCCGTAGTGTTGTCGGCGTGGCTGCCTGCCCGGCCTAACGCCTCGTCCATCAAGCGCTCCAGCGTTGCGGACAAGGATGGCGCCGCAAGAAATGCAGCCCCTATCTCAGCATCAGCCAAGGGGCCCCACAGCCCATCACTGCACAATAGCAACACATCGCCCGGTTGCAACGGCACGGCAGGAGAGGACTCGACATAGAACATTTCTTCCACGCCGCCGAGGCAGTTGGTGATTTTATTGCGGTCAGGATGCGTTCTCATTTCTTCCGGCTTGATGATGCCCCAGTCGACCCATTGTTGCACCGCCGAGTGATCGTGCGTCACGGCGGCTGTCCCGCCGCCGCGCAACAGGTAGAAGCGGGAATCGCCGGCATGTGCCCAGCACACCTGGCCATCCTGCACCAGTGCCGCCACGCAAGTGGTGCCCGGATTGCCGCCAAGGTGCTGTGCTCTGGCGTATTGGTTAATGGCCTCATGTGCGCGCCGCACGATCTCACGCAGGAATTCCTCCGGCTCCGGAACGCGCGGTTGAGCAGCTTGTGCAAAGGCCTGCATGAACATTTGGATGGCAATCTGCGCCGCGATTTCGCCATGCAGGTGCCCGCCCATGCCATCGGCCAGCACCAGCAGCAGCGCCTTATCGCTGTAGGCATAAGCCACGCGGTCCTGATTGTATTCGCGGCCGCCGATGCGGCTGGCCTGGTAAACGGCAAATTTCATCTGTTATGGAACCGGGGAACTAATCATGGCCAGAGACAAAACCCAATCGTAATATAATGCACGGTATTCAGCCCGATTTTTTTGGAGAGCGCAATGATCTACAGCATGACCGGCTTTGCCGCAGCTGCCGCGGAACTTGATGCCGGTTCACTCGCGCTGGAACTCCGTTCAGTCAATCACCGCTACCTCGACCTCCAGTTGCGCATGCCGGATGAGCTGCGCCTGCTGGAGTCCGCACTGCGTGAAGCCATCGCCACGCAACTGACGCGCGGCAAGGTGGAATGCCGCATCGCGTTCGCCGCACGGCAATCCGGACAAAACCCGGCGCGGCTCAATCAGGTTTTGCTGCGGCAACTGGCGCAATGGAGTGACGAGGTGCAAACCGCTTTGCCCGAAGCGCGCAGCTTGAGCGTAGCCGACGTGTTGCGTTGGAACGGCATGCTTGAAAGCGCCACCCTGACTGCCGACGCACTGCGCACCACGGTGCTGGAATTGCTGCAACAAGCGTTGCGTGAATTCGCGGCGGCACGCGGGCGGGAAGGCGACAAGCTGAAGGCATTCCTGTTGCAACGCGTGGCGCAAATCGAAGCCTTGTGCACCATTGTCGCACCGCGCATCCCGGCCGCCATTGCGGCTTATGAAGAAAAGCTGGCCGTACGCCTGCGTGAGGCGATGCAGAACGCTGATGATGAACGCCTGCGGCAGGAAATTTCCCTGTTCGCCAGCAAGGTTGACGTGGACGAAGAGCTGTCACGCCTGCAAACGCATCTGGCGGAAATGAAGCGAATACTGGGACAGGGCGGAACGGTAGGCAAGCGGCTGGATTTCCTGATGCAGGAACTGAATCGCGAGGCAAATACGCTGGGCTCGAAATCAGTGGATGCCGAAGTGTCGCGCGCCTCCATGGACATGAAACTCCTGATCGAACAGATGCGCGAACAAATCCAGAACATCGAATGAAGCGGAGGCGCTGGCACTAAAGGGGCTGGCGGAGCACAAGCAATTCCAATTTTTTGGTCTTCGAAATAGCATTGAAACAATACTGTGCGCAGGCGGCGCGCCAGCTCCACACCACCGCTGCGTTTCCCTAATGGGCACCTAATGCTCGCTATGGTGCGGTGGGTGGTGGTGCGGGTGCTCGGCCACATGCTCGGTATGGCTTGCCGCATGATGATGGAGCAGGGCGTGTTCGGGTTCTTGCGGTAGCGGCTTACGCACTATGCTGGGCAAAAGAGAGCCGATTATCATGCCGAAAATGCTGGCAAACATCCCGGCAAAATGCGCCGGAACGAAGGGGTCTTCCGGCCCGAAGATCAGGATGGAAAGCCACACCGAAAGGCCGCAGAAAATCGCCGCCAGCGCACCCTGCGTGGTGGAGCGCTTCCAATAGACGCCTGCCACCAGTGGCACGAAGGCCATGACCAATGTTATTTGGTAAGCATTCTCGACCATCTTGAAAATGCTGGCCTTTGAGTTCATCGCGTAAAGGGTGACCAGTATGGTGAACACCACCGTCACGCCGCGCATGGTATGCAGCATCTTACGGTCGGACAGCCTGTGCCCCAGCATCGGCTTGAGGATGTTTTCGCTGAATGTCACTGAAGGCGCAAGCAGAGTCGCCGAGGCGCAGCTCTTGATGGCAGAAAGCAGGGCACCGAAGAACATCACCTGGGCAAACAACGGTGCATGTTTCATCACTAAATTAGGCAGGATCAACTGCGGGTCGCTGTCTATCAGGTCGGCCACCATTTTCGGGTCAATCATGGTCGCCGAATAGGCCAGGAACATCGGCACAAAAGCGAACAGGAAATACAGACATCCACCGAGCACCGATCCCCAGATGGCAATTTTTTCGGTTCTGGAAGACTGCACCCGCTGGAACACGTCCTGTTGCGGTATGGAGCCGAACATCATGGTGACCCAGGCGGCGGCAAATGCAATGACTTCCTTGACGTCAAGGGCGGGCCAGAATTCGAACTTGCCGGCCTGCATCGCATGATCCACCACCACACCCACGCCACCTACCATGCCGCTCACTTCGCCACCGATGTAGAGCATGCCGATGACGATGATGATCATCTGGATTAAATCGGTGACGGCCACCGCCCACATACCACCAAAGAAGGTATAGATCAGAATGGTGCTGGAGCCTATCCACATTCCGGCAAGCTTGCTGATTTCGCCGCCGGATACCACATTGAACACCAGGCCGAGGGCGGTGATCTGCGCACCCACCCATCCGAGATAGGAGATGACGATGGCAACCGTGGTCAGCACCTCAACGCTGCGGCCAAATTTTTTCTTGTAGAAATCGCCGATGGTCAGCAGGTTCATGCGGTAAAGTGGCGCCGCAAAGAACAGGCCGACGAGGATCAGGCACATGGAAGAACCGAAAGGGTCGGCTACTACGCCATGCAAGCCTTCCTTGAGAAACGTGGCGGGAATGCCGAGAACCGTTTCCGAGCCGAACCAGGTGGCGAACACGGTTGCGGTGACCATGTAGAACGGCAAGTGCCGTCCTGCGATGGCGAAGTCTTTGGTGTTGTGGACACGGGTGGCCGCGTACAGGCCGATCCCGACCGAAATGACCCAATAGGTGATGACGAACCAGAGCAGCATGGATTCAAATTGTTCTAAAGACAGTGCCAATTGTAAATCATTATGGCGTTATTGGCGCAGGGGGAAATACACACTACATTTGGTGGATTGATGGCTGCGAATTTTAGCTTGCCTGCAGCCGGTTAAAGCCAACGCAGTTTTATTGTTTGCCAGATGACAGCCAAGGGTTAAGCCGTTAGACTCGCCCTGCTTTTATCCAAAATTGCCCTATGCGTTCTTATTGATCCGGCATGAATAAACTTTCTACTTCCGTTCGGGCTGATGCTTCGCCCTTCGATACCTCAGGAGGCTCAGCACAGGGTACATCCGTTCGTGGTGAGGTATCGAACCATACGGATGTATCGAAGCCTCGTTGTATCGTAGCTATTCATCCTTCGATACCTGATGTAACTACTAGCCATTCGACTAGGCTGCCAGAAAACACCAGCCAAGTCGCTGGTTATCAGGACGAACGTGCTACTTTATTCATGCCGAATCACCTGAGGTACTAGCGAACATGGATGAAGCAGACAAACAGAACAATCCAGACAGCGACAACACTGTCCGCGACGAGACACGCCTGAAGCGTAAAACGGACAGATTAATGACGAAGAAACAAGCAGCACGAACGGTAAAAGCTGAATAACGAAGCGAACGGTGGCAATAAAACCTGACAGGAGGCGCGAAAAAAATGAAGAAATCACTACAAGAATTGGTACAGCGGACAGGCGGACGGGGCACCATCCTTGATTCGGATGGCAACGGTTACATCATTATGGACGTTGATCTCTTCGGCGGCGGCAACAACTCAAACCACGGCCCGTTCCCGGATCAACTTCGCCACCCATTGGTTCAGCGACATGCCCTCCGCCTTGGAAGCCGCAGTTGCCGCCTGATGGATGCCGGGGTCGAGGCGCAAAACGAATTTGCCGGAATGCCGTTTGAACGGCTCGATTCCTTCTTCCTTGCACATCTCAAGGAACACCTTGAGCGAAACCTTGCCTTCATGCTTCAGCCCGGCGATGTTCTTGGCGTAAAAATCCGCGCTGCCGTTCAACCCGACGAACTCGCCGCGAAACATCTCGATGTCCGGGTCGTATTCGATCACCGCCCGCTGCCCTTCAATCATCATCACATTTTTCATGGTCTTATCCCATTGTTTTCCAGCCACTTGCGGATAGATTCCACCGCACCCTTGTCCGTATCCGGCGACGGATGCGGACGGTGGAACACCCGCACCTCGCCGAACAGCTTCACCCCGATGCGCGACCCTTCGCGCTCGCTCACCCTGGCGCCCAAATCCATCAGCAGCGATTCGACATCTCGCCACTTGATGCTGCCGGAAGCGGGCCGCGCAAAAATCAGCGCGAGGGTTTTTGAGCTTCTGCGTTTCATGCCAGAACAGTATCACAAAACAGTATCAGCTGCAATGCGATGGACTGTAATTAAAAGAGGTCTTAAAAGGGGTCAGCTTCGCATTATTTCTGGAGCAACCATGCCGAAACGCAAACAGACTTTGGATTCTGAACAGGAGATGAAAAATGCAAAAACTTAAAGCGAAGCTGACCCCTTTAATTGGCACTTTAATTGGCATCAGCTTGATGATGCTGCACTTGGCGACATCCGATTTGCGTTGACGCAAGGGCAGCCATTGGGCAGCGAGCGGTTCAGCGAAATCATGTGTGCTGCTGTTGGCATGAGGCGCACGCAAAGAAGGCCGGGCAGACCAGTAGTAAAGCGCGAACAGAATGCACAAGTTGAAGATCAATCTGATTTCTGATTTTGAATAGGAGAAGTGAAATGCGAAAACTTAATGTGATGCTGACCTCTTTTGCTGCTTTTGCTGGCGGAGGCAACAGCTATCTCGACGCGGGCGAAGGCAACAACACCCTCATCGCCACAGACGGATACAACACCCTGATTGCCGGATCAGGCAACGGCAGCCTGTCTGCGGGCGGCAACAACTATCTGGATGGCGAAGCGAGGATCGCGGCGGGCGGGCGAAACAACTTACGCCGCGTGCAACTCCTCGCGCAACACTTGGCGCAAGGTGCTCACCGTGACAGGCGCATTTCCCGCCAGCAGCGCCGCGCTCAAGGCTTCGTTAATCAAGGTCTGGTAACCTTTCCCCAGCGCCTCCGCGTTGCTTGAATCCCGCGATAACCTCATCGTCCAGGTAAATCGTGATCCGCGTTTTACCTTTTGGCGCAACCACCGCACCGCGCTTTGCCTTAGTCATGTCGTAGTTAGCTTTCATAGCTTTTCCTTTCAGTCGAAGTGGCGGTGCGTGCCGAAATCAAACGGACATTCTCGCCCCGCCAGGTCCAGCATACCGCCACGATACGCCCCGGCGCATCCATGCCGACCGTCACCAAACGCGCTTCGCCGGCGGCATCATGGTCTTCGCGCGTCAGCGCAAAATCGTCATAGAACACCGGCTCAACTTCGGCGAACGAAATCCCGTGCTTGCGAAAATTCGCGGCTGCTTTGGCTGAATCGAACTCGAAGTTCATGGGCACATGATACATACGATATATGCACAACGCAACGGGTGGCAAACGAAGCGGCGGCGAACGATGGCGCATGGAGGGCGGCAGCATGAACGCACCCCACACAATACTGAAACGCATCGTTCGATTTGGATTGATTCTGACTTTGGGGGCAAGCATGAATGTGGAAGCGGGGTTATTCGGATTTGGCGGCACAAGCTGGAAAGAAGAGGTGCTGCTGCATGATGGCGGCAAGATTATTGTGGAGCGCACAGTCGAGCGCGGCGGGCGGCACGAGATTGGGCAGCAGCCGCCGATCAAAAACCAGAGCCTAACCTTCGTTCTACCCGGCACCAACGAAAGCGTGACATGGGAAGATAAATTCACCGAAGACGTTGGCGGTGCGAACTTCTTGCCGATGCAACTGGAGATACGTAAAGACACGGCTTATTTGGTTGTCGACCCAATGGGGTGTCTGTCATACAACAAGTGGGGGCGCCCGAACCCGCCTTACGTCGTCTTCAAATACCAAGGCAAGGCGTGGCAACGCATCGCGCTGCAAGAGCTACCGGCGGAATTCAAATTGCCGAATTTGATTTTTTCATCACCCGACGACGAAGCAAAGAAAGCGGGACAACCCATCATTTCAGCGGAGACGATCAGAGCCCTGTATGAAGGCTACAGGCAACCCGAATACAAAACCATCCTGCGGGAGGAGTATCCGGGGGCGGGGGGTAGTTGTGAAGAACTTATTAGATACAAGGGTTATTGGATTATGCCGAATGATCCGGTAGCTCGTGCGATGGTTGATAGGAAGACAAAGTAAAGATCGCTCATTTCAAATCCAATTATTCAGGAGATACATCATGACTACTGCAATTGAATACGCATTGATGGCTGGAGCTTCTTATCGCGATACACGTCCTGACATTAACAAATTTCCGATACCAGCAGGTTGGAACATGGTTTCTCGGAATCCACAAGACAATGCAACCGGATTCGAGGCTGCCACCTTTGGCAACGGAACCACTCTTGCCACCAGCACCGAAATCGTCATCTCCTATGCAGGCACCGACTTCAGCCAACCGGGCAGTGACTTTTTGCACGGCAATATTCCCTTGGTGGCGGGCATAGTGTCCGATCAACTCAAACAAGCCGCCGATTACTACCTCGCCATCAAGACGCTCAACTCCAATGCCCACATCACGCTCACAGGTCATTCACTGGGTGGCGGCATCGCCGCATTGATAGGCGTATTCTTTGGCGAAACCGCCTTTACCTTCGACCAGGCGCCGTTTTTCCTGACAGCCAAGAATGGGGCGACCATTCTCAAAGACTATCTGCTGACCCAAGGCCACACCCAAGCTGAACTACAAGGCTTAACCAACTTCATCCAGCAGCAACAAGCCAGCGGCGGTATCCCCAACGAAAGCCTGGTGACCAACCTCAACGTCCAGGGCGAAATCGTCAGCGCGGGTTCCGCGCTTCGCATCGGCAATGAAGCCAGCATCCCGCAAGGCACCCCGGTCAATCCGCTCAACCCATTCGATATTCCATTTGAAATTAACCTGCACTCCCAAGCCCTGCTCACCGCCTTCCTGCAAAGCAACCAGACCGCAGCGGCATACCAAACCCTGAGCGATGTCACCTTCAAGCTGCCCGATTTGTTGAAGATGATTTTTGATCCGAAGTTGTTTGCATATGCAGCCAACACGGCCAACAAAACAAACCCCAACTTTCTTGAACTCATCGTCAATCATGAGGCAGGACACGATCCGTGGACGAATGCGGCCATCACCCCAGACACGATGGTTGATCGCTTCACCACCGACCTCTGGAAGATCGCGCAGGATGGAGGATTGACGCTGAATGATGCCATCCTCAGCCGCGCCCTCACCGCTTTCTCCATGCAGAAATATTACGAAGAAAAGGCGGGTAGCGTGGGGATAGGCGAAACTCTGTTCAAAGATGTGAGCGGTGGTGGCGGCATTCAATTCGACACAGCGGCTGTGGTCGGAGAAGGCAACTCAATCACCGCCGCCAAAGGCTACGCCTATTTCCGCCCCTTCCTCGAACAGTATTACACCACCATGGTTCCTGACGGCACCGGAGCCAGCTATCCGGTGACCAGTCCCGACAAAAACCAAATCCTTGGCGCACTCTCCAGCCTGCGCGACTGGTACATACAAGCCGGGGCAAGCGCTATGAACGCCACCGACACCCACAACCGCAACGCCTTCATGTTCGGCGACACGGGAAGCGACATTCTCACGGGAGGAACCGGCAACGACCTGCTTGTCGGCAATGCCGGTGCGGACACCCTCACTGGCGGCGCAGGCAACGACATTGATCGGCGGCGCGGGCAACGACACGCTTGACGGCGGCGCAGGCTACGACGCCTACACCCTCGAAGGCCGCGACACCATCCGGGATTCGGATGGCCTTGGCATCCTCAAAGACAAGGCAGGCAACATCATTTCAGGCGTAATCGAAAAGCATTCCGACGGAACATACGCATTCCTCTCCGACCCCCGCATCAGCGTCACCCTGGACACCAACCTCACCCTGACCCTGGCGGACGGCACCGTCGCCGTTATTGAAAACTTCCAGAGCGGCAACCTGGGCCTGCAACTGGTAGATACGTCAACACAAACAACGACCACCCTCACCCTCACCGGCGACCTCGCCCCCAACGACGCCGACCCGGCCAAAGCGGGCATCCAGGCCGTGTGCGACGCAGAAGGCAACCCGATTGATGGCGCCGCCCAGCCCTATGCGGACATGCTGGCCGGCACGGCGGGCAACGACCACATCATCGGCGGCGAACTCAACGACGACATCGGCGGCGGCAAGAGCCTTGGCGCGGGAGACGACTGGGTCGAAGGCGGAGCAGGCTCCGACTACATCTGGACAGGATTGGGCATCGACCTGATCGAAGGCGGCACACAAAGCGACATCCTGTCCGGCGGAGACGGCAACGACCAACTCTACGGCGATACCAAAATCGCCACCGCCGACGCCATCGCCAACGGCAACACCGACACGGGGACCGGGCAGAAAGGCGACTGGCTCGCGGGCAACGCGGGCGACGACAAACTCTATGGCGGAGAAGGCTCGGACAAACTCTTCGGCGGAACCGGCAGCGACATGGTTTTGTTTTGGCGAAGAAAGCGAGAGGCGGCGAATGATGAGGCAAGCCACGCATGGAGGGTTGCAGCATGAGCGCACTCCATGTACTGATGAAGCAAATTACGAAACTCGGGTTGTTTTTAATGATGGGGGTGAGCATGAGCGCAGACGCGGGGTTGTTCGGCCATACGATGAGTTGGAAAGAAGAAGTGCTGCTGCATGACGGCAGCAAGATTATTGCAGAACGTCATTACAACCTTGGCGGGTATCCCGCGATTGAAAGCCAGGAACGTGCAGCACTTGATGTAACGGTGACATTCGACTTACCCGGCACAAACAAGAAAATCACCTGGAAAACCGATTACAGCAATTCACAACCGGAACCCAACAGCCTGAACCTGATCCGTCTTGACATAGTGAAGGGCGTGCCTTACATCGCCACCTACCCGGCGGGGTGCATCGCTTATAACAAATGGGGCAGACCCAATCCGCCACAGATACTGTTCAAGTATGAGAGCGAACAATGGAAGCGCATTACCCTGGCAGAGTTGCCGTCAGAGCTGATCAACACCCATGCCAACGTTATTGTCGGTCAACCTGCCGCGAAATTGCTGAAATCCTTTTACACCGTCGAAGGAGTGAATGCAGAAAACCATGATATTGATACACCCGAAT
>OESW01000094.1_pt1 | contig 12630 bp, 12 predicted proteins | sample 1534831 | NCBI WGS metagenome assembly OESW01 (sample SAMEA104161952, study PRJEB21768) | metagenome | isolation source: underground water
GAGGTGCCATCAGATGAAACTAACGCTATTAATGGAAGATGGGTGCACGGCCCAGGGAAAAAATTGTTTGAAGCATTCGAAAAAGCATTCCCAAGCCTACCTATCATCGCCGAAGATCTAGGGTTGATTACACCTGACGTGATAGAACTTCGCGACAAATTCAAACTGCCAGGCATGCGTATCCTGCAGTTCGCATTTGGAGAAGGGGAGGGCAACCACTTTTTGCCGCATCACTACGTGCAAAACACTATCGCCTATACGGGAACCCACGACAATGACACCACCATCGGCTGGTGGAACTCATTGCCCGACCATGAAAAAGCATTTGCCCGGCAGTATCTTGACAGCGATGGAGAGGCGATCAATTGGGTCATGATGAGCGCTTTGTCCAAGTCAGTGGCAAATATAGTCATCTTCCCCATGCAGGATGTGCTTGGCCTATCCGGCGAACATCGCATGAACTTTCCCGGCCAGCCGGAGGGTAACTGGGAGTGGCGGTTTTCATGGGAGCAGATCAAGCCGGAGCATACTCGGGCATTGGCGAAGATGTCCGCAGAAAATGATCGCAGTGGTGCAGGGACAGTGAAATAACACCATATAACGACAGCTATGTGGCACTTCAGCTGGCACACAAAGCAGCGGGGTATTTGCTGTCTATGGCCAAGGCAGATGGCTAGCTGGTGGTGTCCTCCGAAAGTACGGGCAGCCAAGTAACCGTGCAGTTGTTGGACGGCACGGTGTTTCAGGATCAAGCTGGTTTTAAGGAATGAATATGAGCGTTGCACGCATCGGCATTTTAACGATTTCTGACCGCGCCAGTCGCGGTGAATACGAAGACAAAGGCGGGCCGGCCATACACGCCTGGTTTACGCGTGTTTTGACCAGCCCATGGCAAGCGGTTGCCAGAGTGATTCCCGATGAGCAGCCGCAAATCGAAGCAGCACTGCGCGAATTAAGCGATACGGAAGGTTGCAGCCTGATTGTGACAACCGGCGGCACCGGCCCCGCATTACGCGATGTGACGCCGGAGGCAACGGAAGCTGTATGCAGCAAGATGCTGCCCGGTTTCGGTGAATTGATGCGCACCGCTTCGCTCAAGTTTGTGCCCACCGCAATCCTGTCTCGCCAGACCGCCGGGATACGCGGCAAGAGTTTGATCGTCAATCTGCCCGGCAAACCCTCTGCAATCGACGACTGCCTGAATGCCGTGTTTCCGGCCATCCCATATTGCATTGACCTGATCGAAGGTGCGTGCCTGGAATCCGATCCGGAACAATGCAAAGCTTTCCGCCCCGCGCACGCCAAACCAAAGTAAATGTCTGCTGAGTACGACGGGTTCAATCAAAAATAATGTTGATTACATGTTACAGATACCCAAAGCAAGATGCGCGTAGTTAGCCGGTTTGCAGTGAGGGTACTCATTTTCGTTTGCCTGTTGGTTATAGGGCACACGGCGCACGCGGGTGAGAAAATCGCCATTGCCGCTGCCGCCGATCTCAAGTTCGCGCTGGACGAAATCGTCGTGCTGTTCAGGAAAGCGCATCCTGTGGATCAAATAGAGACAATCTATGGCTCATCCGGGAAATTCCACACCCAAATCCGGCAGGGCGCGCCCTACGATCTGTATTTCTCTGCCGACATCGCCTACCCGCGCACACTCGAGACGGAAGGTTTTGCAGCCTCCGAAGTGCAGCCTTACGGAGTAGGGCGCATCGTGTTGTGGAGCCCGTTACGCGATGTCAGCAAAATGACCCTGAATGATCTTGCAGATCCAGCCCTTCAAAAAATCGCTATCGCCAACCCCAAGCACGCACCTTATGGCAAGCGAGCGGAAGAGGCACTCAGATCGGCAGGGATGTGGGAAAAAATACAATCCAAACTCGTATATGGCGAAAACGTCGCGCAGACCGCACAGTTCGTGCAGAGCGGCAACGCACAAGTCGGCATCATCGCGTTGTCGCTGGCGCTCAGCCCGGAATTGGCGAAGCAGGGCGGCTATGCGCTGATTCCCGGCAAACTGCACCAACTACTGGAGCAAGGCTTCATCATCACCAGACGTGCAGCCGACAATTCACTGGCGCTGGAATTTGCTCACTTCATGGCGAGTAAGGATGTGCGCGCAATCATGACACGTTACGGTTTCGTCTTGCCGGACGCAGTAAAATAGCACGATGGATTCCGCCTTCTCCGCCGCCGACCTGTCCGCCGTCTGGCTTGCTTTCAAGCTGGCCACGGTGGTCACTGTTATTCTGCTGCTCATCGGTACTCCCATTGCCTGGTGCCTGGCGCGCACCCGTTCCTGGTGGAAAGGGCCGGTGAGTGCGGTGGTGGCACTGCCCATCGTGCTGCCGCCGACCGTGATCGGTTTTTACCTGCTGGTGGCGATGGGGCCGAATGGCCCGCTCGGCCATCTCACGCAGTTTTTGGGGATAGGCCTGCTGCCTTTTACCTTCACCGGGCTAGTGTTGGCCTCAGTGTTTTATTCCCTGCCGTTTGTGGTGCAGCCGCTGCAAAATGCCTTTGAGGCCATCCCCGAACGGGTGCTGGAGACAGCGGCCACCTTGCGCGCATCGGCACTGGATACCTTTTTCAGCGTGGTGCTGCCCTTGGCCAAACCCGGTTTCCTCACCGCCTCGGTGCTGGGTTTCGCGCACACCGTCGGGGAATTCGGCGTGGTGCTGATGATAGGCGGCAATATCCCGAGCCAGACCCGTGTGGTGTCGGTGCAGATTTACGATCACGTCGAGGCGATGGAATACGTACAAGCTCACTGGTTGTCGGCGGGTATGATGGTGTTCGCCTTTGTCGTGCTGCTGGCCCTGTACACGCTCAACCCAACCGGGAAGCGCAAATGATTCACGCCCGTTTCGATCTCGCCTATCGCGGTTTTTCGTTACACGCGGATTTGCAGGTGTTTGCGCATGGCATCATCGCACTGTTTGGCCCGTCCGGTTCGGGCAAGACCACCTTGCTGCGTTGCATCGCAGGGCTGGAACGGGCAGCCAATGGGTCATTGCAGGTAAAGGATGAAGTGTGGCAAGACGGCGCAAACTTTCTGCCGACACATCGGCGTCCGCTGGGTTATGTGTTTCAGGAGGCCAGCCTGTTTCCGCATCTGTCGGTACGGCGCAATCTGGAATACGGCCTGAAGCGCATTCCGCCCGCACAGCGCAAGGTGCAACTGGAGCAAGTAGTGGAGTGGCTCGGTCTGAACAGGCTGATCGGGCGCGATAGCCCAGCCGGCCTGTCCGGCGGCGAACGGCAGCGTGTCGCCATCGCCCGCGCGCTGCTCACCAGTCCGCGCCTGCTGTTGATGGACGAACCGTTGTCGGCGCTGGATGCCGCGAGCAAGCGGGAAATCATGCCATATCTGGAACGGTTGCACAGCGAACTGGATATCCCGATGATTTATGTCAGCCACGCGCTGGATGAAGTGGCGCGGCTGGCCGATCAACTGGTGCTGATGGAGCAGGGGCGCGTCATCGCCAGCGGCGCGCTAAACGAAATTCTGGCACGGCTGGATTTGCCCACCGCGCATCTGGATGACGCGGGCGCGGTGATCGAGGCCAGCGTGGCTGTCCATGATGAGGAATATCATCTCACCCGGCTGGATTTTCCCGGCGGCAGCCTGTGGGTGAGCAAGGTTGAACGCACTATCGGCAGCATGGTGCGCGCCCGTGTGCTGGCACGCGACGTGAGTATTGCCACCGCCATGCCGCACGGCTCCAGCATCAGCAACATTCTGGAGGCGCGCATCGATGACATTCAGGATGAGGGGCCGGATCGCGTGAGTTTGCGCCTGTCCGCCGGCAGCGGACAGATGCTGCTGTCGCGCATTACCCGCCGCTCGTGCGACCATCTCGGCTTGGCTGTGGGGATGGGAATTTTTGCCCAGGTAAAAAGCGTGGCATTGATTGCTTGATCCTGGAAAAAGCAGTTAACGGGGTGGTCTGCGGATCATTTTGTTCTTTGTGGTAACTCGGCGATGCATTAATAATGACTGTGGACCTAATAATGCAAGAGCTGGTGGCCGGTGCTTAGGCAGGCCACATGCCGTGTGGATACCCAGTGCTCTAGGAACTAAGTTCGGCCTTTCGTTTCTTCCAGGCAGACCACAAATACCGCGCAAGACAAATACCGCGATAAATAACAACACAAGCCAGTGCTACCAACAAAAAAATCCAATACCATATTTCAAGAATATTATTGATCATTTATTTTGCTCTCCTATGTGAAGTCAACGCAATTGTAACGCACAAGCCGAGCCGAAGTGGACATTAGAGCCACACCCGCATGTTGGATGGTTAAGTTTGGATATCCGAGAAAGACGTGGTGGTTTGTGATTAGGAGGCCACGCAACATAAACCGGAGTCTGAAGCGACTCTGGTTTCTGAGTGCGCCCTCTATTGAAAACTGAGAACGCGCTTCAGATATCCAACGCTCTGACCCGGCGGTTGGCGATGCTGTCGGGGTCGCTCGCCGGTTCTTCGCTTGCCGCCGCCATGCGGCAGTTGATATTGGCCCACTGCCGCAACGCTTCGATGTCGCGGGCGCGGGAACGCGACAGGGGGATGATCTGCCGTGCCGAGTTGAGCAAGTGCCCGGTATTCAGCATCCGTTCGGGGGAGGAATAGGCTTCGTAGAGCGCGTCTATCACTACCTCTTCCAGTTCGGCGCCGCTGAAGCCATCGGTAGCGAGCACCACGGCTGGGATGTCGTAATCGGCGGGCGTGCGCTGGCGCTTGGCCAAGTGAATCATCAGGATTTCGGCGCGATTGCGCGGCGTCGGCAGATCGACGAAAAAGATTTCATCCATGCGCCCCTTGCGCAGCAACTCGGGCGGTAGTTGATCGATGTTGTTGGCGGTCGCCACCACGAACACCGGATGAGTTTTTTCTTCCATCCAGGTGAGCAGGGTGCCGAACACGCGGGTTGCCACGCCGCTGTCGCCGATGCCGCCGATGCCGGCGAGCCCCTTTTCCATCTCGTCGATCCATAACACGCAGGGCGCTACGTTCTCGGCCACCGACAAGGCTTTGCGCATGCGTTCTTCCGACTCGCCGACCAGCCCGGCAAACACCCGGCCCAAGTCGAACTTGAGCAGCGGCTTCTGCCATTCCGAGGCCACCGCCTTGGCGCACAGGCTCTTGCCGCAGCCCGGCACTCCCACCAGCATCACGCCGCGCGGGTTGGGCAGGCCGAAGTCCCGCGCCTTCTGCGAGAACCCCTCGTTGCGTTGCGCCAGCCAGCGCTTGAGTTGCCCGAGGCCGCCGATGGCGTTGAAGTCTTCCACCGCTGCCCTATATTCCAGGATGCCCGATTTGCGGATGATCTGTTCCTTTTCATCGAGGATGGACTTCACGTCCTGGCCGGTGAGGCCGTGCTTCGAAACAACCGATTTGTAGAGCGCGTTTTCCGCCTCGGAGCGGGTCAGGCCCTGGCAGGCTTTGACGATGGCATCAATGGCATCTTCATCCAGATTTACGGTCACCGTCGGATTAGCGCGTGCCTGGGTTACTGCCTGATCCACCACCTGCCGGTATTCGCCTTCGGTCGGCAAGGGCAAGTCCACCACCGTCACGTCCTTTTGCAGCTCAGGCGGAATTTGCAGCACTGGCGACAGCCACAGCAAGGTGCGTTGCGAGCCTTTCATCTCCGGCACCAGGTCGCGCAACTGGCGGATCAGCAAGGCCGCGCCGGGGGAGGTGTCCTTCAGGTAGGGATGGAAGTCCTTGAACAGGAACACCGCTTCCTCGTCGTAGTCGGCGACGAAGGCCAGCGCCCGCTCCGGCGCGCGTGTATCTTCCTTGCTGGCCGGGCGATCCTGGGCATCGACCAGACCGCGCGAAATCGACCAGACAAACAGCTTGCGCGGGCGCTTGGACATTTCACCCTGCCGCAGCATCTCGTCAATCAACTCGCGCGCCCGGTCTTCCTCGCTGGAAATGATGGTGACGATGGGATAGCCGGCGCGGATATAGATGCCAAGATTGTTGACGAATGCCTGGGTCATGATGTTTTTTCCAGCACCTTTACAAATTTTCCCGCGTCTTCACATCTTCGCGCTCGGGCACTGCTAGAGGATCGTGTTCGTGGTACTCGGCGGTAAATTCCCGCTGTTGCACCACGCCCAGCGCCTGTTCGAGGGAACGGGTGAAGACCAGGCAGTTATCGCCTTCCCCGCCCTCGACGCGGATTGTGGTGGCGCCGTCGCGACCGATGTGGACGATCATTTTTTTACTGGCCATACCGATGCTCCTTGATGTTTATGCACTCGATGCGTTCCTCACGAGGCGCAAGCCGAGGAAGTGACCGCGATAGCCGGGGAGATACCCATAGCGGTCGGCGGCCCGAAACTTGACTGAAGCGAGGTACCACCAGCAGCCGCCGCGATACACCCGCGACAAGCCTTCGTCCGGCCCCCGCGGATCCTGCTTCGGCGAGTTTCTGTAGTACCTTGCGTCATACCAGTCCGCACACCACTCCCACACATTCCCGCTCTGGTTGTATGTCCCATACCCGCTCGCTCCTTGCGGATAGCCATGCACCGGACAGGTCTCTTCTTCACCACGGTTTCCGGCGTGACGGCACTTGCCTGCGTCCCACTCGTTTCCCCAAGGATATATCAAATCCAGCGGACCACGCGCCGCTTTCTCCCATTGCGCCTCGCTCGCCAATTCGCATCCGGCCCACGCCGCATACGCCACGCTGTCATCCCAACTCACGCCGACGACTGGATGATCGGTTTTTTCCGCCGCAAACCGCCCTTTTCTCCATACCCGCTTACCATAGTCCATCTTGTCCGGCGCTCGATGCCCCGTCTCTTCTACGAACTTCAGGTACTGCGCATTCGTCACCGCATACACCCCGATCCAGTACGCCGGCAATTTCACCCGGTGCGGCGGGCAGTTTTCGCCAACCCCGTCACCCATCTCGAATTCCCCCGCCGGGACATACACCAGCACGCTCCCGTCCTTCTCGTTAACCACGATGCGATTATGCAGCGCTTCATGCCTCCACCTTTGCAGCAGCGTCTCCATTTCTTCCGCGCCCTTTCAATCCAGATTATTCATTAGGCCGTTCGTGGTGAGCTTGTCGAACCACACACTGTAAAACCAAGCCCTTCGACAAGCTCAGGGCGAACGGATGATGGCAAGTCATGTCATGTCGTATCAAGCCTAATGGATAATCTGGATTCAATACCGCTCGCTAACCACCAGCTCGATTTCGCCGTTGGGCAGCACTTTTTCCTGTTCGATAATCAGGCCCTGTTCCAGCACCTGCTGCTTTACCGTCAAGTGGGCGTAGGTGCGGTTGAGCGCCTGCATAAAACTTTCCTGGCGTATCTGGGTATTGAACTCTATACCCCACCAGTCGGCGGATACGGTAAAGCTTCCATCTTCCTGGCGTTGAAAGCCGATGTCGTAGCGGCTGCCGGTTTCGACCACCACCTGACCGCACTCGGTATTGCCTTGATAGCCGCGTATCGTTACCTCTTCGCTGCTCTGGAATTCGAATTGCAATTGCCGCAGGCTTTCTTCGAGCAGCGACTGGTCGCGGATTACGGTTTGCACCTGGCTGAAATGGGACATGGTCAAATTCTCCTTTGCATCGAATGTAAAGGTTCAGAAAGCTCTACCGCCGGGGAGTTCCCGCGCCTGTGCCGGGCGGGCATTCGACTCCGCCCATGCATGCAGGCGGGCGATGTCGGCGCTACGTGATTTAGAAAGCGGCACAGTGGCATTTAGCGCGGCGCATATATCTTTTTCTGCCAGCAGGCGCGTGCCATCATCAAAAGCGCGATACAGGCCATCTACCACCGCCGCTTCGATTTCTGCACCCGAATGGCCTTTGGCAGCTTGTGCCAGCGCGGCGAGATCGAAGCTTGCCGGATTGCGTCCGCGTTTGGCGAGATGCACGTTGAAGATGCTCTCGCGTTCGCCTTGGTCGGGCAGATCAACAAAAAATATTTCATCGAAGCGCCCCTTGCGAGTGAATTCCGGCGGCAGGCGCTGAATGTCATTAGCTGTGGCAGCGACGAATACCGGCGCAGTACGATCTTCCAGCCAGGTGAGAAAGGTGCCGAACAAGCGTCGCGCCACGCCGCTGTCGCGGGTATTGCCCAAACCGCTGAAGGCTTTCTCCAGTTCGTCGATCCACAACACGCAGGGACTCACCGCCTCGGCGGTGGCCAGCGCCCGCCGCAGCCGCTCCTCGGACTCACCGAGCAGTGAGCCATATACTTTTCCCAGATCAAGATGCAGCAAGGGCACCTTCCAGTCGGCTGCAAGTGCCTTGGCGGTGAGGCTTTTGCCGCAGCCAGGCACACCTACCAGCACAACGCCGCGCGGGGCACGCAGGCCGAAGCGGCGGCCTGCGGGGTCGAATGCCTGGCGGCGCTGGGTAAACCAGTTCTTGAGCGGCTCCAGCCCGCCGACATCGGCAAAGCCCGCGCCGGGTTTGCAGAATTCCAGTATTCCTTCCTTGCGCACGGTCTGCTCCTTCTCGGCCAGCACCTCGTCTGCGCAGCCGGCATCGAGCGTGCCGCGATTCGCGATTCCACGCCGCAGCACCCGTTCCGCTTCGCGCCGGGTAAGCCCCAGCAGCGCGCGCGCCAGTGTATCCTTGATCTGCCCATCGGGCGCCGGTTGCCCCTCTGCTATGGCAACCGAATCGACAAGGCGCTCCATCTCATCCACATCGGGCGTCGGGTAGAGGAACAAGGTTGCGTCCGCACGCAGATCATCCGGTATCGAAGAAGATGCCCCGACGAACACCAGGCTCTTGCGCGTGTGCTTGACCGTCCACACCGCGTCGCGGATCAGGCGCACGATCACCGGCGTGAAGTGCCGATGCATATCCAGAAAAACATAAATCGCTTCCGCAGGGCCTTGGAACACATGCTCCAGCGCCTGCACCGGATCGCCGATAGTCTGCGGCGCGACTTCCTTGCCCTCGCGGTCGCACAGGCCGCGCGTGGCGCTCCAGACAAACAGGTTGATATCCTTCTTCACCGACATGGCATCGCGCACGCGCAGCAGCGAAGCCAGGGCGCGCTCTTCCTCGTGGGTTTGCAAATATAAAAGCGGGAAGTGGGCACGCAGATGAACCTCGATGCGGCCCTCGACATGGCTCATCATGGCGGCGTTGCGCGCCACCGTGCGCAGGTCGGCGATGAATTCGGCAGCGCTTTGATAGCGTTGCTCCGGGTCTTTCTCCAGCGCCTTGGCAATCACGCGCGGCAACCGCGCATCGAACGCGCCGCTCTCCAGCGGTGTCAAGTCCGGCAGCTCATAGAGGATGCGGCATTTCAGAGTCTCTTCATCCGGTGCGGAAAAAGGCAGCACCCCGGTCAGCAACTCGAAAAAGGTAACCGCCAAGCCCCACAGATCGGCACTGAAACCCGCGCCGTCACCAAACTGTTCGGGCGCCATGCAGACCGCTGTTCCCGTCCGCGCAGATTGGGAATGCTTCATCAGCCGGGTCAACCCGAAGCCGAGAATCTTCACCGCGCCATCCGGCTGCACGACAATGTTGGATGGCTTGATATCGCGATGCACCGCCAGCCCCTGATGCGCATAGTCGAGAGCAGCGCCGGCCTGGGCCACGACCCCGATTGCCTCGTCCAGAGGCAGCGGCCCGCGCAGCTCGATCATGCGGTCGAGCGGCTCACCTTCCACCCGTTCCATCACAACGAACAAGCAGCCTTCCGCTTCAATGACGCCGAATTCCCTGGCGATACCGACATGTTTCAGGGTGCGCACCACGCGCAGTTCGCTGTCGAGCAGCATTCGCGCCTCCTCGTCCTGTGCATGGGGAATGCACACCGCCACGCGCTGCGGCCAGCCATTGCTTTGCGCTGCAAGATTGTCGGCGGCATAAACGGTTTTGAGCACGCCCCGCACCAGCGGCACCGCATCGAGGACGAAATCGCCCAACCGCTTTTGTGGCGAATCGGTCGGGGTAGCTGGGTTCATGCCGTCATGCCTTTCTGCGTAGGGTCACGGTTATGAATTATGCACTGCCGTGGTTAAAAATGTTACTACGGGGAGGCTCAAATAATCCACACACATTTGCTGGCGCATTGACCGTTTGCCGGGAAAAGCATAGATTGCAGCCCGTCGCATGGCACAAAAAAATGATGGAGAAGTATCAATGGAAGAAGAAACAGAGAAGAAATTCCCAGGCAAAAAAGGGAAATACCGCCGCACGGCATTCACCATTACCGACTGGATAATCGCGGCGTTCAGCATTGTTTTTCTGATATACCTTCTTATGAACCTCCCCGCTTATTAGTCTCTCGACAGAACCTCCCTCAATCGCAACGAGGGCAGACGAGCATTCATTACAGACTCAAGGATTGCAAGCGTGAAACCCGGAAGAAATGACCCGTGCCTTTGCGGCAGCGGGAAGAAATACAAAAAATGCTGTTACGACAAACCGGAAGCACGTTCGGCATTTCAATCTCAACAACAAGGAGAGCCAAGTCATCAAGAGATTGGCGCTATGGTGTCGCTGTTCAACCAGCAGCGTCACAGTGAAGCCGGGTTTCTGGCTCATTCGATAACGGAAAACTTTCCGCACTACGGGTTTGGCTGGAAGGTGTTGGGAGCAGCGTTCAATCAATTGGGGCGGGGTGCAGACGCACTGGCAGCCATGCAAAAAGCGGCGGCAATGTTGCCGGACGATGAAGAAGTGCATTACAACCTGGGCAGCACGCTGCACAACCTGGGGCGGCTGGACGAGGCTGCAACCAGCTACCGCCGCGCATTGAATATCAGGCCGGATTACGTCGAGGCACACAACAACCTGGGCAACACCCTCAAGGACATGTGCCGCCTCGACGAGGCCCAAGCCAGTTACCGGCGGGCGCTACAGATCAAGCCGGATTATGCGGAGGCGCACTGCAACCTGGGCAACACCCTCAAGGAACTGGGCATCATGGCTGAAGCCGAAGCCAGTTACCGGTGGGCGCTTCAGATCAGGCCAGATTTTATCGAGGCGCTTAACGGCCTCGCCTTGCTGCTCAATGCGCAAGGCAAGCCGGAAATGGCCCTCGATATCATCAATCACTCTCTGCAGCTCAAGGAAACGGCAGAAGCCAAAAGCATCTTTGTCGCCTGCGTCAAACACCTGCGTTGCACAAGCGACAGCAGCGAGATTCGGGCAACTATGATCCGCGCCTTGACCGAACCTTGGGGGCGGCCAAGCGAACTGGCGCAAGCTGGCATCAGCCTCGTCAAACTCAACCCGGACATCGGGGGATGTGTAACACGAGCAACAGAAGCTTGGCCTGTGCTTCTATCGGCGCAGGAATTGTTCGGCACAACCGGTCTCGCCACGCTCGCAACCGATATGTTGCTGCACGCCCTGCTCGATGCAGAACCCATCTGCGATATCGAGATGGAGCGTTTCCTGACCATGGCGCGGGAAGCCGTGCTCAATACCGCCATGACGGCTTCAGAAAATGAGGCAGGCGCAGCCTTGAGTTTCTACAGCGCTTTGGCACGCCAATGTTTCATCAATGAATACGTGTTTTCTTACACCGATGATGAAATAAAAAAAGCGGGCGATTTGCGCGATAAGCTGGCTGCTGCGCTGGAAACTCAAACACAGATACCCACTCTTTGGCCGATAGCGGTGGCAGCCTATTTTCCGCTCTGCTCCCTCCCTTTTGCCACGCGGCTTCTGGAGAGGCAATGGCCCGAGGAAGTTGCAACCGTGCTGGTGCAACAAGTGCGCGAACCGGCGGAAGAGCAGCAGCTGCACGCAGCCATTCCCCGACTGACCGGCATCGAGGATGAAGTGTCGCTGCTGGTCCAGAATCAATACGAAGAAAATCCATACCCGCGCTGGATCAAGGCTGAACCTGTTACGCAAGCAAAAAACATTGCCGCATATTTGCGCCAGAAATTTCCGCTGGCTTCTTTCAAACGTCACGGCAAGAGCGACTGCATTGATATATTGGTCGCTGGGTGCGGCACCGGCCAGCATTCAATCGGCACGGCTCAGCGCATCCAGGGAGCGCAGGTGCTGGCCATTGACCTGAGCATGAGCAGCCTGGGTTATGCCAAGCGCAAGACGCAAGAGCTGGGTTTGACCTCAATCGAGTATGCCCAAGCCGACCTGCTGAAGCTGGACTCGCTCGGACGCAGCTTTGATGTGATCGAATCCGTCGGGGTGCTGCACCACCTTGCCGATCCATTTGCCGGATGGAAAACGCTTCTGTCGCTGCTGCGCCCCGGCGGGTTCATGGAGCTTGGTTTTTATAGCGAGGTAGCGCGGCGGAATATCGTGCGGATATGGGACTTCATCGCCAAGCAAGGTTACGGTTCCTCGGCCAACGAGATTCGGCAGTTCCGCCAGGATTTGATGGATACAGGCAACAGTGCGGATTTTGGGGCGGCATTAAATTCGGCGGATTTTTTCAGCATCAGCACCTGCCGTGATCTGCTGTTCCACGTTCATGAACATCGCATGATGCTGGCCGGCATCGAAGCGTTTCTCCGGGAAAACAAACTGGCGTTTCTGGGATTCGAAATTAACGCCGCAGCCCTTCATGCAGATCGGAAGAGCGTCGTGTAGGGAAAGAGTGTAGATCTCGGTGGTCGCCGTATCATTAAAAAAAAA
>OESW01000160.1_pt1 | contig 12616 bp, 10 predicted proteins | sample 1534831 | NCBI WGS metagenome assembly OESW01 (sample SAMEA104161952, study PRJEB21768) | metagenome | isolation source: underground water
TACCGTGATTCGGCGGATGTTGCCGAGGCGCGGTTCCTTGATTGGCTAAATCTGGGCTTAGTCAAGGCATTGGAATACTGGCGACAAACTCTGTAAATCTCTTTCGTGTGTGGGATTAGCCGCTTACCGACTTCCCTTCGAATCCTCTCTTGTCCCCCAATGCAGAATATGTTACACTTGCCCCGTTAAAAAAAATCTGTAGGAGCTAACAGGCGGGAAGCTCCGACGTCTTGAAGCCCGCCTTAGAAAGATGCCCTCGTGGCTTTGTTTACCATTTTGTTCATCGCGGACATTTGCGGACGACCGGGCCGTCAGGCGGTAGCCCACTTGACCAAGCCGCTCAAAGAAAAGTTCGGCGCGAACTACGTAATCGCCAACATCGAAAACGCCGCCGGAGGTTTCGGCGTGACACCCGAAATGTCGCGCAAGTTTTTCGCCTATGGCGTCAATATGCAGACCTCGGGAAATCATATCTGGGATCGAGTGCAGATTCTTGAGTATTTTGAGGAACAGCCCAAATTGCTTCGGCCCGCCAATTATCCGTCGCAGGCCCCGGGATACGGATACTACATCGACACAATCGGCGACGTGAAAATCGCGACCGTGAATCTGATGGGCCGGGTCTACATGCCGTCCACCGACTGTCCATTCAAAACAGGGAACCGGATTGTTACCGACGTTTCCCGCGAGACGCCGATTATCTTTGTCGATTTTCACGCCGAGGCAACCTCGGAGAAACAAGCGATGGCGCACTATCTTGACGGAAGGGTTTCGGCAATTGTGGGGACGCACACGCATGTCCCGACGGCTGACGCGAAAGTCTCCAAGCGTGGCACGGCTTATATCACCGACACCGGCATGACCGGCGCGCACGATTCGATTATCGGGATGGAAAAAGGACCGTCACTTGGCCGCTTTTTGACCGGCATGCCGAAACGGTTTACGACTGCCACCGATGATGTCAAAATCATGGGGGTAGTGGTGCGGGTGAATACTGAAGACGGCCGGGCGGAATCAATCGAACGGTTCAGCGAGGACTTTGATCTGGCCGCGGTCCAAAATCCAATTTCGTTAGACGACGAGTGAGCAATATGGCGGCGAAGATTATCGACGGCAAGGTTGTCTCCGAGCATATTTTCGCCTCGCTCAAACCGCGCATCGAGGCGCTGGCTACTCGGGGAATTATTCCCGGACTGGCCGCGGTGTTAATCGGGGATGACCCGGCTTCGGCAACCTATGTCGGAAGTAAGGCAAAGGCGTGTCAGAAGCTCGGCTTGTATTCGGAGGTCATCGCGCGGCCGGCTTCGACGACGCAGGCCGAACTGTTGCAGATTGTCGAGGGTCTGAATCGTAATCCGAAGATTCATGGCATTCTGGTGCAGTTGCCCCTTCCCAAACACATCGACAGCGACAAGGTGCTGAAGGCCATTGACCCGCACAAGGATGTGGACGGCTTCCATCCGATGAATGTCGGCGCACTGGTCACCGGCAACCCCCTGCTCCGGCCCTGCACCCCTTATGGTGCGATGAAGCTGCTGGAAAAAATAGGGGTCGAAATAGAGGGCAAGCATGCCGTAATAGTCGGGCGCAGTAATATCGTCGGCAAACCGATGGCACTGATGTTGTTGCAAAAAAATGCCACCGTCACCATCTGTACTTCAAAAACCCGCGATCTCGCGCATCACACGCGCGATGCCGACATTCTGGTAGTGGCTACCGGCAAACCGCAGATGATCACCGGCGACATGATCAAGCCCGGCGCCGCAGTGATTGACGTCGGCATCAACCGCCTGCCCAATGGCAAACTGGTCGGCGATGTGGATTTCGACAGCGCAAAGGAAGTGGCAGGTTTTCTCACGCCCGTGCCGGGCGGTGTCGGCCCCATGACCATCACCATGCTGGTGGCGAATACCGTGGAGGCTGCTGAACGCAACGCTCAAAAAATGACTTGTTGAGGATTACCTAAAACATGATAGTGGATCATTCGCCACAACATCCCCTACCCTCTTTCCCTCTCCCTCGGGGGAAGAGAAGAAAAATTACTTGTGCCTCGCCAGCCACTCCTTTACCAGTGCTTCAGCTTCCTCGATTTGCTTGGGAGTCAAATTAGATCCGGCATCTTTCATTCTTATTCCGGCGCCCTCTTCACCTGAGCCTTGAGCCAACCTGAACCACACGTACGCTTGTATCCAGTCCTGCGGCACACCTTGCCCTTTTTCGTACAGCCACCCAAGATTGTTCTGCGCTTCTGGCACCCCGCGCTCGGCTGCCTTGCGAATCCAGGACGCAGCTTCCTTGTGGTTCTGCGTTACACCAAGCCCGTAGTAGTACAAAAACCCAAGGAGGTCTTGCGCCTCCGGTACTCCATGATCGGCCGCCTTGCGAGTCAATAACAAGGCTTTATTGTAATCGGGGTTAATGCCCAGTCCTTGCATGTGCATCCTGCCCAGGTAAAACTGGGCCAGCGCATCCTCCTTGGCCGCAAGTGGCTCAAACTCCTTTAATGCGGTTTGGTAATCGTTTTTTTGGTAAGCGGTGATTCCTGTTTGCAAGCCAGGCTGCAATACTTCTCTAGCCACGATTTTCGAACCGGGGTCTATCTGCGCCTGAGCTCCCGCGCTGGCTGCGATGAAAACCATAGCCAAAATCAATCTGAATACATACCCCATCATTACATTGTTCATGGACTGCCTCCTGAATATATTCAAAAAATCGCGCTGCAAACTTTTACTCATGCTGCTCCTTCTATTACCGGACCACCGCTTGGTGATACACCTCGTGCATGGCTGAAAATATTTCAGGTTACAAAGACCAGCAAGCTTGCCAATAAGGCTGATACGATTGGTACTACAACCCAACGGCTTTTGCTGGACGCGATAGCCTCTTCGCTTTTCCCCTGCTTGTATCCGGTGAACATGCTTCGCGCGAGGTTTTCGTGATGCGCCCGGCTGCTCACAATCACCCCAAGCACGTGAAAGGCGACCATGCCCAACATTGTGTATGACAAAATATCATGAACATCCTCAAGCCATTCACCGCCGATCTCGGCATAAACCGCAAACCCGCTGGCAGTTGTAGCGAGCCCAAGCAATATCAGGATATATATCGAATAACTGCCCGCAGGGTTGTGTCCCACCCAGTGGCTTGGCTTGCCCTTCAGCAGCTCACCCAGGTAAGTAAACACCGCGCGTGGAGAAAACAGGAATGATGTGAAACGGGCATATCGTGTTCCTGCCACCCCCCAGAAGATCCTGAAAGCAATAATCCCTGCTACCGCATACCCCGCAGCCACATGCACCAACCGCCACCCCTCGCTGTCACCTGTCAAAAAAGACAAGATGAAAGCGGTGACCAGCAGCCAGTGCCCAATGCGTGTGGGTATGTCCCAAACCAGAATTTTTTTCATGGCAATCAACCCTCCATCAATCTCATGTCAAACATCAATCCCTATCATGCTCTCTATTTTCGCCACGCCTGTAACTGCCGCGTTCGGACTGCCCCTCAAGCTCTTCCGCTCGTTGGCCTCCAGGCATTTTGATGCCGCGTTCCGACCAATCACCGCGTTCCGCATTGACATGGCAGGCTGTGCAGTTTGACCGGCTTTTTACAGCCGGGTCGGACCAGGTATTAATTGACACTTCACGGTGTTTACGACTGAACCATGGCGTATCGGTGATCCGCAAGCTGGATGAACTATTCCTTCCCCCAGTTCCTGCATAGCGTTGCAGGAAATCAAGAATCTCCTTGTTATCCTTGGGATCCAGCATTGCGTTTGCGTCAAAGTGCCTATCCAACCCTCCCATCAAACGTTGCCAGTTATCTCCAGTCAACAATTGCGGCGGGTAGGCGATATGGCAACTGCCACACTCCTCTTTCCATTTTGGGTGGTTTGGAACAGAAAACTTGTCACCGTCCGCTTGCGCCATGGTACTGCCCAGAATCAGGGCGAATGCTGTAAGCCATTTCATGATTGACCTCCTTGAATAACAAATTGAATAAAATCCGCCTTCTCGGCAGCCGTACACTCACGTCCAACCACTTCCTTGCAGTTGCGCTTGAACCATTTCTCCACTTTCGCGGAGCTGGTAAAGCGCTCCGGGTTTACTGACGGAGCGAACGGATCAATGCGCTTGTCGGTGATAACATGTCTCCCGTCAACCTTCAGATTCTTGCCGTGGCAGACCGTACAATTCGGCATCTTCTGGGACACGCCCCACTCCCTGGTGAAAAAGCTCTGGCCGCGTTTGGCGGATGGCGCAAATCCGGGTGATGCCCTGGCAGCTTCCGCAGCATAGCCAGACACTATGCTTCCGGGAGCTTCCGCAAACACCGGATTTGCACTTGCCAGAACCAGAAATGCGATACATATTTTTTTAGCGGTCATCATAACAATATCTCCTTTAGGCACGTTAATTGATGCTTCAATGCCAATCTAGCAAATGATTCTTAACCGGCGCTTAATGAAACCCTGCCTGCGTTCCATGGCTGGCACTGCACTGGCAGCCTGAGGAGCTTTGGCAACATGGCTCGTGATCATGCTCCTCCGGGTTTCTGTAAACTTGGTTTTTGCAAACACTGAACTTGTGCTTGCCAGAAACATCAATGTGATGCAGATTATTTTAGCGGCCATAATAGAATTTCTTTTATATACTGATTTTCCGGCTGAATGGCACCCGGTACCCCGATGCTTCAGGTACAGCTTAACCAACGATTCTTAACCGGCACTTAATTGGAGGAACTTATGAGAATACTTCTGGTGGAAGACGATTTCCTGCTTGGTGACGGCATCCAGAAAAGCCTCAGCCACCTGGGCTTTACGGTTGACTGGATGAAAGATGGAAGGCAGGGAGAAAATGCGTTGACCAGCGAGGAATATGCCGCTGTCGTGCTTGATCTCGGCCTGCCGCAACAGGACGGCCTGACACTGCTGCAATCCGTGCGGAACAAGGGGCTGCGCACCCCCATCCTGATCCTGACCGCCCGCGATGGCAAGCTGGACAAGCTCAAGGGATTCGGCCTGGGCGCGGATGACTATGTGGTCAAACCGCTCGACATGGAAGAACTTGCGGCCAGGCTGCGCGCATTGATCCGCCGCTCTGCCGGACGCGCTTCGCCCCGTATCAGCCTGGGCAAGGTGGAAATCGACCCGGATGCGCGTCAGGCATGGTGCGAGGGCAAACCCGTCGATCTATCGATCAAGGAATTTGCCATACTCGAATTACTGATGCAAAACGCAGGCCGGGTGCTGACCCGCGCCCAACTGGAACAAAGCCTCTATGGCTGGGGGGATAGTGCCGATAGCAACACCGTAGAAGTCTTCATCCATCACTTGCGCAAGAAACTGGGCAGCGATTTTATCCAGACCTTGCGCGGCATCGGTTACACCACCGGACGCCAACCCTGACAGGACAGCACCCATGACCTTGCAAAAACCTTCTTTACAAGCCCGGCTTACCCTGATGGTGCTCTGCACCGTACTGCTGTTCAGCCTGATCGCCGGTTATGAAAATTACAAGAACGCCATACATGAGGCGGATGAAATTTTCGATGCGCAACTGGCCCACTTTGCGCAGAACCTCATGATCGTGGCAGCGCATACCGGCAGCGATGATGAGCAGGTAGAGCAAATGCCTGTCCCCTCATATGACTTTCAGAAAATCGTTGTCTTCCAGGTTTGGTCAACAAACAGTACGCCTCCAAAATCGCTTTTCCGCTCCAGCAATATTCCCGGCACGATCGCTGCGCAGGCGCCTGACGAAGGCTTCAGCGATATCGAATTGAAAGGCCAGCGTTGGCGCTATTACCGGCAGCGCGATGCGCAACGCGGCCTTGATGTACTGGTAGGAGAAAATGACAAGGATCGGCACGAGTTAGCCCAGAAAGTTGCGTGGAACAACATTGCTCCATTCCTGTTCGGCTTGCCTCTGCTGGCGCTCTTTGTCATGCTGGCAATCTACTTTGGCTTGCGGCCATTGCGTAACCTGACAGAATCACTGCGCCAGCTTTCCGCAGAGCAACTTAACCCGATAACCGTTCATGACGCACCGAAAGAAATAACACCCGTAATCGAAGCGCTGAACAGCCTGCTCGGGCGCATTGCCAGAGCGATAGAAAATGAGCGGCGCTTTACTGCCGATGCCTCCCACGAACTGCGCACCCCCCTTGCCGCACTGCACGCACAGATTCAGGCGGCGCAACTGTCAGATAACAAAGCAGAGCGCATTGAGTGCCTGTCCAAGGCATTACAAGGCGCCGACCGCATGGCCCACTTGGTCGGGCAATTGCTCACCCTTTCCCGGCTCGATGAGCTTTCGTCCCCGATCAATCTTGAGCCTGTGAACCTTATCGAACTCACCCAGGAATGTTGCGCGGAGCTGGGAGAAAATGCACTCTCCAAAAATATCGAAATTGGCTTCTCGCCGGAAGCTCACCCTGCGCTTTCCGGATCGCCCGACATGTTGCGTATCATGCTCAGAAACCTGCTGGACAACGCTATCCGCTATACCCCGCAGGGCGGGCATGTGGAAGTGGCATTACATCTCACGGATGATGGGCAGCAAATTGAATTTGAAATTGCCGACAGCGGAATCGGTGTCGCTGACGAGCAGCTTGCCTTGCTTGGCCAGCGCTTCAGCCGCATCAACCCGAGCATGGCGGATGGCGTCGGATTGGGCTTGTCCATCGTGCAACGCATCGCAGAAATTCATCGTGCGAAGATCACTTTTAATCATGCCGCTACGCTGGGCGGCCTGAGCGTAAAGGTCTGCTTCCCGCTCCCCTGAATACTTTAACCCATATTATTCATTAGCCCGTCATTCCCGCCTGATGAAACCACTGATAATTCCAATTCTATTTTAGAACAACAATAATCTGTAGGGTGCGTTCCACGCACCATCATCGTTGGTGCGTGGAACGCACCCTACGGCATTGCACTTTTAATTTAGAAATGGAATAACACCAGCCAAGTCGCTGGTTATCAGAGTGAACGGTGTAATGAATTATGTAATGATCAATAGTTAAGCAGGATGGGTAAAGGCTGAAGGCCGCATCCACCTGTTGTGTGAATGGTGGATACACGCCTGACGGCGCTTTATCCACCCTACCCCACTAACAACGAGTTATGTGCGAATGAATTCGCACCTACAAAAATATAAAATCAATATTTTACTTCATCCTTCCACATCTCGGGACGGAACCGCATCACTCGGTTTCGCCCTGATTCCTTGGCGTTGTACATGGCCACATCGGCATATTTGACGGCCTGCCAGAAGGTGTCGCTGTCCTGAGGAAATTCGGCGATGCCGATGGAAATGGTTTTTTGTATCACCACTCCGGCCAGTTGCACTTTCATGCTCTCAACGGCTGCACGAATCTTCTCGGCAACCATGTCAGCATTCTCTCCGCCAGCATCCTGCATGATGATGAGGAACTCCTCACCGCCAAAGCGAATCACCAGATCGGAGGCGCGCACCGATGCCTGCATGGTTTTAGCCAGCGCCTTGAGCACGAGGTCGCCCGCGTCATGGCCATACGTGTCATTCACCATCTTGAAGTAATCCAGGTCAAGCATCAGGATGGACAACTGGCTCTTGCGCCGCTGATTGGAGGACACCAGCGTCTCGGCGAATTCTTCCAGAAAGCGACGGTTGTGCAGGCCGGTCATGGCATCGGTCAAATTGGATGCGCGCAGCGTATCCATCAGGCGTTTCGCCTCAATCACCGGTGCCGCCTCGCGCAAATAAACATTCAGATAGGGCAGGAAGTTTTGTATCCGCTCTGTCTCCTCCTGTTTCACCACCAATTGCAGCACACTGCCCACCGAGCCGGACTGGATGATGGGGATGCACACATGGCAGCGATCTTGTTCTCCGCTGGGCGGTTGAAAGGCGTAGCAGATGCCGGGTGAGTCAATCGAGTTGATAGTGTGGCCAGTGCGCCGCGCGCGACAGCTTTCCGCATGCACCAGAATTTGCGGATCACACCAGCGGCAAGGCGCACCCGCTTCACCATCCACCACCAATGGTGTCATATGATTGGTGTTCGTCATGACTTCATAGACCGAAAAATTTTTGATGCCGAAACGCTCTTGCAACACCGTAGAAAGCCGCCGGTAAATTTCCAGCTTGGTCTCGTCCTCCTCGATAGCCTGTTTGAAATGCGCCGCATCAATCAGGCCCTCCACGCGGCTGATGGTGGAACTGAGCAGGTTCTCGTGCTCGTGTGCAGGGGTTTGTTGCAGCAGTTGCGCGACATTCTGGCTGATGGTGGTCAGGCCATTCCGGATGAACTTGAGCAGACTGTTCAGGTCCACCGCCACTTGCCCAATCTCATCATCGGTGCGCCGCTCAATACTGGCGTGAAAATCTCCGTGAATAGCTCGCTCCACGGTTTGCTGAACATCTTGCGTCGTGGTGATCACCGGCTTGACCAGGCGGCGGAAGAACAGCAGCATCACCAGCATGAACAACACAATCGCCAACACCATGATCGAAGAGGTCGCGTAGGCACTGCGCGTCATCTCGTTCATTGACATCGAAATTGTGATCGCGCCCAGCACCGACCCTTCCGCTACATCGTGGCACTGCATGCAGTGTGGAGAACCAGCCTGCGTAGCAATATAAGGAAGTGTGCCCCGGAAAACCGGACCGTCATTTTCGTCAATCAACTGGTAGTAAGGTTGACCGTCCTGCATCACTTTGGCTTCGATCTCATCTTGTGCTTGTTCACGCAGCAAGCCCTTGCCGAATTGCCGCGTGACGCTGGGCGCGCGAACAACATGCGCTTTTTTTATTCCTTCTACCTCGGCAAGGCGACTCAGAAAACTGTCACGATCCTGGATGGCATGATGAACCATTAATTCGGTCAGGCCGGCCTTCACAATCCCGGCAACCGAGCGGATGTGTTCGCGTTCGCTTGAGATGGTGAACTGGCGGAACGACCAGAAGCTGACCACCACGATGACCAGGATCATGGCCACGGTCATCACGATGGAAAACGTCGTTACTTTGGTATCAAGTTTCATTTGTACAATCCTGTAGGGGCGAATTCATTCGCCCGTTTTACGCCAGTTTTGTGCGGATGAATCCGCACCTACAGCCATATCGCATCCCATAACGGATAGTCGCCGATATTTTCAACCAACCCGGCGCGTAACGGGTTGGCAGCGATATACCGCGCAACACCCCGCACATCTTCATCCTTGCGCAGTGCATGGTCGTAAAATGCCTTTTGCCATAACGCGCCTTGACGGTTGAGATGGCCATTCACCCGGCGTGCGGAACATGCCTTGAAGCGTTTAACCGCAGCCGATAAATCCAACCGTTCCCCTAGCTGAAACAGCCAATGAACATGATCGGGCATGACAACCCACGCCAATGAGGACACTGCTTCATCATCGTGCAAGGCGCGCATCTCCGCCACCACACAACGGGCGCAGGAAAAGTCGGCAAAATAACGCCGTTCCCGTTCGGCCAATATCGTGGTGACAAAATAGACCCGTTGTTGCTCGCTGTAACGGCCTTTGCGCAAATCGTCATAGGACATACTTCATCCTAAAAAAACGGTTGGTGGTTTTGGTGAAACTACTAGCCATTCGACTAGGCCAGCAACAAACGCAGGCCAAGTCGCTGGTTATGTAGGTGCGAATTTATTCGCACGGCATTTAGTTGGTTGGATTGTGCGAATGAATTCGCACCTACACAATACCAAAACAACAAACAGTATTCTTACCTACTTGAAGCTGTAACCCTGCTCGCGAAACAATGCCAGACACGCATCCACTACCTGTGGGTCGAAGTAAATACCGCGTTGTTTGGTGATTTCCGCCAGTGCGGTCTCCACTCCCAATCCGGGGCGATAGGGGCGGTGCGAGGACATCGCCTCGACTATGTCCGCCACGCTGAGAATGCGCGCTTCGAGCAGGATGGCCTCGCCCTTGAGTCCTTGCGGATAGCCCGAACCATCAAGCCGCTCATGGTGTTGCAATACCATCTGCGCGATCGGCCAGGGGAAGTTAATGCCTTTTAATATGTCATAACCCGCCTGGGAATGAATCTTGATGAGGCTGAACTCGATGTCAGTGATCTTGCCCGGCTTGCTGAGTATCTCCGCCGGAATCTGGATTTTCCCCAAATCGTGCACCACGCCGGCAAGATGAACAGCATGCACCTGTTCATCGGGCAGCCCCATTTGCCTGGCTATCGCCGCAGCCAGGCCGGCCACCCTGACCTGGTGACCGGAGGTATAGGGGTCACGCATTTCGACGATAGCGGCCATCGCCCGCACGGTGTCTTCCAGGTTGTCTTGCAGTTGCACCAGATGTTCCTGGTTTTTTACCAAGGCGAGGTCGCGTTCGTGGCGGGTATGCAGGCTGCGCACCCCGAACGCCAAATCCCCGGCCATTTCTTCCAGCAGGCTGATTTCGCCGGGGCTGAAGGCGTTTATTTCTTCGGCATATACGGTCAAGGTACCGAACACCGTGTTATCCCCATCCAGCAGCGGCAGCGCAATGCTGGCCGCATAGCCGCGTTTGAGCGCTTCGTCGCGCCACAGTGAATAATGCGGGTCATTAGCGATGTCCTGACACAACTGCGTCGCACCGCTGCGAATGGCGCGTCCGCTTGGCCCCATGTCGTGTTCTTCCTCCGCCCAGGTGGGCTGCATGGTATCCGGAAAGCCTCCACCATCACTGGCATACGCCATGATCTTGATGGACTTGTTCTCGTCGTGTTGCACATAACCCACCCAGGCCAACTGATAACCGCGCTGCCTGACGATTGCATGGCAAATTGATTGCAACAATTCATCCTCGCTGCCTGCACGAACAAGGCTTTTGTTCACCGCACTCAGTGTGGCAAGGGCGCGGTTGGCATGTTCAATTGCAGCTTCTGCCTGCTTGCGTCCGGTGATGTCCTCTCCCGAAGAGAGCACCCCGTTGATCTTTCCGGATTCATCCAGCAATGGCGAGTTATGCCATGCGACCGTAAGCACATCACCGCTACCGGTCAATATATCATTTTCAAAGTACTCGAAGGACGTAACGTTCCCGTCCATTATTTGGGTGAAAACTTTCTTAACCTCTTTCCGCGCTGGCCCATGCAGGTAATTGTCAAACCAGTCCTTGCCGAGAATATCAATCTCGGAATAGCCCAGCATTTCACACCCCTTTCGGTTGACCATCTGTACCCTGCCCTGTGCATCGAGTGAGATCAGCATAACGCCGGCGATATCCAGATAGTGTTGCGCCCGCTGCCGGGATTTCATGAGTTCTTGTTCCGCCCGCTTGCGCTCGGTGGTGTCGCGAATAATGCTGAGCCCCAGCTTACGCCCGCCCAACTCGATGACGCAGGCATTGATTTCGACCGGCATGACAGAGCCGTCCTTGCGGCGATGCTCGGATTCAAAGATGCACCGGCCCTTTTCCATCAGGTCTTTCATTCTGGACTCAATGAGCTTTTCATACTTCGGCGTATCGAGCACATGCAGATTTATTCCCATCATCGCGTCCCGCGTGTAGCCGCGCGTCTTCCAGGCGGCTTCGTTCAGGTAAACGAAATTCCCGTCGAGATCAAGCACGAAGATCGTGTCGGAAACGCTGTCCAGAAGCTGCGCTCTCAGCCGCAGTTCTTCTTCTGCCTGTTTGCGCACGGTGATGTCGCGCAGGGTGCTGATGGCATGCCATTGGCCGCCAAGTTGCGTCGCAGAAACCGACAACTCAGCCGGAAACTCATCGCCGCTCTTGCGCAGCGCGCTGACCTCGATCACCTTACCGATGACCGCCCCTTGGCCGCTTGCCTGAAAATGCGGGAAGGCTTGTGTGAACATGGCGTATGCCAGTGCCGGTGCGATCAGGGCATGCATTTCCTGATCCAGTGCTTCCGCAGCCGTATAGCCGAAAATCCGCTCGGCGGCGGCGTTCCAGAACGAGATGTTCTGATCCGTCCCCATCATGATGATGGCGTCCTGTGCCGACTCGCTGATCTTGCGGAATCTTTCTTCGCTCTCCTGCAACGCTGCTTCCGCCCGCTTACTTTCGGTGATGTCTTCGAGAATGTGCACGGAGTGGAGATAGGCTCTTTGCTCGCCGTACACGGAGAAGGTGCGCGAACGGTAGGTTACATCGCCGATCACCATTTCTTCTTCGTCTGCCGCCGCTTCTGTCTTTTCCATCACCCGCAGACAGCAGGCTAACGGCGCGCCGGTTTTCGGGAAAATTTCGTAATAGGGCTGACCGATGATCTGCTTGAAGGGAAGCCCGGCACATCGCTGGTAAGCCTTGTTGCAACGCAGGATGTGGAACTGCTTGTCGTGCAGGAAGATCGGGTCGTTCACCACATCCAGCGCGGTCATCCATTCCTGGTGCGCCTGCTCGATTTTTCGCCGTGCGTTTTCCAGGTCTTCGAGCATGAACAGCAACGCGCTGCGATTGTCTTTCAGCTCCTTGGCAGCGGCCTGATGTTCGGCGTCATGGTGGTCGCAACGCGCTTGTGCTTCAGCCAGCGCGCGTTGCGCGGCTTGCAGTTCGTGCTGTAGTTTTTCCGTGGAATCGCTCATTCTGAGAAAAGCCGTTGGTAGTTTTGTAGGTGCGAATTCATTCGCACATAGCGCATTGCTAGTG
>OESW01000323.1_pt1 | contig 12480 bp, 10 predicted proteins | sample 1534831 | NCBI WGS metagenome assembly OESW01 (sample SAMEA104161952, study PRJEB21768) | metagenome | isolation source: underground water
CCGGTGGTTTCCACTCCAGGTGTGTAGTTATATTCAGGATGGCCCGGGGTCTTGGAATGCAACTGGCGGAAGCGCTTCAGCTCGTCTATTGGCAGGTCATAACCGGACAGGTGCAGCAGCGCATAAACCAGCATGGAGCCGTGGCCATTGGACAACACAAAACGGTCGCGATCAGCCCATTTGGGGTTGGCCGGATTGTGGCGCAAGTGGTGATTCCACAACACCTCGGCGATTTCCGCCATGCCCATCGGCGCGCCGGGATGGCCGGAGTTCGCCTTTTGCACGGCATCCACTGCCAGCATACGAATCGCACCGGTTATGTCATTAAACTTGGGGGGGGTTACATTACGCGTCGCAGCCATATCTCGCTAAGCCTCCTGAACAACCCTGATCGGGTTGAATTATCGCAGCCTCAAAAGAGAGTAATTATGCCGCACCGCCCCGTTTAGGGCAACAGCGGCAAACGGCGGCAAGCGGCAAGCTGAGGAAATTCCGTGCTAACCGTCCTCTGAAGGCTTCTTGGCGAATTTGATACCGAGCTGTTTCAGCTTGCGGTACACATGGGTGCGCTCCAGACCGGCTTTTTGCGCCACACGGACCATATTGCCGTTTTCTTTGCGCATATGGTAGTTGAAGTAAAGGCTGTCAAAATAATCGTGTGCCTCGCGCAAGGGCAGGTCGAACGGCAGCGGGAAATGCGGCACGGCTTCCGTGGCGGCTTTGCCGTCCACGACATCTGCCTGCCGTCTAAGGCGTGGCACACCCTGCCGGATCGCTTTGGCAACTGTATCGAATAGTTTCTGCAACGCGACGGGTTTTTCCAGAAAATCCACAGCACCGATACGCGTTGCTTCAACCGCCGTTTCTATGGTGCCGTGACCGGACATCATGATTACCGGCATGGTCAACAAGTCCTGAGCCACCCACTCCTTGAGCAGGGTGACCCCATCGGTATCCGGCATCCAGATGTCCAGCAGCACCAGATCCGGGGTTTGCTGATTGCGGAAATCGCGCGCTTGCGCGGCATTTTCTGCCAAGTGCACGTGATAGCCTTCGTCAAACAGGATTTCCGAAAGCAACTCGCGTATCCCGATTTCGTCGTCCACGACCAGAATTTCCTTGGCTGCCATTATGCGGCCTCACTCAGTAAGGGCAGGGTGACATTCACTCGTGTGCCGCCCGATGCCATGTTTTCGATGGCGATGTTGCCACCGTGTTCTTCTACAATTTTTTTCACGATCGCCAGACCCAGCCCGGTGCCTTTGGACTTGGTCGTCATGTACGGCTCAAAGGCGCGCGCCAGCAGGTGTTCCGGGAAGCCGCTGCCATTGTCCTGCACGCACAGCTTCAGCGCCCCGTCCTCATCCGCCGTGCTCAGGATGATTTCCGGAGTGGCTACGTCCTGCAATTCATCCTGCGCGTTTTGCAACAAGTTGTGGATCACTTGGCGCAAGCGCGTCGCATCGCCCTTTACCCAGGCCTGCGTCGCGTCCAGGCGCAAGGTAATCGGGTTGTTCGCCTCATACAAGCCGAGCACTTCGCGCAACAACTGATGCATGTCCAGCGCAGCCAGTTTGGGCGCGGGCGCGCGCGCATAATCAGAAAATTCCATCACCATGTTTTTCATCGCCGCCACCTGGCTCACGATGGTCTGCGTGGCGCGCTGCAACAGCAGCGCATCACCCTCGTCCAGCTTTGTGCTCAACTTGTGCTGCAAGCGCTCCGCAGAAAGCTGGATTGGCGTAAGCGGATTTTTGATTTCATGCGCCAGGCGGCGCGCCACTTCCCCCCATGCAGCCTGGCGTTCCGCCTGCAGCAAATAAGAAATGTCGTCGAACACCACCACATAACCGTTTTCCACTGCCGTGGACAGCCGGGTGCCGCGCATCAGCAGAATCTGGTTGCCATTCTTGCTGAGCCGCTCGATTTGGCGCTGCCATTCACTGCCCGAAGCATCATCAAACGCCTGCATGACAGTCGCAAAAAAAGGCCTTAACAAAGGGTGCCTGACGGCGATTTCCGGCAACGGCATACCTTGCATGTCCAGCAGTGACGCCCCAAGAATCTGCGTTGCGCTGCTGTTGACGGAACGCAGCTTGAATTGCTCGTCCACCACCAATACGCCCGACGAAAGGTGTGCCAGCACACTTTCCAGATAAAGCTTGGCATTCTCCACCTGTTGCTGCTGCCGCTCGCTCATGTTTTTGGCATCGGCCAGTTGCAACGTCATCTGGTTGAATAGCCCGGTTAATGCGCCCAGCTCATCGCTGCTTTGCACGGGGTACTTGCCCGTAAAATTCCCCTGTGCCACTGCGCGTGTACCCTCGGCCAGCGCGGCGAGCGGTGCGCTCAGCCGTTCGCTGAGGAAAAAGGCGGCCGACACCGCACTCAGCAATACGATCAGCAGCGACAGGGTGAGCGTGATGCCATATAACCGCTTCAACCCCAAACGGGATAGCGACAACTGTTGGTAATCGCGATAAACCGCCTGCACCATTTCCGCGTCATTGGAAAGTTGTTTCGGTATCGGTTGCACGAATTGCAGGATACGCGTTTCCTGTGTCAGGCGCGCCGGATTGACCGATACCAGCACACGCAACGCCAGGCTGTTATCGGGCAACGTATCAACGATGCTGTACATACCCTGTTTGTGCACCTCGCGCAGCATGGCGGCGTCCGGCATGTCAGGAGAGAGCTTGTGGCTGCTGCTGGCGAATGTCAGCAGCTTGCCGTTATTGTTGAACAACGCCACCTCTTGTGCCGCGCCTTCATCTATCAACCGGCTCAATGTGCGTGGGCGCTGCTCGGGGGCTTGCTCCGCCAGCAGCAGCGCGATGAACTGCCCCTTTTTGCCCAATTCCTTGAGGCCGTTTTCCAGCGAACTGCGGCCGAGGTTCAAGCCGCCCTCCAGCGCCTTTTCCACCCGGACATCAAACCACGACTCGATGCTTTTGCTGAGGAATTGCACCGACACGGCATATACCAGCAAACCCGGGAGGATTGCGATCAAGGTGAAGAACAGCGCCAGGCGGAGGGTGAGTTTTGCGCCAAACACCTGCGCCTTGATTTTGCCGCGCAGTTGCCAAAGCTGATAGCCCACCAGTATGGCAAGACACAATGCCAGCATCCCGGCAAGCGCCAGCAGCCCATAGTAATTGCGCGAGAACAGGTCGGTGTTGGCACTGGCGCTCGACAACAGATAAAGCAGCAAACTGCCGATCAGTATGCTGATGAATATCAAATACTTCACGGCCTACCCACCCTTAGTTATGCGCGGCGGTATCAGGGCGCACCATCCAGCGATACCAATCGGAATCAAGGTTCCAATCGTCGCCAGTCAGGGCGTTAACCTGTAACGGCTTGGGCAATTGCGTCACATCCAGGCGCAGGCGCACCGCCGCGACGTAGTTGTTGCCTTTCTTGAGCAGCTTCTCCGAAATATAGCCGCCGCTCTCCTTGAGCAGTTCCGCCGGGATGGGCGCGGCTGACTGGTGCCCGATGATGCGCAATGCGTCACCCATGCTGGCAAAATTCTGGAACAGCGAGCCACGCGTGATGCGATATTGGCGCGTCAAGCTGTTGTAAGACAGCTTGATGGTCTGCTCACTTTGCGCAACCACCTCATCCATCCAGTACCAGCGGGGACGGGTCAGGGTGAATTCGTTGACGAAATACAGCGATACCCCTCGCGTCAGTGCCTGCTCGACCACGAAATTGAAGCTGATATCAAAGTCGGCGGAAAGCTGATAACTGCCGTCGGAAAAGTGCGCCTCCGCTTTGTGCATCGCAATGCCTTCGGCGCATGCCACAGAGATGCACATCCACAGTACCGCAAATGCGGCCATGGGGCGCAGCACCCGCAAGAGGTACAACACCCTCCAGGTGCAAAAACCTCTGCGAGGCAAAGTTAGGCAATCTGCTATCGAGCAAGCTCGATGCAGAATTGACACCGCCGGTGGGTGCCCCGCTGCTAACCCCCGTAAAGGGGCGCACAAGGCAGGCAAATCCGTTCCCAGCCGAAGGCTGGACGGAATTTGCACCGCCGCCATAACCAGCGACTTGGTTGGCGTTTTTTGCCAGCCTATAACCAGCCACTTGGTTGCCGTCTTTTGGCAACCTAGTGGAATGGCTAGTAGTTTCACCAGTCGATTGGCTAGTAGTTTCATCAGACGCTCGCCCTTCGGGCGGTCTTGGCGCAGGCAGTGACCATCCCGCAGCCAGTCATGCATGTTTGTGCAGCAGCGCATAAAAGAAACCGTCGTGCTGATCATCGGGCAGGAACTGGTCATCGGACAGAAATTGGCCTTCATTCAGGTTAGGCGCGGACAGTGGCACAGACCGGGCGTCATCATGCCGTTGCATGAATTCACTGATGACTTGCCGGTTCTCCCGCGCAAAAATGGAACAGGTTACATAGAGCAATTTACCATCACTTGCCAACAGCCGCCACAATGCGGAAAGAATTTGCGCCTGCTGTTGTGCGAATCCGTCTATGTCCTCCGGGCGACGCAGCCATTTAATGTCAGGATGGCGGCGCACCACACCTGATGCGGAGCAGGGCACATCGGCAAGGATGCGCTGAAACGGTTTGCCGTCCCACCAATCAGCGGGCTGTACCGCATCGCCAATCTGTAACCGGGCGTGCAATTGCAGGCGCTGCATGTTTTCGCGCACCTGATCCAAACGTTGCGCATCCTTGTCCAGCGCAAGCAAGTCGAGTTGCGCCAGTTCCAGCAGGTGAGTGCTTTTGCCGCCAGGCGCCGCGCAGGCGTCCAGCACACGCATGCCATCATGCACATCAAGCAAATATGCTGCATATTGCGCTCCGGCATCCTGCACTGAAGCCAAGCCGTCGAAAAAGCCCGGCAACTTGTCCACTGGCATCGGGCGCTGTAATAACAGGGCGTCCGGTTCAATCAGGCTGGCCTGGATGCCCTGCTGCACAAGCAGCGCCAGATAATCGGCAGGCGTAGTGCGGCGGCGATTCACGCGCAGCGTCATCGGCGGATGCTGGTTGCCGGCCAGCAAGATGGCTTCCGCTCGCTCACCATATTGCGCCTTGACTGTATCTATCCACCATTGCGGATAGGAGTAGCGGCCTTCTTCGCTGCCGGTGGCAACGGCAAGCAACGCATCCCGGTTGCGCAGGAAATTGCGCAGCACCGCATTCACCAGCCCGCTTGCCGCCGCATTGCGCTTGCGCACGGCGCGCACGGCATGATCCACTACCGCATGGGACGCGGCCTTGCTATATTGTAGCTGATACAATGCAACCAGCAGCATGCAGCGCAGTTGTGTGTCCTGCACCGGCTTGTGCAGCAGTTGTTCCAGCACACGCACCAACTGTCCGTAGAAACGCAATGTGCCGTAGCTCAAATCCTGCAATGCCGCGCGCTGTTGCGGTGCCAACCCAGGGGCAGCTTGCAGAAATGCGCCCAATGCCTGGTTCAGGTTGCGCCCGCCCAAGACTTGGCAGACAACCTGGCTGGCGCCTTGTTGTGCAACATCCATATCAGGTGGTTGTGGTGCAGCGGTCGCCGGGATGCACCGCGAATCCCTGCACGAATTGCGCCGCCGGCAGCGCCTTGGCATTCGGGCGTTGCAATACCTCCAGACACAAAGCACCTTGGCCGCACGCTACGTTAATCCCGCTTTTCCCCATGGACAGCACGGTTCCCGCTGCGCCGCCCAGATCATCGCGCACGCTAGCCTGCCATATCTTGACGGGTGTCGCATTGAGGGTGGTATAGGCAATCGGGAAGGGGTTGTAGGCGCGCACCGCACGTGCGATGTGTGCTGCATCGTTCGTCCAATCGATTTGCGCTTCGGCCCTGATCAGCTTGGCGGCATATGTTGCCTGCGCGGCATCTTGCGGCACGCGCGTCAGCCGCCCCTGCTCCAGTAAGCGTAGCGTCTCGACGATAGCCTCGGCACCCAGCGCTGCCAGCTTATCGTGTAACGTTTGCGTGGTGTCGTGCGCGTCGATCGGGCAGGTTTTTTTCAGCAGCATGTCGCCGGTATCCAGCCCGGCATCCATCTGCATGATGGTGATGCCGGTTTCGTCGTCACCCGCCAGAATTGCACGCTGGATGGGCGCCGCGCCGCGCCAGCGCGGCAGCAGCGAGGCGTGGATATTCAGGCAACCGTGGCGCGGCAGTTGCAGCACCGCTGGCGGCAAGATCAGTCCATATGCCGCGACTACCAGCACATCCGCTGCATAGCCGGCAAGTTTTTTCTGGGTGTCGGTATCCTTCAAAGAGTGTGGCTGTAGTACGGGCAAATTGTGCGCCAGCGCCAGCTGTTTGACCGGACTGGGGGTGAGTTGCATCCCGCGCCCGGCGGGGCGGTCAGGCTGGGTCAATACTGCGGCCACGGCGAAACGCTGCGCTAGCAGCGCTTCCAGGGCGGCAGCGGCAAAATACGGGGTGCCGGCGAAAATAATTTTCAATCTGGGAAAAACATCAGCCACGGATTAACACCGATCAACACTGATTAAATCTGGAAACGGCAGGCAATCCACCAAGGGCTGAAGCCCCTGTGGAATTGACACAGCCCGCCCTGCAAAACCAAAACCAGTCATCCATTGATAATCCGTGAACATCCGCGTTAATCCGTGGCTAAATATCGCTTTCAAGAGGGCGTTCATTACAGCGTTTCGCGACGGTGCTTCTTGATCTTGGCGCGGAGGCGCGATTGCTTGAGTTGCGAAAGATATTCGACGAATACTTTGCCTTTGAGGTGATCTATCTCGTGTTGCACACAGGTCGCCAGCAAGCCGTCTGCTTCCAGTGTGAACGGTTTGCCGTGCGCGTCCAGCGCGCGCACGGCAACACGTTCGGCGCGACACACGTTTTCATACACGCCGGGAACTGACAAACAACCCTCCTCGCGTTCGATCTCGCCGCTGCTGGCAATGATTTCCGGGTTGATAAACACCATCAGTTGATCGCGGGTTTCGGAGATATCTATTACGATAAGCTGTTCATGCACATCCACCTGGGTCGCAGCCAAACCCACTCCGGGTGCGGCATACATGGTTTCCGCCATATTGCTGATGAGTTTGCGGGTGGCGCCGGTAACCGTAGGCAAGGGTTTCGCGATGGTATGCAGCCGCTCGTCAGGATATTGCAGTATTTTGAGGATTGCCATAAATGCTTGCTAATTTAAGTGACTACATGCAGAATTTAAACCATTGCGCGCCCAAGACCGTAAAACCTGTTCGCGCCGTATTTTTCATACTATTCCGCAGGGGTTGCCATGCAAAAGTTAATTATATCGTTGATTTGCTGTTTGTTGCCTGCCTTTGCCCTTGCCGCTGCGCCTGAGATTCGCGACAGCGCCCCGGATCGCCATGTTGTAGTGAAGGGCGATACGTTGTGGGATATCTCCGCCAAGTTTTTCAAAGACCCGTGGAAATGGCCGCAAATCTGGGGCATGAATAAAGATACCATCAAAGACCCGCACTGGATTTATCCGGGCGATGTAATCGTGCTGGATCGTGCAACCGGTACATTGCGTATTGGAGGGGAGATCAAAGCGGGCTCATCCGACAACGTCGTTAAACTGTCTCCCAAGGCGCGCGCGCAGGACAGCAAACATAACGCAATCCCCAGCATTCCGGGCAATGCCATCGGCCCTTTCCTCAGCCGACCGCTGGTCGTCGAAGAAAATGAACTATCCGGCGCACCGACTTTGGTCGGCACCTATGAGCAGCGCGTCATTCTGGGCAAGGACGATATTGCTTATGTGAAAGGCCTGTCCGAAGGTAATGGGTCGCTATGGCAAGTCTATCGCCCGGGCAAGACGTTTCTTGATCCGGACAGCAAGGAAGTGCTGGGGCATGAGGCCATCTACCTCGGCGACGTAAGCGTCGAAAAATTCGATAACCTCAGCACCATTAGGATCACCAAGTCGATTCAGGAAATCAACAAGGGCGATCATCTCACCCAGGCTACCGGCGAACTCGCCAATAATTATGAGCCGCATGCTCCGGAAAACCTGATTACTGCGCGCGTGATCTCGATTTATGGCGGCGTTTCACAGGCGGGCCAGAACGCCATCATTACGCTCAACAAGGGGCGCCGCGATGGCTTGGAAAATGGCCATGTGCTGGCACTGTACCGCAAGGGTGAAGTGGTGAAGGAAAAGGGTGAAGTCTTCACCCTGCCGGTTGTGCGTTATGGCCTGCTGTTCGTGTTCCGCACTTTTGACAAGGTAGCCTACGCGCTTGTCATGCAAACCCGCTTGCCAGTAGAGTTGCTGGATAGCGCGCAGACCCCCTGATTTCCATGACTATGGACGCAGGGCTTGCGTCATGGGTTGCCCTGAACCAGGTACCGGGGTTGGGCAATGAAGGCCTGCGCCGCCTGCTACAGACCTTCGGTGACCCCGCTCATATCTTTGCCACACCAGCGCATACCCTGAAACAAGTAGTCCAGCCTGCGCTAGCGGAAGCCATTGCTCAAGGCTGGGACGAAACCGCGCTGGCACCCATTGCCATCTGGCTGGATGACCCGCAAAACAACATTGTTACGCTGGCCGATGCTGACTATCCGCAAGCCCTGCTCAACATTCCTGACCCGCCTTTGTTGTTATATGTAAAAGGCCGGCGCGAACTGCTCAACCAGCCGGCACTTGCCATAGTCGGCAGCCGCAACGCCACCACACAAGGGCTGAGCAACGCAGAAGCTTTTGCGCAGGCAGTGAGCGTTGCCGGGCTGTGCATCGTCAGCGGCATGGCGCATGGTATTGATGCTGCCGCACATCGTGGCGGGCTGCGCGGGCAAGGTTCCAGCATCGGTGTAGTAGGCACCGGGCTGGACAAGATTTACCCTGCCGCCAACCGTGAACTGGCGCATCAACTGGCACAGGAAGGCGCATTGATCTCTGAATTTTCCTTGGGTACTCCGCCACTGGCGGCAAACTTTCCGCGCCGCAACCGAATTATCAGCGGCCTGAGTTTGGGCTGTCTGGTGGTCGAAGCCTCGCTGCAAAGCGGCTCGCTGATTACCGCACGCATGGCGCTGGAACAGGGGCGCGAAGTGTTCGCCATTCCCGGTTCCATTCACGCCCCCCAGTCCAAAGGATGCCACCATCTGATCAAGCAGGGTGCCAAACTGGTGGAACGCGCACAGGACATCCTTGAGGAGTTGGGGCATTTCGCCGCCAGCCCATCTCGGCAAGTCGCCGTGCCGGAAGAGCATCCATTATTCGCACATTTGGGTTTCGATCCGGTTGACATGGACAGCTTGATCCAGCGTAGCGGCTTGACGATTGAGGCGCTATCCGCCATCCTGTTGCAGTTGGAACTGGAAGGCGTCGTCGCTACCTTGCCAGGCGGGCTTTACCAACGTATAGGTTAAAACCAGTTTTTTATCGGGGCACCATGTTTGATATTTTGATGTTTTTGTTTGAAAGCTATTTTTATGCTGGCAGCTACCCCGATTCCGACAAACTATCCCTCAAGCTAAGCGCCGCCGGATTTGAGGATGACGATATCCACCGGGCGCTGACCTGGCTGTCCGGTTTGAAGCAACTGACCCAGGTGGACTATCCAGCCATTATCAACGACAGCGGGGAGCGCTGTTACGCCGACCTGGAAATCAAGCGCATCAGCCCGGAAGCCCGCCGTTTTCTGATGTTCTGGGAACAACACAAAATGATTACTCCGGTGGAGCGGGAAATGATTATGGACCGCGCCGTCGTGCTCGGCCGCGAAAACCTGCCGCTGGACAAGGTCAAGCTGATTGCGCTGATGGTGTTGTGGAACCAGCACGAAGAACTGGATCCCATGATAGTCGAAGACCTGCTCACCCCGGTTGATTCCGGCCGCTTACATTAACCTCGGCGACAACTTTATCCATGGCGAGCAATCTACTGATCGTTGAATCCCCGGCCAAGGCCAAAACACTCAAAAAATATCTGGGTAAAGATTTCGAGGTGCTGGCGTCCTACGGCCACGTGCGCGACCTGATACCCAAATCGGGCGCGGTTGATACTGAAAATGGTTTTGCCATGCAGTATGAAACCATCGCACGCAACAGCAAGCATGTAGACGCCATCGCCAAGGCTGCCGCCCAGGCAGACCACATCTATCTGGCGCCCGACCCGGATCGCGAAGGGGAAGCCATAGCCTGGCATATCGCCGAGTTGCTCAAGGGTAAGCGCGGCCTGAAGAACAAGAAAATGCAGCGCGTGGTGTTCTATGAAATCACCCAGTCTGCGGTGCGCGAGGCGGTGGCGCATCCGCGCGAGATTTCCATTCCCCTGGTTAATGCGCAACAGGCGCGGCGAGCGCTGGACTACCTGGTGGGATTCAACCTTTCGCCGCTGCTGTGGCGCAAGATCCGCCCCGGCCTTTCTGCCGGTCGCGTGCAAAGCCCGGCGCTGCGCCTGATTGTGGAACGCGAACTGGAAATTGAGTCATTTCGTTCGCAGGAATATTGGACCGTGCATCTTGACAGCCAGAAGAATAGCCAGCCTTTCACCGCCAAACTGTTTCAGTATCAAGGAAAAAAACTGGAACAACTCAGCATCGGCAGCCAAGCCGAATACGACGCAATTTTCGCCAAGCTCAACGATGCCAAGCTGCCACCAAAAGTGGTACGTGTCGAAAAAAAGGCCAAGCAACGCTACGCTGCCGCGCCGTTCACTACCTCTACGTTGCAGCAGGAAGCTGTGCGCAAACTCGGTATGTCGGCCGAGCGCACCATGCGCATCGCCCAGCAGCTTTATGAAGGTATGGACATCGGCGGTCAGACCGTAGGCCTGATCAGTTATATGCGCACCGACTCGGTGTCGCTGGCAAAAGAAGCGGTGCAGGAAATCCGCGATTACATTCGCGACAACTTCGCTGCCGATTATTTGCCCAGCAAACAGCCAGCGTACAAAAGCAAAACCAAGAATGCACAGGAGTCTCACGAAGCGATCCGCCCCACTTCCATTGCGCGTACCCCGGACAGCATGCGCAGTTATTTGACCGCCGATCAGGCGCGGCTTTACGAGATGATTTGGAAGCGCACACTGGCGTGCCAGATGGCGCCTGCACGTTTCGACACGGTCAGCCTGGACATCCGGCTCGGCGGTGACGACACACTATTCCGCGCCTCCGGCCAGACCTTGGTATTCCCCGGTTTCATCGGCGTGTATATGGAAGATGTGGATGATGCAACTGAAGAGGAGGGCGGCAAACTGCCACCGCTGGAAGAGGGTGAAAACATCCCGCTCGACAAGCTCTATGGCGAACAGCATTTCACCCAGCCACCACCGCGCTTTTCCGAGGCCAGTCTGGTGAAAACCCTGGAGGAGCACGGCATCGGGCGCCCATCTACTTATGCCAGCATCATTTCCACATTGCAAGCGCGCGAATATGCCGTTCTGGACAAAAAACGTTTCCAGCCGACCGATGTCGGGCGCGTCGTTAGCCGTTTCCTCACCGAACATTTTACCCGCTATGTGGATTACGGCTTTACCGCACAAATGGAAGACGAGTTGGACGAGATTTCCGAAGGCAAGCGCGACTGGATACCGGTGCTGGATGAATTCTGGAAGGGCTTCACTCAGCTTATCCAGGAAAAAAAGAACATTGAACGCAAAGACATCACCCAAGAGTTGATCGGCGAAGCCTGCCCGAAATGCGGCAAACCCCTGTCCAAGCGGCTTGGCAAGCGCGGCAGCTTCATCGGCTGTACCGGATATCCAGAATGCGACTACACGCGCAATCTGGATGGCGCAGAAGCGGATGACGGCTCCGCGCGCCGCGAACTGGGCGCGCATCCCGACAGCCAACAAATCGTGTTGCTGCTGCGCGGCCCTTATGGTTACTACGTGCAGCTCGGCGAAGTGGTGGAAGGCGAAAAGACCAAGCCCAAACGCATCTCCTGGCCGAAAGAATTGCCGCTCGAACAGGCCGATTTAGCTAGTGCGCTGAAACTGTTGCAACTGCCGCGCGAACTCGGTACTCACACAGAATCCGGCAAGAAAGTCATCGTCAACATCGGGCGTTTCGGTCCCTACATCGGGCATGACGGCAAATTTAAATCCATCCCGCGCAGCGATAGCATCTTTGACATCAGGCTGGATCGTGCGGTGGAATTGCTGGCGCAAGCCAAGGCCGGAAACACGGTATTGCGCGCTTTGGGAGAACACCCGGACGACAAAGCGGCAGTGGAAATTTGCAGCGGTCGCTACGGGCCATACGTACGCCATGGCAAGATCAACGCCACCTTGCCCAAGGACGTTTCTCCGGATGAAGTCACGCTGGAAGAGGGCTTGGCACTGTTGGCTGCACGTGTGGCAAAAGGCCCGGCACCCAAAAAGCGCACTGTCAAAAAACCTGCGGCCAAGAAATCTGGTGTTTAACACCATCGGCCAGTCACTCTGAGCCTTCCTCGCCTCAATGAGTAAGGCAGATCGGAAGAGCGTCGTGTAGGGAAAGAGTGTAGATCTCGGTGGTCGCCGTATCATTAAAAAAAAAAACAA
>OESW01000136.1_pt1 | contig 12069 bp, 9 predicted proteins | sample 1534831 | NCBI WGS metagenome assembly OESW01 (sample SAMEA104161952, study PRJEB21768) | metagenome | isolation source: underground water
TTTTTTTTTAATGATACGGCGACCACCGAGATCTACACTCTTTCCCTACACGACGCTCTTCCGATCTTGTTGCGGCCGCGATTGATGTGATCGTCGATTTCACCGGCGCATCCGGCCATGCGACCGAACAGGAATGCGGTGAATGCCGCCATTTCCATCGAGCTTTCGCTGAATTCGCCCTTGCGGTAGCGCGACCACAGGAGTTTCAGCAGCATCGCGGCGATGATGGCATCGATGTTAACGCAGAAAACATTAGCGGTCACGCCGTTGTCGAACAGCGCTTGTACCAGCGTTCTGTAATAATCGTGGAAAATATTCTTCTCGCCCCGTTCCTCGAACAAACCTGCGATGTAGACTTCGCGCGGGTCTTTATTGACCAAGTGCCCCTTGAATACCGGGTGGTTGACGCCGGGGATGCTGCGCACCGGCAGCCCGAGCGCCTTGTTGGATTTCTTCTCATCATTGAAAGCCTTGGCGTAGGCCGTGGCCATTGCCTTGAGGTCAATGCCGTGATTGGCGGCACTGGCATCAGCCAGCGAAGTGTTCTTGAAACTCTCGATCAGGAACTGGATACCCTCGTAACCATTGCCGCCGTGGGCGAAGCCGGTGTGGGTGAGGAATCCGATCATGCCCTTGTTGATCTGTACCCGCTCCGGCGATTCCGGGCCATCGGCGGATACCGCGCCCTTGCAGCCTTGGGCCGAAATGGTGCCGACGCCGTTGGAGATGATCAACCCCAGTATGACCTGGAACGGGAATAAATTTTCCGCTGTTGGCCGCTCGCCGAGCAGGGAGAGATAGGCCATCTGGGTAGTGGTCCAGGACTCCAGCATTTCTTCGTTGCTGATGCCGCAGAACTTGCCCGGTTGGTGGTGCTTGCCTTCGGCTGCTGCGCCGATAATGGCTGAGAACAGGTTGGTATACCAGGGCAAGTTACGCACGGTGAGGCGCGAGATGCGTTTGCGGATCAACGGCTCCCAGGCAATGGTGGTGGTGAGTGCGGCGATCACCGCATCCGTTGTCGGGTGGCCTTTCAGGTTGCGCAGGTAGCGCACAAAAACCGACTTGCCTTTGCGCTTATCGAAGGCCTTAAGCATCGCTTCGGCTTGTGCATCCGGCGTTTTGCCCAACAGGGTCGCGAGTTGCTCGGGGCTTGCCGTGGCAGGTGTAATTTTGGCTTGTTCGTCGTCGCCGGTGGGGAGGCCGGAATGTGCAAACAGCTCGGTCAACGTATCAGCGGCTTGGCGTGCACCTTCCACGCGCTTCGGACCGAGTAGCGCAACAGCCGCACTGATCGCCGTGTTGGGGGCGTTGCCGGCCTCGCGTGCCGCGTCGGCGGCAGCCAGCATGGCTTCACCATGCAGGTTGACCCGCGCCGCCACTGCGATGTTGAACAGGGTGTTGTCGTTGTCATCGTTGAGTTCGCGCACCAGCGCCATGCACAGGTTCGATTCCAGCGGCTGCTTGGCGGTGTCCAGAATGGATATGTTGTTGACCTTGGTGACTTGCGTCTTCGCATCCATCACCGAGCTTCCCGAGCAGTCTTTCATGGACTGGCGCGGGAAAATGGCGCCCACATGTTTGAGCAACTCGGCAATTTGTTCGTCGTAAGGCGACATTGCCTTGACCACGGGAATACTCAAAGAGGGCGGAAGTTTCAGGCCTTGGTCGTCGCCGAACCACGGCTTCAATTCAAGATTGCCTTCCGGCGGGAAATCCTTTTCCACGCCATTCAGTTTCATCACCGCAGTCAGCGCCAGCGGAATATGCGAGATGTTGGTAACTACCGCGCCCAACTTCGAGCACACTGGATTTTCGGGCGTAAACAGATCGCTCACACCGAACTTCTTCATGAACCAACCTTCCTTGGCCCGGGCATCATCACCCGATCCGGCAATGGCGCCGGCGTGGCCGACAGCCCGCGTCAGGTTTGCCTTCCAGCGGCCAACCACGCAGGCCACCACCGGTTTTTCAAATACAACCGCCTCCTCGTAATACCCGCCCGGCTCGGAATACATTACCGCTGCCTTGGTGCGCACGTCGTTGGCTATGGCGTATGCGAATTCGGGGGTGGCATAGTTGATGTAGATGTCCTTACCGCTGGAGACCAGTGTCGTCGTCCCCCATCCGCCAATCGACAGGTAGTTGGCGATGGTGGTGGTAAAGTTGCCGGAGTTGGAATAGATGGCGACCGAGCCTTTGCGCAAAGTCTCCGCAGGGTTGTCGCCGCCAAGCGCGCCGCCTATACGCACCTGATTCCACGAATCAGCCACGCCGAGGCAGTTGGCGCCAAAAATATCCACCCCTCGCTGCTGTCCAAGCGCCCGTATTTCGCGGGCATCATGCACTGCCACCTTCTCTGTGAGGATGATGACCTTTTCGACATCCGGGTTGATCCGGATCAGTTCGGCGACACCATCGCGCACGGCGGATGGCGGCAGATAGACGACACCGACGTTAAACTTGTGACCGGCATCCATGCCTTCGCGCACGTTGTTGTAGACAGGAATGTTGCCCAGAGAAGTTTCAAGAACCTGTCCACGGCGACCCGGCGAGGTGCCGAAAACGATATTGCCTCCAGAATAGACATGGCTGACCGGGGTCACGGAACGTGATTCGTTCCCCAGAATATTCAGCACGCAGATGCGATCCTCACGGGTCGCAATCTCGGCCAGGGAGCGAATGCCAACGAAATATTTAAATTTCTCGATACTGGACTTTCTCATTGCTTATCACCTTTGCTTAATTCATATTTTGTATTTAAACCACGAAGAACACGAAGGCCGCAAAGAAGAGCTGGATCATCATCTTGCCGGTAGCCATCCAAATATCAGACAACCTCATGAAAAATCTTCGTGTTCTCTGTGTTCTTCGTGGTGAAGTATTTTCTTCAGTAATGTCAGGCGTCGGCTGGCAAACCCAGCATTTTCGCCACTTCGGCACGGCCGCCGCTCTTCATCCAGCGATCCGCTTCTTGGGCATAGTTCACCACGTCAGTCATCGCGGAATCAAAACCGAAAATCCGGTAGGGTATCCGCAACGCGTCGAGGACATCCTTGAATACTCCCATGCCGCGTATCACATTGGGGCCACCGCGACCAATCACCACATAGAGCGGCGTCGGTCCGTGTTCGCTGAAGTAATCGCGCAGGGCATCGGCCATCGCCCGGAACGTGACGAAGATGTCAGTGTTGTTGGCCTTGCCGCCGATGATGAACAAAACATTCGACTGCTTGAGATAGTACTTGAGGCAGATGCGCATCACTTCGTTCATCTTTTCGTAGGGCGGATTGCCACCGAAATCGGAGGAGATGATGGCATCGTTGCCCAGCACTTCGGTGACCAGGGAGTTTGCCCCGCCGCCGAAGGTGGGTGCCAGAATGGTGCCCTTCTCGTTGATCACATAAACGTCGCTTTGCCCCTGATAGGTACGAAGTTCGTTAATTTCCTGCTCGAAGTCGTTGGCCTCGGTAACAAAGAGGTCGCCAGGCAGGTTCAAACGATTCACACGCGGATCGTCGCGGTCGAAACCGCACTTGAAGTCGCAGGCCACTGGTATCAGGGAGCCAGTTTTTCCCTCCATCATGCGGATAGGATTGAGTTCCAGCGTCGACATGCCGTTATGGTGAAACAGATCCCACAGCTTTGGCAGATACTGCACCAGTGGCGACACAATCTCGCGTGGCGCACCCAGATCGGACAATGCGTTGGAGACAATGAAGGACTTGAGTCCGGTCAGGGGGTCAAATGGAACTTCGATGATCTGGGTCTTGTCCAGCTCCTCGATGTCCATACCGCCGTGGTGAGTGAGCGTCATGACCGGCGCGCGGTAGCGGGTCGAATCCGTAATCGAGAAGTAAACCTCATGTTCGGCCGGGACTGAACCCTCGAAGGTAACACCCCGCGATTTATAGACGGCATTGCCGACTTTATATTCGGCAAAATACAGGCGCTCTTTCTCGGCTAAAGCTGCCTTCAGGTTAGTGGCGCGCCCGATCAGCCCGGACTTGCCCTTCTTGCCTACACCCCCCTTGAAGATAGGCTTGACGAAAACCGCACCGCAACGCTCGATCAAACTGTGTATCTCGTGTTCGCTGGCTTCCGGGCCGAGCACCTCGGCGACCGGAAAACCGACGGTCTTGAGCAACCCGGCTCCATAGAGCATTCCACTGATGTTCATGCTTTAGTTACTCCCCTATTTAACAAATTCTGTGCAGCTGGTCGCTAGTCGTTAGTTAAACCCGGTGCGGTTTTTAACTAAAAACTAACGTCTAGCGACTAACGACTGGTATTAATATTCTTCCGGCAGATACTTCAGCTCGGCCCACGAATAGACCGGCCCCTTGACGCATACATAGTCCTTGCCGACGTTGCAGCGGCCACATTTTCCCAAGCCGCATTTCATCTTGTTCTCGATGGTCGTGTATATCTGCTCATCCTTGAATCCGAGCTTGTTCAGGTTCTGAATCACGAACTTGATCATGATCGGCGGTCCGCAAGTGATCGCGATGGCATTGTCGGGTACAGGGTCCTTGTCCATCACGGCTGCCGGCACGAAACCGCAGTAGCCGTCCCATCCCTCCTCTGCCTTGTCTATGGACAGATGCACATCAACAGATTCACGCAGCTTCTCGAGTTCCGCCCGGTACATGATGTCGCGCGAAGTGCGTCCGCCGTAGAACACGGTGATATTCTTGAAGTTGTTGCGCTGTGCCACCGCCGTGGTGATTACCGGCCAGATCGGTGCAAGGCCGCAGCCGCCGCCAATGAAATACAGGTTTTTGCCGCGCCAGTCGTCAATCGGAAAACTGTTGCCGTAAGGTCCGCGCAAGCCGATGACATCATCCACCGCCAACTCGTGGAAAGCGGAAGACACGCGGCCCACGCGCATGATGCTGAACTGTTTGTATTCCCGGATCAACGGCGAGGAGGCAATCGAGATCATGGACTCGCCGCGACCGAAGATGGAGAGCATCGCGCACTGTCCGCAATTGTGTTTGAAGAGTTCACCGTCCACCGGCTCGACACGGAAGGTCTTGATGGCGCGCTCGCCATATACCTCATCCTTGATGTAGGCGATGCGTCCCAGCTCTGGAAGGTAGATGTTATCCGGCATTTTCGGCCACCTTGTTTACGACATTAATAATATCTATTCCTACCGGGCATTCGCTGATGCAGCGACCGCAGCCCGTGCACTGGGGCATCCCGAAATTTTCTGGGAAGTACTGGAACTTGTGAGCCACCCGCTGGCGCAACCTTGCGCCAGTGCCCTCGCGCGGGTTGTGGCCGGACGAGTGCATGGTGAAGTCCGGGAATTGGCAGTTGTCCCACGTGCGCACGCGGATGCCCTTCAGCGGCGCTTTGTTTTGCACTTCGTCGTTGATGTCAAAACAATGGCAGGTCGGGCACAGGTAGGTGCAGATGCCGCAGCCGATGCAGGCTTGCGCCAGCTCTTGCCACAACGGCGACTTGAAACTTGCCTTCAGCTTGGGCGGCACTTCCTTCACATTTTTAACCGCGCGCTGCGGATGCGCCACCGCATCGGCATGCACCTGTTTCACTTGCTTCTGGTCGGCAGCGGATGCTTCGGCAAATAGTTTGCCTGCTGCCGTCATCAGTGTCTTGCCCGCCTCGGTGATCGCTTTCACGAAGTAGCGGTCGCCCAGGTCGGTCATCTGCACATCGAGACCTTCGGTGGAAACCGGCGACCCGCCGACCGACAAACAGAAGCAGTTGGCGCTGGGCGGCTTGTTGCAGGCCAGGCCTACATACGCGACATTCTTGCGCCGCGCGGTGTAATACTTATCCTCGACATGATCGTTGAACACCAAGTCCATGCGCGGCACTCCGCGCCCATCGCAGGGGCGGACACCGAACACGGCATGGCGCTGCTCATCCGGCACAACTTGGGTCAGGCGCGGAGGCTCGCCCTTGATCTGCTCGAACTTGAAAAATATTTCGCGCTGCGGGAATGCAAGCCCCTTGGGCGACTGCTTGGTGTTGGGATGGTCGAGCGTAACGGCTCCGTTGACCGGTTGATACGACCAGATGTCATCTTCAAATTTCGGGCTGAGTATGTCCCAGCCAGCCAGTGCGGCGACCCAATCGTCAATGTGCTTCTTGTTTAGAATTTTTTCCATGCTGTCAGGGCTCATTAACGAATAAGTTGGGCATACGCTGAGGCTGTTTTGGGTGCAGGCCAAGGCGCGAGGCGCGCGGTTGTGTCATTCACAATAAGCGGCTCGCAACACCGGGATGCGCCCAAAACAACCCCAGCCCGGAGGGTTGCTGCGTATTCGGGCATCTGCGGCGTTGCAAAACTTGCGAATGGAACAACCATTCGCTGCGTTTTGCGCCTTGCATCCATCCCGAATACGCAGCAACGTATGTCCAACTTATTCATTAATGAGCCCTCACCTGATGAAGTCGCCGGGATCGCTGTCGAGGAAGGAGGCTACCAGCGACGGTCCTCCAATGCTTGCCCCAGGCTCGAAACCGTATTGTTCACGCGCTTCCCGTTCCATTTTATTGTTGAGCAGTCGTATCGGGACATTGACCGGGCAGGCGCGCTCGCACTCGCCACAATCGGTGCAACGGCCTGCAAGGTGCATGGCGCGCGTCATGAGATAGGTGATGTTTTCGGAACGCACCGCCGACCGTTCGATCCAGCGGATGCGATTGGCCTTATCCTCTGCCGTGGTTTCCACCGTTACCGGGAAGGTGATGCTGTCCACCACGCACTCATCGCAGTAGCACATCGGGCATACCGAACGGCACGCGAAACAGCGGATGCAGCGGTCGAAATGGTGGCTCCAAAAATCCCAGCGGGCGCCGGTACCCTGTTCTTCGAATTTGGTCAGTGCGGCAAACGGCTCTGCCAGTTGGCGTCCTGTCTTATCTTCGCCGAACACCACGTTATGCTCTTTTGGATAGGGTATGCGGCATTCCAGGCAACGATCCGCCATCACCTCGCGCGCCGGTATGCTTTTTTCACCATGCGCGGTGGTAAACACGAAATTGTCGCCGTCGAAAGCCGCGTTTGTAGCCTGCGCTCCACTCAGGTGTTTGGACAGCTTGCGCTCATCCACCACCCCTGTGCCCTCGCACGACACGCCGATGATATACACATCCTCGCGCTTGAAATAATTTTCCTGCATCAGCACGACGATGGAGCGCGCATCGCATCCCTTGGCGACGATGGCAACAGATCCTTTCGGGTTCTCGCGGAGATGCGCCAGAAACTTACGGTCATGCACCAGAAACAGGGACAGGTTGTGGAAACAGGTGGGATCCCACACCAGTTCATCTGCCTGCTCCGGGGTGGTAATGAAGGCGGGCTCGGCAAGCATGCCCCGGCTGCCGCGCCGATAGCCGATGACAGCGCGGACTTCGCCTTTGGTAAGCATGTCTCTCGCGGTGTCGCGAATATCCTTAATGTTAATCATTGGTGCTCCGCCTTCTTCAGCTTGTCCTGCGGCCCGAGCGGCTTGAGGTCATTAACGAAGTCCGTGATGACCTTGGCAAACTTGCCGCCCTCGGCGGCCGACACCCAAGACATGCGGAACCGGTTCGGTTCGACGCCAATGAATTCGATCAGATCCATGATCAGTTTCATCTTGCGCCGCGCCAGAAAGTTGCCCTCGATGTAGTGGCAATCTCCTATATGGCAGCCCGACACCAAGACCCCGTCCGCCCCCTTGTTGAAGGCAGACATTATGTACATCGGCGATATGGCGCCCGTGCATGGAACGGTGATCGGCGTCGCGTTGGCCGGATACTGGATACGCGAAACGCCAGCCAAATCGCTACCCGCAGACGAGCACCACTTGCACAGGAATGCGACGACTTTTGGTTCATAGGCTTGTTGTTCAGACATCTATCTTCCTTCTTTCATGCGGCCTGGTTTTATACGGCCAAATATCAAACGGCCAGACACGCTTCGATCATTTCGTAGACCTGCAACTGCGTTACATTCTTGACATCGATGGCGGCACGCAGGCAGGTGGCCGAGCAACTGCCGCAGCCCTCGCACAGCGCCTCGTTCACGATTGCCTTTCCGCCTTCCAGCCTGATCGCGATGAAGGGGCAGGCCTCGACGCACATCCCGCAGCCGGTGCAGTGCGAGCGGCGCACCTTGGCGATTAGCGGCGAACGGCTGAGAGTTGCCTGTGACAGCAACGCAATCACTTTGGAGGCGGCTGCACCGGCCTGGGCGACCGTCTCCGGAATATCCTTCGGCGCCTGCGCGGCACCCGCGAGATAGATGCCACCGGTAACGCTCTCCACCGGCCTCAGCTTGGGGTGTGCCTCGGCCAGGAAAAGATCCTTGTCGCGACCGATCTTGAGCACCTTGGCAATCTCTGCTGTTCCCTTCGATGGCACCATGGCGAGCGCCAGTACCACCATGTCGGCGTCGATCTCCACATTCTGCCCGGATAGTGTGTCGGTGCCGAGCACACGAACCTTGCCGTTATGCCGGTAGAGTTTGGAGACTCGCCCGCGCAGATAGAGGGTGTCGTCATCTTCCATGGTGCGCTGCACGAACTCTTCGTAGCCCTTGCCGCCGGAGCGGATGTCGATGTAGAAAATGTAGGCGCGCCCGTCCGGAACATGTTTCTTGTAGAGACGCGCGTGCTTGGCGGTGTACATGCAGCAGATCTTGGAACAGTAAGCGCAATGCTTCGCGGGATCGCGCGATCCTACACACTGGATAAACACCACATCCTTTGGCTCTTTGTGGTCGGAAGGCCGCAGCACATGACCATGAGTCGCACCCGAGGCCGAGCACAGACGCTCGAACTGCAAGCCATCAAGCACATCCTCGATCTTGCCCCCACCCATCTCTGGCATATTCGCCTGATCGTAGAGATCGAAGCCGGTTGCCACCACGATGGCGCCGATCTCCTCTGTCACCGTCTGCGAGCGTATGTCATAGTCGATGGCGCCCGCCTCGCAGACATCTTTGCACTTGCCGCAGACGACGGGATTCAAGCCCAGGCACGCGTCTTCGTCCAGCGTGAAGCTGGCCGGAATGGCCTGGGCATAGGGAATGTATATCGCACGCCGCGCGGTCAGGCCATGTTCGTATTCGTTCGGCACGACTACCGGGCAGACTACAGTACATTCATCGCAAAGTTTGCACTTGTCGGGATCCACAAAAGTGGATCTCTTGAGGACTTTGACGCGGAAATTGCCCACGGATCCCGCGACTTCCTGCACCTCGCTGTAAGTCATCACCTTGATCTTCGGATGACGGTTCACCTCGACCATCTTGGGTGACATGACGCACTGCGCGCAGTCCAGTGTGGGGAAGGTTTCGGAAAGCTGCAACATGCGGCCACCGATGGTGGCCTGCTTCTCGACCAGTATCACCTCGATGCCGGCGTTGCCGATATCGATGGCCGCCTGGATGCCGGCGATACCTCCGCCGATGACCATTGCACGCCGCGTAACGTTGACGGCGATCGCATCCATGGGTTTGTTGCGGTTAACCCGCCGCACCACACTGCGCGAAATTTTGATCGCCTTCTCGGTTCCCTGAGCTTTGTCTTTGTGAACCCAACTGCACTGCTCGCGAATATTGGCAATTTCGACGGTGAAATTATTGAGGCCCGCACGCTGCGCATTATCGCGGAAAGTTTTTTCGTGCAAATTCGGCGAGCAGCAGGTGACGACGACGCTGTCCAGCTTGTTGTCCTTGATCGCCTGTACCACGGATTCCTGGCCCGGCTCCGAACACATGTAAACGTATTCCTGAGTGAAGGCGACAGTGCTCTCCCCTGCCATCTCCTTGGCCACCTTTGCCACATCGACTGTGGCAGCAATGTTGGTGCCGCAGTGGCAGACAAAAACGCCTGTGCGCTTCTTCGTCATGACGCGGCTTCTCCTTTTTGGCTCATCATCTGCAGGCCGTGCTCATAGCCTTTATCGAATGCCTTGATGTTGATTTTCAGGAAACGGTCGGGAACAAGACCGGGCAGGGCCTTCTTCATGGCATCGGCGGAAACTACGTCGGTGACCGCAGTGAAAAAACCGAGCGCCACGAGATTGGTGAACAGGCGGTTGCCCAGTTCTTCGGCATAGCGTGTTGCCGGCACCCGCAGCAACCTGAGATCAGGATGCTCGCCGCGAAGTTTAACCAGCTCCTGTTCAACGATCAGCGTCCCTCCCTTGGGCAGCTCACCATAATACTTTTCGTAAGCCTCTTGGGACAGCGCCATAAGAATCCCGGGGTGTGTGATGTAGGGATACAGGACACGCTCGTCGGAAACCACGAGCTGCGCGGCACAGGCACTGCCGCGCGCCTCCGGTCCAAAGGCCTGTGTCATGGTGGCGAACTTGTCGTCGTACAGGGACAGTGCCTTGCCGGTGATCAGGGCACAGCGAATAATGCCCTGTCCGCCGAATCCCGAAAACCTGATTTCTTGTGTGCTCATGCGCTCGATTCCTACTTACGGGTCTTTTTTGGTGCAGCCTTGGCCACAGCCTTCGCCTTGACAGTTGCCTTGGGTGCTGGTTTTTTCGCTGCCTTAACCACAACTTTTGCCTTCGTCGCCTTGGTGGCGGCCTTCTTTGCCGGAGCCTTCGCAACTGCTTTCGCAGCAGTTTTTTTCACTGGCTTGGCCTTTGCAGCTGGTTTTTTCGCCGCTTTAGGTGCGGCGGCAGCCTTGGCTGGAGCCTTTTTCACCGCAGCCTTGGGTGCTTTCCGGGGTTTTGCGGATACTGCCTCACCCTGCGTTTCCGCTGCGGCCATCGCGGCGCGACGAGCGGCGATTTTCTCCTTCTCGGCTTTTTCCTCGGCTTCACGCTCGGGGATGGTCTTGCCGTAGAGTTGATAATCGTCGCCTACCAGCTTGACGCAGCATTTATCGACCGCTTCAAGATACGTGGGCTTGCTCTTTTCGACGAACTTGCCGATGACTATCTTGCCTTGGAAGTCGATGCATGTTTCACGGGTGTCGGCACCATGTTTGAGAATCGAATTATCCTGATAATTTTGGAGCTGGTCGACACCATCGCCGAGGCGGTTGCGGCGCAGGTAAAGCGTCGGGCACGGCGAAATGATTTCGATGAAGGAGAAACCCTTGCGCAGCAGCGCTTCCTCGATCGACTGGGTAACGTTGCGCGAATGCATCGATGTCCAGCGTGCAATGTAGGTGGCGCCAGCGGCATCCATCAGGAACGGCAGGCTGAACGGATATTCGTAGTTGCCGTAAGGCGTAGTCGAGGCAGTGGCTCCACCGGGCGTGGTCGGAGTCACTTGGCCGCCGGTCATGCCATAGGTAAAGTTATTGTTGCAGATGACAATCAGATCCATGTTGCGCCGTGCGGCATGGATCAAGTGGTTGCCGCCGATACCTGCAAGGTCGCCCTCGCCGCTAAACACCACCACCGTCAGTTCTGGGTTGGCCAGCTTGATGCCGGTGGCTACAGGAATGGCACGACCGTGGGTCGTGTGCATAGAATCGAAATTGACATAGCCCGCAACACGTCCGGTGCAGCCGATGCCCGACACCACAACCAGCTTCTTGGGGTCGATGCCGCTACGCTTGACGGCTTCGGCAAAAGAATTAACTTCGGAGCCAATGCCGCAACCGGGACACCAGATATGCGGCATCCGATCCATGCGCAGGGTGCTGGCCATGGGGCTGCCAGCCTTGAATTTTTCGATATCAGTGCTCATTGGTTTGCCTTTCTGATGGCGGCCAGGATCACATCTGGATCGTGCACCGCGCCACCGCAGTGATTTACGCTGATTACTTTAACGCCGCCCGCGCAACGTTCCACTTCCTTGACCATCTGCCCATAGTTGATTTCCGGCACCACGAATGCCTTCACCTTGGGGGCCAGTTCGCGGATGCGCTTCTCGCAGAAAGGCCAGATGGTGATCAGGCGCAACGAGCCGACTTTGATGCCTTCCTTGCGCGCATCCTGAATGGCCTTGACGGCGATCCGCGAAGTGATGCCATAGGACACCACCACGACATCTGCACCGTCAATCTGATCTTCGTCGAGGCGGATAATCTCGTCGGTATTACCGTTGATCTTTTCCATCAGGTGAGTCACGAC
>OESW01000234.1_pt1 | contig 11902 bp, 12 predicted proteins | sample 1534831 | NCBI WGS metagenome assembly OESW01 (sample SAMEA104161952, study PRJEB21768) | metagenome | isolation source: underground water
GCGAGCGATGGCTACATCGAAGCAGAAAAAAAAGCGCAACTCGAAGTGATGCGTGAGCGGCGCGCCAGCTATACCCCCATACGCCCGCCGCTCGATCCTGCGGGGCGCGTCGTTATCGTGGTGGACGACGGCTTGGCGACCGGCGCCACCATGATCGCCGCGCTGCATGCGCTGCGCGCCAAGTCTCCGAAAAAACTGATCTGCGCCGTGCCGGTAGCGCCGCCCGATACCCTGAAGAAAGTTGCGCCTTACGCCGACGAAGTGGTGTGCCTGAGCGCGCCAGAAATGTTTTATGCGGTCGGTCAGTTCTATGCGTCTTTCCCTCAGGTGAGCGATGAGGAAGTGATCGCGCTGTTGAAGGCGGTTCCGGCTGATTAATGCGCGCTTTGGTGTTTCTGCGGCGGTGTTTATAAAAACAGGTGTTAGAAAAAATTAATGATGCTGATCTAATTTTCATGCGAGTGAAAAATTTGATTAAGGGAGGTGCACACGATGGCCAAAGCTGAAGCATCAGTAGAAGAACTCGTAGGCATGATCGAGCGTGGCGAACTGCGTTTACCGGAGATGCAGCGCCGTTATGTCTGGCGTTCTACCCGTGTGCGCGACCTGCTCGACTCCCTTTATCGTGGCTACCCATCGGGTGCGATTCTGCTATGGGAAACTGACGAGGCCGTACCGCTTCAGGATTTTGCCGTCGAACAGCAAAAAACTCCCTTCCGAAGTACACGCCTTTTGCTCGACGGCCAGCAGCGCCTAACATCGCTGTCGGCGGTGATCCGTGGAGAATCGGTGAGTGTACGTGGGCGTCAGAGGCCCATCGAACTGCTCTTCAATCTGGATCACCCTGAACAACTGGCTGTAGTCACTGAGGTGAATGAGGATGGTGGCGATGGGGAAGACGACGACGAACTGGTCGACGATGAAGCAGATTCCAGTGAAGATGAGCTTCAGAAGCGTTTTGACCGTATGACGTTCGTGGTGGCAACTCGCAAGCTGGAACAGTTACCACAGTGGGTGAAGGTGACGGAGGTGTTTAAGGCAGATAACGATGCTCAATTCCTTAAGCGTGCCGGTGTCACAGATTTTGAAGACCCTAGATATGAGAAGTACAGCCAGCGTCTTGCACGGCTGCGGGGAGTCCGCAAGTACGTGTACCGCATGGATGTATTGGAACGGCGACTCTCCTACGACGAGGTAACGGAAATATTCGTGCGCGTGAACTCTCTCGGTGCCAAGCTACGCAGCTCCGACCTTGCCCTAGCGCAGATCACAGCCAAGTGGCGCGGTGCACTCAAGACCTTTCAGGCGTTCCAGTCACAGTGCGCAAAGACGGGTTTCGACCTTGACCTCGGCCTATATTTGAAAAATATGGTTGCGTTTGGCACAGGACAGTCGCGTTTTCTTACGGTTGGCAACCTCTCCATCGAGTCCTTGCAGCAGGCTTGGAAAGAGAGCGTGCCGGGTATGGAGTTTGCGTTGAATTTCCTGAAGAACAATGCTGGTATCGACGGCCCGGCGCTATTGTCGTCGCCATTTCTGTTGGTGACTTTGGGCTACTATGGGCACAAACGGAATTATCAGATCGCGGAAGATGAATCGCGGCGGTTGCGGTACTGGGTTCTTGCTGCGAACGCGAAGGGTCGTTATTCACGCGGTTCCAGTGAGTCACTACTTGATCAGGACCTCGCTACACTGCGTCAGGAAGGTGGCGCTGAAGAGCTGATCGACCGCCTGCGGCTACAGGTAGGTCGTTTGGATATTTCTGCTGGGGAACTTGAAGGTCGTAATCAACGCAGTGCGCTCTTCAAAACTATGTTCCTCGCGTTCCGCGCTGCCGGCGCCAAGGACTGGCGCTCGAATCTAGCCATTGCTCTAGACCATGAGGGCGCACACCACCGGCTCCAGTTTCATCACATATTTCCGAAGGCGGTACTCAAGAGTGCTTACTCTTCACGCGAGGCAGATGATATTGCCAACTTGTGCTTTATCAGTGGAAAAACTAATCGCCAGATTAGTGACAAGGAGCCCAGTCAATATTTGCCGCCCATGGCAGAGAAGGCGGGCAATACTGCATTCGAGAAGCAGTGTATTCCGACAGCGCAGGCGCTACTGGGTGTGGATAGTTACAAAGAATTTCTACGAAGTCGGCGTGAGTTGATAGCAAAGCGGCTCAACGATTTTCTTTCTGAATGAAAACTACCCCGATTTTTATTTACGAGCTATGCGATGGGATAGTTTTATTAGTCTTTCCCGCATGTAAGTGATGAGGAAATGATCGCGCTGCTGAAGGTGGTTTTATAGATGTTGCGCAAACCAGTCTGCCGCGCTGTGCGCCGCCTGTTGCAGCGTGCCGGCTTTCTCAAACAGATGGGTCGCGCCGGGAATCAGGGTGAGTTCCTTTTTGCAGTTCATCAGCGCGTAAGCCTGCTGGTTCAATTCGATCACACCGTAGTCTGCACCGCCGGTTGGGGCGCTTACGCGGCTCAGTGCAGCTTCCCCGGCGAGATCCGGGCGGCCGCCGCGCGATACCACGGCGGCGATTGCCAAATAAACGTCAATAAGCCCCGTGAGAGGTTTTTTGTTTAGGTTTGCTAAGAGATTGGCTATGCTGACGTGCCTGCCAAGGGTGGTTTATAGCCGATCCATAAGAGTTGCGTTACACTCACGAAAAGCAGGATAATCCATCACACCCTTGCTGGAGGCTGCCATGAACTACAAAGAACGCATCACCATAGAGCCGGGAAAACGTGGCGGCAAGCCCTGCATACGCGGGCTGCGCATCACGGTTTATGACGTGCTGGATTATCTTGCGTCAGGCATGACGCCCGCTGAAATCCTCGCGGAATTCGACTACCTGATGCCCGAAGATATACAGGCCTGCTTGGCCTACGCCGCCGACCGTGAACATCACCAACTTGCGGTGAATGCTTGAAACTCCTGTTTGACGAGAACCTCGCGCCCTCCCTCGTTTTGGTATTGGCGGATATTTTTCCGCAGTCCAAACATGTCGCCCGGATCGGGCTGGGCGCAGCACCGGATCGCGAGGTGTGGGAATACGCCAGGGAACATCACTACACCTTGGTTAGCAAGGATTCCGATTTCCACGAGTTGAGCCTGCTGTATGGCTCACCGCCGAAGGTTATTTGGATTCGTCGCGGCAACTGCACCACCAGGCAGATAGAATTTATCCTGCGCAACAAGCTGGAAGACATCCGGTCGTTGGTGGATAACCCGGAATCCACCTATCTCGTCATTTTGTGAGTTCCGTCGGACTGCGCCCGACAAAAATGTACGTTTGACCCGGAATCGGAATTACAGATGTTCCGCGAACCAGTCTGCCGCATTGCGCGCAGCCTGTTGCAGCGTGCCTGATTCTTCAAACAGATGGGTCGCGCCGGGAATCAGGGTGAGTTCCTTCTCGCAGTTCAACAGTGCGTAAGCCTGCTGGTTCAATTCGATCACACCGTAGTCTGCACCGCCGACGATCAGCAATGTTGGCGCAGTCACGTGACGCAGCGCATCTGCACCGGCGAGATCGGGACGACCGCCGCGCGATACCACCGCTGAAATTTTATTTCCCATTTTTGCAGCGGCCTGCAACGCTGCCGCTGCACCGGTGCTGGCGCCGAAATAGCCCAAGCGCAGGGTTTGAGTCTTCGGGTTGGACTGCAACCACGTGGTGGCCGCGAGCAGGCGGCGCGTAAGTAACTCGATGTCGAAGCGTGTGGCGTAATCCTGATCCTCTTCGCGCGTCAGCAGATCGAACAGCAGCGTGCCGATGCCGCGCTGTTGCAGCACTTCGGCAACATAGGTGTTGCGCGGGCTGAAGCGGCTGCTGCCGCTGCCGTGGGCAAACAGCACCACGCCCGTTGCGGACGGCGGCAAGATCAGTTCACCGTCGAGTTCGACACTGTCGGCTGGAATATGTACGGTGCTCATGTTGTTCCTTTCATTACGACTGGAATGCGTCGCGCCCCAAAAGCTTTGTTGAACTTTTCGAAGTGTCCGGCGATTTGGGCATTGCAGTCCGGGCAATGGCCGTCGGGCGTGAGGCGGTATTGTCTGATTTCATACCAATCGCGCACGATCAGGGTGCTGTTGCATGATGGGCAGTGCGTGGTGTCTCCCTCTTGATTATGCACGTTGCCGGTATAGACATACCGCAGCCCTGCAGCCTGGGCGATTTTTCGCGCCTGTATCAGTGTCTCCAACGGGGTGGCGGGAACACCGGTCATTTTGTAGTCCGGGTGAAAGGCGCTGAAATGCAGCGGCACGTCCACACCGAGTTCCTTGACGACCCATTCGCTCATCGCGCCGATCTCTTGCGCTGAATCGTTATAGCCGGGAATCAGCAGCGTGGTCAGCTCGACCCATACGCTGGTTTCCTGACGGAGGTATTTCAGCGTGTCCAGCACCGGTTGCAGGTGCGCGCCGCAAAGCTTGACGTAGAACTCGTCGGTGAATCCCTTGAGGTCAACATTGGCGGCATCCATTTTGGCGAAGAACTCGCGGCGCGGCTGGTCGTGTATATAACCCGCCGTGACTGCCACTGTTTTGATGCCATGCTCGTGGCAGGCATCGGCTGTGTCCATCGCATATTCGGCGAAGATCACCGGGTCGTTGTAGGTGAACGCAACACTCTTGCAGCCCCGTTCTACGGCGGCGCGCGCGATGGCTTCCGGACTGGCTTGGTCGGCGAGCCTGTCGAAGCTGCGCGATTTGGAAATGTCCCAGTTCTGGCAAAACTTGCAGGCAAGGTTGCAGCCCGCCGTGCCGAACGACAGGATGCTGCTGCCGGGATAGAAATGGTTGAGCGGTTTTTTCTCGATGGGGTCGACGCAAAAGCCCGAGGAGCGGCCGTAAGTGGTGAGCACCATGATATCGCCGACACGACCGCGCACAAAACACGCACCGCGCTGTCCATCGCGCAGCTTGCAATCGCGCGGACACAGGTCGCACTGGATGCGGCCGTCATCCAGCAGATGCCAGTATTTCGCCGGATACTGTTCGGCAATGCTGATCGGTTCGTCCATGTCAGCGCTCCTTCGGGTGCTTGGCCATAACCAGCGACTTGGCGAGTGTTGTTTGCTCGTCTAGTCGATTGGCTAGTGGTTCCATCAAAAGTTTTTCGGACTCGCTCCATTTGGTTACGGTATAGCGCGACAGCTTCACTCCTTCTGCCCAGAAATTATCGGGCAGCCCGGCCTTGCGTTTGAGATGCGCCATGAACTGGTGCGGCTGGGGCAACTGTTCCCACACCTGCGGCAGGAAGGTGCTGCGGTATGAGGCATACTCGAACAGCACGCCGTCCACGCCGGGGCGCAATTGTGCCAGCGCATCGGCCTCGCCTTGAACATTCATCGCCTGGGTTGGCGAGAGCAGCGAAATTTCGACTGTGGTGATGTCGAGTTCCGCCGCGCTCAACGGCGCAAAACGCGGATCGCGCAGGGCGGCTGACACGGCATTGCTTTTGACATCGGCGAGCAATGGCCGGTGCGCTTCCAGCGTGCCGATGCAGCCACGCAACTCGCCGTATTGGGTGAGGGTGACAAAGCATGCGCCATGTTCGGCGAGCCACGGCGCGGCTTCGTCCGCTGTATAGGGCACGTTCAAGACGCGCGAAATCGCAGCACGCGCAATGGGCAGTAAAACCTTTCCTTGGTCAGCAGACATGTCTGGTTTCCTCCTCTGTGAAGGCAAAGGATGCATAGCCCACCACACCATCGCGCGGCCCGGCGGTATCGCCGGAATTGCGCAGGTCAAGCAGATGCGGCGTGAGATGGTGGCGGCGCGCGGCGAGAGTCAGGCCGTTGATCGGCGTGGCGCCGCACGCCTGCTCGTGCGAAAGGGTGTGCTCCAGGGTAAGTATGCTTTGTGTGCTGGCGGCATCCACCTGTCTGGCCGTGTTGTAGGGCAGGTAGTGGGAAAGGTCGGAGCTGACCACGATCAGTGTCTCGCCGCCGCCCCATAAAACTTCCAGCACTTCGGCCACTTCTTCCGGTGTAGTCATGCCCACTGCCAGCGGCAGCAGTTTGAAATTTGGCAACACGGTTTGCAAAAAGGGCAGTTGCACCTCCAGCGAATGTTCCTGCGCATGCGCCTGCGCGCTGACCGTGACTTGCGGCAGGTGGGCGATGGCTTGCGCGGCCGCTGAATCCACCTGCACTGTGCCGAGCGGCGTGGCAAAAGCATCCACGCCCGGCAGCGCCAACCCGCGCACGGCAACGCGGTGGGTGGGGCCGAGCAGAACCACGCGGCGGATGCGCGAAGCGATATTTTTCAGTGCGGCATAGGCGCTGGCGGCAATCGCGCCGGAATAGATATAACCCGCGTGCGGCACAATCAGCGCCTTGGGAGTGAGTTCGCTTGGGCGCGCCGCAGCCAGCATGGCGCGCACGTCATGCGTCAATACATTGGTTTCGCCGGGATAGAACAAACCGGCAACGGCGGTAGTTCGGATATTCTGCATGGCAGGCCCCTCATCAAATATTTTTATGTATTTGGGGGCGGTGAGGCCAGAATCAAGAGTGGGGGAAGCGAGGCACGTCCTAGCGGCTTTTGGTGAGCAGAGCCACGATCCCATCGTGCTTGTTCTTGGCGGCAAGAGCAAGTGGGGTAGTGCCATCCCGGTATTCCGCGCTGCGGTTCGCACCCTTGGCGAGCAGCAGTTTGACCACTTCAGTATGACCGTTGGCAGCAGCCTTATGCAGCGGTGCCCACCCATCGTTGGTGGCAAGATTGACATTGGCACCCCCGTCAATCAGTTGCTCTGCTGCGATCAGATGGCCGCGTGTGGCGGCTTGCAACAGCGGAGTCCAGCCATGGTTGCTAAGTGCGTTTGCATCGGCGCCTTTTTCGATGAGCAGTTTCACCACGTTGCCGTAACCGTTAAATGCGGCCCAGTGCAGAGACCCATAGCCTCCCGTGTCCTTGGCGTGGATGTCGGCACAGCTACGGATGAGCAAGAGTGCGATTTCTTCATTGCCGTTGAAGGACGATACCATCAGCGGTGTCCAACCGCGCTCATCACGCGTATTTATATCCACCCCGCTGCTCAGGAACAGAGCAACGGCATTGATGTCGCCTTTTTCGGCTGATTGCAGAAATCCCTTGGGGGAAAAGTCATAGCCTTGCTGCACAATGGCGGTATTTTTTAAGTCTTCCTCATCGCCCCATGGATCAGCTATAGCCGTGAGTTGTTCTTGGCTGCGTAATTTGGCGTGAAACTGGTTCAGCGTAAACAGCTCGGAGGCAACCTCAGGGGGAAATCCCTGGCGGCCGCCACGGCGATCAACCAGCAGATCCGTAAAGTAATCGTCAATTTCCGGCGAATTCCATAACTCGATAATACGGTTTAACACTCGTAGGTACTGTTGTTCCAGGTTTTTCGGGTAGATATCTTTCCTACCGTTCAGCATGTGTAATAGTTTTTCGTCCATTGGGGTTTTAGCTTGTCCTGAATCCATATGGCATATCGGTAATCAGTTGATTCACCGCAGGTGTGGCTTCAGCCGCATAAGATCAGCTAAAGCCAACCCTGCAAAGGGTTGCATCAAGAGTACACGGATTCATGTATGTAGTTCACCCCAGCAAATGTTTGACATGTTCGCGTTCTTCAACCAGTTCGCGATAGCTGTTTTCCATGTGCTTGCGCCCCGGTTCGCTGATCGGCAGATCCTGCACGATGTGATAATGACCTTGTTTGCACCGCACCGGAAAGCCGTAAAGCACGCCTTCCGGGATGCCGTAGCTGCCGTCGGACGGCACACCCATGGACACCCAATTGTTGTGGTGCGCGCCGAGCAGCCAGTCGTGGATATGCGAGATGGCCGCATTCGCGGCACTCGCGGCACTGGATAAACCGCGCGCCTCGATCACCGCCGCACCGCGCTTCTGCACGATAGGGATGAATTCGCGTTCCACCCAATCCTGATCCGGCAGGAGCTCGCGTACCGGGGTGCCGCGAATCTCGGCATGGTCGAGATCGGGATATTGCGTGCCGGAATGGTTGCCCCAAACGACCATCTTCTTGATGTCATGGATCGGCTGGAACAGCTTTTGCGCGACTTGCGCGATGGCGCGGTTGTGATCCAGGCGCATCATCGAGCTGAAGTTGCGCGGATCGAGGCCGGGTGCATTCTTCATCGCGATCAGTGCGTTGGTATTGGCCGGATTGCCCACCACCAGCACCTTGACGTGGCGTGCCGCATATTCGTTAAGCAGCTTGCCTTGCGCGGAGAAGATCGCGCCATTGGCTTCGAGCAAGTCTTTGCGTTCCATCCCCTTGCTGCGTGGCCGTGCGCCGATCAGCAGGGCGATTTCGGTATCCTTGAAGGCGACCTTCTGGTCGTCGGTGATGATGACTTGTTGCAGCAGCGGAAAGGCGCAATCCTCCAGCTCCATCATCACGCCGCGCAACATCGTCTGCGCCTGCGGCAAGTCCAGCAATTGCAGGATGATGGGCTGATCATGTCCCAGCATATCGCCGTTGGCGATGCGGAACAGCGTTGCGTAGCCGATTTGCCCGGCGGCTCCGGTGACGGTGATGCGAACGGGTGCTTTCATGGGGGTCTCATGTGCGGTGAATGATGGCGGCATTCTGCCAGTATTCACCGGTCAGGCAAAGAGGAAATGTATGCCTGCTTGCGGGTAGTGCCGGTTGAGCGTGAAGTCTGTAGACTGGGTAGACAACCAGTTTAGCGCAGGGCCTGCCGGAATTCGTCGTGGAAGTGGTGGAAGGCGCTGTCGAGCAGTTGCACGGCGCCGTTGATGAGATGGCAACGGCCGCTGTTGGGTAACATGGCGCAGAGGTTTTCCAGAGCTGCGAGGTCGGACGCAGTGCCGCGCCCGGTGTCGATGCGATCCAGCAGCCGACTCATGGTGGCGGTGCCCGTCTTGCACGAGATGCATTGGCCGCAGGATGAATGGGCGAAAAAGCGTTCGTACTCGGCCACACGTTTGACGATACCCGTGCCCTCCGAAATGACGATCATTGCACCGGTACCAAGGTTGCTGCCGCGCGCGCGCAGGGAATCAAAATCCATCGCCACATCGAGGTCGGCAGGCGTCAGCAGGGTGCTCGAAGGCCCGCCGGTAAACACCGCCTTGAGCGGCTTGCCCGACAGCAGGCCGCCGCCATGGACAAAGATGAGCTCGCGTAGCGGTGTGCCCATGGGCAGCTCAAAGACGCCGGGGTGCAGCACGTCGCCACTCAGGGAATAGAGCTTGGTGCCGGTGCCCGGCGCTTTGCCGAGGGCGCGGAACCAGGCGGCTCCATGCACTGCGATGTGTGGCACGTGAGCCAGCGTTTCGACGTTGTTGATCAGGGTCGGGCAGCCGTACACCCCAGCCTGTGCCGGATAAGGCGGCTTGCCGCGCGGGAAAGGGAAGCGGCCCTCAATCCATTCCATGGACGCCGTCTCTTCGCCGCCGATGTAGTGCCCTGAGCCAGGCAGCAGCTCAAGCTCCAGCGCTTTGCCGAGTGCGGTCGAGGCGAGCGCCAGCAGATCCGAGGTTCGCCATTGTTCGAGTGCCGCCTTCATTGCTGCCAGAGAACGCACCATGTCAGGATTGATGTAGAACACGATGCGATTGGCACCGACCGCCAGTGCCGCCACCACAGCGCCTTCGATCACCTGATGCGGCGTTTCCTCCAGCAGCAGGCGATCCTTGAAAGTGCCGGGTTCGTCTTCGTTGCCGTTCACCACCAGATACTTGTCCGGCTTGGGCAGTTCGGCGGCGACGGCATCCCACTTGCGCCAGACCGGAAAGCCGCTGCCGCCCAAGCCGCGCAGTTCGGCAAGACGAATTTCCTCACGCACGGCGGAGGTATCTTGCGCGGCGCGGGTTACTGCGTCGCCACCGCCAGACTGGCGCCAGCGCACCATGTTGGCGCCGACGCGCCGGTCCGGATGGAGCAGTACCAGATGTGTTTCGACCAGGGCCGGTTTATGGTTCAGCGATTCCATACGCCTCCCGCCGCGTAATCCGGCAAGACCTGCGGTGCCCGCCGCGTCATGGGCATACCGGCCAGGGTCAGGGCGCGGCGCAGCCGGTTCACATGTTCGAGGGTAACTTTCTTGGGGCCACGGTCGCGATTGACGGTAGCTGCGATGCCGGCGCGGCGCCCGAAGCTGATGATCTCGAGCAGGGCGTTGCCCATGATGCGGTTGCGTCCGTGGATGCCTCCCGCCACTTCGCCCACCGCGTACAGGCCGGGTACCGTGGTGGCGCCGTTGACATCAATGACTGCGCCGCCGTTCTGGTAGTGCAGGGTCGGATGAACGAGCAATGGCTCGATGCGCGGGTCGATGCCCGAGACGCGGGTGCGCGTCATCAAATTGGGAAATTGCCGCTCCAGCAATCCCGGTTGGGCGCGTTCCAGGCGCGGCGTGTCGAGCCACACACCGACGCGCTGGCCGTCAATGCGGATGCCGCGCCCCTCGCTGCATTCGCGCAGGATGGCGGCGCATACCACATCGCGCGGCTGGAGTTCGTCAATAAAGCGGCGGCCAAGGCCATTCACCAGCAGGGTGCCAGCCGCGCGCACGCCCTCGGTCACCAGCTTGCCCGACAAGTGGGTAGGATGCACCAGGCCCGTGGGGTGGTACTGGAAGGAATCCAGTTCGCGCAGGCGTGCGCCGATGCGGTACGCCAGAACCAGCCCATCGCCTGTTGCGCCCAGATGATTGGAGGTCGGAAAACCATTCAGGTGCAGCCGTCCCAGCCCGCCGGTCGCAAGTATGACGGAGCGGGTGCGGACGATACGCAACTGGCCGTCGAGCAGCGAGGTGAGCACCGCGCCGACGCATTTCTGCCCGGTTTCGTTGGACAGCAACTCAACGGCAGGACTCTGTTCCCAGACCTCGATGCTGCGATGCTGGATGACGGCTTCGCGCAGCACGCGCATCATTTCCAGGCCGGTGTAGTCGCGGCAATGGACGAGGCGCGCGGTGCTCATGCCACCCGCGCGCCGCGTATGAAGGTCGCCGCCGGTTGTCTGTTCGAACTGCATACCCTGGCGTATCAGCCAGCGCAGCACATCCGGGCCATCCTCGGCCATGGCGGACACCAGCGCCGGGTCGCCGGCATGGTGCCCGCCGCGCAGGGTGTCCTGGATATGCCGCTGGACCGAGTCGTCCGGTTCGATGGCGGCCTGGATACCGCCTTCGGCCATGACCGTGTTGCTGTCGCCGAGACGCAGCTTGGTAGCCAGCAGGACGCGCGCGCCTTTCTCGGCTGCCATCAGCGCCGCCGCACACCCCGCGCCGCCTCCACCGATCACCAGCACGTCAATATCCGTCACCGGAGTGCCGGCCAGGTCGGCCTCGTCAATGAATGCCTCGGACTGCAGGAGTCCGGCCAGCTCACGCTGGCAACTGTCGCCTGCGTTGGCTCCCACAATCAGCTTGACCACGCTGCCGCGCAAGTGATCCGGGTGGTGGGCGTTGAGCAGCGTGTCGGTGTCAGTCAGCTCGGGCAGCGGCCCGAGATCCGCATCGGGCCGGTAGCGGGCCAGTGCCTCTGCCAGAGGGATGCCGTTACTCATTTTAAGTTAGCCCCTATTCTGCAGTTGAACCACGAAGAACACGAAGGCCTCGAAGAAGAACAACGAACCATGAAAAATCTTCGTGTTCTCTGTGGTCTTCGTGGTGAGCCAAGGTTTTTATGTTCATTCATCATCGCTCTCTTGCGGGGTGGTTCCCTGGCGCTCCTGGCGCAACTCTTCCAGCCGGTGGATGAGGTTGGGCGGGCGCAGGTGAAAATGAGCCGTCACGCGCCGGGTGAAAAGACCCACATGGGCCGGTGCGATCAGTTCGGGACAAGCAACGTCGCACAGTTCGCACATGACGCATTCGAAGAACGCCTCTCCCGCATCGCGATAGCGGCCCGCAGCAGCCAG
>OESW01000365.1_pt1 | contig 11884 bp, 10 predicted proteins | sample 1534831 | NCBI WGS metagenome assembly OESW01 (sample SAMEA104161952, study PRJEB21768) | metagenome | isolation source: underground water
GGCTGATGGTGAACTTCACTTTCTGGCCTTCAACCAGGGTCCGGAAGCCGGTGCCCTTGATTGCGCGGAAGTGGGCGAAGACATCGGGACCACCTTCCTGCGAGATGAATCCAAAACCTTTGGATTCTCCGCTAAATTTGTCTTTGATGATTTGGATACTCTTTATTTCACCAAATGCCTGGAATTCTGCGCGCAAGTCGTCTTCACTTACTCCGTGCGACAAATTGCCTACAAATAAATTCATATACAACTCCTATAGTTAGTTTTAATTAAGCAATGCCCTGGTGCAGAACCGTTTGCATCATGCCTATCTGTTTACCGGCACGCGCGGGGTGGGCAAAACCACCATCGCGCGTATCTTCGCCAAATCCCTGAATTGCGCAACGGGCATTACCGCCACGCCATGCGGCGCTTGCAGCGCCTGCACGGAAATTGACAGCGGGCGTTTCATTGACCTGATCGAACTGGACGCGGCGTCCAACACCCAGGTGGACAACATGCGCGAGCTGCTGGAAAGCGCGCTGTATGCTCCGACCAATGGGCGTTTCAAGGTGTACATCATTGACGAAGTGCACATGCTGTCGAAGTCGGCGTTCAACGCCATGCTGAAGACGCTGGAAGAGCCGCCCGCTCATGTAAAATTTATCCTCGCCACCACCGATCCGCAGAAAATCCCGGTCACCGTATTGTCGCGCTGCTTGCAGTTCAACCTGAAACAATTGCCGCCCGCGCTGATCCTCACGCACTTACAGTATGTGCTGGGGCAGGAAAACATCCCTTTTGAGGCGGGCGCGCTGGCGCTGCTGGCGCGCGCGGCGCAGGGCAGCATGCGCGATGCGCTGAGCCTGCTCGACCAGGCCATTGCCTATTCCGATTCACGGGTGGATGAGGCGACGGTGCGCAACATGCTGGGCGCGATAGACCAGGGTTATTTGTACGGCCTGCTGCAGGCTTTGTTGGCGCGCGACGGAGTCGGGTTGCTGCGCATCGCCGACGAAATGGTGATCCGCAGCCTGGCGTTCGATGCCGCCTTGCAGGACTTGGCGACCTTGTTGCACCGCATCGCACTGGCGCAGACCGTGCCGCAAGCCATCGCGGAGGATGAGCCGGAGCGCGCGCGCCTGCTGGAACTTGTGCAGAATTTCAGTGCCGAAGAGTTGCAGTTGTTCTATCAGATCGCCATACATGGGCGCAACGAGATTGATCTTGCACCCGATGAGTATGCAGGTTTTACCATGACGCTGCTGCGCATGCTGGCCTTCATGCCGGCGGGCGCGCAGGCTGTGGCTGAAAAGCATGCCGTGCATGGGCAACCCGCACCGGCGGCGGTTCCTGCTGCCGCAGTGCCCGCGTCACAACCGAAGCCGCAATCGAAGCCGAAGCCGGCCCAGGCTGTTGCCCAGCCGGCCAATCCGGTAACGGCCGCTGCACTCGACTGGGGGGTGCTGCTGGCGCAGTTGAATGTACAGAGCATGGCGCGTGAGCTGGCCAGGCACTGCACGCTGGAAAGTTTTGTTGATGGACGGCTGGTCTTGAATTTGGCGCCGCAGCACAAGCATATGCTGGACAATAAAATAGCGCAGAAAAAATTGGAGGAGGCGCTTGCCGGCTATTTTGCCCAGCCGGTGCGGCTGGCGGTTACGCTGGGCACGGCCAGTGCAGTTACGCCTGCCGCTGCCGAGCAGAGCGAGAAACAGACGCGCCAGCAGCAGGCGGCGGCAGCGATTATGCAAGACCCATTCGTGCACGAGGCGCAGGCGCAACTGGGTGCGCAGGTTATTGAGGATTCCATTAAACCGGTACAGCAGGAGAACGCAAGATGATGAAGGGCGGATTGGGCGGGCTGATGAAGCAGGCGCAGCAGATGCAGGCAAACATGAAGAAGGCGCAGGCCGAGCTGGCGACGGTCGAAGTGGAGGGCCAGGCCGGCTCCGGCATGGTGAAGGTGACCATGACTTGTGCGCATGAGGTGCGCCGCATCTCGCTGGACGATAGCCTGTTGTCCGACGATAAGGAGATGCTGGAAGACTTGATCGTGGCAGCCATGAACGATGCGGTGAAGCAGGCCGCCGCCGTGAGCCGGCAAAGGATGAGCGGCTTCACCGCAGGCATGAATCTGCCGCCCGGCATGAATTTGCCGTTTTGATGCAATGTGGGCATGGCTCGAATTGGAAAACACTTCACCACGAAGAACACGAAGACCGCGAAGAAGAGCCTTGAGTTATACCGGAAAGGAATTCACCGGAAAATCTCCGTGTTCTTCGTGCCCTTCGTGGTGAATATGGTTTTTAGCAATGAACACTCCCTCCAGCCTTGAAGACCTGATAGAAGCGTTGCGCTGCCTGCCCGGGGTCGGCCCGAAATCCGCGCAGCGCATGGCTTACCACCTGTTGCAGCGCGACAAGCCGGCTGCATTACGGCTGGCGCGGGCGCTCGGCCATGCGGTGGAAAGCATTCAGCATTGCGCCAAGTGCAATAATTTTTCCGAAGAAGAAGTGTGTGTATTGTGTCGTTCATCGCGGCGTGACCCGCACTTGTTGTGCGTGGTGGAGATGCCGGCGGACTTGTTGATGATGGAGCAGGCGCAGTGCTATCGCGGCATGTATTTCGTGCTGATGGGCAGGCTGTCCCCGCTGGACGGCATTGGCGCGCGCGAATTGCATCTGGAGCGGCTGGTCAGGCGCGCTCAGGAGCAGCCATGCGAGGTGATTCTCGCCACCAATTTCACCGTGGAAGGTGATGCTACGGCGCACTACATTGCCACCCTGTTGTGCGCACAGGGCATCAAGGTGTCACGCATCGCACGCGGGCTGCCGATGGGTGGTGAGCTGGAACATGTGGATAGCGGCACGCTGGCGCAAGCCGTGCTGGAGAGACGAGAGATTTCGGAATGAGAGCTGAAGGGTTGGTAGGTGCGAATTCATTCGCACACACAATGAGTTTGGTGCGAACACCCTTCGGGTACAAGAACCTCTGCGAGGTAAATTCGTAAAAAATCATGAGCGAACAACAAGAGCAGCAAGGCGAACGATTGCAAAAGGTGCTGGCGCAGGCAGGGATGGGTTCGCGGCGCGAGATGGAAGAATGGATCGCTGCCGGGCGTGTCACGGTGAACGGCGAGGTGGCGACGCTGGGGATGCGCGTGGTGGAGGGTGATGTGGTGCGTGCCGATAACAAGCGCTCCATTCGCATCAGGGCGGAGGACACACGCCTGCCGCGTGTCTTGCTGTACCACAAGCAGGAAGGCGAGATCGTCAGCCGCGACGATCCGGAGAAACGCACCAGTGTGTTCGACAAGCTGCCCAAATTGAGCGGTATGAAATGGATTGCCATTGGCCGGCTCGACTTCAATACCAGCGGGCTGCTGATTTTCACCACCTCGGGTGATCTTGCCAACCGCCTGATGCATCCGCGCTTCGAGGTGGAGCGCGAGTATGCGGTGCGTGTGCAGGGCAGCATGACGGAAGAGCAGATGCGGCAGATGCTGAAGGAAGGCATTACACTGGAAGACGGCCCGGTGAAGTTTGAGAAACTTATGGACGAAGGTGGCGAAGGTTATAATCACTGGTATCGCCTGGTGATGAAGGAAGGGCGCAACCGTGTCGTGCGCCGTACCTTCGAGGCGTTGGGTTTGCCGGTCAGCCGTTTGATGCGCGTGCGCTTCGGCATTGTTAACTTGCCGCCGCGCCTGAAGCGCGGTATGTTGGCCGAACTCGGCCCGGGCGAAGTGACCGCGATCCTCGACTGGGCCGGCATGGAGGCGCAGCCGGTAGCTGCACAACACGCTGATGTGCGATCCAGACCAGGTCAAGTGGATGGGCGCGGCAAAACTGATAAGTCTGGAGATAAAGAAGTCAGGGTAACGGACAAGGGCAGGCAAAAAAATGTTTCTGCCGCTACACCGCGCAGTAAGGCAGGCGCGCGGCGTGGCGTGTCCCGCAGTAAACCTAAAACTGGCTATTAACGCTACAATACACACAGCAAAAATATATCAGGCAGAGTTGAATGGAAGAGCGTGGCAATAAAACCATAATGTGCAGTGTGTTGTTCCTGGATATTGTGGAATATTCCAAGAAGTCAGTTTCAGGGCAGATTGCCCTGAAAGATGGCTTCAATGCCTTTTTGGCCGCCGCTATCCGCGATGTGCCAATCGATGACCGTATCATTCTGGATACGGGCGATGGTGCGGCAATCAGCTTTCTGGGGGACGTCGAGGACGTGCTCAAGGCGGCGTTGATCCTGCGCGAAAAGCTGCTCAGTGAAGGCGTGCGCATGGATCCGCCATTGCTGGTGCGCATGGGCATTAACCTTGGTCCGGTGCGCATGGTCAAGGATATCAATGGCCAGCCCAACATCGTGGGCGACGGCATCAACGTGGCGCAGCGCGTGATGGGGTTTGCAAACCCGGGCCAAATACTGGCTTCGCGCTCCTACTATGATGCGGTATCGCGCCTGTCGCAGGAATATGCCGGGATGTTCGACTATCGGGGATCGTATACCGATAAGCATGTGCGTGAACATGAGATTTATGCGATCGGATACCCGGGTGACAAGGGTGCTCCTGGAACGGCAGATAACCAGAGTGTTGCACAACGCGTAAACGGGTGGATACAGGCCGCGCGTAATGCATTCCAAAATGCTTCCAGTCAACAACGCGCGCTGTACGTTGTAACTCTCGCCGGTGCGCTGCTACTGATCATTGGGGTTATAAAAATTACGCATCGCCCTGTTGCACCTTTGCCGCAAGTGGCAGAAGCACCGGTCGAACCTGCTGTGTTGCAAACCGAATCTGCCGTGGTGCAAGCCGGACCCGTCGTGGCGCTAGCAGCTTCCGAGGTTGCTGCAGCATCACCCAGAATGGACGGGCCAATCTGGGCGAAGAAAAAACCGAAAACCATGCAACCCGCGCAGGAGGAACCTAGGCAGGCATCTGCTGAACAGGGAAAAGCCAGCAATAAAATCATCAGCCACCGGACGTTGGAGGAAACTACTGCAGTTAATCCCAGCGCCAAGGTGCGTACGCTGGAGGAAACTGCTGCGGTCAAACCCGGTGATGCGGCACTGGTGAGTATCGCAGTCACGCCTTGGGGGGAGGTCTATCTGGATGGTAGAATGCAGGGTGTCAGCCCGCCTTTGGCGGAATTGCAGGTGGCACCAGGAAAACATGAGATTGAAATTCGCAACACGACTTTCCCGGTTCATACCAAGAACATTTATGTCAAGGCGGGCGAAAAAATAAAAATCAAGCATAAATTTGCTAACTAGGAGCTCAGGATGTCAAATATTCGCATGCTACTGTTTATCGCAGTTGCGTTTTCGTTGAGTGCTTGCGCTGAAATGCATAAGGTAAAGGACAAGGTGGGTAGCCTGCTCCAACCCAGTACTGCGGAACAGAAACTTTCCAGCGGCGTGAAAAGCTATGAAGAGGGCGATTATAAATCCTCCATGGAAGCGTTACGTGATGCAGATAAAATGGGTTTAAGCCGCAAGGACGATCAGGTTTCCGTACACAAGTATTTGGCTTTCATTTATTGCATCACCGAACGTAAGAACAAATGCCGTCACGAGTTCGAGGATATACTCGAACTCGATCCGAATTTCGATCTACAGCCTGCGGAGGCAGGGCATCCCGCATGGGGTCCGGTGTTCCGTGGCGTGAAAGACGGGTTCACCAAATAACCTACTTCGCCGGTAACAGCCATGATCAGCCAATTGGGGCGTTATGAAGTAATCGGCGAGCTCGGTCAGGGCGCGATGGGTATCGTCTATAAGGCGAAAGACCCGCTGATTGATCGCGTCGTCGCAATCAAGACCATCAACCTGAGACTGGCACTGGAAGAAAAAGAAGAGTATGAGGCGCGCTTCTATCAGGAAGCCAAGGCGGCAGGCCGCCTGAGTCACCACAACATCGTCACTATTTACGATGTGGGCAAGAGCGGCGATGTCGCCTATATCGCGATGGAGTTTCTGCAGGGACGCGAGTTGCGCGATGTTCTTAATGAAGAGCCGCTCCTGCCGGTCGACCAGGTGCTCGATATCGTGGTGCAGGTGGCGCAGGGTTTGGCTTATGCGCATGAGCACGGTATCGTGCACCGCGATGTGAAGCCTTCCAATATCATGGTGGTGCGCGATGGGCATGTGAAGGTCACCGATTTCGGCATCGCACGCATGGCGTCTTCCGCAGTGCGCACGCAAACCGGCATGGTGCTCGGCTCGCCCAAGTACATGTCGCCGGAACAGGTAATGGGCAAACCGATAGACCAGCGCTCGGATATTTTCTCGCTCGGCGTGATGCTGTATGAAATGCTTACCGGCCAGGTGCCGTTCAACGGCGAGAATGTCAACGCCATCATGTACCAGATATTGAATGCCGTGCCGACGCCGCCCAGTACCTTGAATCCGGCGGTGCCTGATATGCTCAATTTCATCGTTGCCAAGGCGCTGGCGAAAACCCCGGATGATCGCTATCGTGATGCTGGGGAACTTGCCGAAGACTTGCGCACCTGCCGTGATACCGTGCCTCGCTCCAGTGCGCGGGTTGATCTCCGGCGTAGCCGCCTGCGTCAACCAGATGCGCAATTGCCGGATCCCATATACAAGATCAGGCGTGGGGAGGCAGGGGAGGAAGAATCCAAGCCAGTAGCGACCATGGGTTTGTCCACTGTGTTTGATTCATCCGCCGCCACGATGCGCCTGGCTGCGTTGACCAGTTCGCCGGAAGAGGTCGAGGAGCTTGCCAAGACTTTAAAAAGAGCACGGCCGACTGCAGATGCACTCAATCAGGCTGCCCCGCCAACCGTCAAACCCAAGGCTGCGGAACGTACCATACCTGTGCAGGCACGCCAGGGCGGGGTGAATAATACTACCCCCGGTAAAAGCGGTAATTTGCTGCTGATCGTGATCCTCGCGTTGGTGCTGATCGGTTTGGTTTTAGCCTTCATTTTTTGACCTGGCTGCTGCTCTTTCTGAACGAGGCGGCATGCAGCGGCAATTCATTCTCCAACCCTCGCGTTATCTCGCGGCCATGCTGATTACCGCCCATGGCGTCACGTTCGCGGCGCTGTTTCCATTAGCCTTGCCGGGTTGGGCGAAGGCGGCGCTGGCCTCACTCATGCTGCTCAGCCTGATGCATCACTTGCGGCGCGATGCATGGCTGTCTGCGCCAGCCGCCAGTGTTGCGCTGATGCTGGAGGATGACCGGGTGGTGCTGACCACACACGGCGGCGAACAATTGACCGGCCAAATGTTGCACGATAGCCTGGTCACGCCTTTCATCACCGTGCTGAACGTGTTGCCGCAAGGCGCCCATTTTGCGCGCAGCGTGGTCGTCCTGCCGGACACCCTGGATGCGGAATCCTTCCGCCAACTGCGGGTATGGCTGAAGTGGGGAGGTTAGCAGGGTGTTGAAAAACGTAGCGAGAGGCGATCAGGCAAGGTGGAAGCCGGCGAAAAAGCGGAGTTTACACATAGTAAATGAGCATTTTGAGCCGACTTCCAACGCCGCATCACCGCCTCGCAGTAGTTTTTCAATACCCTGTTAACGCTGTACAACAGGCGGGATGGTTTTGTTTGTGCGCGCCTCGCTATAATGCGCCAGTTCTATCAGGGAACCGCCGCATGACTCCGCAACGGTTCATCGCCAGGTGGCAAGGCTGTCAACTCGCCGAGCGCGCCTTTTATCAGCAACACTTCAACGATCTGTGCGCGCTGGCCGATCATCCCACGCCCGCCGCGCAGGACACCACGAGCAACACTTTTTGTTTTGAAAAAGGCGCGACCAAGACCAGCGGCGGCAATGGCTGGGCGGATGTGTGGAAGCACGGGTTTTTCGCGGTGGAATACAAAGGCCCGAGCGGCGATTTGCGCAAGGCACTGGAGCAAGTGCAACGCTACGCGCTGGCGTTGGAGAATCCGCCGCTGCTGGTGGTAGCGCGTGCCGACCTGATCGAGATACACACCAACTTCACCAATACCGTTTCCGACACGCACATCATCGTGCTGGAAGAAATCGGCACACTGGAAAACCTCGCCAAGCTGCGCGCGCTGTTCTTTGAGCCGGAGCGGTTGCGTCCCGTGCGCACCACGCGCGCCCTCACCGAACAAGCTGCAAACCTGTTCGCCTCATTGGCCAATACGCTGTGCGACCGCGGACATGCGCCGCAACAAGCCTGTCCAGAGTATAGTCGAAGGGTGGCGCATTTCCTCGATAAACTGCTGTTCTGCTTCTTTGCCGAAGATGCCGGATTGCTGCCCAAGGAGATGGTCACGCGCGTACTGGAAAACGGCGCGAAAGACCCGGCACGCATCGACCGCCAACTCAAACAACTGTTCACCTCGATGAGTAGAGGCGGCGACTTTGGCGCGGAGATCATCGACTGGTTCAACGGCGGCCTGTTCGACAGCGACGCCACGCTGCCGCTGCAAAGCGACGATATTACCGCGCTGATTACCGTGGCGCGGCTGGACTGGGCAGAAGTGGAACCGTCCATTTTCGGCACACTGTTCGAGCGTGGTCTCGATCCTTCCAAACGCAGCCAGTTAGGGGCGCACTACACCGATCCGCAATCCATCATGCGCATCGTCGAGCCGGTGATCGTCGCGCCGCTCAACGCCGAATGGGAAACGGCCAAGGCACAGATTGCACAAGGCATGGCGGGCTACGCGGCGGGCGGCAAGGGTTCCAAAAAAGGTATTGAATCAGCGCAGGCCGCGTATCAAGGTTTCATGCAACGCTTAACGGATTTTCGCGTGCTCGACCCCGCCTGCGGCTCCGGCAACTTTTTGTATCTCGCCCTGCACGCGCTGAAAGACATCGAACATCGCGCCGCGCTGGAAGCCGAAGTGCTTGGTTTGCCGCTGGGTTTCGCCGGATTTCACACCGGCCCGCACAACGTAATGGGCATCGAACTCAATTCTTACGCGGCAGAACTTGCGCGTGTGACGGTGTGGATCGGTGAGTTGCAATGGATGTTGCGCCACGGCATGAGCCCCTCGAAAAATCCTATTCTCAAACCGCTGAATCACATTGTCTGTCGCGATGCCGTGCTGAATGAGGATGGCAGCGAAGCGCAATGGCCCGATGCAGATTGCATCGTCGGCAACCCGCCGTTTCTGGGTGGAAAAAAAATGCGTAGTGAGTTGGGGAATGAATACACAAATATGCTGCGTCAATGCTATGAAGGCCGTGTTCCTGGTTTTGGAGACTTGGTTATTTACTGGTTTGAAAAGGCACGCGCCCAGATTGAAGCGGGGAAGTGTCAGCGTGCCGGATTGGTTGCGACTAACTCTATCAGGCAAAGCGCGAACAGGAAGGTGCTTTCGCGGATTCTCGATACCACGCATATCTTCAATGCTTGGAGTGATGAAGAGTGGGTCAACGAAGGCGCGGCGGTGCGTGTGTCGCTGGTATGTTTTGGCACCCTCGCCCAACGGGAGATAACCAGCGACTTGGCGGCTTTGCCGCCTAGTCGAATGGCTATAACCAATGACTTGGCAGCTTGCTGCCTGAGTCAGATGGCTAGTAGTTTCACCAGTCGTTCCATCAGGGCGGGGGGTGAGGGCGCAGCGACGCTTGACGGGCAGCCCGTTGAAGCGATCCATGCTGACCTAACGGCAGGTGGAGGTCTAAATCTTACACAAGCCAGGCCTCTCAGAGAAAACGCTGGAGTGGCGTTCATTGGAACGCAGAAAAATGGTGAGTTTGATATTTCCGGTGAGCTTGCGCGCCAGTGGCTCAAGTTGCCAAACCCGAATGGCCGCCCGAATGCAGATGTGGTGAAGCCGCGTTCAAATGGAATGGATATCACTCGCAGGCCATCCGATACTTGGATTGTTGATTTTGGTATCGATACTCTGGAAACCGATGCCTCGTTGTATGAAGCTCCATTCGAGCATGTGCTGCGAAACGTAAAGCCGACACGCACCAAGCAAAAGGATGCCGGCCGCCAGAACTCGTGGGACATCAAAGCGGCACAAAAGTGGTGGCTGCTGTGGTGCGCCAGACCCGAAATGCGCGCCGCGCTCGCCCCCGTCAAGCGATTTATTGCCACCCCGATGGTGGCCAAACATCGCCTGTTTGTTTGGCTGCCCAAAACGACCTTGCCAGACCAAAAACTGATTGCCATCGCCAGAGAAGATGACGCCACATTTGGTGTTCTACATTCGCGCTTTCACGAACTGTGGGCATTGCGTTCTTGCTCTTGGATTGGCGTAGGTAATGATCCGACCTATACTCCATCGACGACCTTTGAGACTTTTCCATTCCCGCAAGGGCTGACACCGAAGGACACCCTCGCATCGGTTCGCCCTGAGCTTGATGGAACGACTGGTGAAACTACTAGCCATTTGACTCAGGCAGCAAGCTGCCAAGTCATTGGTTATAGCTATCTGACTAATCCAGCAAAAAACGCTGGGCAAGTTATTGGTTATGTCGAAGGGCGTACGGACGCGCAACACGTTCATGCCGCTTCGACAAGCTCAGCACGAACGGGTGTGGTCGTAGCCATCGCTGCCACCGCGCAAAAACTCAACGAACTGCGCGATAACTGGCTCAATCCTCCGGAGTGGGTGGACTGGGTTCGCACGCCGGAAGAAGAGAAAACAGGCTACCCGTTACGCCCTGTCGCCAAACTTGGCTTCGAGAACGAGCTGAAAAAGCGCACCCTGACCAACCTCTACAACGCACGCCCCGCTTGGCTTGCCAATGCACACGCCGAACTGGATGCCACCGTCGCCGCTGCTTACGGTTGGGCGGACTACACCGCAACAATGCCTGATGAGGAAATCCTGCGGCGGTTGCTGGCGTTGAATTTGGCGCGTGTCACCTAACATGTTTGCGCCCCGCTTTAAACCCGGCGACGAGGTGTTTTACCCGGCTTTCAATTGCGGTTGCGGTACCGTGCTGGAAGTGCGTGGGCCTTATCAGGTGGTAGTGGATTTTGGCAAAAATGGAATTCGCCCGCTGACCGTCGCCGAGCATTTGCGCCTGGCTAAGGAAGAAGACAAAAACTGGCCGCAGCGATTGGAACCTGAGCCGGAACCCATATGCGGGCCGGAAAACGCGACATTGGAGGAGCTTGAAGATGCAGTCTATCGCTGGGAAAGGGCAATAGACTATATCGGCAAAGGATGGGATTGTTTGGAGGAGTACACGCTTGATCTGTTTAACCGCGATGTTCTGCATGGCGTAATAAACGGTTTCGCAAACCGGAACCTGGCTGTGCCGGATGCGCTCAAGGCAAGGATGGATGCGGCTGATATGAGATTTATGGAGGTTACTTTTGAGACTGATAGCCACGTGTGGGGTGGATTTAAGCCTTACGACAAAACCATTTTCTGGTACTACTACCGCTGGCCGATCAAGTAATTTCGCGTGGGCATAAAGACGTGCCCACCCCCAGGCTATTATTCGGGGGAAGCTCAGACTGCCATATACAGCGCCAGATAATCCTCAGCGCTTTTCTTCCAACTGGAATCCCGCTCCATGCCGTTGCGCTGGATTTTCCCCCAGACTTTCTTGTCGCGGTAGGCGGTCAGCGCACGCTGGATGCAGCCAAGCAGGGTGGGCACGTCTTTGTGCCCACCCTACCAGGCTTGGGTTAACCAAAGTATCACGCCACGTTCAAGCTGCCCGCGCATGTTGCACTTCCAATGGGTATGCTCCATTGGCGCGTGCTTCCAGCAAGACCACCTCTACCGTGCTACCATCTTCGGCATAGCTGATGTGTGTGTTCCAGTTTTGCGACACTTCGCGGACAATCGGTTTGTCAGACAAGCGAATAACGAGAATGTCGTCTTCATCAAAATAAGTGGTGTGCAAGATCGGAAGAGCGTCGTGTAGGGAAAGAGTGTAGATCTCGGTGGTCGCCGTATCATTAAAAAAAAA
>OESW01000363.1_pt1 | contig 11833 bp, 9 predicted proteins | sample 1534831 | NCBI WGS metagenome assembly OESW01 (sample SAMEA104161952, study PRJEB21768) | metagenome | isolation source: underground water
GCTACGGCTGGCGCACGGCGGCATGGGTATCGCTGCTGCGCGTAATTGCGGGCAGCCTGCTAATGGGTAATTTCCTCGCGCCAGGATTTTTCCTCAGCCTCAGCGGTGCGCTGTGCAGCCTGTGCATATTGGCCGCGAGCCAGCACCTGCCCACCCGCTGGTTCGGTCCCGTCACCCACAGCATTCTTGGCGCCGTCGCCCACATCGCCGGGCAACTGCTGGTGGTGTATTTCTGGCTCATTCCGCACAGCGGACTGGCCTACCTCATCCCCATCTTCGCCACCGCAGCGCTGGTGTTCGGCACCGTGAACGGGCTGATTGCGGCGCATTATCTGGATGAACCAGACACTGCTGCAGAAACATCCCGTCATACCCGCGAAGGCGGGTATCCAGCCCATTTAAATGCTGGACTCCCGCCTTCGCGGGAGTGACAAAAAATGGAATATCGGTGATTATCAAACGATGAAAACTATCACTCTCGCTATAACGGGAGCATCCGGCCTGCCCTATGCCATGCGCCTGCTGGAATGCCTGCTGCAAAGCGGGCAGCGCGTACATCTTGTGTATTCGCAAGCCGCGCAGATCGTCGCCAAACAGGAACTGGATTTTGTGCTGCCCAACCGCGCGCAGGACGCTGAACAGATGTTCGCGGAGCGCTTTGGAAAACTCAGCGGTGAGCTAAAGGTGTTCGGCATCCAGGACTGGTACGCCCCAATGGCCTCCGGCTCCAACCCCAGTGACGCGATGGTGATCTGCCCCTGCACCATGGGCACACTGGGCAAGGTCGCAAGCGGCCTCAGCGACGACCTCATCACCCGCGCCGCCGATGTCATGCTCAAGGAAAAACGCCCGCTGATTTTAGTGCCGCGCGAAACACCGTTCTCTGCCATTCATTTGGAGAATATGCTCAAACTTTCACATGCAGGTGCGGTCATCCTGCCGCCTAATCCGGGCTTCTATCATCATCCGCAGAGCGTGCAGGATATTGTGGATTTCGTCGTGGCGCGGATACTGGATCATCTTGGCGTGCCGCATACGCTGATGGAGCGGTGGGGAGATAATAATTAGGTTGTCGGGGGTAGTCCGACAGCTAGTCACTTTTCTTGTCTTGCCAAGACAACGCAGTTTCGGTGGAGACTAACCTTCAGGTTATGTCGGAACCAAAAGTAACCCAAAGACAACTTCGCCGGGGGCAGCCCGGCGAAGTTGTCTTTGGGTAAGTGGCTGGTGGTTCGACATCACCCGCAAGGAGTACGCCGGTGGGTACCCCGCCGCTACGCGGCGACCCTTCCGCAGGCTCAACACGAATGGCCTTAGCCGCCGACTACCCCCCAGCAACTCAAGCATCCGCGCCACTTAAACCCACACCCGCCGTTCGTCCCCTTTTAGCAATCCGACAAGCGTGCTTGACCGGCTGTTTTTTCCTGCGTTAGGATGCCTGCATGCTTCCGCACGCGATGTTTGTGCGAAAGTTTATCAACTATCTGAAAAGGCAAACCTGCCGAAAGGCAGGGACGCAAAGTTACCGGTCTAAGGAACCCGCAAGGGTTTTATGACAGCGGAATGCCAGATGGATCGCGCCTCTTTCTTCGCGGTTTCCACAAGCATCCCTTCGTTATCTTTGCCGTCCCGATGGCAGCGCGCCGCGTAATTACAGGAGACGACATGCAAATATCAGCAAAACGCAACGAAATGGCGATGTTGTCCATCATTTCATTGATGAGTTTCACTGCAAATCTGCCGACAGGCTCCCTGAGCAACTTTGTTGACCAACGCGTGCTGCTGGCCACCTTGGGCGCCTCCGTCATCATCGCGCTGTTCCACTACCTCCAATTGCTGCTATCAACGGTAATGCTCGTTTCGTCTGTCGGCGCCAACCTGCCGACGGAGCTGGCCTCCACCATAGGCATCCACCCGCCCGCATTGACCACCACGCTGGCGATCATCGTTTGTGTTGCGTTGCTGGACCGCGCCATCAAACTACTGCAGGCAGGCATCGCTTCCAAAAATAACACCCGTACAGATACCGAAGAATCCCGCCTATCCTTGCTGGCAGCGATAACGAAGGGGGACCAAGCCACCTTGCTTCGGTTGCTGGCAACAAATGTGGAAATCAATTTCGTCCAGAATGGCACGGCGCCGATACTCCTCGCCGCAGAGAAAGGTTATTCCGATATCACGCAGATACTGATCCAGTACGGTGCCGATTTCCGCATACGGAACGAGGCAGGGCTAATGCCCATCGAAATTGCCCTGTCAAAAAAATTTGTCCGCACAACGGAGATTCTCTATCTCGCAGCCAAGGAATACCCGGAGGAACCGGGGCAGATTGCCGCCGTGCCATAGCCCCCCACTTGGCCGGATTCCTTTGGTTATTTTTGTTCCGACATAACCTTGTCGCTACGCGCAAAGGTTATGTCGGAGCCAAAGTGACCGGAATGTAGAGCCACCCCCTGCTTAAGCTCTACTGCCCTGCCACCATCATACTCTCCGCCAGAATCGACCCGCACTGTCTTGACCCCTGCACCAGCACGTCATTCCCCACCGCCGCAATATGGCGGTATATGTCCTTGAGATTGCCGGCGATGGTGATTTCTTCCACCGGGTATTGAATCTCCCCGCTCTCCACCCAGAAGCCCGCAGCACCTCTGGAATAATCGCCGGTGACGTGGTTGACGCCTTGTCCGAGCAGCTCGGTGACCAGCAGGCCGCGTCCCATTTTTTTCAGCAGGCCGTTGAAGTCCAGTTTGCCCGGCTGCACGATCAGGTTGTGGTTGCCGCCTGCGTTACCGGTGGTTTTCATGCCGAGTTTGCGCGCGGAGTAGCTGCCGAGGAAGTAGCCCTCCAGCACGCCGTTTTCGACGATGGCGCGGCGCTGCGTTTTTACACCCTCGTCGTCGAACGCGCCGCTGGCTAGCCCTCTGGGGATGTCCGGTATGTCGTCGATGCGGATATTTTTCGAGAACACTTGCTTGCCGAGCTGGTCGAGCAGGAATGACGATTTGCGGTACAGGCTGCTGCCACTCACCGCGCTGACAAAATGCCCCAGCAGGCTCGATGCAATGGGAGCTTCGAACAATACCGGCACTTGCATGGTGCCGAGCTTGCGCGCCTTGAGCCGTCGCACCGCGCGTTCCGCCGCGATGCGCCCGACCTCTTCCACCTTCAGCATATCGCTCGCCTCGCGCGCCTCGGTGTACCAGTAATCACGCTGCATGGCACCGCCCTTTCCGGCGATCACGGAGCAACTGATGCTGTGGCGCGAGGTGGGAAAACCACCCATGAACCCAAGGCTATTGGCGAGCACGAACTGCGACTCGTGCACGCTGACCGAGGCGCCTTCCGAATTCTTGATGCGTTTGTCGCGCGCGAACGCGGCCTGCTCACACTCCCCGGCCAGTTCGATCGCCTGTTCCACACTCAGCAGCCAGGGATGGTACAGGTCTAAATCGGGAAACTTGGTAGCGAGCATGTCCTGTTCCGGCAATCCGGCGCAATCGTCGCTGGCGGTGTAGCGCGCAATGCTCAAGGCGGCATCCACGGTATCGCGCATTGCCTGCGGCGAGAAATCGGAAGTGTCGGCATTGCCGCGCCGCTGGCCGAGGTACACACTGACGCCGATACCCTTGTCGCGGTTGTATTCTATGGTGTCGACCGTGCCATGGCGCACCGTGACGGCTTGCCCGAAACCATCCGATACCTCAACCGCACAGGCGGTTGCGCCCTGCTGTTCGGCATACCGGAGCATGTCTCGCGCAAGCTGGCGCAGGGTATCGGCGGAATGGGAAAACCTGTCCTGAGCGTGGGCGAAGGGGCGGGGTGCAAGCAAAGAAATGGGGTTCATAGTCTGGAAATTCAGCAAACCGGTTTTGAGGAAGGCGCTATCATAACAACATCCATTTATTATTTCGTTGCCATGCACCCCGAAGACCATGAAGATGAATTGGATTTGCCACCCAGCAAAACCAAAATCAAGCAGCAGATGCATGATTTGCAGGACATCGGCGAACAGCTGGTGGAACTCGGCAACGACCGGCTGAAAGAGCTGAATTTGCCGGAGCGCCTGTACGACGCCATCCGCGAGATGAAGCGCATCAATAAATTCGGTGCGCAAAGGCGGCAGATGCAGTTCATCGGCAAGTTGATGCGCGAAGTGGAGACCGCGCCCATTATCGCCAAACTGGAAGTCTGGGGCGGCACCTCGCGCCAGCACATCGCCTACCTGCATCAAATGGAGCGTTGGCGCGATCGCCTGCTGGAAAACGACGAGGTGCTTACCGAGCTGCTCGCCGCGCATCCCGATGTTGACGCACAGCGGCTGCGTGCGTTGATCCGCAACGCGCACAAGGAAAAAGAACTCAACAAGCCGCCCAAGAGTTACCGCGAGATTTTTCAGGTGCTGCGCGAAATGCTGCCGGAGCATGCTTCCACACAAGTTGATACACATGAATAACGTCCTGCCCCACATCACCCTGGAAACCGGAAACTCTCCGCAGCACAGCATCATCTGGCTGCATGGCCTGGGTGCGGACGGCGAGGACTTCGTTCCCATCGCGGAAGAGATAAACCTGCCGGTGGCGGTACGCTATATTTTTCCGCACGCGCCGATGCAGCCCGTCACCATCAACGGCGGTTACGTGATGCGCGCGTGGTACGACATCGTTGCCTCAGGCATTGACGCGGAACAGGATGAAATGGGCATTCGCGCCTCGCAGGCAGAACTTGAAAAGTTGATTGCGCAGGAGAAACAGCGCGGCATCGCGACTGAAAATATTTACCTCGCCGGATTCTCTCAAGGCGGCGTCATCGCGTTGCAAACCGGTCTGCGCCATACGGAAAGACTGGGTGGCATCCTCGCGCTTTCCACCTATCTGCCACTGGCGGAAACGTTGGTGGATGAAGCAAGCGAATGCGCAAAAGACACGCCCATCTTCATGGCGCACGGGCGTAGCGATTCGGTCATTCCCTATGCTCTTGGAAAAATATCGGCGGAAAAATTAAGTGGGCTGGGCTATCCGCTGGAGTGGCATGAATACGCCATGGCACATTCGGTGTGCATGGAAGAGGTGCAAGATATTGCGGCCTGGCTCACGCACCGCTTGGGTCAGGATTAATCCAAGCAACGGCATTTAGCCACGGATTAACAGAGCGTGGTTGTTGCCGCTTCAGCGGCTATACATTCACGGCCTACCCCTTGCGGGTGCGGATGTTCACGGATATTAAAGGCTAGACTACCTTACACCACCAGCTTTTCTGGTGAACCGTAACCACCCGCCAATCTAAAGGTTTTATCTGTGTAAATCCGTGGCGAATTACTCTTACCAGATTAATACGCCGCGTCCGAACTGGTATCCTCTTCGATCCTGCGGTAGCGCGCCAGGTCATAGTCTTCGCCCTTCTCCACCAGTTCCAGCGGCATCAGCAAGTAGTTCTTGCCGGCCAGCCGCACGTGCAGGCTGCGGCTGCTGGAAAAAGTATCGGGGCTCATCAGGAGCCTTGCCTCGCCCGAATCGTCACCTGGACTGTTCAGCCACAGGGCGGGTTGTTCCTCGTCCGCGTTGCGCTCGCGCAGCCCCACTCCCGTCATCTGGTTGGTGAGTATCTCCACCCCGACATGCAAATTGTTCTGCCGGTCGCGTTTCAGGCGGCGCACGATGCCCACGCCCCAATGATCAATCCTTTCCGGTTTGATACCGACCAGCAAACCGATCACTATTCCATCCACGCGCGACGCGGGCAAAACGCAGCGGAAACCCCCGGTGCTGATATCCTCCACTTCCCATGTCATGCTGGTGTTATCGCCAAAATTCAGGCCGATATCGGTTTGTTCCATTACCCTGGAAAACCCGTTCGCCACGTTCAGGTTCACCTTGATGTTGTGCCGCGTATTTCGCCGCGCCGGCGGCGGAGATGCCCAGCGCTCGGCCAGATGGAGCACTACCTTACGCACTGCGCCCGCCTCGTAGGTGCCGCCAAGATTGATTGTCTCGGGCACGATGTTCTTTTCCAGCGTATTGAGCAGCGCTTCGATATGCGGCTGGATGTTATTCACGCCAAGAAAGCGCAGGCTTGGCTGTAACGTATTTTCCACCATCACCCGCATCGGCGGCGCGTGTTGCAGCAAGTCAAAACCGAACAGGCTGCCCGAGCCATGCTGTGCGCCCACGGTAAAATTCTTGCACAGGTGTGCCGTCAGCCGCTCGGCCATGTGTACATGGGGGCGGCTGAGCGTACCGGCGCAGGATGCGTACCACACCAGCACACCGGCAAACTCGCAACGCACCGTGGTATTCGCGCTCAATCCTGCATAGAGCGAAACCTGTTCATCCAGATACTGTTGTGTTTCGGCATGCGAGTAAAATTCGGCCAGATATCCCCACATTTCCGAATCAACCAGCGCATAACGCGCCGCCGCACATTTCAGCCTGCCTGCCACGGCACAAATGCCGCGCGCCGCAACGAGCGGCAGCACCGGCTTGATTGAGGAGCTACCCTTGTCACCGTTGCGGTAACGCGACAACACGTTAAAGTAAGCTTGCGCGACTTGCCCAAAGAATTCATTCAGCGCCATCCACAGGCGATTTTCCTGGAACGTTGACAGAATATTGGCCACAAAATATTCGCGCATCAATTTGCGCTCAAACGGGCGTGCGGTTTCGTCTATCAAGCGCAACACCGCAAGCTGGTGATCCAGACGGAATTCCGCTTGCTCGCGGACGGACTCGACCCATGCAGTCAACTCCTGTAACGCTTTCAGCGCGTCACTCTTCGGCAGGTCTTCCAGCAGCGCCTGCGCCGACTTGATATCCGCCATCGGATGCTCAGATTTCTTGCCAAATAATCCCAACATATCCCATCCCTCTGCCGCTAAGCTTATTATTCGCAATGCTTGGTTAATATAACCACAAAACAATCCACTTGGCTATATATGAAAAGACCTACAAGTTTGGCTTTCCGGAGAGAATTCTCTTGATCACTTTATTGCATGGCGACACTCCTTTTCCGCCTGTGGAACAAGCACTGCGCATACCCAACGGCCTGCTTGCCGCAGGCGGTGACCTGACCCCGGCACGCCTGCTGGACGCCTACCGCCACGGCATTTTCCCCTGGTTCAACGCCGGCGACCCCATCCTGTGGTGGAGCCCCGATCCGCGCATGGTGCTGTTTCCGGAGGAGCTCAAGATTTCCCGTTCGTTGCGCAAAACTTTGCGCAAAAAGACCTACGAAATACGCACCGATACTGCCTTCGGGCAGGTGATGCGCGCCTGCGCCGCGCCGCGAATTGGGCATGGCGGCGGCTGCGACACGTTACTCCCCGCAAGGGGGAGGCCGGTGGGTTCCCCGTTGCTTCGCAACGATCCCTCCGCACTGGCGGAGCCAGCCGATTGCGGGAGCAGCCGCCCGGCCGCCCTTCCCGCGCCAGAAGGCTCCGCCTCTCCGTGTCAGGGCGGCCACACATGGATACACGAGGACATGATCGCCGCCTATACCGAATTGCACCGGATGGGCGTGGCGCATTCGGTGGAAACCTGGATGAAGGGTGAACTGGTAGGCGGCCTATATGGCATCAGTATCGGGCGCATGTTCTATGGCGAATCCATGTTCAGCCGTAGCGCCGATGCCTCCAAGGTCGCCCTCGCCCATCTCGCCGCGCAGCTGCGCCGCTGGAACTGCGGCCCTTCGACCGAGCTCAGGACAGGCATGATAGATTGCCAGATGAACACGCCGCACCTTGCCTCGCTCGGTGCACGCGAAATTCCGCGCACGGAATTCATCCAACGCCTGCAAGAATTGATACACTACCCGGACATTACTTCGCCTTGGTGCTTCGACAAACATGAACTTATTGCATGACATCCCGCTATCGGCGCTGCAGCTATACCTCACCGCCCCTTATCCGTGCAGCTATCTGCCGGAGCAACAGACGCGCTCGCAGGTCGCCACGCCCGGCTTCCTGATTACCACACCGGTGTATTCGGATCTGGTGCGGCGCGGCTTCCGCCGCAGCGGGACATTCACCTACCGGCCACGTTGCGACACCTGCCGTGCCTGCGTGCCGGTGCGTATCGAGGTGGTCCCGTTCGCTCCCAGCCGCGCGCAACGCCGCGTTGCCAAACACCACCTCGGACTGGAGGCATCGCTGCATGCGCTGAAAGACAGTGAAGAACATTTTGCCCTGTACCAGCGCTACCAGAAAGTGCGCCACTGCGACGATGGCATGGAAAGCGATAACCATGAGCAATACCGCAACTTTCTGCTGCATAGCCATATTGATTCCATGCTGGTGGAGTTCCGCGAAAACGGTGTACTGCGCATGGTGAGCATCATTGATATTCTCGAAGACGGGCTGTCCTCGGTCTATACATTTTACGATCCGGAAGTGGCGCAAGCCAGTTTTGGCACCTACAACATCCTGTGGCAGGTCGAGCTATGCCGCAAACTGGAACTGGATTATCTCTACCTTGGTTACTGGATCAGGGAAAGCGGCAAGATGGCTTACAAAGCCAACTTCCGTCCACTGCAAGGGCTCATCCAGGGCGAGTGGCAAACACTGACCATTCCGGATACGGACAAAAACAGCGGTTAATTTTACTCACAACTTTTTTCTAATGTGCCCGTTTATTATCCGCCCCCTGCTTTTTTCCCTCGACCCGGAAACCGCCCATCACGTCACGCTGGATGCCCTGCAAGCTGCCCATCGGCTTGGCCTGGCGCCGCTGTTTGCAAAGCACCCGGCGGACAACCCGCGCACGGTAATGGGGCTGACTTTCCCCAACCCGGTCGGCCTGGCCGCCGGAATGGACAAGAACGGTGCCTACATCGATGCGCTCGCCGGGCTGGGCTTCGGTTTCATTGAAGTCGGCACTGTCACGCCGCGCCCGCAGCCCGGCAACCCCAAACCGCGCCTGTTTCGCCTGCCGCGGGCAAACGCCATCATCAACCGCATGGGGTTCAATAACGACGGTGTGAATGCACTCATCGCCAACGTGCAACGCGCCGATTATCGCGGCATCCTCGGTATAAACATCGGCAAGAACGCTGACACGCCGATTGAAAACGCGGCGGATGATTACCTGATTTGCCTGCGCAAAGCCTATGCGCATGCCAGCTACATCACCGTCAACATCTCCTCTCCCAACACCAAGAACCTGCGCCAACTGCAAGATGAGGACGCGCTCAATAATCTGCTGACACAACTCAAGGCCGAGCAGCAAAAGCTCGCCGACACACATGGCAAATACGTGCCCATCGCCCTGAAAATCGCACCGGACATGGAAGGTGAACAAATCGCACAAATCGCGCGCCTGCTCATGCAGCATCGCATTGACGGCGTGATTGCCACCAACACCACACTGTCGCGCGAAGGCGTGAAAAATTTGCCGCATGGCACAGAAACCGGCGGCCTTAGCGGTGCGCCGGTACGCGAAAAATCCACCGCCGTGATTCGCGCCCTGCATCAACACTTGCAAGGTGCGCTACCCATCATCGGCGTGGGCGGCATCTTGAGCGGCGCGGATGCCGCAGAGAAAATTAACGCCGGCGCAGTGTTGGTGCAGATATATAGCGGCCTGATTTATCGCGGCCCGGCGTTGGTTGGCGAATGCTGTGCAGCCATAACGGGCTAACGGCAAGGAATATCCACAACATCATGCAGAGAGCGCAAGGCCCAAGATTGCATTCGACATAATGCAGGCGTAGAGTGCCGCTCCATTCTTCCGCAGAGATGATTGGCAAAATGAGCAGTGCTCAAAAGAAAAAAAACTTACCCACACTCATGCTGGGCGCAATTGGCGTGGTTTACGGCGACATCGGCACCAGCCCGCTGTATGCCCTCAAGGAAACTTTCGCCGGACACCACCCGCTGCCCGTCGTAGAAGCCAATATCCTCGGCGTGCTGTCCGTGATGTTCTGGACCATCATGCTGCTGGTGTCGCTCAAATATGTCGTCATCATCATGCGCGCGGACAATCACGGTGAAGGCGGATCGCTGGCCTTGCTGGCCTTGGTGAGTGACCTGACTGCGCAATACCCAAAAATGAAATGGTTCGTCACCGCACTCGGTGTGTTTGCCGCCGCGCTGTTTTATGGCGACAGCATGATTACTCCAGCGATCTCGGTGTTATCGGCAGTCGAGGGGCTGGATGTGGTTTCGCATCAGTTCAACAGTTATATTCTGCCCATCACCACCATCGTCTTGACCGGATTGTTTTTTATCCAGAAACGCGGCACTGGCATAGTTGGCATGGCATTCGGCCCGATCATGATTTTCTGGTTTTGTTGCCTGGCTGTATTGGGCGCCATCTCCATCGCGCAAAGCCCCCAGGTTTTGTGGGCGCTGAACCCCATCCATGCGTTCCTTTTTTTAAGCGAAGACCCGTGGATAGCATTTTTGGCGCTTGGTTCCATCGTTCTCGCCGTGACTGGCGGCGAAGCGTTGTACACCGACATGGGGCATTTCGGTAAATTTCCGATCCGCTTCGGATGGTTTTCTTTTGTGCTGCCTGCGCTGGTGTTGAATTACTTCGGCCAAGGCGCATTGCTGCTACAGCATCCTCAAGCCATCGAAAACCCGTTTTATCTGCTTGCACCCGCCTGGGCGTTGATGCCGATGGTATTGCTGGCCACTGCGGCAACGGTCATCGCTTCACAAGCCGTTATATCCGGCGCATTCTCGGTAGCCAATCAATCCGTGCAAATGGGCTTCCTGCCGCGCATGGAAATTCGCCAGACTTCCGACAAGGCGCAAGGGCAGATTTATGTGCCATTCACCAATTGGACGCTGTACTTGGCGGTGGTCTTTCTCGTTTTTACCTTCCAGAGTTCCAGCAACCTGGCAGCGGCTTATGGCATCGCCGTCACCGGCACCATGATGATAGACACCATGCTGACTGCCTTCGTGATTGTGTTGGCCTGGCGTTGGCCAGTGGTTATTTCAATACTTTTAATTGCCGTTCTTTTGATCGTGGACATAACCTACTTTGCAGCCAACGCGATCAAGATTCCGCAAGGCGGCTGGTTTCCTCTTGGCATTGCAGCCTTGTCTTTCACCGTGCTGACAACATGGAAACGCGGCCGAAAATTATTGTTCGCCGAAATCGCACGCCTGACAGTCCCCATGCAAGCAATTATTGATGGCATAGATGATGTGCCGAGAGTAGATGGCACAGCGGTATTTTTGATCCCCACGAGCGAGGGCGCACCGTCGGCCATGCTGCATAACATCAAACACAATCATGTGCTGCATGAGCGCAACATACTGCTGACCGTGGTGGTCGAGGGCAAGCCTTATGTCACAAAGGGCAACAGGCTTTTGATCAAGGATATGGGCAAGAATTTTTATTGGGTGAGGGTTTTTTACGGTTTTATGGAAACACCAGATATTCCGGTTGCCCTGGAGCTGTGCGCTACACGCGGATTGCCCTTCGACATGATGTCCACCTCGTTTTTCATTTCCCGAGCCCTGATTGTTTCCAGCCCCAACCCCGGCATGGCCAAATGGCGCGAGCGATTATTTCTGGCGTTATCCAGAAACGCCATGAACGCGGCAGACTTCTTCAAGATTCCGGCTAATCGCGTCATTGAAATGGGAACGAAAATTGAAATTTAATTTCAGCCAGATTGCTTCGCTCCGGCGCTAGTGGCGGAAAGCTGCGCGGCAATCCGCGCTATCTGATTTTTCTGAATATCCATATGCCCGCGCATGGTTGAAGCAGCATGGTAAACAGGGGATAATCTGCGCTTCAAATAGGCGGCATGGCATGACCAATTACCTACTTATCCTGATCGGCACGGTGCTCGTCAACAACATCGTGATGGTGAAGATCCTCGGGTT
>OESW01000264.1_pt1 | contig 11824 bp, 11 predicted proteins | sample 1534831 | NCBI WGS metagenome assembly OESW01 (sample SAMEA104161952, study PRJEB21768) | metagenome | isolation source: underground water
CGCGAGCCCGCCGCTGACATTGGCGGGCAAGTCGCGTTGCGCATTGCTCAGCCGTTCCGCGACTTGCTGGCGCGCCCAGTAGATGTCGGTGCCCTCATTAAAATTGAGGGTGATGTCGGCAATCGCGTACTTTGAGGTGGAGCGCAGAATATCTTGGTTAGGTATACCGAGCATTTCCAGTTCGATAGGCGCGACGATGCGCGCTTCGACTTCCTCCGGCGTCATGCCCGGCGCTTTCATGATGATCTTGACCTGCGTCGGAGAAACATCGGGAAACGCATCAATCGGCAAGTCGCGGAACGACGAAATGCCCACACCGATCAGCAGCAGCGTTAACGCCGCCACCAGCAGTCGTTGTGTCAGGGCGAATTCAACCAGTTTGGTAAACATTATTCGCCTCCTCCCATGCCGCCTATGCCCATGGCGCTGGATTTTAGCGTCGAAACGCCGCGCACGGCGATTTTCTCATCACCCTTGAGTTCGCCGCTGATCACGCTGTTTTGTGCGCCTTCATTCAGCACGTTGATGGTTTGCGCGCGAAAGCCTTTGGGGGTTTCCACAAATACAACCGTCTTACCCGCGATGCGCGAAATCGCGCTATTGGGAATTTCCCACTGCGCACCGCCGTTCGCGCTGATGCTGATGCTGACTTCGACAAACTGACCGGGGCGCAGATTTTCAGCACCTTGTTGGATCATGGCGCGCAGCAAGATGGTCTGGTTGGTGCCGGTCAGGCTGCGCCCAATCGCGGTGAGCTTGCCGCTGGCCGCATAAGAAGGGACAGCAATCGTCGCACCGATCTTAAGATCGCGGGTGTAGGCCAGCGGAGCCTGAATTTCCAAGGCGAGTGGATCGAGCTTGGCAATCGTGAACATCGGTACGGCAGCATCGAGGCGTTGACCCGCGCTGGCTGATTTTTCCAGTACCACACCATCAATCGGCGCAGTCATGGTGAGTTGGCTGCTCAAGTTGTTGCCGGATTGCAATTGCGCAATAGCGGTATCTGACATGCCAGACAGGTGCAACATCTGTTTGCGTTCCGCCAACGCTGCTTGTGCATCTAATGCCAATCCCTTGGTAGCGCGGTAGCGGCTTTCGGCGATGATGCCGTCTTTCCATAACGCCTCATCGCGGGCGAGATTCTCTTTGGCGAGCTGGCTTTGCACGCTGGCCTGCAACAAGCCACGTTGTGCTTCTGCCAGTGCAGGGCTTTGCAATCGCGCTATCGGCTGACCTTTCTTGACGCTATCACCGACACCCACTAGCGTCTGTTCAACCATCGCCGGAAGGGGTGTGCTGATGACGAACATTTGGCTGGGTGGAATAACAACTTGCGCGGGCAATCCGGACACTTCACCGGATTGCTTGCCGGGCAATGCGGCAGTCGTGATACCGACCGCTTGAATTTGTTTGGCGTTGAGCGCCAGTTCATCGGATGCCGAGGCGCTTTGCGAAATGCACAAGGCCAGCAGCAAATAAAAAAGTATCGTTTTCATATGGAGCTCCCGATGCTGCGCGGACGCAGAATCGCAAATTGAAATTGGACTGAAACTAGCAGGAACGACTTATGGCAGCCTCTGTAATGCGACCACTGTCCCCCAAAGATCACAATCGTTTTTAGGGAACGAGGCCATACCTGGCTTCGCGCAAGGCATAGCTCGGAACAGCATTACAAAAACCAGAGATATTTAGGAGAGGTGTCGCGGTGGCCTGAAAGGGCCGTCGGGGGATGAAAACTGAATGGCGAGGGACTGCTGAATAGAAAACTCGTTTGCGAATTCAGGCGTCACTGGAGCCGACTGACGGAGCAACCCCATGAAATGCTCGACGGCGTGACACCAGTGATTGCACGGGCTTTTAGGCGAAACTGTTTCGGAGGCTTCGGGTTCGGCTGAAAAATGGTCATCATCCATAGCCAAGCTACGTTGCTCGTCGAACCACACGTCAGCTACAGCCTCCTTGTTAAACGTCCAGCCACCCATGTTGATCACCAAGGTAATCAACATGAACTGAACAATTCGCCGAGCCGTGCGCGTGAGTAACATCGTTAGTTGTTTAACTTTAGCTTCGAGTAAAACGAAGGGCATTAGAACCCAGCCGCAACTCCCGTGTCAACGGTTGAGTGATAGGCAACGCGTTGAGCTCTCTTGAGCGGCAGCGAACAGTAACACGCCTGCCCCCCTTGATTTGATGTATGTCACGCCGATTTTTTTGCGCTAGCAAAGGCCATGGCTGGTGTTTTCAGTCGGCCAATAAAAAGATCGAGTGACTGCCATAAGAGAAATATTCAACCGTCTGCCAGTCAAATCTACAGCTTTACCGTGCCGCGAATATCAGGTTCCGAACTGACCGGACATTAATCAGCACAACAATCTTCCCCTCTCGTAATTCCACGCAGTTAGCTGAAGGTTGGTCACATATCTGCTCAAACGAGTCCATACGTTTCACGGATGCGGTCAACAATCGTCGTCAGATTTGTTCGTCCCAATCCCATGCTCTTCAGGTCAACAGTTTCTTGCAAGATCAGGCCAAGAAAGCGGTTCAAATCCTCCGCGACCCGAACGGGCAGATCGATCCGCATTGTGGGCGAAAGCAATTGGGAGAGGCGCACGACATCGTTCAGGTGCTTGCGCACATTCTTGTGATCGATAGCTTCGCCCTGCTGCTGCCTTGCACTCAGGTCGAGCCATGCATTGGCCTTCAATGGAATCAGCCGATCCGGCCCCACCCAGGAAATACCATCCTTCGCGGTAGCACCCGCCAGGATGAAGGCGTAATAGTCGTCATCCAGCAAAATGGCCGACAGGCTCGACACCGCCTCATCAAGGGGAATTGGCGTCAGGTGTGCATCGGCCGACAAAGCCAGTCCATCAGGCATGCGGGAAAACAGTTCAAGCATCACCGGAAAGCTCAGGTTCGTCGGCTTCTGAAAGCGATAGAAGTGCGGTTTTCCTTCGCTACGTTCGCGAACCTGATAGCCCCCATCCTTGATGAACTGCCAGAAGTGCTGGCCAAACTCGACATCCATCGCCTCGACCACCAACACGAGATCAATATCCTTGGTTGCCCGGAAATCCAGCCCAGCTTCTTCCATCGCCAGGGTGGCGGCCACACCGCCAATCAGCACATACCGGTCGGTGTAGTGTTCGAAGTAACGACGAAAAACATCCAGCCCTTTCACCACGTCAAGCCCTCCTCAAATTCAATCAGCGCTTTCTGAACACGCTCGTCGCGCTCGCTACGCAAACTCAATATCAGCGACAAAGGATCTACCGAGCCATCTAGCGGACTGATGTCCGGGTTATAACTCCATATCTGCCATAGACAGGCAGCGGGCTCGGGTGACGGTAACGCGCACATTCCCCGTTGCTGCGCATGCTTCCATTGTTCTGCGCTGATTGCATAAACCGGGTGCGCTGGCTCCGCAAGCAAAGTCGCACTGGCAAGCGCGCTTTCACCAGCCAGACGAGCTTGTTTCTGCACGGTTGGATCAGGCATAACCCACACACTTTTCTTCACCGGGTCGCGCAACATGGGCAACGCTCTGCGCCAAATTGCCTGCGCATTATCATCAAAGCGCAACCGGCGCTCTCGTCCAACATCTACAACCGAGGCAAGTCCCGCGTGCTCCAGTTCCTTTACCGCGCGCGACAACGTCATCGTGGTGTAGCTCAATCGCTCCCCCAACTCAGCCGGATGCACTTCCGTTTTCCACGGCTTCAGTAAAGCGCTAATCAGCAACGCCTGTGTCGCCGGACTCAAGCTCTTGACGGCAGTTTCGCGGCACTGGCGAAAATACTCGCGCAGATCGATGCCCAGATCGGGCAGATAGAGCTGGTTGCCAGGCACAATGAAAGGTACTCGCTGCCCAACCAGTCGCTTGCGGTCGTAGGAACTCAAGATAGGCGCCACATAAATACCCACCGCCCCGCTTGCCTGCGCCAGCGTATCCAGATGCTTGCGCACTTTGCTCGCACTGGTTGCTTTATCCCGTTCCAGCATCAACACATACGGCGCACCGATAAGCTCAATGCTGGCGAACTCGTAAGCGTCGTGCAGAAAATACGGCAAAGCAGCGCCCCCAGCCCAAGGCTTGACGATGGCCGTCAGCCCCAGCACATCCTGAAGGTAGCGTTCAATGTCTTTGTGGCGCATGATCAAACGAGTTGTAACGTAGTATCGGCACGATAACACATACAATGTTATTGTGCAATTTATATGTTACATGCAGCAATTGCCCCGCTATTACCCTTCATGCACCCAAAGCCATCACATAAGGTCGTATCAGGCTGGCCACCTGATTGCGACCTGCTGCTCCAGGTCGGGATTATTCACTTCAGCATCCTTAAACATTCCATCAACGACCAGCCATACATCCCGAACGCCAACAGATACTCGCGCAGATCACCCGTGCATAACTTGAGCGGCGACACGAAGCGCCTGTTGCTTGGCCACAGCAACGGTACGCCTGAGTTGGTTAGCCAGTCGCCAACAAGGTGTGACAGGTAGCCCGTCGCGACCCCTACTGCCACCGGCACGGCATATCCTTGATGCCAGTGCAAATGATGCAGCGACCACCAAATCAACCACGACATGCCCGCAACAGCAAGCAGGCTATGGGTGATACCACGATGGCCGAACACGGCTGCAATCGGTATCGAGAGCGGCAGAACACGTTTGCCAAATGCGCTTTGCGGGTGGTCGATGTCCGGCATCATGCTGCCGAGGATTCCACCGCCAAGCACAAGTATCGTCTGCGAGGGTTGCGCGTTGAGAGCACCTGAGACAAGCAACGACGATCCACAACCCGCTGCAATATGGGTGAAGGCGAGCATCTTCCAGTCAAATTCGCTTCTGCAAATTGCTGACCCACATCCAGGTCGCCCAGCCGATGGATGCAATCGCCAGAGGAGCAACGACTGAGGGTAAAGGTATCGGCAGCACCAGCCAGATTGCCACGCCAAACATCACGACCGTGGAGATGAGCACGCCTATCCTGTGACGAATGGGCGACTGCGAAGAAAACTGAAAGGTGCGTATCATCCTTGTTGAATACCCGTCTATCGCCACCGCAATGGTGAATGGCATCAGGATGAACCAGAACAGCATGAGCAGATAGATGCGGTACACGATCAATGAACCCCACAGCCACGTTACAACAATCCGGTTCTGTATCCATTCTTTGAGCGGACTCGGCGTGTCTTTGCTGGCGGCTGTGTCTTTGATTGCATCCGACACACCCTGGATTTGACCCGCGCTGACCGAAATCATCTTGCCAAATATCCACTGATCGGCCTGCTGCCCAGACAGTTTGGTTACAAACGCACGTTCACCCGTGAGTGATTTCAGCAGGTGTTCCGGGGTAATGAGCATCCATGTGCCGATTGCCACGATCAAGACAAGAACCATCCATAAGGCGGTAAAGCTTCCATGCTCTTTCTGGTCTTTTGCCATGTCATTCTGCCTTCAAGATGGGCAATCTGCCCTTGATGATCCGCCCGCCTGACATCCTTGCCAGGAAGTGCAGCGGAGGCAGGTTGCCGAGCATCGCGGCGGGGAACAGCTCTACTTCTTCCGCCATCATGGATTCCTGATAAGACGACTGATATTCGTCCTGGATTTTTGCATCAACACCATGGCCGTACCGGATGCTCAGTGACTGGACTTTGATCTTGGGCATGCTGTCGGCGATGTATTGTTGCGTCTCCGCATCGATCACGCGCAGAACGATTTGATTGTTGATGTTGGCGAGTACCTGGCGGGCCTTGTTCTCATCGCCGAGACGCGCAGGAAAGTCCGCGAAGGTCTGCGCCGAGATCGTCACTCGAAAGAGCGCACCGCCGCCTTTGTTCATGAGCTGGATGGTGGGTTGGTTGATGACCTCTGCGGCTTCGTCGATGAAGAGATTGACCGGCTTGTTTGAGTCGATCCCGTAGTTGTAGCGATCACCGGCCACTGCGGTCAGGTCGGCCAGCATGATTGAGCCTATGGCACTCCCGACCGTGCCATCAGCCAGGCTATCAAGGCCGAGATAGAGCACCTGGTTATTGTTGATGATTTTTGCCATGTCGGTCGCATGCTCCTGATCGCCAATCTTGAATTCCGGCGACAAGAGTGCCGCCAGCGGTTCCGAGGTCAGCATGGACAGAATCGGGATGAGCGAGGCGACCATCTTCTGGAAGTGGTCACGATTATGCTCAAAGGTGGAAATCAGGCCATCCAGGTCCGACGACTGCGCTTCGTGGATGGCGGTCTGCTTGTAGAATTCGATATAGGCTTCCAGTATCCGGTCACGATGTTTTTTCACGAAACTGCTGGAGCGGGTCTCCCATTCCGGCACGGTGTCGATGAAGTGACGGCGCAACGTGTTCAGCAGCAAATTGTCTGCGCCACCCTCAATATATCGCTTCATGTGAACCAGATTGGGGCTCACACCCGTTGCCACCAAACCATTCACGATGTCGTTCAGCACTTTCCAGCCAAAGGCCGCAAACGGGTCTGCGCCGGTTTCGGATGGAATCAAAGCGGCGACACGACTGGCAAGTTCGGTTCGACGATTCCAGTTACGCATCGGGTCAATGGGCGTGGACTTCTCCGGGTGGGCGGGATGGAAATACACGAAGCGCTCCGGCTGCCCCATTGCCGCACATATTCGTTTGGCGTTTTCCGCTAGGGCATGATCCCCTTTCGGGTCAATGATGATGACGGTTTCGTTGCGAATGATCGCCTGGCCAATCAACAGCTCCATCATTCTGGTTTTACCAACCCGCGTCGTTCCAACCAGCAAGGTATGGCCGACCAGATTAGCGATGTCCATAAACCTGTCAGTTTCCTTGTCCAGACCGTGTATCCAGTACGCGCCGTCCAGGTGGCGCTCGTTGGTGATCTTGCCGATGGTCTGAGAAACACCCTGTCCGATCAGCGCGTGCATCTTCTGCGATTCAACATCCGTCCAGTCAAAACCCTTGCCAAGCCACACAGAGTTTTTCTTGGTCGCCACCGCTGTCTTGTTTATCAGCTCAGGAATGCTGATGAACTCTTTGCCATAATTGTCCATGCGCGTCAGGTTGACGTAACGCCGCCAGGCCCCGATACCACGATACAAGGCCATGCAGGTACAGACAGTCATTGCTATCGCGCTGAATTTCACCGGGAGCGGGACAGGCATGTATTTGGATACAATCAGCGTGAACATTGCAGCACCTGCCCATGATGCAGACATCGTTGCTTCAAAGTTCGGTCGCCACGGCGATTCCCACTCGTAGAATGCTTTCATCGGAAGCCGCCCTCACTCTTGATGATGTGGTTGAGCTGTCCGATAGCCTTGCCAATGAATGTCGCCTCGCGCCGTATGGGAAGCAGTTCCTGTTCAATGTCTCGCACCATGTCCGCTTCCCATGGCTGAGCCAACTTGAGTAACGCATCCAGGTTGTAACCGTGTTTGAGTTTGGGTTTACGAATAAGCTTCTTGGTCATCCTGCGGGTCTTGGCGGCCTTTGATCCGTACCAGTGCACCTCGTACCATATTACGGTTACCGTGTTATCTCGCATTCTGGCCTGTGCATACAGGACGCTCTTGTGCTCCCATGCCCTAGCCTTGTTTTCTGCCATGACAAAATCAAAGTGTTGTTTGCAAAAATCTGCTGCCTTCGTTTCAAGCGTTTCGAGCCTGGCTCGCAACAGACTGATCGCATCTCCCACTTCCATCTCATCCATGACTTGCTCTCCCATGATTCCCTCTACCAAAACATCAATCATTTTTTGCCATGCGGAATCTGTCGTTTCAGCGCAACTTTACATCTAAGCGCATCGCCGATTCAGCGCGGTAAACGTACCCGTTTTACAGCGTCAAAAAGATGTGCGTGTACCCGTTTTACAGAAATTATCCACATAATATTCATGTAGATAATGGTGTACCCGTTTTACCGGGTTGCTTTAAGGAGCGGATCGATTTACAGATCGGCACGCAGGCGTACCCGTTTTACAGCACCAGCAAAATGTGCGTGTACCTGTTTTACAGAAACTATCCATATAATATTCATGTAGATGGTGGTGTACCCGCTTTACAGGATCGCTAAAAACAAAGTGCATTTGTTTTACAGAGTGCGCTCTGCTGATGTCATTCCTGGCACGAATGATGGAGTTTGTTGCGCAAGCCGATAAAAGGTCGGGGTCGCATTCTGCGCATCCACCTCGACCCGAAATTCGGGGATTGGATTATCTTTAAGCTCTTGCACAAACTGTTTGAATTTACGGAAAGGCGACGTACCGCCCGTCAACCGGTGTAATTCATTGAGTGAGACGACCCACGGCTGCCACTCGCCACAATTTATTTTGGCGAGGATGTAGATCAGCCTGCGTAATGGCGTGAGCGAGAAGTAGTTAGGGTGCATGGCACATACGTGCGTCCAGTCTGTCGCAAAATGATAGAGCCGCTCAGGCAGCTCAATATTTACAGCATCAATGCGTCCATCACGAACCAGCTCTGCCTCGTATCGAATCAAATTGAAGCTGTCGCCGCTTTCCTTTATTTCTGCTGGCGGGAAAATGTTCGTTGTGATCTTGCTTCCGGCGAGCCTATCGAGTGCCTGAGCCAAGCCATCGTATTGAGCCCCGCCGTTCCCGCGTTTGCTGAAATCAAGAAAATCGCGTGCAGTAAATCGCAGATTGCGGCTCAAGTCCTCGTGCCGCTCATCAAACATGGCATTGGCCAGCCAGCTCACACAGTAAATCCAGACATCCTTATCGCGCATGGTCGGAAGCCCCGTTGCGCTGGGTGTTATCTCGAAGAATTGTCCATCCAGATCGAAGCGTCTGGCCTCTAAATCCCCAGCAGACAAAGCAAATGGTGGGCAATGGAAATGATTGCTCAACGTGTTGTCGGCACTCAATACACCAGCAAAGTAAATGTAGGTAAATGACGTGGGCGATATATGAATTGGCATGGGTGGTGTCGCGAAATGAATGTCTTGGGAGTTTAGTTTGTTCAATTTGGCGCGATAGAGAGATTCTCGGCAAATTTGCCGAGAATCTGCCGAATTAAATTTTCTCGCTCATCAATAATTCGTAAGCGTGCTGGAGACGTGCTGTGGGCGTTGTGATGATCTGGTCAGGAGATGCATTTCTCCCAAGTGTGCTGTGGATGCTCTGAGTCGGCACTGGCCGCTGGCTCAGACGTGCTGGAGTTGTTGTGAAGTTAATTTTAAGGAGAAAGCAATGAGCGTGATTGGAATGGATATTGGTTACTCGAATCTAAAGATTGCCTATGGTAACAAGGGTGGCGACCCGATATTGGTGAACCGCCCGGCAGGCGCAGCCCCATCGGATCACATCGGGCAAAGAATCATGGGGGATGACGATGCCGTGCGCGTCCTGGTGGATGGCCGCGAGTTCGCCGCTGCGATCAGCCACGACAGAATCGAAAACTGGGCGCGCGAACTGCACAAGGATTACACCGCAACGGATTCCTACCGCGCGTTGTTTTATTCCGGCCTGTTACTGTCCGGTTTGAGTGAGGTTGATAAAGTTGTAACCGGCTTGCCCACCAGCCAATACTTCGATGCCAACCTTCGTGCGCGTCTGGTCGAGACCATGAAAGGCGAACATCAAATTACGCCGCGCCGGAAGGTTGTTGTGAAGGATGTAAAGATCGTACCTCAACCTTTGGGTGGGTTTGTGGACTACCTGCACGGCCTTGCTGATCCGAGTCAGGTTGAGGATGCCAGTGTTCTGGTGGTCGATCCCGGCTTCTTCTCGGTGGACTGGGTATTGCTGGTCAATGGCGAATTCAAGCGAGCCTCATCCGGGACGAGCCTGGATGCGGCCTCGGTCATTTTGGATGAGACTGCGGCGTTAATTTCCATGGATCATGGCGGCAACCCCGGCAGAGGGAAGCTGGAGAACGCGATCAGATCGGGACGCAACACCGTATCCGTGTTTGGGGCGCGGATAGATATTGCCCCCTATCTGGCGGATGCGTCGTCCAAGGTTGGCCACATTGTTGGCGCGCAACTTCAAGAGTCGCTCAGAAAAGAGGATTCTGACATCGACACGATTGTGTTGGTTGGAGGAGGTGCTCCGTTCTACGAAGCGGCAATCAAAGCCGCTTTTCACCAGGTTCCGGTATCCGTAGCCCGTGACTCGGTCTTCGCAAATGCGCGAGGGTTCTGGCGTGGAGGCGCTGCCTGAGATGCGCATCACCATCAACTATTTCGAGGGGTATCCAGAATTGCAGGCCGACCTGTCTGCTTTTCCGCTGCGCGCCAGAGCGGAACGGATGCGGATGCTCGCCTCGCTGGGTTTGTCAGTTCTGAATGGCGGGAGAGTCATAAACAAAGCTCCAGCAGTTACCCCCAATCAAGAAGCGACTCCTGAGGCAGCTCAGCCAGCCGCTCACGGCAACCCATCCGGGATCGTGAAAAGAATATTCGATCAGATTTGATGCATGGTAGTGCTTGCGGACGTCAGGCGTGTTGAAGCCAAAGCGTTTGAACGCGATACTACTCATTGGCTGAGACACACTTGTGGCAGCCATTTGGCGTTATCCGGCGTTCCGGTGAATGTCATTCAGCGACTGCTTGGGCACGCCAGCCTGCAAACAACGAGCATTTACACAGATACGTCGGATGAACATTTGTGGAGCGAGGTAGAGGGTGCGAAATTGGGGGCAGGCAATGCGCATAGAATTTAGAACCGCCCAGCGCGGATACACGGTGGTATTGAGCCAGGATTTATTTGGCGCGTATGTTCTCTATCGCCGATGGTTTGGGTTAGGCAACAGAAGAGGCGGAATGAAGCGGCAAATCTTCGTCGCGGAGGATAATGCGATGCGGGAGTTGGCTGGCCGAGTTAGAATCAGAAATGGGTATGAGCTGGTTCTGGCACGGAGATGAGCCTCCATCTTAAAAACCGACCGTGGAGTTTTCTTTCAAACCAACTTATTCAGGTCGCCCAATACCGGACGCTGGTGACGGTCAACAAACACTAAAGAGCCGTTCGGCTTTCGCCGTCATGAAGGGCCGCTATCTGAGGTGGATCTGCCGCTCGCAAATAAGCCGTGAACTTCAGGTCCTCGGCCATTGTTGTCGGTGACATCCAGATGTACCAACGACCGGTATGGGATTGTCTCCGGCCATAGGTGCGGAAATCATCCCGAATAGCCGCTTTCCCGCAGCGCGACTGCGTACTCTCGACCCAGGCTGTGTAAAAACGCAAAGTTTAGACTGAAGCGCATTATATATAAATAATGGCCATTTTGTGATTGATCTTTGCCTAGTGTGGTTGTGCCAGTTTCCTGATCAAATATCAGACAGGGGTTTCGTAGCCGCCGCTTTGTCTTTGAGTTGCATCATGTCAATGAGCACGTCCATGTTGGCGGTGAGGCTATTGAGGACGTCCTCCGGCAATCGTTGCAGTGCGTCCGGCAATACCCCTATCATCGGTTTGGGGGCACGCGCCACCAATTCGTTGCCCTGTTCGCTTAGATACAGGCGAACTACCCGCTGATCCGCTCCACGCTCTTTTCTGACAAGCTCTTTTCTTTCCAGTTCACCCACAAGGTTGCTGGCTGTGGACTGATGGACAGACATGGCGCGCGCCAGTTCAGTGACCCGCAAACCGGGTGAGCTTGCGATTTCAGCGATTGCCCAAAGCTGGGCGCCACTCACGCCGCATTTCGATTCGATGTCTTGGAAATGTTTTTTGACGGTGCTGAATACGATCCGGAATCTCCTTAGCGCATCACGCGCTCGCTCCTCGCGCGAACCAGAGGCGGGTTCCACAACAGTATCTATCCCATCGGCGGGGTTTTTGTTTTTTTTTTTTT
>OESW01000294.1_pt1 | contig 11597 bp, 16 predicted proteins | sample 1534831 | NCBI WGS metagenome assembly OESW01 (sample SAMEA104161952, study PRJEB21768) | metagenome | isolation source: underground water
GGGCTGCAGTTGCAGGTGGGCGATGTCGATGCGGATCGGATGTGTTCAGGATCAATCGAGTCTGACCCCATCGATTCCTTAAATTTCAGCGGCTTTGGCCGTATAGGTTTAGGAGAATTCATTTGCTGCACGACGGGCAAACACTTGCAATGAATGATTGCCGCGGCCAGAAGTGTATGGACTGCCAGTTACTTCAAACCCGAGCTTGGCAAGCGACCGATGCATAGCGATGTTGTCGGTGCGTGATGTAGCGAAAACACCAGTACCTTTACTTTCTGCAAGCGCCGCCTGCGATAGCAAAAGGGAGAAGCCCTTGCCTCGCGACTCAGGCGAGACATAGACCCAGCCAAGTTCGTAGGGAAACTCTTTAGCGGGAATTAAGGCGCCACTTTCTGAACTCACGCGACGCCGGTAACTGGCTTGAGGTTGCTTGAGCGCGGCTACGCCAACTACCAAATCGTCAACGCGAGCGAGCACCAATACAGCGGCACTACGAATGCGCTCGGGGAGTCCTTGGATTGACACTTCACCACCAGCGCGAACGAAGGCGATGAATGCGCCGATCTCAATGTTCGAGCACTCAGTGGGAGACTTGACGATCAGCTCAGGCATAGCGGCTCTCATGGTGCCCAACGCAAATGCAAGGGGCGCGCTGCTTTTTGCGCGTCCCGCTTGACCGCCATGTTAGCGAATCATGCACTTCATTTTGCTTTTTCCCAGATACCTTGTGCATTGCGATAGTGAACCATATCACCCATTAGGACTTTGAATTTAGTTCCGTCATTTAAAACTCCTTCGCCAGAACCATTCATTAAATTTGGCCCTGTTCTCATAACCATTACTTCACCATACCGTCCATCACTGCACGATACTTTTGTTTTGAGCATAGTTGATTGAGTCCATTGGTCGTATTTTCCATCACATGTATATCCATCCAAGTTAGATACCTGAAAGGTTCCACTGACAACAGTCGCTACGGCCTCGCCCATTAAGGGCTTACTAACGTCAGAAACATCAACTAAAAGTCCAGTTCTAACAGCACAACCAGACACTACTAAAATAGTTAAAACAAAAAGTAAGATTTGTGTTTTTTTCATGGTGTTTATCTCGCTAACGCTTTGAGTTAAGCGACATCACGCTTAGCGGATCGTTGTGGCACCCTGCACTTATTGCGTGATGTTCGCTTGAACGAGGGGTTCGACGGGGGAGGATGCGGCTTGCGTGTGAACAGTGCAGTAAAGTGTGCATCACCAACCTCCAGTTCAAATATTCTGCAACGATTTTATTCAAGACCGCGAAGCGTTAGTTCGGCTTGTTCGCATCAAAGCTCGCTTTATGCGACAGCGCGAACAACGCTTCGCACGCTATCACTATCCCCATTGGTTCATGAAGTGGGACTGTTAGTGTACCGCCTGCGCTGTCTATTCCCCTCTGTGCCGCGGTCTAACCCGATGAACGTAAAGTAGACACCCTAAAAAATACCGGTAAAGGCACCTTCGAGGTGTATGAACCAGAACCAATTTTGTAACACATTATTTTCATTAGGTGGCGAAGTTATGGCATACCCTAAATTTTCCGGCAAATACACCCCACCTTACTAAAGTCAGTTTCGCAATATATTCAAGCTGCCCGTTTATGCAGCGCGCGGTATACCGATTCGGATACTTCCATTGGCATGAAAAGTTTTTCCGGATAAACGTAATCCTCGCCATCCTCATCCACAATGCGGATGCAGTGCATGGCCTCGGCTTTTTGGTCTGGCAGCAGTTCGTAAAGTTTGCGCACTTCCAGTGATGCAGCGTACCCTTCATTGTTCAGGCAGATGACGTATTTCCCCATGGTGCACCTCAAATAAAATATTTGATTTTCATTTCCATTTTGCCGATGCCATGCGCCTCATACCAATGAACTTCAGCACGTGCACTGGCTCCATCCTCAAATATAACAGTGGCAACTCCCTTTTTCTTTTTCCAATTACCGATACCATAAGCTCTTTGCAATCTGCCAAGGCAACGAATACCCGAGCCTTGCGCAATAGTTTCAACACCAGATATTTCGCCATTTATCTTGAAAAACATGGCTCAGTGTAAGCCCTCTTTTTTCATACTACAAGAAACAACTCACCCAACCAGTTTCCACTTTATCATCTCCCCCGCCCGCAACGGCACGAGGCGGTGCTCGCCGAATGCCACTGAATCAGGCACCTGCCATTCCTCTTTGCGCAGGGTGATCTTCTGCGTGTTGCGCGGCAAGCCATAGAAATCCGCACCGTGGAAGCTGGCAAAGCCCTCGATCTTGTCCAGCGCACCGGCCTGCTCGAAGACTTCGGCATACAGTTCGATGGCGGCGTGGGCGGTGTAGCAACCGGCGCAGCCGCAGGCGGTTTCCTTGGTGTGTTGCGCGTGCGGCGCGCTGTCGGTACCGAGGAAGAATTTCCTGTTGCCGCTGCTGGCTGCCGCAACCAAGGCTTTGCGGTGCGTCTCGCGTTTCAGCACCGGCAGGCAGTAGTAGTGCGGGCGGATGCCGCCGGCCAGCATGGCATTGCGGTTGTACAGCAGATGATGCGCGGTGAGGGTCGCAGCAATATTATCCGGCGCATCTGTCACGAATTGAACGGCTTCGCGTGTGGTGATGTGTTCGAACACGATACGCAGACCGGGAAGGTCGCGCAGCAAGGGTTGCAGCACGCGCTCGATGAACACTGCCTCGCGATCGAACACGTCCACCGCTGGGTCGGTCACTTCGCCGTGCACCAAGAGCGGTATGCCACAGCGCTGCATTTCTTCCAGCGCGGGGTAGGTCTTGCGGATGTCGGTGACGCCCGCATCGGAATTGGTGGTGGCGCCAGCCGGATAGAGTTTCACCGCATGCACCACGCCGCTTTTCCTGGCACGCTCGATTTCCTGCGCTGTGGTGTTGTCGGTGAGATACAGCGTCATCAGCGGACGGAACCTTGAGCTTGCAGGCAACGCAGTGAGGATGCGCGTGCGGTAAGCGTGCGCCTGCGCGGTAGTGGTCACCGGCGGCTTGAGATTGGGCATGACGATGGCGCGGGCAAATTGGCGCGCGGTATCGGGCAGCACGGAACGCATCAGCGCGCCATCGCGCAGGTGCAAGTGCCAATCGTCGGGGCGGGTTAGTTTGAGTTCCATGTTTGGCATTTTAACCGGAATTGTTCATTAGGTTTAATACGATGCGGTTTACCCGAACCCGTTCACCCTGAGCCTGTCGAAGGGCTTGTTTTTACTGTGCCTGTGGTTCGACAGGCTCACCACGAACGGCCTAACGAACAATCTGGGTTTAATGGAAAATTATTCTTGCTCCTTGAGCTCCAGCGCGCGCTGGTACAGTTCATTGCGACCTATTCCGGTAATCTGCACGGCCAGTTGCACCGCCTGCTTGAGCGGCAGTTCTTTCAGCAGTAGCGCCAGAATGCGCTCAGCCTCCGCATCCAGACCTTCCCGCTGTGCTGCCGCACCGGATACCAGCAGCACGAATTCGCCGCGCTGGTTGTTGGCATCGGCGTTCAGCCAATCCATTGCTTCAGCCAGTGTGCAGCGATGGATGTTCTCGAACATCTTGGTGATCTCGCGCGCCAATACGATTTGGCGCTCCCCGCTGAAAACCGCCTGCAGATCGGCAACGCATTCAAGGATGCGGTGCGGCGCTTCGTAAAACACCAGCGTGTAGGGCAGGGTGGCGAGGTCTTGCAGTGCACTGCAACGCGCGGCGGACTTGTTGGGCAGGAAACCGTAAAACAGGAAATGCGGTGCGGGCAGCCCGGCGGCGGACAATGCCGCCAACGCGGCATTTGCGCCGGGAATGGGAATCACATGGTAGCCGGCGGTGCGCACCGCCTCCACCAGCAACGCGCCGGGATCGCTCACCGCCGGTGTGCCCGCATCGCTTACCAGCGCCACCGACTGGCCTTGCGCAAGCAGCGCAATAATCTTTTCCGCCGCGCCGCGCTCGTTGTGCTGATGCAGCGCCGTCAGCCGGTTTGCGGCGATGCCGAAATGCGTCAGCAGGTGCGCGGATGTGCGTGTATCCTCGGCGGCAACTACATCGGCGGATGCCAGCACATCCAGCGCACGCAAGCTGATGTCACGCAAATTCCCAATCGGGGTGGCAACTACATATAATGCGCATTCCAACTTTTGTTTTGGCACGCTATGCACCGCATTTCCTCTTGGCTTCTTTTGGCTACTGCACTATACGTGAGCGGACTGGCTTATGCCACTGACGAGCCGCCCGCGGAAGCTGAAAAGCCCGTGCCCCACATCGCGCTGCTGTTGCCGCTCAAGTCGGCGGCATTTGGGCAAGCTGCCGAGGTTGTGCAGCAGGGTTTCATGGCGGCGGCAAATAACCAGCCACTGCCCATACCGATCAGGGTGTACGAATGCGCTGATGAAAACAAAGACATCGTCGCACTTTACCGGTATGCCATCGCAAACGGCGCACGCGCCGTTGCCGGACCGCTGACGCGCGACGGCGTAGCGGCGCTGGCGGCCAGCCCCGGAATCTCCGTGCCGACCCTGGCGCTCAACACCGGTGAAGCGAAAGATGCGGACAAGCTGTATTTCTTCGGCCTGTCGGCAGAAGCCGAAGCGCGCCAGGCGGCACAGCTTGCCGCAGCGGCAGGTTTGCGCAGCGCATCTATCGTCAGCTCCGATACGCCACTGTCCATACGGCTATCGCAGACCTTTGCCGAGGAGTGGAGCATTTTGGGCGGCAGCATCGCGGCAAAAATCCTGTACAACGGTAATCCTGAAGTGTTGGCCGACTTGCCCGAAGAACCGGGCAACATGGTGTTTCTTGCCGCCGATGCGAAGACAGCACGCATGATTCACCCCTACCTGAACATTGCCCTGCCGGTTTATGCCACCTCACAATTATTCAACGGCAACGCCGATACGCTGACCAACTATGACCTCAACAACACCCGCTTTGTGGACATGCCGTGGCTATTGCAGTTCGATCATCCGGCGGTGATGATTTACCCGCGCGCCAATCCGCCACTGGAAACGAGTATGGAACGGCTTTACGCGCTCGGCATCGACGCTTTCCGCCTGCTGCAAATCATGCTCGACAACGATTATCGCATCGCCCTGCCGCTGGATGGCGTAACCGGCCTCATCCGCCTGAACAACAACCATCAGTTTCAACGCGAAGCCATCCCGGCGCTGATCAAACAGGGACGCAGCCAGTTGCTTGAACCCCAATCCCCATCCGCTGCTCCGTATCATCCATGAGCATCTTGGCATCATGAACACACGGGGCGCACAGGCCGAGAACCTGGCGGCAAAATTTCTGCAACATCAGGGGCTCAAGCTGCTGCAACAGAACTATCGCTGCCGCTTTGGCGAGATTGACCTGATCCTGCAAGACGGCGATGCGCTGGTGTTCGCCGAAGTGCGCCTGCGCAGCCGTGGCGATTTCGGGGGCGCTGCGGCCAGCATCAATGCGGCCAAACAGGCCAAACTGGTGCGCGCCGCACAGCATTACCTCGCCACGCTGGCCCACATCCCGCCCTGCCGATTCGATGCAGTGTTGCTGCAAGCTTCGGACGGCAGCGGCATTGAGTGGGTCAGGGATGCTTTTGGCGGCTGATTTCGGGTAATATCCACACCCACAAACACTCGGCAGGCAAACAATCCAATGAATCTGGCAGGCAGAATCCGCAAACACTTCGACGACAGCGCGCAAACCAAGCTTCAAACGAAAGATACATTGGCACAGCCGATAGCCGATGCCGCACAGGCTATGGTGGCGTGCCTGATGAACGACGGCAAAATTCTGGCTTGCGGCAACGGCGGTTCCGCCGCCGACGCGCAACACTTTGCCGCCGAACTGCTCAACCGCTTTGAAATCGAGCGCCCCGGGCTAGCCGCCATCGCATTGACCACCGACAGCTCGGTGCTGACTTCCATCGCCAACGATTACGATTTCAGCCTGGTGTTTTCCCGGCAGGTACGTGGGCTCGGTATGGCGGGCGATGTGCTGCTCGCCATTTCCACCAGCGGCAATTCAATCAATGTGGTCGAGGCCATACACGCCGCACACGAACGCAACATGCGCGTCATTGCCCTCACCGGCCGCGAAGGTGGAACAATGGGGGAAATACTCGAAGCGGATGACATTCATATCTGCGTCAACGTGGAACGTACGGCGCGTATTCAGGAAGTGCACCTGCTTACATTGCACTGCCTGTGCGATGCCATAGACCATTTACTGTTAGGAGGCGAATAATGCGTTATCTCAATTATCTTTTGCTCGCTGCCATACTCGGCGCGTTGCAGGGTTGTTTTCCGGTAGTTGCCGCAGGGGTCGGCACAGGTGTGTTAATGGCGTCTGATCGCCGCACTACCGGTGCCTTTATAGAAGACGAGGGCATCGAATACAAGGCGATTAACCAAATAAGCGCCAAGTACAATAGCACCACCGCGCATGTAAATGTCACCAGTTTCAACCGCCACGTACTCATCACCGGTGAGGTTCCAAACGACACGGCCAAGGCCGATATCGCAAAAATTGTCTCAAGTGTGTCCAATGTAAAAGCGGTCAGTAACGAACTGGTGGTATCCGGCCTCACCGGCATCACCTCGCGCAGCAGCGACAGCATCATCACCAGCGATGTGAAGCTGCGCTTTCTCAACAGCAAAGTCTTCCAGGCTGACCACGTCAAGGTCATTACCGAAAACGGCACGGTGTTCCTGATGGGCTTGGTTTATCACAAGGAAGCGGAAGCCGCCACCGAGATCACCAGCACCACGGGCGGTGTGCAGCGGGTAGTCAAGGTGTTCGAATACCTCGACTAATTCCAATTCCACTTCATCGGCGATACTGCGTTGGCTTCCTCGCTCACTCCTGATAGAGCTCCTAGCCATTCGACTAAGCAAGCAAACAACGCTTGCCAAGTCGCTGGTTATAGTCGTGCTACTTGCACTGCCTTCGTCGTTCGCTTGTCGCCGCCTTGTCTCGCCTTCGAATTGAAATTGGAATAAATGCTGTATGAGCACCCCACCGAACTTCGAGCAAAAAATCTGCGCACGCGCAGATTTTGCGGCGCATGCTGCCGCTTTGCCGCGTCCACTGGTGTTCACCAACGGCTGTTTCGATGTGTTGCACCGTGGCCATGTCACTTATTTGGCGCAGGCCCGTGCCTTGGGCACGGCGCTGGTGGTAGGGGTGAACGGCGACGCTTCGGTGAAACGCCTGGGCAAGGGCGATGATCGCCCGCTGAATTCACAGGAAGACCGCATGGCTGTTCTGGCCGCGCTGCAAGCAGTGGATCTGGTGGTGCTGTTCGACGAAGATACGCCGTTGAATTTAATTCTCGCCTGCCGCCCGGACGTGCTGGTGAAAGGCGGTGACTGGCCACCGGATAAAATCGTCGGCGCACATGAAGTACAGGGCTGGGGCGGCACGGTACACAGCATCCCGTTTTTGCATCAACATTCCACTACCGCATTACTAAACAAAATACGTACATAATAAACAACCATGACCAATCCAACAGAAATCACCTTGCACCAACAATCCAAGCAACTGGAAATCGCCTTCGACGACGGCGCGTGTTACCGCCTGCCCTTTGAATTTCTGCGGGTGCATTCACCCTCCGCTGAAGTGCGCGGACACGGCGTGGGACAGGAAGTGTTGCAGGTCGGCAAGCAGAACGTGAAACTGCTCAATGTAGAGCCGGTGGGCAGCTATGCCCTCAAACTGACCTTCGACGACGGCCACGACAGCGGTCTTTACACCTGGGAATATCTGCATGAGCTGGGCCAGAATCAGGATGTATTGTGGCAAGATTACCTGAAGCAATTGGAAGCTGCAGGCGAAAGCCGCGAGCCCCGCCAGCACGATGCGGGCAGCCATCAACCGCGAGGGTGCGGACATTGAACCATAGGTATTTGCAATGACTAAAACTACCCACTTCGGTTTCGAAACCGTCACCGAAACAGAAAAAGCCAAGCGCGTCGCGGGCGTGTTCGATTCCGTCGCCAGCAAATACGACGTGATGAACGACCTCATGTCGGTCGGTCTGCACCGTCTGTGGAAGCGCTTCGCCATCGAGATCAGCGGCGTGCGCGAAGGCCAGCGCGTGCTGGACGTGGCAGGCGGCTCGGCGGATTTGTCGCGGCTGTTCCTGAAGAAAGTCGGCAGTAGCGGACTGGTCGTGCTCACCGATATCAACAACGCCATGCTGCGCGTCGGGCGCGACCGCCTGCTCGACGCAGGTATTGCCACGCCGGTTACGCAATGCGATGCCGAACACCTGCCGTTCCCCGACAATTATTTTGACTGTGTCAGCATCGCCTTTGGCCTGCGCAACGTCACCCACAAGGACGCCGCGCTGCGCGACATGCAGCGTGTACTTAAGCCGGGCGGAAGAGTGATCGTGCTGGAATTCTCCAAGGTAGCCAAACCGCTCGAAAAGCTCTACGACGCCTACTCCTTCAAGCTGCTGCCCAAGATCGGACAGCTCATCGCCAACGACGCCGACAGCTACCGCTACCTTGCCGAATCCATCCGCATGCATCCGGGACAGGAAGAGCTAAAGCAGATGATGATTGATGCCGGGCTGGAGCGCGTCGAATACTTCAACCTGACGGGTGGCGTGGTCGCGGTGCATCGGGGATATAAGCTGTAGCAATATTTTATGTTATGGGGTAAGCGATGAAAAACTCAATCCAGATATTCAACCAGTGGCTCCTCGCGTTCGTAGAACACATTGGTCTGCTGGTGATCGCCGTCGCTACAGTGTTTGCCATGACAAACGAAGTGCTCACGATGGTGAATGCGCGCCAAGTGGCCCTTGCTGACCTGCTGCTGTTATTCCTTTACCTGGAAGTGCTGGCAATGGTTGGCCTCCACTACCGCACGGGCAAGCTGCCGGTGCGTTCCCCGATTTATATTGGCATGGTTGCATTGGCACGCTACCTCATCCTGGACCTAAAGACCATGGACGACTGGCGCATGTTCGCGGTGACCGGCTCCATCCTGATATTGGCATTGGCGGTATTGCTGGTCCGCTTCGGCCATGTTCGCTTCCCTTATCCCTCTGTTGAATCATTGAAGAAACCGTAGTCCACATAGGGCTGTTGCAAATTCAGCGCAAAAGGCACCGGGGTCGAATTTAACAGGAAAGGGAAAAGCCCATGAGCTCTTGGGGATGCCCGCATGAACAAGACGGCAAATGCGCGCGCGTTAACGATCTGCCCTGCGACCCGGGAATGAAAGGGTGTGTGCTCTTCGGCCGTTTCGTCTGGGCGGACGAGAGCAAAAATCGCCCCAAGAAAACACCTGCAAGCAACGGAGCCGAACCATCCCAAACGGGCAATGATGATAAGCAATAGCCTGTTAATGTCGCTTCTTGATTGTCCATTTTCCCATTGAGTTACGCTCCGCCATCCAATATAGATTTGGGCCTGATCTACTGCGACCCCTCGCTGCTGGTGGTAAATAAGTCCGCCGGGCTGCTTGCCGCGCCAGGGCGTGGGGCGGACAAGCAGGACTGTCTTTCCGCACGTATCCAACAAGAATATCCCGACGCCCTCATCGTGCACCGTCTGGACATGGCGACTTCCGGCCTGATTGTGTTTGCCCGAGGTGCGGAGATGCAGCGCCGTCTTTCGCAGATGTTCCGCGAGCGCGAGGTGAAAAAGCGCTATGTGGCGGTAGTGGCGGGCAAGTTGGAACCTGCGATGGGCGAGGTGAATCTGCCTATTGTTGCGGACTGGCCAAACCGGCCGCTGCGCAAGATCGATGCTGAGCTGGGCAAGCCCTCGCTTACGCGCTATCGCCTGCTTGCACATGAAGCGGGCACGTGTACCAGCCGCGCTGAGCTGGAGCCGGTGACCGGCCGCACGCACCAGTTGCGGGTGCACATGGCGGCCATTGGTCATCCGATTCTTGGCGACGCGTTTTACGGAGGAGAAATAAGCGGCAGGGTAGGGCGGTTACTGCTGCATGCCCGGATGCTGAGCTTTGCCCATCCGCTCAGCGGGGAGCTGCTGACCTTGGTGTGCGAGCCGCCGTTTTGACAACCCGCGCAATTCCATTTCGCAATAAAAAGCAAATTTTCGTAGGGTGCGTCCCACGGTGTCAATTCCGTCCAACCTTTGGTTGGCTGCGGATTGCCTACTTTTGGTGCACCATCGTTGTATCAAAGGCGGTGCGTGGGACGCACCCTACGAAACCATCGTTGTTATTAACGCAAATTGGAATTATTCATGCGCGCAGGTAGTTCAGCACAATTCCCCCGAACACTGCTGCACCGAACCAGTTGTTGTGCAGAAACGCTTTGAAGCACATCTCGCGCTGGCGTTTGCGGATCAGCGTGTAGTGGTATGCAGCGATGCCCGCCGCGAGCAGCAGGCCGAGGTAATAGAGCATCCCTAGTTCCAGTGTATAACCTATCCCGGCGAGGATGAGCAGGGTAGCGGTGTAACAGGACATCACTGCGAGCACGTCGGATTGGCCGAAAAACAACGCGGAGGAATGGATGCCGAGATGGACGTCATCGTCCCGATCCACCATTGCGTACTCGGTGTCGTAGGCAATTGCCCAGCACACGTTGGCCAGCAGCAGCCACCATGCCACGTTCGGTATGCTGCCGAGTTGCGCTGCAAAAGCCATCGGGATGCCGAAGCCGAACGCGATGCCGAGATAGGCTTGCGGGATGGCGATGAAGCGCTTGGTAAATGGGTAACTGGCGGCGAGGAGTACGGCGGGGACGGACAGTAATAGCGTCAATCCATTAAGCGGCTGGATCAGCAGAAAAGCAGTTAATGCCAGCCCTGCTGCCAACCACAGAGCCTCACGCGGTGTGACCTGTCCACTGGTGATGGGGCGGTCCTGAGTGCGTTTCACGTGCTTATCAAAATCACGGTCGGCATAGTCGTTGATGACGCAGCCCGCCGAGCGCATCAGGATCGTGCCGAGCACGAAGATGGCAACAATGTACCATGCGGGATGGCCGTTGCCCGCGATCCATAAGCCCCACAGCGTGGGCCACAGCAACAGCAGGATGCCGATTGGGCGGTTGAGCCGGGCTAGTTTGAAGTAGAGGCTGAGGCGTTCGCTTAAATTCATTTTGGTAATTTCAGGATGTCCGGCAGAAATACTTCCGTCACCAGCAGTGGTGCACCGTGCAGAGAGAACAGCGAGCGGCGCGCCCACATACGCTCAGGCGCCGCATCCAGCACCGCAGCCGCACGCTGGTAGAGCGCGTGTTGCGGCTGGAGTGCCTTATAGTGCAACGGCGCACGCTCCACCAGCGGATGGGTAAACAGCAGCGCCCCGAGCGGTTTGTTGCCCAGGTTTTGTAGAGCGTGCCATGCACCGCGCAAATGTTGGGGTGCGGCCACGCTGTGCGCGAACACCACCGGCATGCCATCGGCATATAGAAATACTTCGCGCGTGTATATCCTTTGCCGGAGCGGCAAACCAAGCAGTGCGGTTTCGTCATGTGCCGCGGCCGCCAGGCAATTGCCTACATTACGCACGCTGAAAACGGCACAGCGCTAGATCGGAAGAGCGTCGTGTAGGGAAAGAGTGTAGATCTCGGTGGTCGCCGTATCATTAAAAAAAAA
>OESW01000029.1_pt1 | contig 11569 bp, 9 predicted proteins | sample 1534831 | NCBI WGS metagenome assembly OESW01 (sample SAMEA104161952, study PRJEB21768) | metagenome | isolation source: underground water
CCACCGAGATCTACACTCTTTCCCTACACGACGCTCTTCCGATCTTCTCGCGCACACGATCCGGCGTGGGGCGCAAACCTTCCTCATCGGGAAATCCGATCCAGCGGCGGCGGTACGTGCCACCGATGATGCGTACTTTATTTATTCCAGAACCCCCAAATTAGCCACGGATGAACACGGATATACACGGAGTAAGAAACCTTAATACAGCCCAATGATTATATCCGTGACCATCCGTGGCTAGTGTTTTTTCCGGACTTACTTTGCTTGCTCCGTTTTTTCTTCCGGTGCGCCGACAATCACAGTCGCCATCGCATCCGGGTTCACGCGCCGCGCGAAGGCATCGTGAATTTGCGCGACCGTGACTTTATCCACCTTGCCGGTGAAATCATCGAGGTAAGTCAAAGGCAGTTTATAAAACCCGATGACGCTGAGGTATTCGAGTATCTTCTTGTTGCTGTCTATGCGCAGGGGGAAACCGCCGATGATGTTCTGCTTGGCGGCCTGTAGTTCCTTTGCGGTCGGCCCCTTGGCGATGAACTCGCGCAATGTAGCGCGCACCAGTTGCAGCGCCTCGTCGGCCTGCTCTTTCTTGGTTTGCAGACCGATCTGAAAAACACCCGGTTGCCGCGTTGGTACGAAGTAGCTGTACACGTTATAGGCCATGCCGCGTTTTTCGCGAACTTCAAGCATCAAACGTGATACGAAGCCGCCCCCGCCGAGGATATAGTTACCCACGTAGAGCGGAAAGTAATCCGGGTCATTGCGCGCCATGCCGGGCACACCGATCAGGATATGGCTCTGCGTAGCCGGGTGTGCAATACGCTGCTCACTGGCATTGATCTGCATTGTCACCGAAGGAATGCTTCCCGCATCTCCGCCTTGCGGCAATTGCACGGTGAGCTGTTGCGCGATGGCTTCGGCTTCGGCGCGCGTCACATCGCCCATGATGGAAATCACAGCGGCCTGGGCGAAATAATGGGCGCGATAGAATGCCTCAATGTCGGCACGCTGGATTTTTTCCACGCTGTATACTTCTGACGACAAACCGTAAGGATGGGTGCCGAATACAGCCTTGCCGAAGGCTTTGCCCGCAATGCTTTCCGGTTTGGTCTCGGCTTCCTTCAGCGATGCAATCAAGCGTGTTTTTTCGCGCGCCAGCACATTTTCCGGGAACAGCGGGCGTTGCAGCACGCGCGCAAGGATGTTCAATGCCTGGTCGCGTTCCGCCGCACTGCTCAAGGTACGCAACGACATCCCGGAACGGTCTGCATCGAATCGTCCGCCCATTTGCGCGCCGATGTCGGCCAGATTGCGCGCAATGTCGTCCTCGCTCATGCCTTCCGCACCAAGGTCGAGTAAGCCATGTGTTAATCCGGCAAGACCGGCTTTTTCCGCCGTGTCGAAGCTGCTTCCCGCAGCAAAATCCACCGCCACGTCAAGCATCGGCAAATCATGATTCTCCACAAAATATACCCGCGCACCGCTTGGCTCCTGCCAGTGCTGGATTTTCGGGGTAGCGAAGGCAGAGGTTACACTTGATAAAAACAGCACAACGACAAAGAAAATTTTAGTGCGCATGGGACGCTCCTCCATTCACGTGCTTGTGTTTACCGGAGAGCGGTTGCGGATCAAGCGTAGCGACAGTCAGGTTGTCATCCTTTAGAAATTCGCGCGCCACCTCCTGCACCTGCTGCGCCGTCACCGCCTGCAATTTCTGTAGCATCAGCGGGATGGCTTTATAGGTCAGCCCGATGCTTTCCAACTGCCCTATCTGCATTGCCTGATAAAACACCGAATCGCGCTTGTACACTTCGCTGGCAGTCACCTGCGCCTTGACACGTTTCAACTCGTCTTCGTTTACACCGTCCTGCACCAGTTGTGCAATCTGCGCGCGCAGGCCTGCTTCCAGATCGGCCACGCTCTTGCCTTCGCTGGGGGTGCCTTCCAGCGTGAACATGCTCGGCCCGCGTGAGGTGGAGTCATAGCCTGCGCCCACGCTGCTGGCAAGCTGCTGCTCGCGCACCAGCGCCTTATTCAGGCGCGCCGACTCGTTGCCGTCGAGCACCCCGGCCAGCACTTCCAGTGCATAAGGCTGCCAATCCTGCGCCGGGTCACGCAGCACCGGCGCATGGTAAGCCATCACCAGATGCGGCAATTGCGCAGGCGCCTTGACCACGATGCGTTTCACCCCGAGCTGCGGCGGTTCGCTGAAATTCTTGCGCACAGGCAATTTACGCGCCGGGATGCCGCCGTAGTAGCGTTGCGCCAGCGCAAATACCTCACTTGCCTTGACGTCCCCCGCCACCACCAGCGTCGCATTGTTGGGCGCGTACCAGAGTCCATACCACGCCCTCGCATCGCCTGCGCTCATCGCCAGCAAGTCATTCATCCAGCCGATCACCGGATGCTGGTAGGGGTGTTCCTGATAGGCCGCCGCCATCAATTTTTCGGACAGCAGGGCATGTGGCTCATCATCTGTTCGCATGCGCCGCTCTTCCATGATGACTTTAATCTCCTTGCCGAATTCGGCATCGGATAGCTGCAGGTTATGCATGCGGTCGGATTCGAGCTGCATGGCAAGCGGCAATTTGGATTTGTGCAACTGCTGGAAATAGGCGGTGTAATCAGAGCTGGTAAAAGCGTTTTCACGCCCGCCCGCAGCGGCGATGCGCTTGGAAAACTCACCTTTGGGCACACTCTTGGTGCCCTTGAACATCATGTGCTCCAGCACGTGGGCAACGCCGGTTGTTCCGGTGCGTTCGTCCATGCTGCCCGCGCGGTACCAAACCTGTTGCACCACCACCGGGGCACGGTGATCTTCCTTGACGACCACCTTGAGGCCGTTGCGCAGTGTCTGCTCGAACACTTCCGCATGGGCCGCAATGCCAGAAAACAGAACCAGGAATACCAGATGTTTCAATAATCTTGCGCGCATTTTTATAGCCCAAATCAACTCAATCAGCATAGAATAACAACGGCGGCAAAAGCCGCCGCGACTGGCGCGTATTATGCGCTATTTTGTTATTGTTCGACCAGACTACAGACTGCCCAATTCTTAATCCTTGCCCCACTCATTCCAATTGCGTTGAAAACAACGATGGCTTTGTAGGGTGCGTCCTACTGCGCATGTTCGCCATGGAATATAGCTCATCATCATTCCCGCACCCAGCCCATTACTTCGCATGTGTTTGCAAGAACTCAATGACGGCTTCGAGCGTTGCCTGATCGGGCAGCGGTTTGCCCATCGCCTTCATATTTTGCGTCATGCGCCCGACCACGCCCAGCCATTCATTGGCCGTATGTTGCTTGGGATCGGGCAGGACGTGACATTGTGAACACATCGCTTCGAACAATTTCCCGGCCGGCGCGCTCAAATCCGTGTACCGAGCTCTGTCAATGGGCATCTGGGCGTGCTGTCGCAGATAGGCCACCAGCGTGTGGAGTTCGTCGTTATTTGGTGCATCAATGTCGTGCATCATGCCGCTCATCATCCGCATGCGCCGGCGCATGCGGTCAACCACTGACGACCACTCGTCCGCCGTGTGCAAGCCTGGACCGGGCAACTCATGGCACTGGGTACAATACCGGTCAAGCAGTTGCGCACCGCTTGATCGCGGATCGGGAAGGTGCTCAGGGTCAAGCCCTGGCGGCAATTGTGCACCCATCATGTTCTTCATCATCTCCTTCATGCCTGCGCGGTCCATCATGCCGCCCGTTGATAGGTGCATTCCGGACAAGGCGGATAACCCGATGACGCCGATAATCGACAGCGCGATTCCGATGACGAGATTGCGGTTATCTTTCATCGTCCCTCGCCCCGATGTCCCGTTTCATCGTCTCGAAAGTTTCCTTGTCGATTTCGCCTTTCGCATAGCGCGTTTTCAAGATGTCGAGAGGGGATTCCGCAGGCGAAACTTTTCCCTGCCCATCACGCGCCGTCAGCCAGCGGACGATCAGCACCACGCCGACGATGATCAATATCCAGAACAAAATCGATAACGGCCACATGCCGCCCATCATCCAACCTCCAGCCCCGTTGTTCATCATGTCTTTAACCTCCTAAGAATTTTAACTAGCATGACTCAAACGGCCTTACAGTCGAGGATGGTGGAGTTTACCCACCCTACGCTTGCTCTTGGGCACGCACATGTCCTGACCGTTTAGTCGTTGATTACTTGCGCTCGATTTTGACGATTATCCATATCAAATCCTCCGGTTTGGATTGCCTCAGCTCAAACCGCACTGCGTCACCCGCCTTGAGACCATCCAGCAGCGAAGCGTTCGCTACGCGGAAGTCCATCATCATGCGAGACCAGCCAAGCGATTTGATCGGTTCGTGTGCCAGTTTGATGAGCAAGTTTGCACGATCCACTGATACCACCTTGCCCGTGCCTTGATGGCTGGCCTGCTCGGTTTTTTCCTGCATTTCCATCCCAGCCATTGGCTGCCCGGCAAATGCCGGCAGAACCGCGCCGAACCATAACAACCCAATTATCCAAATCTGCTTTTTCATTGCATCCTCCTTTTCATCGCATGGTGGACTACCCCCGTCCAAGTAACATTGGGGCTACAAATACATAATTCATAATCTAGCAACAAAAGCCCTTCATGGATATAAGTCAAAATATTGACCTCTGCTGTCAATTAAGGAGTCCAACTGGTTTCCTTCCATTATTCAAAATCTGTAGTACGGCGGCACAAGGTTTGAGCGGTGTCGAGCGCGCGCCGGATGGCGCTGAACCGTAAGTGGTTTTATCAGTAGTGATTGGCATGATGTTCATCTTCATTACCTAACGGCCACAGTTGGTGCGCATCCAGCAACAGGCGATAGCGCGCTTCATTGGCATCGAATTGTGCGAGATTTTCCGCCAATGAAGACTCCAGCGCGAAGCGGCGTGCGATGAGGCTGTCCGACAAGCTGCTTTCACCCAGGCTGTAAGCCTTGGCCACCAGTTCGGCATTGCTGCGGATGGCCAGTGCGGCTTCTTGCGCTTGCTGCCAAGTGCTGTAGTTATTTACTGCCTGTGTGTATGTTGCGTAGATATCGCCCTCCAGTCTGCGTTTGATAAATGCTTCCTGATCGGCGGCGATGGCGGCTTGCTGAACTGCGCCCTCCGCCGTCGCGCTACGCTGCCCGAAAGAGAACGGCACGCTGACATATACGCCCGCTACTTTTTCTCTGCCACCCGACTCATTGGCATAACGCACCCCGACGGTCGGGTCGGGCAATTGATCGGCGCGGCTGCGCTGTGCCAGCAGTTGCTGTACGCGGCTTTGCTCTTGCACCATGCCGAGTTCGTGGTTGTGTTCGAGTATGCGCGACTTCCAGAATGCGAGATCATGCTCGATAACTTGCGGAGAAACTGGAGGCACTTTTTCCGGCAACTGGATAGCAGGGAACTGGCGCTTCAAATCATTGCCGGCGAGTTGCGCGCGCAGTTGGGCTTGATGCCATGACACGCTGGCTTGTGCGGCGGCGGCTTGTGCCTGATTCAGTTCCAGCTTGGGCGCATCACCGGCCTTGACGCGCTTCTCGGCCATTTGCGTCTGTTGCCTGAGAATATCCACCTGCTGTTGCCATAGCACAACTTGAGCCTGCTCGCGTTGCCATGCGAACCATAGTTGCAGAAAGGTGCGCGCGGCTTCGTGGCGCGCATCGCCGAGCGCGTATCCGGCGCGCGCGACACTGGCTGTGCCGATGTCTTCATCAATGCCCACTTTGTTGTACAGGCGCAACGGGCGTTCCAGAGCGACATCCCATTCCTTCAGGCTTTCTCCGGTGCTGGCGATATTGCGTTGCCCCGTGCCTGCGCGCAGGTTGAACTCGTAGCTGCCGCTGTTCCACTTGCGCTGATTGGCGAGTTCCATTCTTAGTTCGCTGGCGGCGTTCAGCACCAGCAAGTGTTGGCCCAATGCGCTTTCGATTTGCGCAGGTGGCGGCAGATCGGAGCGGGCCATTTTTTCCGCATTGACGAGGTTGCAGAATAAGGCCAGCACTAACAGGCTATTTCCCACCTTCCGCTTTTTGCTTGTTGCTCTCAGTTTCATATCAGTCTCCCGAACTCGATCACCGGCGTGATCCAGTAACTCATTTCCGGATTGTTTTCTTCGCGTTTGAGATGCGCCACCAGCGCGTGCGCATCGTCCAGGTTCATCACGGTCTGGATGGCGACGCGCTGCGAGCGTCCGCGCACCTGTTCGGTCTTGCTCGACAAGGTTTCTTGCTGGCTGCCGCCTTCCATCTTGAACAGGGTGTAGCCGCCCACCCATTCGGGATGTTCCAGCAGGTGATCCATCAGCCGCTCTTCCAGCAAATGGTGGCAGACCAGCGTCAAACAGCAATTCATCTCTTTCATTTGATATTCCTCTCACGTTCGAGGCCGAAGCGGCGGTACAGGATGGGCAACATGATGAGCGTCAACGATGTCGAGCTGATCAGGCCGCCGATGACGACGATGGCAAGTGGCTTCTGAATTTCGGAGCCGGGGCCGGTGGCGAACAGCAGCGGCAACAGCCCCAGTGCGGTGATGTTGGCCGTCATCAGCACCGGGCGCAGGCGGCGCTTTGCGCCTTCAAACACGACGCGGGTAATGTCCAGCCCCTCGGCATGCAACTGGTTGAAGTAGGACACCATCACCACGCCGTTGAGCACCGCAATGCCCAGCAGCGCGATAAAGCCGACCGAAGCGGGAACGGACAGGTATTCCCCGCTGGCCCACAACGCCAGCACTCCACCGATCAGGGCGAACGGGATGTTGGTCAGCACCAGGATGGCCTGCCGCACCGAACCGAAGGTGGCGAACAGCAGCATGAAAATCATGCCGAGCGCCACCGGAATGACGATGGTGAGCCGCGCCGCCGCACGTTGCTGATTCTCGAATTCTCCGCCCCAGGTCAGGCTGTAACCTTCGGGCAGCTTGATTTTTGCGGCGACGGCGGCCTTGGCCTCATCCACGAAGCCCACCAGGTCGCGCTCATGCACATTGCTGCGCACCACCACCATGCGCTGGCCGCTTTCCCGATCCACCTTGACCGGGCCAGCCACGCGCTCCAGTTTGGCGACCGCCGACAGCGGCACGTTTTGCCCGTTTGGCAAAGGCAAAGTGAGCGCGGCAAACAGCGCGGGCGAGCGTTGAATGTCGCTTGCCCCGCGCATAACCAGCGGAATGCGCCGCCCGTCTTCGATCACGATGCCGAGCTGCTGTCCTTCGATCTGGCTGCGCAGGGTGTTGCCGATGTCATCCACGTTCAGACCCAAACGGCCTGCCGCGAGGCGGTCTATCGCCACGCGGTAATACTGCACGCCGGTGTTCTTCGTCATGTACACATCCTGGCTGCCTTTGATGTCTTTCAGCGCCTTGACCATTTGATCGCCGGTTTCGTTGAGCGCGCCCAAATCGGGGCCGAAAATCTTGATCGCCACATCGCCTCTCGCGCCGGTCAGCATTTCGGAGACGCGCATGGCAATGGGCTGGCTGAAACTGTAAGAAACACCCGGCAGTTTATCCAGCGCCTCGCGCAGCTCGCCTAACAGCAATTCTTTGTTCGGCACACGCCATTCCTTCATGGGTTTCAGCACCAGGAAGGAGTCGGTCTGGTTGAGTCCCATCGGATCAAGACCGATCTCGTCTGAACCGGCGCGCGCCACGATGCTCTTGACCTCCGGAACCTGGGCCATGATGGCCTGCTGGATTTTCAGGTCGAGCGCCGCCGTTTGCTCCAAGCTGACCGAGGGGAGTTTTTCAATGCTGACGATGACGTCACCCTCGTCCATTTCCGGCATGAAGGTCTTGCCGATCCGGGGGTACACCACGCCGGTGATGACCAGCATGACCAGCGCGGCGACGATGACAACGCGCTCCCTGTTCAGGGCGCGTTGCAGCAGCGGCGTGTAAACCCTCATCGCCTTGCGCACCAGCCACGGTGCTTGGTAACTGGATTCTGGGTGGCTGACCCGCTTGAGCAGGAAAGAAGCCAGCATCGGCACCACAGTCAGCGACAGCAGCAGCGACGCGGCCAGCGCGAACACGATGGTCAGCGCCACCGGGATGAACAGCTTGCCTTCCAGCCCCTGCAGGGTGAGCAGCGGCAGGAACACGATAATGATGATGGCGACCCCGGCGGCAACGGGTGTGATAACTTCCTTCACCGCCCGGAAAACGATATGCAGATGCGACAGCTTCCCGATATTTTTATCATGCGCAAGATGCGATTCGATGTTTTCCACCACCACGACCGCCGCATCCACCAGCATGCCGATGGCGATTGCCATGCCGCCCAGGCTCATCAGGTTGGCGGACAGGCCGAATTGCTGCATGAGAACAAAAGTGGACAGCATGGCGAGCGGCAAGGTGACCGCCACCACGATGGCTCCGCGCAGGTTGCCGAGAAACAGCACCAGCAGGATGACGACCAGCACGATGGCTTCGGTGATGGCCTCGGAAACAGTGCCAACCGCGCGCTCCACCAGGCTGCCCCGATCATAAAACACCTTGGTGGTGACGCCTTGCGGTAGCGTGGGTGCGAGTTCCTGCAATTTTTCTTTCACCGAGGCGACGATTTTTTGTGCATTCGCGCCGCGCAGGCCGACCACGATTGCCTCCACCGCTTCGCCCTTCCCGTCCTTGGTTACGACCCCCAGGCGGGTCAGGCTGCCGATGCGCACCTGTGCGACATCGCCGACGCGCACCGGGCTACCGCCCGTGGTGGTGACGACGATGTTGCGCGCGTCCTGCAAGGTGTTGATGTTGCCTTCGGTGCGCACCAGCAAATCTTCATCGCCGTCGCTGATGCGCCCCGCGCCATCGTTATGGTTGTTAGCTTGTATGGCCTGTTGCAGCATGGCAAACGAGATACTGTGCATGGCGAGGGCATGGTGATCGGGCACCACTTCGAAGGTGCGCACGAAACCGCCTACCGTATTGACATCGGCGATGCCGGGCAGGGTGCGCAAGGCGGGCCGTATCACCCAATCCAGAATAGTACGGCGCTCCTGCAGGGAAAATTTTTCGCCCTCCACGGTGAACATGAACATATCACCCAGTGGCGTGGTGATCGGCGCGAGTCCGCCGGTGACATTGGCTGGCAAGTCACGTTGCGCGTTATTCAGCCGTTCCGCGACTTGCTGGCGCGCCCAGTAAATGTCGGTGCCCTCATTAAAATTGATGGTGATGTCGGCAATTGCATACTTTGAGGTGGAGCGCAGAACTTCCTGCTTGGGGATGCCCAGCATCTCCAGCTCGATAGGCGTAACGATACGCGTTTCGACTTCCTCCGGTGTCATACCCGGCGCCTTCATGATGATTTTTACCTGCGTCGGCGAAACATCGGGAAACGCATCAATCGGCAAATCGCGGAACGAGGAGATGCCCACGCCGATCAGCAGCAGCGTTAACACCGCCACCAACAATCGTTGTGTCAGGGCGAATTCAACCAGTTTGGTAAACATCATTCACCTCCGCCGACGCCCACCAGGCTGGATTTGAGCGTAAAGACGCCGCGCACGGCGATCTTTTCGTCCCCCTTGAGTTCGCCGCTAATCACGCTGTTTTGTGCGCCCTCATTCAAAACGCTGATGGTTAGTGCGCGAAAGCCTTGGCGAGTTTCTACAAACACCACCGCCCTGTCCGCGATGCGCGCAATTGCGCTGTTGGGGATGACCCACTGCGCGCCACCCTTCATGCCGACGCCGATGCTGGCTTCGACAAACTGGCCGGGATGCAGGTTTTCTGCGCCCTGTTGGATCACGGCCCGCAACAGGATAGTCTGGTTGGCGCCGGTCAGGCTGCGCCCGATCGCGGTGAGTTTGCCGCTTGCCGCATAAGCAGGAACAGTAACCGTCGCGCCGATCTTGAGATTGCGGGTATAGGCCGGTGGAGCCTGAATCTCCAGGGCGAGCGGATTGAGCCTGGCAATCTTGAACATCGGCACGGCAGCGTCGAGGCGTTGCCCCGCATCGGCTGATTTTTCCAGCACTACGCCATCAATCGGTGCAGTCAGGGTAAGCAGGCTGCTTATGTCGCTGCCGGATTGCAACCGTGCAATCGCGGCATCGGACATTCCCGCAAGACGCAACGTCTGCTTGCGCTCCGCCAATGCCGCAGCAGCTTCGAGTGACGTCCCCCTGGTGGCAAGATAGCGGCTTTCGGCGATGATGCCGTCCTTCCATAACGCTTCATCGCGGGCGAGATTCTGCTGGGCGAGCTGGCTTTGCACGCCAGCCTGCAACAATCCGCGTTGCGCCTCGGCTAATGCCTGGCTTTGCAATCGCGCTATCGGTTGGCCTTTCCTGACGCCGTCGCCCACGCCAACCAATGTTTGCTCGACCATAGCCGGGAGCGGGTTGCTGATAACAACCATTTGATTGGGAGGAATGACCACTTGCGCGGGCAGCCCGGATACTTCACCGGATTGCCTGGCGGGCAGAGCAGCAGTGACGATGCCGAGGGCTTGAATTTGCTTGGCGTTGAGCGCCAGCTCATCGAAGGCTCCTGACGTACCAGATGCCAGTGCGCTTTGTGAAAAGCACAAGGCCGACAGCAAATAGCAAAATATCGCTTTCATAATGGAACTCCACATGCTGCGCAGGGCAGCATCGCAAATTAAAATCGGACTGAAACTAACAGGAACGGCTTATGGCGGCCTATGTAATGCGATTACAGCCCATATGAAGGCAGCCAACTCACAATCGTTTAGAGATGGAGCCATGCTTTGCTCGCGCAAGGCATGGCTGGAACAGCATTACAAATGCCAGAGGTGTTTAGGAAATGCGTCGCGGCGGCCTGAAAAGACCGTCTGGAGAAGGAAATTGAACGACGAAGGACTGCTGGATAGTATATTCGTTTGAGAATTCAGGTGTCACGGGATATGGCTGGCTGATCAATCCCATGAAATGCCCGACGGCATGGCACCAGTGATTGCACGTGTGCTGATGTGAAACAGCTTTGGGGGCTTCATGTCCGTTTGAAGTGTGCTCAGCTTCTACAACCAGGCTGCGCTGCTCGTCGAACCACACATCGGCCACAGCATCCCTGTTAAACGTCCAGCCACCCATGTTAATCACCAAGGTGACCAACACGAATTGAACAATTCGCCGAGCTGTGCGCGTGACAAACATAGTTAATTGTTGACTTTATCTTCGAGTAAAATGTGGGGCATTTAAACTCAGCCTCAACTCCAGTGTCAAGAAGAAGGAGGTGGGTGCGGGATTTCAAAGACTACCTAATTCTTTACGCCTATGTTTGGTTTCCTGAAAAAATCCACTTTTGACAACACGCCGGAAAAAACCGGTTGGCTCAGCCGGTTGAAGGGCGGGTTAGCGCGCACCGGCAGCCAGTTAACCAACCTGTTCAGTCGTGGTGGCAAAATAAACGATGATCTGTATGAAGAACTGGAAACCATCCTGATCACCGCCGATGTCGGCATGGACGCCACCCGTTTTCTGCTGGCCGAGCTGCGCCACCAGGTCAAGGCGCAACATCTCACCGAGGCAGGCCAACTCAAGGAAGTGCTGGCACACTGCCTGCTCAAGCTGCTCAAGCCGTTGGCCCAAGCGCTGGAAACCGGC
>OESW01000249.1_pt1 | contig 11420 bp, 10 predicted proteins | sample 1534831 | NCBI WGS metagenome assembly OESW01 (sample SAMEA104161952, study PRJEB21768) | metagenome | isolation source: underground water
CTGCTGCGGCTTCTTCGGTGGGGCTCATGTTGGCGCGTTGGGTGTTCTCAATCAGCGCCATGTCATCGGCTTCTTCGGCAGAGATTGCTTTGGCGATGACCGGAATTTCATAGTCATCGCCAAATACCTTTCTTGATGCGCGAGCGCGACGTTCACCAGCTACGATTGCGTATCCGCCTTCGACCGGACGAATCAGAATCGGTTGTATCACTCCTTTTGCTGCCAGGATTGAGGCTTCCAATTCCGCCATCTCTACCGGATCGAAATATGTACGCGGATTGTTTCCAGCCAGAAGGCTGCCAACACGGATGTTGGTGATTGTTTGATGTTCCATTTTGTATCCCTCTTTGGTTAGTGCCCTTGAGGGATAGACCAAGCCCCTAGGGGGCTTGATGTATCCCCGTTGGGTGATTGGAAAAAGTTGACTACATTTGATTTTTGATGCCGGCTTTGAGTATCTTGTCGGCGGCTGAAAAAACCCGTGACGCGCTCTTTTTGCTGAATTCATCGGATTGCTCCTTTGAACCCAACCAACCCTGAATGTAGTCACGACTTTCTTCAAGTCCCGGCAATCCAAGTGTTGCGCAACACAGATAAGCCACCGCTTCCGCTTCGGCCTCCTTGATGTCTTTACGCATCAGATCGCCGTCCGCCATCTGCGTCTCTTTCGAGTGCATCAGGCAGTGAGCCATTTCGTGAAAAAGCGTCTTCCACGGCATCAGCGCTACGGGAGACACGGAAAGGTGTTTCCTGTTGGGGATGGCATACCCTTGCGTATTTCCATCCAGCAACTCAAAACGCTGTTCCGTGATTCCCAGACCGGACAAGGCTTGCGCCTTGTTCCATTCGGGAATTGTCACCTCGTTGCTGTAGTCCGCCCCCTCTGTTTGATCCAAAGAAAACCAGTTGTTTTTCAGCACAAACATCGTGCGTCCAGAACTTCCGGCCTCCCTGGCGTTGTCATTGGATCCGGCACCGTTTTCAACCTCATCAGCAAACTTGGTTTTGACGGTAACAGGCATGACCAATGCAATTGCCTTCTCGCCTTTCTTTACGCACCGCCCCAATTGCTTCCACTTATTGAAGGAAGCGATCGGGGACAGCGGCAGCCCCTTGACGGTCAATTGCAGGGCTGCGAGGATGGCATTGCCAAGGCTGTAATCGTGAAATACCGAATACGCCTCAGAAACCTTTCCGGGGCAGGAAAGTGCATCCGAAAACAACTTGCCCCAGTTGGCGCGATTTGATTTTTCTTGCATGGTGTTCTCCTTTTCATAAAAAAACGGAGACACCATGCCCCTTGCGGGGAAGTGTCCCCGCGTGGGTTGAATTCGCCGGATTAACCGACAAATTGCTTATTACTTATTTCAAGATGCGTGGCAGCATTCAATCCGCTTCACGATCTTGGGAATCATTACAATCTCTTCGACAACCTTGCAACTCCCAATTAGCTCAATGAAATTATCCCGAATTTCGTCACACGCCTGATCGAACCGGCGAACCAGTTCAACGTGATTACGAAGTTCTGACATCGACCATTCAGAAAAATCCTCATTCTGGTCGATGCTCTTTCCGGGATACACCGACAAGCGTTTTGGTGGCAGCGTGTAATTGACGCGGCCATATTCACCTTCTGCGCCGCATGCGCCACACTTGTTGCCAATGGTGCAATCCCCGGCAATCACCGCAGCCGTTATCACGCCTTCTGCCATAGCGTCAGGTGTACAAACATAACGGTAATTTCTTTGGCCGCAGGTGCGACAGTGCGACTTGTGTCCGGTCAACTCATACTTGCTGTTGTAAAGGACGAGGTAGCCACTGGATCGCCCGTTGGTTCCAATCGTGTATCTCCCACCCATTTCCGAGGTGAAGTCTGCAATTGGCTGGTCGATTTCGTCCCAAAAATCCGTTTGCAGCATGTCGTATGCTGCGTTCAATTGCTCGGAAGTCAGACCCAGTTTGTGCAACTTTATGTTTTGCGCATAGCTTGTCGAGCGATTCCAACCGTTCATTGTGTTGTACCTGTAATGGCCAGCCACAAAATCAATCATCGCTTTTTTGCTACGCTTGTCTAACGTCTTTTCAAAAAACATGGCGCGCTCCTTTATATGAAAAACGGAGACACCCTGCCCCTTGCGGGGAGGTGTCCCCGCGTGGGTTGAATTCAAGCTTCTCTGGTTAAATCATCGTCATCCTTCATCACTCCAAGACCAACCAAATGGTTTCTCAGCCCCATAAGGTCGTTCTTGTTCCGCATCCAGCCATCTTCAAAAATATCAAAACCCTTGATCTCGAAAATGGTGTTATTGCTGTCATCACGAACATCGGCATAAAACTCGCCGCGCTCGTCAAGATTGATGAAGTACAGAAACGTCTTTTTTTCAGGCACACTCATATCAAGCCCCGTTCGGCAAAAGACAATGCTTCTTGCTCGCCGATCACAATGTGATCGAGAACCCGAACATCTACCAATCCGAGAGCTTGCTTCAGTGCATCCGTCAGCATGCGGTCGGCGCTGCTTGGCTCTGCCAACCCTGAAGGATGGTTGTGGCTCAGCATTACCGCCGCCGCGTTGTGTACCAGGGCGCGTTTGACAACCTCGCGCGGATACACGCTGGTTTGTGTCAGCGTCCCGTGGAACAGCTCTTCCGAAGCGATAAGACGATGCTGGGCATCGAGAAACAGCACCATAAATACTTCCTGCTGCCGTCCACCCAGCGCCAGTCTCAAGTAATCCTTGACCACGTTGGGTGAGTTAAAGGAAATCGAATGGATGCTGATGTCCTCTTCGAGTGCCCGCACAAACAACTCCTTGGCTGCGGAGATGATGGGTGCAGGCACATATTGAGCTTCGTTTTCGCAAACCATTTCCTGACGATTTGCCCGCATTCCAAACAAAACGGAAAGTGGAACTTGTGACAGCTTTTTGGCCATCTCTATTCCAACCAGTACGGACAACAAGTCAGGTGTGCTGCAATTATGGATATTCATTTTGTGTCTCCTTGAAAAATCAAAGGGACACAAACCCCAAGGGGAACGTGTCCCCCGATTGGGTTTTTGAAACTGCCGTGCTAGACTGCGCACATGAAAAATCCATGCGCACAGTTCACGGTTATTGATGGTTATCGCAATGAGATGGGGCAAAAAGCCTTATCTGCTATTCTTCGGAGAGACTCAGCCACATTCGACATCCTGATGTCGAAGATGCAGCCGCGACACCCGATGGTTTCGATTATTACCGGCGGGCTTGCAAGCGGAATAAATCCGCACGCGCAACCAGTTCCTGGTCAACCAGTCGCAGACAAAACCTGACGTCTGCGGCGGCATTTCCGTCAACCTGCGCCAGAAGCGCTTTCATCTCTTCCTTTGCTTTCTCGATCTCCTGAACAGATGCCTGTTCGAGAAATCTCAAAAATCCGTTCACTTCTTCTCTGTCCATGATGCTCTCCTTGAAAAAAACGGAGACGCACCATTCCCATAGGGAGGCGAATCCCCGATGGGTTGGTAGGTACTGCTTTGGCGTTGCTTTGACGCTTTCGCATCTTCTGTTTGTTTGGATTGGCCAGCCACCAATATCAACCCGAAGCAATAAGCTTCGCGTGTGAATTCTCTTTTTGTGGCGCACTCGTGAAGAATGCGCCATAAAAAGCCCAGACAAGCCGGGTAAAACGGTCTGGGAATTGCGTTCGCCATTCACATGGGGATTGCTCTATCTTGCGACTGTTTTCTTGGTTGGCGCACGTATCACGCCACTCACCACATCAAGCCAATCGACGGACTTCTTTCCGTGAGGAATTTCGCTGTCGGGTAGCTTGATGGATGCCTTGATATCTTCAGTCCAAAGTCGCTTCAGCAGTAACTTTGCCGAACTTTGACCGTGGCCATCCGGGTGTTGCCTGGAGGGCCGGTCTTTGTCGGCATAGATCACCACGTCCACCCCTTTGGGGGGTACAAAGTTTTCCAGCAGGTACGCGTTCCCGGCGGCCCATGCAGGTATGTCGAAAGCACTCATTACGGCCAGCGCTGTTTCGATACCCTCCATGACCGCCAACACCTTGCTCTTGCCTATCACTGCAATTTGCATTGCCCCAAACAGATCTTCGGCACAGTGCCGCATCATCTTTTTGGCCGACTGGACAGGTGCTTTTGTCCCTTCGTGTGTGATGTAGGTGCGATGGATGGTCGAAGGACGGCCGTTGGCATCGCACACCATCGTGACAATGGCAGGATACTTGTTGACCAGATTCCTCTCTTCGTAATACTCAAGAAACGGAACGAAGCGGATCATGTTGCTATCGACCTTCCTGTAGTCAACGCTGGGGATGCCACGGTTCGCAAAATACAGCCTTGCTGGCCGAGCCTCTGGTGATGAGAGGATCACGCTGTTTTTCCACACGCGGTTCAGAGAATCGCGAATGTCTTCAACATCAGCCTCTCCCGCCTTTTTAACAACTGGCCTGGTTGTTACCGGAGGAAGGCTGCTGATTCCACCGACCAGCAACATGTCTTGCAAGGCTGAGTGGGTGGTTTTGAAATCCCATCCGTTCGCCCACATGAGTAGCGCGTATCCATCATGCTTGATGCCGCACGTGTTGCAGACACCGCCACCCGTATCATTGAAATCCTTGAACAACCTGAATCCATCCACGCCTCCATGCACTGGGCACGGAACGTGGTGAGGAGCCCGCTCAATGGCTTGCGCCAGTTGCGGAGCAAGCCTTGCAATGATGCTTTCCCAGCGTCCTGCGGCCATTGGCTTCAATTCTTTCGCTTTCATAATGCCTCCTCGGTTAGTCCCGCACGGGACACACCAAAGCACCCAAGCGGGATGTTTTGGTGTATCCCGTGTGGGCGGGTAGTTTTTAAGCCACCGGCAAGAAAGCATTCCCCCAAGGGGAATGTTTCCCCTGGGGTGGGTGTTTCGTTAGAACGGTTCGGGCGCTGAGGCAGAACTGGCAGAACCTTTAGCAGTCGCTGCGGGTTGTGCTTCGCCATGTCCTTCGTCCGCCTTGTTGTTGCCGCCGAGCATTTTCATCTCGGAAACAACGATTTTGGTGACGTAACGATTTTCGCCGTCCTTTTCGTACTTCTCGGTTGTGAGTTCGCCCTCGACATAGATGAGAGCGCCTTTCTTCAGATACTCGCCAACGACTTCGGCAAGGCCGCGATAGAACACGAGGTTGTGCCACTCGGTTTTCTCTTGTTTCTCGCCCTCCTTGTCCTTCCACGACTTCGTTGTTGCCAACGAAACGTTGGCGACGGCGTCGCCGGAAGTTGTGTAACGAACTTCCGGGTCTTTGCCCAGACGACCGATGAGTTGTACTTTGTTCAGCATGGTGATTCTCCTTTCAGAATAAAAAAACGGAGACACCATGCCCCTTGCGGGGAGATGTCCCCGCGTGGGTTGGTACTGCTTTGACTACATCAACGGTAATGGGTCAGTAGGCCGCCTGCCGCATGATTTTTTACTACTGCCTGCACTGCTTGCTCGTCATCCATTCCGGATTGCAGATGAGAGAGGATTTCGGCAAACAGCGCCTTGGCCTGGCAATTGCCCAATGAGGGTTCGGCCATGAAAACTTTCAGCGCCACTCGGATTGCCCGCGACTTCACCCTTTCGATCGGCTTAATGCGCGGCATGGTTTTCTCCTTCAAATTTTGCAAAGAGAGTCCAATCACCCATCGGAAATGAATCCACCTCCGGGTTGAGCGCAGCTTTTGACTTGCGCACACGCCTGGCTTTCACCTTTTTCGTCAGCACGGGAAAAGGCATTCCGCGCCGAACGAAGGTTGGTACTTCTAAAGCCGCCCAATTGAATTCGCTCGATACTTCCGACTGAACTGATTGAGTTGCTTCTGTTGCTACAGCTGGGCGTGGCTTATTGATGAATCTACCCCATGCCCATTTACCAACCGAATAAAGGCCGATTGAAAAAATTACCAAGATTGCGATTCCCATTTTGTGTCTCCTTTTTGAAATAAAAAAAGGGGACACAAGCCCTTGCGGGGAGGTGTCCCCGCGTGGGTGGATGCTGCTTTAGTCAAAAAGACCTTCGTCGCCGTTAATTTCACCACGGCGTTTGCGATACTCGCGTAACGCGATTTCCAGCTCTGCGTCCTCCAAATCCACTTCGGCACGGATATAAACCTCATCCAGCGCTTCCAGTGTGTTGGCCGAGCGCATTGCCGCCACAGCCTTGTCGAGTTTTTCGAGTTTGGTCTTGGGCTTGGCCACGTCGCCTTGTTCAGCAGGATTGATTACGAAGGCCGTGATGCCCTCGTTAACCTTGACCTTGGTGGCTTTCACGCCGCCCATGATCTCGGACTTCTCGTTCGTTGCTGCCTGCTTCGTTGCTGCGTCGGGTTTGGCTTCTGGTGTACGACTACCACCAACCGACGTACCGCCGGACACTTCGACTACCTCGCCGGTCTCTACATCGACAACTGGTGAAAACGTGCCGTTAATTGCGTCATCAACGTTCAGGTTTTGTTGACCTGCGTTTTCATCCAAGGCCAGTGCTGTTGCCAGCTCTGGTGATTTCGGAAGCCACTTGCACAGACGACGGATGGCGGTTTTAAGGCCCATCGCGCAGAAGTCGGTATCCCATGTGGATTCCTTCTTGTACTTCTTTGCGGCTTGATACCCTTTGCTGCCGTCGCGGATCTTTTCGACTTCCTTGCGGGACATCGCGATGAACGTTCTGCTACCGTCCTTCAGCACGCCGACCGCGTAGAAGCCAACGATCTCACCACGCTCTTCATCAGACGCGGAAAAGCCGCCCTGTGCAGTGAGTGGTTCATGTTGCATGTCGCGCTCCATGCCAAGCTTGAGCGTAAACTTATCGTTGATACGCACAGACTCTGCGTAGATGTCCACGACGAGACCGCTGTTGCGCGCCAATTTCATCAACCCTGTGTATCCGGGGATGAGCTGGCACTGATTGCCAAATGGTACGAGGTGAGCTTCGCCCATGAGCCCCACTTCCAATCCAAGTTGCGATGACTGGATGACAGCGGCAAACACACTGCGCGGGTCGCACTCCCCCAGCTTCGGTGTCATGCGGAACGCCGTGAGCGCGATGCGCGCCATGCGGTCGGGATTGATGTGCCTGGGCAGCGCGCGGGCGATTTCTCCCTTGAACTGTTCAAGCATTGCGGGAAAGCTCTGCGGCTGCTCGCTGTTGGCTGCTGCGGTACGGTTGATATTCTTGAGTGCTTGCAATGACATGGCGAATCTCCTTTTCTAGTGAAACAAAAAAGGGACACCATGCCCTTGCGGGATAGTGTCCCGCTTGGGTACTGCTTTGGGTGCTTCATTGACACTCGCGTGTCTTCTGTTTGTTTGGATTGGCCAGCCACCAATATCAACTCAACGCATAAGCGTTGGGTGTGAAGTCTGCTTGTTGCGGCACACTCTTCCGAATGCGCCGTAAAAAGCCACCCCAATCAAGGGGTGGAAGAACTTCAGGCTGCTTCCGCCGTTTCATCCATAGCGGTGTTTTCGCCCTTGCTCAAATCGAGCTCGGCTTCGATTTCTCGTTGCCGTTGTTTCAACCACTCCAATCGCGCAGCCTTGTCAAACGGCTTTGCGGCTTCGGCCTGAATGTCGGCCATGCGTTTCTCGGTCCTGGCCAAATACTCCTGCTCTTCCAGAAGCCACTGTTCCATCCTGTTGAGTGCGTTTTCGAGTACACGCACAAAACCTTGCGCTGATTCCGCCTGGCCGCACCGATACTCGACACCTCCCAGGACAACCAGTTGCCTGCCCATTTCCTGTAATGCCGACAACTGCACGGCAACACGGAACCCGGCAATTTGACCCACTACCCGATCACCGCCTGACTTCACTCCATACACGGCGTGCAACAGTGCCTTTCCCGCTTCGGCGCGGTCTGTATAGCGGTTCCCCTCTACTTCCATCAGGAATTTGCTGCCAGATACGTCTTGCCGGGAAGCCATGTCGGACTCGATGCCGGTAATTCTGGCCTGGACACGCTCGATGCGACCTGGCAAAGTCGCCAGTTCCTGCTTGTTGCGCCATTGTTGCTGATCCCATTGAGACCGGAGCAACGACAGCTTGGCAAGTTCGGTATCGACACCCGCTTTCTCCAGCACCAGCGGATTGCCTGACGCCAGGGCTTTCACCTCCGCATAAGACAACGCGGCCAATTCAACATCCTCTGCACTACGCATCCCGGTATCCCCTTGCATGACTTGTGCGATGAATCTCGCCTTTGTCTCAAGCGTCTGCCAGATGTAGGCATCGAACGAGCCTTCGGTTACATAACGGTAGATGCGCACACGCTCGTTCAGGTTGCCCTGGCGAATGATGCGCCCTTCCCTTTGTTCCACATCAGATGGTCGCCATGGGGCATCCAGATGATGCAGTGCTGCCAGCCGGGTCTGGATGTTGGTCCCCACCCCCATCTTCTGCGTGCTGCCCAGCAGGATGCGAATACGCCCATCACGCGCGGCCTTGAAAAGTTCTTCCTTGGCTGCATCGCTCTCGTAGTCGTGAATGAAGGCGATCTCCTCGATTGGAATACCTCGTTCAACTAAATTTTGACTCAACGCCTGATACACGCTGAACCGCCCGTTTTCCACCGGAGTGGACAGGTCGCAGAACACAATTTGCGTCCCACGGAACAGTTTGGTTTCCCCCCAGATACCGAATACTTTCCCGGCACAATGGTTCACCTTGCCATTCTCGACCTCGGCGAATGAATCAATCAGACGCATATCCAGCGCAGCCTTGCGGCCATCGTTGGTCACGGCCAGCATGTTGTCCTCGGAAGGACTGACGTTGCCGTTCCTTATTGCTTCTGCCCGCTCCACGAGGGTTTGGACGAGTGCTTTCAAGTCATCTGTCGGCTTGATTGTTACTGTTTCCTTGTGCGTGGCCGGCACCGGCAATTTCAGCATCTCCGCCGTGCGAATATCCGCCACCTCACCGAACATGGACATCAGTTCTGGAAGATTGACGAACCTCGCGAAACGGGTATGCATCCGGTAGCCTCTGCCATCCGGAGCCAGCTCCAGAGCCGTTACCGACTCGCCGAAGTTGCCCGCCCAGGTGTCGAACATCCCCACCTGAAAGGCTTCCATCGTCTTCGGTTGCAGGTATCGCTGCATGACCCACATTTCGGCCATGCTGTTTGATACCGGCGTGCCAGTCGCGAACACCACGCCTGCCCTGCCCTTGTGTTTTGCCATGACGCTGCGAGTCTTGACGAACATGTCGAATGCCCGCTCCGAATTGCTGTTGGGCAACCCGGCGACCCGTGTCATCTTGCTGAACCGCCACAAGTTCTTGAACAGATGCGCTTCATCGACAAACATCCAGTCGATGCCCAATTGCTCGAAGGACAGAATTTCATCCTTCTTGTTTTTGCCTGACAACTTTGCCAGTTTTGCTTCCCATGCTTTTTTTGCACGGGCCAGCTCCTTGATGATGCGGTTACCGCGATCCTGTTTTTCAGCACGAATGGCATCTTCAATGAGATCGATTTCATTCTGGATGTATTCCTCCATGAATCCATCGCTCATCTTGATGCGCTCGAACGAAGCATGCGTAATCAGCACACCATCCCAATCGCCGGTGGCAATACGGGAAAGAAGCTGACGGCGCTTGTCACCCTGAAGATCGTCTTTCGACGCGATCAGGATGTTGGCGCCGGGATAGGCACGCAGGAACTCGGCTGCAAACTGGTGAAGCATGTGGTTGGGCACCACATACATCGGTTTGCTGGCCTTGCCCAGGCGACGAAGTTCCATGCCGGCACAGATGCAAGTCAGTGTTTTGCCGGCCCCGACAACATGGGCAAGCAAGGTGTTCAATTGACTCGCGACAATACGCCAGATGGCATCCCGCTGATGCTCGTGCAGGCTGACTATCCGGGAATATCCCGGCAACACCAGATGCCGACCATCAAACCGGCGCGGCACAACGCTGTTGAACGTATCGTTGTAAAGCCTTGCCAGCCTCAGCGCCCGCCCCTGATCCGACCACAACCACTCCTGGAATTTCTCCTTGAGCGACTGCTGCTTCTCGCGTGCCGCGATGGTCTCCTTCTGGTTGACCACACGCTTTTCACGATCCTCGGGATCAGGATCATGCACGGTCGGCACGGTTTGATTCAACGCCTGGTCGAACAGGGTTGCCGCATTGACCCGCTCGGTTCCAAACGTCTGCGTGGCTGCTATCGACGACCTGGTACTGTAATGCGTGTCGATATTCCACGCGCCTGCTGTCTGGTTGAACGTCACGGTGTTTCCGTTGCACTCCAGAGTTTCATCCAGAAATGCTTCGTAATCGCTTGTCGGTATCCAGGTGGACCCGATGCGCGCACCGATTTCGCCTGGTGTCAGATCATCGGGAATCACGGCTTCCAACGCTTGCGCATTTCGGCTGTAACGCTCGCCCGACACCCTGGCAGCAGATAATTTATTACGGACATTACCGGCAAGATAACTGTCCTTGGTTTCCCAATTGCCGGTTTGCGGGTCGAGAAAAACTGCGCCCAACGCTTCGAGTTCCTTCATGGCTTCACTGCCCGGTTTCCCGATCAATTGGCCGATCCGGTTTTCGACGACGTGTCCACACTCGGTCAGACTGACCAGCAAGGCCTCTTCCGAGGTTTCGCAATGATCGACCTTTTTGAACATCCCCACCGTGTGCTGAAAAAATATGTCTGCCTTTTCGGCGGTCTGAGTTTCCTCATCCCAGCGTTCCAGCGACATCAGCAACGGCAGGTCAGGATCGCTTTTGAAAGCAGCCCTGTTCGCCTTGGTGTGGATGCTCCCGCATTTCGCGACGAAGTTGTCGTATTCGATATTCAGCATCAACCGGTAAGCGGCAAGAATCGCCTCATCCCCGGTTTCTACTTGTGCCCGAACAATCTTGCGTGCCGCATCACGAATACCGCACATGCCCGCGATGCGCTCCAGCGTTTTTTGCGGCGCGATGAACTGCGACGCTTCCAACCCGTCATTTGTTTCATACACCTTGCCGTCAATCACCCTGAAACCTGGGCGACCCTGGATGTTGTACCCCAGAAGAAAAACAGCCTTCTTCTCTTCGACTTCCTGAATTGCTGCGTAGATACCTTCCGGCAGCATGGACACCTTTTCGGCCAGTGCGATTTCAAGGTCACCCTCGAATATGCAGCCAGTCGATTTCTGGTATCCGTTTTCAGTCAGTGCAAGCTTGCCGATGACCCATTGAGGGTTCTCGGCAAAATACTGGTTACACGATATTTGTTGATGCCTCCAGTATTCCCTGCTTTCCCCGTAGATCGGGGATGTTTCCGGCAGAACGATTGAATCCATCCAGCCTTTTTTACTGCTACGTCCTTCCAGCGGTTTTTGCAGCACCAGTATGTCGGTCGTCACTTCGGTGTTGGCGATTTTCTTGAAAGCGG
>OESW01000016.1_pt1 | contig 11243 bp, 9 predicted proteins | sample 1534831 | NCBI WGS metagenome assembly OESW01 (sample SAMEA104161952, study PRJEB21768) | metagenome | isolation source: underground water
ATTTTGCTTATACTTCGCAGCGCGCGTGTTGGTTAATACGGGAAACGGGATGCAAATTCCCCGTTAAGCATAGAGCAGGCAATTGTGCCGTCCCGTCCCAACCGCAATCCGGTTAAAGTCACTCACCGGGAGAAGCAGTGATGGTAATTGAATTGCGCGCTCAAAGCACCTGTGGATTTTTATCGTGTCGCCCCTACAACAAAATCGGCGGCACTTGTTAATTTATGACAAGCTGGAAACGAGAACATAATACCTTGGACAACCGTCTGCATCCCAATCTCAACACTGTTTGCACGGCCCGTATTCTCGCGCGCGGTTAGCCGCGCGTAGCTTTGTCCTGCCCGTGTCTGAGCGCGGGAGAAAATATAATGAAACGCATGTTATTCAATGCGACACAACCGGAAGAACTCCGTGTCGCCATTGTTGACGGTCAGAAACTGATAGACCTCGACATTGAATCCGCCGGCAAAGAGCAACGCAAGAGCAACATCTACAAGGCCGTCATCACCCGCATCGAACCCAGCCTGGAAGCGGCGTTCGTCGAATACGGCGGCACCCGCCACGGCTTCCTGCCGTTCAAGGAAGTAGCCCCGCAGTTTTACCAAGCCGGCAGCGGCAACCGCCCCTCGATCAAGGAAGCATTGCGCGAAGGCCAGGAACTGCTGGTGCAAGTGGAAAAAGACGAACGCGGCAACAAGGGCGCGGCACTCACCACTTACATCAGCCTGGCCGGCCGCTACATCGTCCTGATGCCGAACAACCCCAACGGTGGTGGCGTATCGCGCCGCATCGAGGGTGAAGACCGCAACGAGTTGCGCGACGTACTGGCGCAACTGGAAGTGCCACAAGGCATGAGCATCATCGCGCGCACCGCCGGTATCGGACGCAACCTGGAAGAACTGCAATGGGATCTCAACTACCTCAAGCAGTTGTGGGATGCCATCGAGGGCGCGGCGAAAACCGAGAAGGCGCCGTCGCTGATCTACCTGGAAAGCAGCCTGGTGGTGCGCGCCATCCGCGACTACTTCCACCCGGAAATCGGCGAAATCCTGATTGATACCGACGACATATTCCAGCAGGCGCAGGCCTTCATGGGCACGGTGATGCCGAACAACGTCAATCGCATCAAGCGCTACCATGATGACGTGCCGCTGTTCTCGCGCTTCCAGATCGAGCACCAGATCGAGTCGGCGCACGCACGCCAGGTGAACCTGCCCTCAGGCGGCGCGATCGTCATCGATCATACCGAGGCGCTCACCGCCATAGATATCAACTCGGCGCGTGCCACGCGCGGTTCGGACATCGAAACCACCGCGCTCAACACCAACATGGAAGCCGCCGACGAAATCGCGCGCCAGATGCGCCTGCGCGATCTGGGCGGGCTGATCGTGATTGATTTCATCGACATGGAAAGCAGCCGCAACCAGCGCGACGTGGAAAACCGCCTGCGCGATGCGTTGCACTATGACCGTGCGCGCGTACAAACCGGCAAGATTTCGCGCTTCGGTTTGCTGGAGCTGTCACGCCAGCGCCTGCAACCCAGCCTGGAGGAAACCAGCTACAGCCCTTGCCCGCGCTGCAACGGCATCGGCCATATCCGCGGCATCGAATCCTCCGCATTGCACATCCTGCGCATCATCCAGGAAGAGGCGATGAAGGAACACAGCGCCGCCATACATGTGCAAGTACCGATAGATGTCGCTACCTTCTTGCTCAACGAAAAGCGCACGGATATCCACCACATCGAATCGCGCCTGAAGGTAAGCGTCACGCTGATTCCCAACATGCATCTGGAAACCCCGCACTACAATGTTGCCCGTCTGCGTCAGGACGATATGACCAGCGAAAACCAGCAGGCCAGCTATAAGCTGGTGGAAAAACCTGAAGAAGGCAAGGCCGCTACGGATGCCGCTCAGGACGCCAAGGCGCAACGTCCGCAAGCTGTGGTGCAGGGCATTACGCCGGCGCAACCGGCTCCCATGCGTGCAGTTGAGACAGTCGCACAACCCTCCTTCTTCAGCAGGCTGTTCGGCTGGCTCAAACCGGCGGATGCGAAACAATCCACCGCAAAACCTGCCGCCGCCAGACCGCCCCGCCCAAGCCAGCCACGCCGTGACCGGGATGGCAACCGTCCGGGCGGAAACAAGGACGGCAGCCGCCGCGAGCGCCCGGAGGGAGGCAACAAGCCACGCCGCGACGAAGCTGCGCCTCGCACGGAAAGACCGGCGCAAGCCGCTCCCAGAGCACAGGAACCGCGTGGCGAACGGCCGCCCCGCCAACCACGCCCGCCACGCACAGAAAATGAAAAAGTTCCCGCTCTGGAAAGTGCGCCGCCAATTGCTGCGCCCACGCCGGAGCAACCGGAAGGAAGCGGCAACCGCGAGGGAGGGCGCAAGCGCGGCCGGCGCGGTGGACGCCGCGAACGCGAACATCGTGAGCAACAAGCCGGGCAAGTGGCGGGTGAGCAACTTGCGATTGAAACGACGGGTGAAATGGAAACCTCGCGCCACAGCGAAGCGGCGGAGCAACCTGCCATCCAGGCTATGGAACAGCACCACGCTGAACAACAGCAACCTCCTGTTGCCGAACGGCAGGCAGAACCGGTTGCCCAGTTTGTGCAAGCTGCTCCCGCACCGGTTCAGGCTGTGGAACAGCCTCATGTTGAACAACCGCAACCCGCTGTTGCCAAACAGCAGGTGGAACCGGTTGCCCAGCTTGCACTGACCGCTCCCGCACCGGCCGATATCAGCGAAGCGCTGATCAGCAGCGGCCTGGTGCTGATTGAAACCGACCCGGTCAAACGCGCCGCCGTTGCCGTGGCCACCCAACCGGACGAAACCGTGCCGTCTGCGTCGCGCCGCCGCTCGCGTCCGCGCGAGGTTTACAACATGGAAAGCAGTGAGCCGCTGGTGCAGATCGAAACTCACTCGCCGAACTGATAGTCCGGTAGAAGGCCGTAAAAAAAACCGCGCGGTGCGAGCCGCGCGGTTTTTTATTTTGTCCTCTCGATTAAACCACTTCATTTATTCACGGATGCGTCTTCTGGATGTGCCCCAGCAAACCCTCCGCCGCATCCTCCACCATGTCCAGCACGCGCTCGAAACCATCCGCCCCGCCGTAGTAGGGATCGGGCACCTCGCGTTCGTCATGCCGGCTGGCATATTCCAGAAACAACCCAAGGCGCTCACGCTGCGGCTGCGGACACAAGCGGTGCAGGATGGCGAGATTAGCGCGATCCATCGCCAGCACATAATTGAAGCGGGTAAAGTCCAAGAGTCCGACCTGCCGCCCGCGCAACGCACTCATGTCATAACCGCGCTGTTGCGCGGCACGCTGGGCGCGCGCGTCCGGCGGATCGCCGATGTGGTAATCATGCGTCCCCGCCGAATCAATCAGGATATGCTGCACCAACCCAGCTTCCTCGACACGTGCACGGAATACCGCTTCGGCGGTGGGTGAGCGGCAGATGTTGCCCATGCAGACGAAAAGCACTCTGACAATTTCCATGTTATTCAATATCCTACACCTGTTTTGGCGACGTAAAAAACACACCAAAACATCACATTACGCACCAATGCAATCAAATAGCTACCACGCGATTTTGGAGAGCAAAATGGGCGTATCGGCATTTATTTCTCAGCACTCCGCGCCAACTTCAACGGCTCTGTTACGAAACGTCGCACCTCCCCAATGACCTCCTCCAACGTCGGCGCATCAAGCCGGTTCTTACCGAGAAAGGCTTTCCATTGCGCTCGCTTCACAGCATCACGCGCAAGCTCATCACTCAGACCAAGCGGCACCTCCACGGGCACTGCTGTTCCACGGCGCTGAAATGTGGCCGCAATCGCATCACCAAATAGCCGGGCATCCAGCACACCTTCGAGCGCCAGGGCGCGCAAGTCGAAGTAGTCTTTCATCCGGCTGTTTGCCATGCCGAGACTCACTATCGCCTCCAGCTTCTCAGCCGCTACCGCTGCACGCGGATAAACGCGCAAGTGCGGCGCTGGTTGATCGTCCAGCAGGGTCGGATAAACCGCCTCCTCCGGCCCCGGCGTAACTGCATCGCCATAGCCTACATCGAGTTGTACCGTACTGCGCGCATTACCAAGCCTGCCCAGCAGACGTACGCGCAGACCGCCATAGCGCGCCTCTTCACGGATTTCTTCGATGGTGATCGTGGCGGGGTCGAACGCCATGCCATCGTCCACGGCGATGCCGCAGATTTCTCGCATCGTGGCTGCCAGCGTCTCTGTATCTGCCGGGCCAAAGCCGAGAAAGTCCGCGTCGCGCGTTGGCCGATGGGGAACATCGAACCACAGGTCGAACAGCAATGCCCCTTTCAGCCAGTAAACGTCACGCGCAGGCACCAGGGAGAGGCGATAGAGAAAGCGCTCAATCGCATAGCGCGTCAGAACCAGATTGAAATCCTCGCCACGCGCCTTGGCCCGATTCAGCAGGCGTGCCTGAACCGACGCAGCCAAGTCCGCCGTCACGCCACCGCCTCAAGATACGGGCGCATCACATTTGTCACGCGGTTGATCTTCGCATAACGCCACAGGTCATCGGCGCTCGCTTTCTTCGCGCGGCGCGCCTCGCGCAGCGCCTCCAGCGCCACGTCCAGCCCGATCTTGTTGCGGAACTTGAAACAGTCCGCCACCGTCTTGGCCACACTGGTGACGCGCACTTTCGCCCCATCAATCCGGCGCGTCTCCACACCCGCTGCCAGCGCGTCATCAGAAAAGCGCACCGTGCGCAGCGGCGGATAATCCAGCCGAGGCGGATGATCCTTGTTACCGATAGCGATCCAGACCTCGAACGGCGCCTGCGTCGTCAAATCATGTATGCGCAGCGCCGTGAGCAGACAAAACACCACGCCGGGCGCGCGCTTCACCACCGCCACCAGCGCGCTATGCTCACCGCTTTGATAGTCCGGCATGGCATACAGGCCGCGCGCCACCCGCACCAGTTGACCCGCCGCCGCCATGCGCGAAAGTTGGCTGCGCGTGATACCGGCGGCTACGAAATCGCGCGACCGCGCCGTACCGGCCCGGCGCAGGAGAGTCTGGATATGGCGTTCAGTTGAGGTCATGCCGGTATTGTTCCATAGTTTCGGTAGTTATGCACAAGTACCGAGAGAATGGAACGGCATAGATGCAGGCAACACCACGCGATTTTGGAGAACAAAATGGATATGCCGACGCTCATTTCACAGCACTCCGTGCCACGCCATCCAGCAACTTGATGAAATTCCGTTTCGGCTTGAACTGCACGCGCAGTTCCGCCAGGTAATCCCCGAATTGCCGTGACTGGCTCTGCGCTTTCATCAACCCGCCCACCTTGCGTATCAGTTTGATCGCCTCTTCATAAGCGGCGTTGTTGGTCTGTTCGACGATGGGCGAAACAACGCTACGGTAGAGACTGACAGCATCACCGGGGCGCGAGGATTCGAGCTTCCCGGCCAGAGCGATCAGCAAATTCCGGTCGCGGATGCCTGTGTGGGCGGACTCCCAGGCAGCGTCAAGATCATTCTCCCACAGGGCGATTTCCATGCGTAGCGAGTAGTTGGGGGCTGAAGATTTCGGCTTCCAGCGGCTCGTTGTATTTGCTTCGCGTGCAATCACCTCGGCAACCCATGCCAGTGCCCGGTTACGCTGTTCCGGCCAGCATTTGAGTTTGCCTGCGACATCGCGCAGCTTCTTGTAGTGTTCGAGAATCGGTCGCTCTTCAAACTGATCCCAGGTCAGTTGCAGCGCCTCATCATTGTGTTTGCGCTTGAGGTAGGCCGCCACCAGAAAATCCCGCAGCCGGTTATCGGGCCGGTCAGGAAAAGCCTTCAGGCCCCGCTCCGCCCATTCCAGCGCCTTGTCCGGCTGTTTGGCCTTGGCCCAGATTTCTGCTATGGCGAGATAGCAGTAGCCGGACGAAAGATCGCGCGACTTGATCGCCACGAGTTCATCCACGTTGCCGCTGGCCTCGGCCAGCCGTTCCATGATGCGGGTGATCGTTGCCCGGTGGGCATCGTAGCTGCCTTTCACATCCCTTGGCTTGAGCTTTCGCCATTCGGCTTCCGCCAGTTCCCGGTAGCGGCGCAGGCCTTCCTTGCCGAGAGGTTTGCGGTAGGTGGCGGCATCGAAGCTGCAAAGGCTGAATGGCAGCGTTGTCTCGAACCGGAATAAACGCTCGGCCAGCCCCGCCGGTTCGGGCTTGGCCATCACGCAGGCTTTCAGATGCAACTCGCCCAGGCGATAGACAATGTCGCTAATCTCGCCGTTCGAATCATCAACCTGTTCCAGCGAATTTTCGACCCGCTCGATGGCATATTCGGCCAGTTCGACCAGCATGGCGGCGGTGTCGGGCTTGAGCAATTCCGCGAGTGAATCTGCCACTTGGTCAATATTTCCCGCATAGGTTCCGACTTCCCGCCAGTCAACAAAACCACGGATGTAAGTCGCTTCGTCAATTACCCGCCGAAATGCCTTGGCCGCATTCCCTCCACCGCCGATGGTGCGCTCGGCCTTGAGCAATAACGACTGGTAGAGTCTGTCATCGCGCCGAGCCACATCGAGCAGGAGGTCAAGCAAGGTTTGCGGCGGCTGTGTGCCCAGATACTCCTTGATGTCGCGCCAGGGATCGCGCCGCTTCTTTTTGCCGGATGCGGCGCCGGATTTCTGAGGGGCAGAATTTTCGGTCAGCCATGCCAAACCGACCGCCACGCAATGTTTGCAGAAATAACCGTCGGCGGCACGCGGGCAGGTGCAGTCGTAGCCCAGCTCGCCGTCGTCATCCCGCAGTTCGACCCGATAATTTTCCGTGCCTTCGACCCGTGCGGTGATCTTGTCGTCGGTAACGCGCAGGCGTGAGACTGCACCGGCGGAAAAATATTCCTCACCGCGCTGAAAGGCGGCAGCGCCTGCAATGCTTTGAAGCACTGCACGAGTAATGAAAGAATCCTTGCCCCGCATGGCTACCTGACTGGCACAACGACTGCCGGTGTAACGCCAAGACGTTTGGCACGGCGCGCGAATTTGCGATCATCGAAACTCAAGAATTCCGTACAGCGGCTACCGGCCAGCAGATGCAGCGCATTGGCAAAAGTATCAAGAACGATCATCTTTGGCATCCCGCATGGCGAGAGCAACATCGAAATCTGCCAACCGGCGTTTTGGCGATACGAAAATCCATCAGTCTTCCTCCCCTGGCTTTTTGCCGGGTAAACGCTTCACCATCTGGTCGAAGTCCGACTCGAAACGCTGGTCATCCAGTACCCGGAACTTGCCGAACTCCTGTTCAGCATGTGCCTTGGCCAACTCAGCCGACACCTTGCCTGCGCCTTGCAAAATCTCGCGGTCATTCAGCGTCAGGAAGCCTTCCAGTTTGCTGACCCAGTCCTGCATGGTCATGGCAATACGACGCATCGCCTGACCTTCGGCAAAAACCAAATACTGCTCCGCCAGATTATTGAGGGCGCGCAGCTCTTCCTCGTATAACGTGAGATTCGCGCAGCGATTCGTTTGCCTCCTCGCCCGCTTGCGGGAGAGGATTGATGAGAGGGAGCGGGCATAGCGAATTCATTATAGGGATGCCTACTTACCATGCCCGCCAAGTAATTCTTGGCGATGCTCACATCTGCCTTGCGGATGCGCGCCCCTTCCCAGGTCGTCAGCCCCATGTTCGGCTGGCTGCTGTCGGCGCGGGTGGCGATCAGTTCGGCAGCAGTCTGGCCGTGAATGGCGTAATGCACCTTGTTCTGCACCGTGGCGAAGAATTCCTGAGTGAGCGGGTGGTTCGAGTCGTAATCCACGCTGGTCGAGTAGATGTCGGTGATCTTCTGGTAAAAACGCCGCTTGCTGGTGCGGATGTCTTGCAGGCGGCGGGTCAGCTCGTCGAAGTAATCCCGCCCTTTGCCGGGATTCTTCAACCGCGCGTCGTCCAGCACAAAACCCTTGACGATGTATTCCTTCAGCTTGTCGTTGGCCCACTGGCGGAAGCGCACATCCACCGGGCTGCGCACCCGGAAGCCCAAAGCCAGCACCATGTCCAGGTTGTAGTGCGCCACCTCGTACTGCTTGCCGTCTGCGGCAGTTGTTCGGAATAACCGAACAACTGCATTTTCATCCAGCTCGCCATCCTCAAAGATGTGCTTGATGTGCTCGCTGATCGTCCCCTTGGCCTTGCCAAACAACTCAGTCAACTGCTTCTGGTTCAGCCAAAGGGTTTCCGCTTCCAGCATCACGCCAATGCGGGTGAATCCATCTTCGCTTTGGTAAATCAGGAATTGTTGAGGGTCGGTCATCACGTCACCCTATTTGTTGTGCCTTTTCGCCGATCCGTGATGCCTTGAATTAGATTCTGTAAGTCGGCGATGTCTTGTTTAAGTTCATCAGGGGTCGGTGGCGGCTCATCTTTGGCCGAAGATGGATCATGTGCCTCAACCAAATCATGGCAACGCTGGTTGATACGGAGAATTTCATCTACTTCTGATTCCTGAAGTCCAACCACCAGTTTTAACTTCTTAACGTCTATGTAATCCTTAAAACGCTGCACTGTGCCGCCAAGAACAAAATCTTGCGCTACTCGCTCAATCGTTGCCCTGAGAAAGCTGTATTGCCGGATCATCTCACGAGCCAGCTCTTCTGATGGATCAACAGGCCACGGCATTTTCTCAAATCGCTTTTGTGCCTTTTCCAGGAAGTCGATTCTTTCGCCATAGCTCTTGTGTGTCCAAGGAAGCCCTTCGGATACGTTGCCATAAAAGCCACTGTTCGCCTCAAGTCGGCAAAAATACGGTGGCACATTCAGCTTGTCGCATTGATCTCGTAACTGCTGAAGAAACACAACATCATGAGTGAAAATCAAAACCTGTCTTTGTTTGGATTCCACCGCTAACCGCTTTGCAACTCTACCTCGGCGCATGTGATCCAGTGATGAAACGGGATCATCAAAGACAATGCCGCATGCATGATTGGCAAGTTTCAATTCTGCTAGGAATGAACCTAGCGCGATTGCTCGCTGCTCACCTTCGCTGAGTATCTGCTCCAGTTTGTTACTTGTTGGGAGATCAAGAAGTAATTGGTGCTTAATTTTCCCTTTGTCATTTCGGTCTTTAAGCTTGGTTTGTATATGTACTATTCCAAGAGACTTGAATTCCTCATCCAACGCATTTTTTAGTGCAACAGTAACAGCACCACTTGCAAACTCCTTTGACCTGTCTGAAATTGGCCTTGTTTTAAGGTTTTGCTCACAGGATTTTAGTGCCTGCCTCATCTTAAATCGGTCAATCAGTGCAAGCACTGCGTCTAGGCATGCTGAAAGATTCTGACGAGCACGTAGTTCTTCTCGTTTATCTATCAGCGATTTTTTCTTAATTTCGTCCACTGCTCGGGCAAGGATTCTTGCTGACTTGAACTGATGTGCAGCGAGATTACGCAGTCGATTACGCGGATTCTCTCCAAGCACAGGTGCGCCCACCCACGCATGGGAGTTAAGGTTTTGAAGCATCCAAATACGGCGAGCTTCTATGTTTTCTTCAAACGCATTGATAATTAAGGCAACTCCATCATCAAGCTGTGCCAGCTCTTTAATAAGTGAATTGTCTAGACCAACGCTCAGGTTGGCTCTTTCAATCTTTATTTTTGTCGCCTCAAGTTTCTGTCGTTGCTCTGCGGCAGCTTTAGCCACGTCGTTTTGTATATATTTCTCAAATCGCCTCAGTCGTTCCCCGGCATCGTTCAGCAATTGCTGACAGAGAGGACATTTTGCCTCGGCTGTGGCATGAGGGAACGCATACTCCGGGTAGGCGACCTCTGTTGAAAACTTGCGTGCTGCATCAAATAACGCCTTCCATACCGGTTCACCGGTTCCAGGCAGAAGCAATTCTCCTGACTGAAGTGCTTCTGCGGCTTGTTTCTCGGCCTGATTGGCAGTGACCGTGGTATCGGTAATTTTTTTGAGTTTTTCTATAGCGGCATCACTTACCCAAGACAATGCGGTTTCGATTCTTTCCGCCAAACTCTTTAATCGCCCCGCTGAAAGACGATGCTCTATTGCTTTCTTCCCTGGATCAGATTCGGCAAGTACTGCATCAATTTCCTTAATTTGTGCCGTCTCGATCTCAGATAATGTGCCAAGAGCTTTAACCTTGTCTGGATTCGTCCTTTCGCTCAGCGCTTGAACCAGTCGCCCAACTTCTGTTTCGCCAACTAAATGCCGGAATGGCTGACAGTCAACATTGATCGTAGCAATTTCTTCGTTAAGACGGCGAGTCAACTCCGGGAGAACTTTATTTGCAAGACTCTCAACAACGTCAAGTCCATATGGCAGATACGCCACATCTTGCTCGGTAGTCAGATAGGCTCGGGCACAGTGTGAATCGAAAACGGAAATTTTAGCCAGATCGTCGGGTGATTCGCCATTGGAGGACCATTGCAGAGATTTGTATGCTCCGTTAATTTCAATATCGAAAACAGCCTTGGGTTCATGCTTCTGGGCCGCAGGGTCATTTGCATCTGGATGAACTTTCTCTACCTGATCTCGCGCACGACATGCCCGTTTCATTACTCTTACATAGCCCGACTTCCCGCTGCCGTTTCCACCATAGATCACCGTCATTCCCGATGGTGCGAAATCCAGTTTTTGTCTTGGCGCGATTCGGTTTACATGCACTAAATCTCGCATTGCCTTCAGCACAACTTTCTCGCCAGTTTCAAGTTTCGGCGGCAGGTGTGCGGCCTTAAGCGGCTCAGGCGTCAGCACCAATGGATTGGGCAACCCATGGGCTGCTTTCAGCAATGCATAAAGCTCCGCGTAATCACCGACAGACAAGCCAGTCTCTTGCTGAAATAGACGGCGAGCAGCATCACGTTGCCAAAGAGGCAGCTTCTCTTCTGACCACTTTAAAATTTCATCAATCAATGCCATCACGCACCTACCCTCTGTTGAATAGCAGCGACGACTGCCTTATTGCCCATAGTCAAGCCCCCAATAACGGGACGGATAGTCATATGGGAAATTGAGGATTGGGTGGTCGAAAAAGGCGTTGCTCATCTTGTTGTTATTTACGCGGTTTTTAACTCAATTTGGGATGGTATCCAGTAGCGCAAAGATGGGCAATCAGTCTATGGCCAGACCAAACTCGACTGGCTGAAAAATGCGATGGCGCTGGCCATCGTGTCGAGCCAGCGAGATCGGAAGAGCGTCGTGTAGGGAAAGAGTGTAGATCTCGGTGGTCGCCGTATCATTAAAAA
>OESW01000054.1_pt1 | contig 11057 bp, 12 predicted proteins | sample 1534831 | NCBI WGS metagenome assembly OESW01 (sample SAMEA104161952, study PRJEB21768) | metagenome | isolation source: underground water
GGATTGCCCTGAATGACTGGTGGCGATGTCGCCGCTCTCGGTGAGAGCTTCGGCATCGCCTCTTTTTTTGTTCATGACCATCGCCGCAGCGCGGGCTCGTTCGGCCTCGGGGATCGTCACCCGTCGGCTCACCGACAGGGCACTGACGACCTTGTCGAGGGCATCGAGCACGGCGGGCGCAAGGTGAACGTTGACACCGACCTGCGGATGGCCTCCACCGGGGCAACACGCCGCTACCTGGCGGAAAACCCCAAGGACTTCGACCCGCGCAAGTTCCTTGCGGCCACTACCAAAGCCATGAAGGAAATCTGCAAGGCACGCTTCGAAGCCTTCGGTTCCGCTGGACAGGCAGGCAAGATCAAGGCGGTCTCGCTGGAAGCCATTGCTGTTAAGTATGCCAAGGGCGAACTAAAAGCTATCGTCAAGTAAGCAGCAAGTCGCACCAACAAAAGAGCGGCCTTCGGGCCGCTTTTTTGTTGGATGCAGGATTACAGCCAGCAGAGTGATTTGACGGTATTATTCGCAACATTGCCCTATCGAATAATCAAAACAAACTGGATTCATGAACAAAGGCCAACTCGAAAAGCTGGAAGCCAGTCCGGGAATCGCTGAACCATACCCACGTTAGACTGGCTCAACCGAGCCGGAAACCGATAGCATTCGCGGAAATGCGCACAGAGCAAATGGAGAAGACGGACTATGGCAGACAAAAAAGTGCTCATTACTACAGAAAGTATTGAAGCTAAAATCCTTCTCATCCGTGGGCAGAAGGTTATGCTGGATGCTGATCTCGCCGAACTTTATGGAGTTGAAACAAAGCGGCTGAACGAACAGGTACGCCGCAACAGCGAACGATTCCCGGAAGACTTCATGTTTCAGCTCACTGCCGAAGAATTCGCCGATTTGAGATGCCAAATTGGCACCTCAGGTTTGAGGTCGCAAATTGCGACCTCAAACAATCCTGTTGGTCGCGGCGGTCGAAGGCATCGCCCCTATGCCTTCACCGAGCATGGCACCATCATGGCGGCCAACGTAATCAACTCTCCCCGCGCCGTAGAAATCAGCGTTCATGTCGTGCGCGCCTTCGTTCGTCTGCGCGAACTGGTTTCTACGCACAAGGAACTTTCCCACAAACTCGATGAACTGGAACGCAAGGTTTCCAGCCACGACCAAGCCATCGCCGGATTGATTAACGCCATACGCCAGCTTATGTCACCATCCGAGCCGAAAAAGAAACGCCCCATTGGTTTTGCGCCGTGGAAGGAGAAATGATGCTGGCCATATCCCGCTCATCCGGCAACGCTGTTCGAACCTGCTTCATATGAATTTCGAATACACAGGCCATACTGAAAACATATTGCCCAATTCTGGTTTTGCAAGCCGCACAACTACGCCCCCACTGCCTGAAGACATCGCCCCGTTAATATCGAGTTTTCCGAAAACGCGTTACTACGGCAGCAAACGACGGCTATTGGATTGGATTTACCATGCCCTGAAAGACCTGTCGTTTAATAGCGTGCTTGACGGTTTTGGCGGCACTGCCAGCGTGTCGCTCTTATTCAAGATGATGGGTAAGGAAGTCACCTTTCATGACGGGCTGCTTTTCAACACGATCACTGCCCATGCATTGCTGGCGGATAAATTGCCTTTTGCGAATATTAATGAAGCACATTCATTTATTGATGGCATCAAGCCTTGTCGTGGATTTATAAGTAAAACCTTTGCTGGAATGTACTACACGGACAAAGAGAATCGCTGGCTGGACGGAGCAGCAACGGCTATTCATCAACTCCAAAACCCGGCTCAGCGCAGTGTGTACTTGTACTGTTTATTTCAAGCATGTTTAAAGAAACGGCCATTTAATCTGTTCCATCGCGCGAACTTAAATCTACGTCTCAACCGTGACATCACCCGCTCATTTGGCAACTTGGTAACTTGGGAAACTCCATTTCCCATTCTCATGAAAGCAAGTCTTCCCGATGTGGTTGGAATTGCTTCACCCGGAGCACAATCCGTAACCATCTTACCGCATGGCGACATCGGCAGATTGAATGCTGGCTACGATCTTGTGTATTTAGATCCGCCTTATGTAAGTGAATCGAAAACCAGTGATGATTATTTAAGGCGCTATCATTTCCTGGAGGGGATAAGCAGCTATGCCGACTGGGAAAACGAGATTAACAATGCTTCATATATCAAGTCGCTTCAGCCCCGTCCGTACATCAGCGAATGGCAAAGCAAACGCGTATTTCGTGAGCGACTGTTTGATTTGATTCAGACGCATAGCCAGTCTATTGTGGTGCTTTCCTACTTGGCAGGTGCTTACCCATCTGAAGAAGAAATTACCGATCATTTTAGACAAAACTTTAAGCGTGTCAGTGTACTAAAGAAGGATTTTTGTCATGCGCTGGCTAAGGAAAAGAAGGTCGAGTTATTGTTTATTGGGAGCAATATATGAATTGGCTGAAAGAAAACACCCCTGTCAAAAACTCTTTCATTATCTTTTCTTTTTTGTTCTTCTTGATTGGCTTTCTGACAATCTGCTATTGGTTTGAATGGCTTTCTGACCCCAAATGGCCAGCAATAATTTCTGGTTTGCTTACAGGATTTGTTGTTGCGCTTTTCCAGACTGTGTTGTCTTTGAGGGAACTACAAAAACTAGATAAATACAAGGCAATGAAAATAAAAGATGTCCTCCAAAGAAAAGATAACATAGATGCTTACGGAAGATTTTTATCTACTGCAAAAAAGAAAATATGGATGCAAGGCGTTACAGCTGATACTTTTTTGGAAGATTTTGCTGACATGAAAAGCTCTCGTGAAGATGGCAGGGTACTGTTGGAGGTTTTAGGTAGGGGAGTTGATGTGAGAATTCTGGTCGCATCCTCTGAATCTTTAGCTGATGACGATAAGCGCCATAAAAATAAAGCAGAAATGGCCGCGCAACGCCTAAAAACATTATCTGATCAATTTGTAAACTTTAAGTATGCATATTATAACCATTTGCCTATGCACAGCATTCTAACGGTAGATAATACAAGCATCGTTGGCCCAATTTTTCCTGGGGTGTCTAGCAAGAATACTCCTGCGATTCACTTAGAAAATGACAGTGCGTTCGTAGAGCATTATTTGGAATATTTTAGAAACGAGTGGAAAGAATGGAGCAAGGACAAGGAAATCCTGAAAGACTGACCATCTCCGTCTGTTCACGTCTCCACTTAACTTTACTCGCCATGCATGCGGGCGAGTACCGGGTCAACGGCGGGATTGGTTTTGCCATCGCAGACCCGGCTTGTGAGCTTGCCTTTTCTAATGTACCGGTTTTTACAATCGACGATCAACGTGCCGACCCGTTTTCGCCAAACGAGTTGGAGCGCCTGTCCTCAGTATTGCATGCAGAGCAAGAGCGGCATGGCTTTGCGACCGCCCTCGCGGTTGCCATTGGCGGCAAGATGCGCACGCATTCCGGATTCGGCTCGGGCACGGCAATAAGCCTAGCCTGCCTCGAAGCGCTGCACCGACTGAACGGCTCCACGCCATCCCCTGCTGAATTGATCTCGGCATCGGGGCGCGGCGGGACTTCCGGTGTCGGCATTCACACTTATTTTTCCGGCGGCTGCGTATTCGATCTTGGCAGGCCGGTTGGAATTGATCTGCATGAACCCTCACATCAGGTGGTAGCCTCCCAGCCGCCGCTGGTACTAGATCACCTGCCGATGCCGGAATGGAATATCGGCATTTGCATACCCATTAATATCCCGCACAAGTCAGAAGCAGAGGAGCGGACTTTCTTTGAGCGCACTTGTCCGCTGCCTGCCGATGCTGTTTACAAAACCCTGCACCACTCGCTTTTCGGCCTGTATGCGGCGATCCGCGAGGCTGACCGGGTGACCTTCTGCCGTGCCTTGCGCGCGATTCAGGAATGCGCATGGAAGAAGGCAGAACGGCTGGAATACGGGGCGGCACTCGCCGAAATCGAACAGGCGCTTTACGGCTGCGGGGCAGAGGCGGTCGGGATGTCCAGTTTAGGGCCGACACTCTTTTTCATGGCGGATAACGTGGCTGATGTAGTCAGCCGAATGCAAAGCGCCCGCCCGGATTGCGAATGTTTACTGACACGCCCCGCTAATGGCGGACGGAGCCTGCACGATGGTTGAGCTGGTTTTTTTTACATCCAGCCGGATCAAGCTTGCCCACGCACGTTACTTGTGCCGGGATTATGCGGTGCGGGTGGTTGGGTTTCGCGAGAAAACCTTCGGAGCTCCTTATGTCGAGCCGCGTATTTATGATCGCGAGCAGTTGATCGAATCGAGCTACCGGGATGCTCTGCAACGGTGGCAGAAGGCGGTTCCGGGTGGTGGGCTTTTTTTCATCGAAGATACGTCGGTCACGATTGATGCACTGAGCACAGAGCGCGAAACGCCGGGGCTGGATGTGAAGTATTGGATGGCGGAAACCGATTTCGCAACGCTGGACACACAACTGAAAGCGTTGGGTAACAACCGGCGCGCTACCGTCCGCTCGGATTTGGTTCTGCATCTCCTGCCGGAGTGGATTGGGGCGGAGAGCAGGAGTTACAAGTGTTTTACCAGCATGGTGTCAGGCAATATTACGGAAAAGGAATTGGCATTCGACACAAACCCAATGTATCCGTGGCTGGACAACCGGACATTCAATAAATGGTTTGTTCCGGATGTCTGTTCACAGCCGATCAGCATGCTGCCCATTTCCGAGGCAGACAAGCATGATTTTCGCGCCCTGGCTTTTCGGGAAATGCTGGAGTTTTTGGAAAGTCGTAAAAAAATATTCCGCCGTATTGAGCCTGATGTACAAACCAGCTTTGGCTTCGAATCGCGCCTGTTCATTGTGTGTGGCCCTTCCTGTGCTGGCAAAACAACACTGGCCGAATATCTGGCAGAGCGGTATGGCTACTATCATATCGAGGCCAGCGATTTCATGTACCTGAGCTATTACCAGCGCCACGGGGTTTCTCCTGTAACCGACATTGGGGATTTCGCAGAGCAGGCCTTGCGCGATCAACCGGAAATTGTGGCTGAGCAAGTTCTACAAAACATCCAGCAAAACAAACCAGCTCCGGTGATTGTTACAGGCTTCCGCTCAGCAGCAGAAATTGAATGGTTCCGCGATCACTACATGGGGAAATACCCGGTCGAGGTTGTTTACGTTACAGCCGCTCAGGCAATCCGTTATGCGCGTTCATTGATACGCCAGCGCGAAGGAGAAGCGGCGGGCCAGGAGGCATTTGTACTACGTGACGCCCAACAAGCGGCAATGGGACTTGCGGAATTAGAAAGATGTTTCGCATCAAACAGGATTGAAAATAACGGGAGCCTGGATAGTTACTTCAACAGCTTTGAAACACGTTATATCCAGCAACCTCAAAAACTTGATGCGGAGAACAAGCCCCTAACTCAGGCATCATCAGGCCGGCTGGAGGAATTGATTTTGATAGCGCTCGCCGATAAATGGCAAAACCGGGAATATTTTACAACCACTGAAATTGCGCAGTTGATTAACCAACATTTCAATCTGGAAGACAAGCCTAAGAGCAAAAATAATATCAGCCGATATTTCAACCAAACTTTTTATCCCTACTATGAAATCAAGTTGATCGATGGCAAAAGGAAATATCGACTATCAAATACTGGCTATGGCAAGGCTCGCATATTATTGGGCAGCGCAAGCAAATTAGTGCCTCATATTCAACCAGAAGTGTGATGTAGAGGACATGACAGCGCTACGCTGCACACAAAAGTTGCTGACGGCGATGAAGGTCGCGCCGTCCGCGCCGCCTGCGCCGGGCGCGAATCGGCTGGGCGATTGGTCGCTGAATCTGCTGCACACGCGCCCGAAACTGGTGGTGGCGGTGAGCGAGCATGACCGTCTGGGGCTGGGGCTGGAAGCCGCACCCTACGCCACGTTGCCGCAGCGTTTCATCGAGGCTGTGTTCGTGCAGTTGCTCGCCATCGGCGTGCCACCCGATGCGGCGCGGCGCGAGCGCGATACGATGCAGCCGCTGACCATCACTTCCACCACGCCTTATGCCAATCGCCTGAGCCTGCAAGCCAACCTGAAGGATTACGCCTGGCAGGTGGAGTGGATGATAGACGATGGCGCGACGATGGCCGCGATCAACGCACGGCTGGCCGACCATATCGTGAGCATCAACGGCGAGCTGGAGTTTCCGAGGAAGTTTGTGCTCAACAGGCTATCGGCACAGTAGCCTTGTAGCGAATCTGCTCGCCGCCAGCAACAGGCTCTACAGTTCAGTCCATGCTGCACCGCGCTTTCAATCAGAAGTGTGATGCCTGCGCCGTCCGGCGCACTACGGGTATTTGCGCGATTGGTGAATCACCGCAAGGACGATCACTTTCCTGGGTGTCAGCCGGTAGGAGATGAAGTAAGGGTAGTGCGGAATAATAATTTCGCGGGTTCCGGCACGGCGACCAAGATGCCCCAGCATGGGAAAGTCGCGAAGGTTTTGTGCAACCCTTAAGATTTCATTCGTTACTTTTTGCGCGACTGCCGGATTTTCGGCAGCGATATGGTCTTCGATTTGCAGTACGTTCGCAGTTGCTCGAACAGACCACTCAAGCTGCTTTTTTCCGCTTCCGCTCATGCCGCACCTGCTCCAGTGTTTTCAGGAACTCGTCATGCGAAACCACCCTTCCGGCTTTTACATCCGCCAGTCCGGCATCTATTTGCCGGAGCGCCCATTCTTCGTATTCGAGTTTCTCGGCGATGGCCTGCTTGACTATGGCTTCCGGCGAGCGCCGTGATGAAGCGGAGATTTTCTCAAGCCGCTTGAGTATGGCGGGAGTGAGTGTGATGGTGTTCATGGCATTCCTCATTGGCGTGCGGTTATGTGATTGTATGTCGGTTTTGCTCATACTGAAACAGCTTCTTTAAGCACGCGATCCCTGAAGCTACCTGGAAGCGCCTTGGGTGTAAGTACATTCACAGTTATGCCAAGTAACCTCTTCAATTCACATTAGATAACGCCAACACCCTATCAATTACACCCCGCACCAGGTTTCGACGGTAACTTTTTATGTTTGCCACCGGCTTGCGCCGTCAGGTGTTCCGCCTCGGTCAGCAGGAATTGCTTAAACGCCTGCGCTACAGTGGACAGGCGCTTGCTCTTGCGGTGCACGATGTACCAGTGGCGCACGATGGGAAAGTGCTCCACGTTGAGCACGGCCAATCGTCCGGTCTCCAGCTCCAGTTCGATGCTGTGCAGCGAAAGTATGCCCAGCCCCATGCCTGCCTGCACCGCCTGCTTGATCGCCTCGTTGGTGCCCATCTCCATCCCGGCATGGAACTTGATGCCATGCCCGGCGAAGAAGCGCTCCATCGCGCCGCGCGTGCCCGAGCCTTGTTCGCGCAGCAGGAAAGTTTCCTGTTCAAGCCGCTTGAGTTTGACGCGTTTCAGTTTGCATAACGGATGGTTGGGAGGCGCAATCACCACCAGCGGGTTTTTCATGAATTGCTGCGCCAGCATTTCGGCGCTCTCTGGCGGCTGGCCCATGATGGCGAGGTCGGTGGCATTGTCGGCGAGCTGCTTGAGTACCGCGTCGCGGTTGGCCACGTTCAAAGTAATGTTGATGCTGGAATGGCGCTGGCAGAATTTGGCCAATAGTTGCGGAGTGAAGTAGTTGGCCGTGCTGACCACGGAGATGTTCAAGCGGCCATGCTCCAGCCCCTTCATTTCACGAAACAGCACATCCGCATCTGCGAGCTGCTGCGTGATGGCGCAACTGCACTGGAACAGCTCTTTGCCGGCTTCGGTGAGAAAAATTTTCTTGCCCATCTGCTCGAACAGCGGCAGGCCGATGTTTTCTTCCATCTGCTTGATCTGCATGGAAACGGCTGGCTGGCTGAGGTATAGTGCCTTGGCCGCGCGCGAATAACTCAACTGCCGCGCGACGGTTTCGAATACTTGCAATTGGCGTAAGGTGACGTGAAACATGGCTGGCCTGAAAAATTTGGCTTGTGCAGTTTAACATAAATCATAAATATTATTTATGGTCTTGATAAAAAAGTTTGACTGTTATTTATGCTTGCACAGCCTTATAGTTGCAACCGTTGTCATTTAAATTAAATTGTTAATCAGGAGAAAAAGATGGATCAGTCCACACGCTATGCCAATCTGGACCTTAAAGAGTCCGACCTCATCAAGGGCGGCAACCACGTTCTGGTGGCTTACACCATGGAGCCCGCCGCAGGCACCGGTTATCTGGAAGCTGCTGCACACTTTGCCGCTGAGTCTTCCACCGGCACCAACGTGGAAGTGTGCACCACCGACGATTTCACCAAGGGCGTGGACGCGCTGGTATATGAAATCGACGAAGCCAGGGGCATCATGAAGATCGCCTACCCGATTGATCTGTTCGACCGCAACATCACCGATGGTCGCGCCATGCTGGTTTCATTCCTGACCCTGGCGATCGGCAACAACCAGGGCATGGGCGACATAAAAAATTCGCAGATGCAGGATTTCTACATGCCGCCGCGCATGCTGCAATTGTTCGACGGCCCCGCCAAAAACATCTCCGACCTGTGGCGCATTCTGGGCCGCCCCGTGGAAAACGGCGGCTATATTTCCGGCACCATCATCAAGCCCAAGCTGGGCCTGCGTCCCGAACCATTCGCGCACGCCGCCTACCAGTTCTGGCTGGGCGGAGACTTCATCAAGAACGACGAGCCGCAAGGCAACCAGGTGTTCTGCCCGCTGAAGAAAGTCATTCCATTAGTGTACGACTCGATGAAACGCGCTCAGGACGAAACCGGCCAGGCCAAGCTGTTCTCCGCCAACATCACCGCAGACGACCACTATGAAATGTGCGCCCGTGCCGATTTCATCCTGAACGCCTTCGGCCCGGATGCGGACAAGGTAGCCTTCCTGGTGGACGGCTATGTCGGCGGCCCCGGCATGGTGACCACCGCGCGCCGTCAATACCCCAACCAGTTTCTGCACTATCACCGCGCCGGTCACGGTGCCGTGACATCGCCTTCCTCCAAGCGCGGCTACACCGCGTTCGTGCTGTCCAAGATGTCTCGCCTGCAAGGTGCTTCCGGCATCCACGTCGGTACCATGGGCTACGGCAAAATGGAAGGCGGCAAGGACGACCGCATCATCGCCTACATGATCGAGCGCGATTCCTGCACCGGCCCGTTCTACCATCAGGAATGGTACGGCATGAAGGCAACCACACCGATCATATCAGGCGGCATGAATGCGTTGCGCCTGCCGGGTTTCTTCGAGAATCTGGGCCACGGCAACGTGATCAACACCGCGGGTGGCGGCGCCTACGGCCACATCGACAGCCCGGCTGCCGGCGCAATTTCCCTGCGTCAGTCCTATGAGTGCTGGAAAGCCGGTGCAGATCCGATCGAATGGGCGAAAGAACATAAAGAGTTTGCCCGTGCCTTCGAATCGTTCCCGAAAGATGCCGACAAAATTTTTCCCGGCTGGCGCCAGAAGCTGGGCGTTCACAAATAAGCTGAGCGTTCAGGTTGTAACAGAAAAAAGCCCCTGCCGAATGACAGGGGTTTTTTATTTGAAACAGTGCAGTGAAACAGCCAGGCAACCGATTTTTATTTACTGCTTTTAACGTGGTGCGCCTGAAGAGACAAACCTGGGCACCGGGAATCAGTAATTGTCATGGCTTGACATCATTTCCAATTGACGCCCCAGTTGTGGCGCATGCCACGCAGTTGCGCCCTTTCCGCTTGGCGGCATATACCCATTCGTCCGCGGCACTGATCAATTCCTCCGGACTGCGCATATCTGGTTGGCGCACCGCAACCCCAACGCTGATACTGCCCCGCCATATGCCGTTACCTACTGCCACTCGCAGTTCTGCAACCGCCTGCCGCATCTGTTCCGCAACATTCAAAGCCCCCTCCAGCGTGGTGTGCGAGCAGATGATCAGGAACTCATCACCCCCCATACGACTTATAACGTCGTCAGTGCGCACGGAGTGCAGTAGATGTCTGGACAGTTGTCGCAGCACCTCATCTCCGGCATCGTGGCCATAATTGTCGTTGATCTGCTTGAAGCCATCGGCATCAATCATCATGCACGTCAGGGGTGTACCATCCTGCACAGATTCCGCCCACATCTGGGCAAGTCGGGTCATTGCATGGCGGCGATTGGGCAGCCCCGTGAGCACGTCGGTCAAAGCCATCTCTTCCAGACGTCGGTTGGCGGTCGCCAGTTCACGATTGACCTCCGACAAGGTGCAAGTGCGCTCGGCGACCTTTTCCTCAAGCGTCCTGTTCAACTTAAGTAATTCACGATTCCGTTCGGAGATCTGGTGGAATAGACCATTGAGAGCATGCAGCAGCGGTTCCGTGGCGCCCTCTTTCATGCGCTCCTCGGCAAAGTAAACATCCGCGGGACGCTGTCCAGCCAAGATTGCCTTGATTTGCTTGGCCATGGATTGGTCCGAGCCAAGAATGTGATAAGCCAGCCAGTAAATAAGGAACTTCAGCAGCGGTCTCGACGCATCGCGATCTCCCGGCGAGACTCTGGTATGCATCCGCATAACCTCCTGCAAAAATTTGGTATGTTCCTGAACATGGTGATCTACATGACGGGAATCCACCCCCACCGCAGACATCAAGCCCTCTTCCTCCTGGAAGTGATATTGGGCATAAGCAGCGAGTTCATTGAACACAGTCTCGATGTCACTGAACGATATGCCTTCCAATTGCGTCAGCAGATCGCCAAAACGGTTGATTACATCGACAAGATGATGGTGTTGTCTGTCCACTTCCTCCAGGCCCGTTTCAAAGTGCTTGTCCCAATGGAACGATTCCATAATCTGCTCTCATAATTAAAACGGTGAACGAAGGTAATATGCCACCGTCAGCCTAGACATAAGCAGCACTTAGCCAGGTGTTTCCAATGTGAAACCGGGGCTCGTAATTTTCATGACGGACGCCCCTTTCTATTTTATTGATCCGGCACGAATAAAGTATGAAGCCGTTCGTGTTGAGCTTGTCGAAACATGAATGGCTTCATAGCCTTC
>OESW01000174.1_pt1 | contig 11011 bp, 9 predicted proteins | sample 1534831 | NCBI WGS metagenome assembly OESW01 (sample SAMEA104161952, study PRJEB21768) | metagenome | isolation source: underground water
TAACCGGAAGAAAGCTTTGCCAGTATTGGTCAGACATGCAGGTAATCATGCCTGTTTGCCATCCAGCGTTGCAAGTGCGCCTGCGCCGCTTCGGGAAAATCACGCAGCATTTCGTCTGCGACGGCGCGTGCACCATTGAGCAATGCCACATCTTCACTTACGTCGGCGAAGCGCAGCATCGGCACGCCGCTCTGGCGTGCGCCCAGCAGTTCGCCGGGGCCGCGCAGGCGCAGGTCGTGCTGCGCGATTTCGAACCCGTCGGTGTTTTCGTAAATGATTTTCAGCCGTGCACGCGCCAGTTCCGACAGCGGTTGCTGGAACAACAGAACGCACATGCTCTGCGCCGCACCGCGCCCGACGCGCCCGCGCAGCTGATGCAGTTGCGCCAGCCCCATGCGTTCGGCATGTTCGATCACCATCATGCTGGCGTTGGGCACGTCCACGCCGACCTCGATTACCGTGGTGGCGGCCAGCAACTGTACTTCGCCTGCCTGGAACGCCGCCATTACGCGCGCCTTCTCGGCGCTGTCCAGCTTGCCATGCACCAGGCCGACGTTGAGTTCCGGAAAAGCGGCACGCAGGGTCTGATGCGTCTCGATCACGGTTTGCAATTCCAGCGTTTCCGATTCATCAATCAGCGGGCACACCCAATATGCTTGCTGCCCAGCCAGGCAGGTGTCGCGGACGCGCACGAACACTTCCTCGCGCCGTGCATCATGGATGAGCTTGGTGGTGACCGGCGTGCGCCCCGGCGGCAGTTCGTCAATTACCGATACATCGAGATCGGCATAATAGCTCATTGCCAATGTGCGCGGGATCGGTGTGGCGCTCATCATCAGTTGGTGCGGCTCATCGCACCCTCCGGGTGAAAGAACCACTGCGAGGCCTTTACTGCTGTCAATTCCACGTTCAGCTTGCTGGACAGTGGATTGCGTACCTTTGGCACGGAGCGCAAGACGTTGTTGCACGCCAAACTTGTGCTGTTCATCGACAATGACCAGTCCCAGTTTTTGAAACTCCACCTGCTCCTGAAACAGCGCATGCGTGCCGATGGCAAGTTGCGTCTCGCCTTGCGCGATACGCGCACCGGCGGCTTGCTTGTCTTTTTTTTTCAGGCTGCCGGACAGCCACACCGGTGTGATGCCGAGCGGGGCGAGCCAGCCGCGCAGCTTGAGATAATGTTGCTCGGCAAGAATCTCGGTAGGCGACATCAGCGCCACCTGATAGCCACTCTCTATAGCTTGCAAGGCGGCCAGCGTTGCGACTATGGTTTTGCCGCTACCCACGTCGCCTTGCAGCAGCCGTTGCATCGGGTGGGGTTGTTCAAGGTTGAGGCTGATTTCCCGCAAGGCTTTTTGCTGGGCATTGGTAAGGCTGAACGGCAGTGCTTGCAACAGTTGTTGCGTGTACCGGCCATGTGCTGGCAGGCGCGGTGCGGCTCGGCTGCGCCGCTTGCGGTAGTGCAGGCGCATGGAAAGTTGTTGCGCCAGCAACTCGTCGAACTTGATACGCAGCCAGGCGGGATGGGTGCGTTCGGCAAGCGCTTTCCCGGCAATTTCAGGCGGTGGGTTATGCAGTAATTTCACGCTGTCGGCAAAACCGGGTAACTTGAGCCTGCTAAGCAGGGTTGGCGGCAGCGTGTCGGGCAGCTCCAGTTCGTTGAGTGCGGACTGAATCTGCTTGCTTAGCGTTGTCTGCGGCAGCCCGGCTGTAGTGGGGTAGACCGGCGTTAGCTCCTGCTTGAGCGGCGTATCCTCACCTGTCACGCGACACTTTGGATGCACCATCTCCATGCCGAAGTAACCCATGCGCGCCTCGCCCAGCGCACGGATTTTTTTGCCCACGGCAAGGCTTTTTTGCTGGCTGGGATAAAAATGCAGAAAGCGCAGATGCAGCACGCCACTGTCATCCTCCATTTGGCATACCAAGGTGCGGCGCGGGCGATAGACGATTTCGCTGTGGATGATCTCGCCCTCCACCTGTGCGTTCATGCCGGGCGTGAGATCGGCGATGCGCTGCAACTGTGTTTCATCCTCATAGCGCAACGGCAAATGCAGCACCAGATCGAAGCGATTGTGGATGCCGAGTTTTGCCAGCTTGGCTAGTGTGGCTTTGGGGATGCTGGCTGGGATCACGTTGGCAATGGCACGCGCGGAATGATGCGGGCGTCCAGCCTAGTCCTGCAAGCACAGCACGCCGTCTATTTCCACCAACGCACCGCGCGGTAGCGCCGAGACACCCACTGCCGCACGGGCCGGATAAGGCTGGTGGAAATAGGTGGCCATGACTTCGTTTACCCTGGTGAAATTACCCAAGTCGGTAAGGTAAACATTCAGCTTGACCACATCGTCCAAGCTGCCACCAGCGGCAGTGGCGACTGCACGCAGGTTCTGTAACACGCGGTGTATCTGCTTCTCTATGCCTTCGACCATCTGCATGGTGCTGGGATCCAGGCCGATCTGGCCGGAGAGGTATACCGTGCCGTCCATCCGGATGGCTTGCGAATAAGTGCCTATAGCAGCAGGTGCATCCGGGGTTTGAATCATCATTTTGTTTGGCATGTCTGGCTCCTAATGCCGATCTGGGAACTCAATTCTAGTTAAGAACCGCTCTGGTTGAAAGAATAGTTTTGCTATGAGTGAAAATTTGGAACCATCGGATTGACCGTGTTGTCCGACCCTAACTCAAAAATTTCGTATGCCAACGGGAGCGATGGACAGTGATGTTGCCTTATCTGTTACAATAAAAAAAGTAGATTTGACATAGAAATTATGTCACTACTCCCTTTGGGGTTTATTGACCGCGCCATTGGGCTAATGGCGGTATGACAGGTGTCGATGTTATTTCTGTGCCGCTCCATTCTGGAGTATTTGGTAGCATCACACAGGATCAGAATTTTGGAGATGTGATTGAAGTCAATACATAATCGAATAGCGCTAACCGGGACTGAATTTAACATACTGCTAGAGGGTTGCCACCCTATCTCAAGGAGAGATGAATGATTCCTGAGATCGGTCATTTTGTACTCATCCTGGCGCTTTTTCTGGCGTTGCTACAGGGTGTGCTGCCCATCCTCGGTGCGGCACGCGGTAATGTTGTACTGATGGGAATGGCGCGCCCCGTAGCACTGGGCCAGTTCGTATTTGTGGCGATTGCTTTCGGTTGCCTGACGCAGGCTTTTCTTGGCAATGATTTTTCCGTGCTATATGTGGCGCAGCACTCCAATTCGCAGTTGCCGGTGATATACCGTTTCGCCGCAGTATGGGGCGGTCACGAAGGCTCGCTGTTGCTGTGGGCTTTCCTCCTTGCCGCTTGGACGGTTGCAGTATCCATATTCAGCAAACGCCTGCCGGAAGAAATGGTGGCGCGTGTGGTCGGCGTGATGGGACTGGTTTCAGTGGGTTTCCTGCTGTTCATGCTGTTTACATCCAATCCGTTCGAACGGCTGTTGCCTGCGGCGGCGGATGGGCGCGACCTGAATCCGTTATTGCAGGATCCCGGCCTGGTCTTTCATCCGCCCATGCTGTACATGGGTTATGTTGGTTTCTCCGTGGCTTTCGCTTTCGCTATTGCCGCGCTGCTTGGCGGTACTCTGGACGCAGCATGGGCGCGCTGGTCGCGTCCTTGGACGACGGTAGCCTGGATATTTCTCACTCTGGGTATTACCTTGGGAAGCTATTGGGCTTATTACGAACTGGGCTGGGGCGGTTGGTGGTTCTGGGATCCGGTGGAGAATGCTTCATTCATGCCTTGGCTGGTGGGCACTGCGCTGATCCATTCATTGGCCGTGACGGAGAAACGCGGCGCCTTCAAGAACTGGACGGTGTTGCTCGCCATCATTGCTTTTTCCTTAAGCCTGCTCGGAACCTTCCTCGTGCGCTCCGGTGTGCTGACCTCGGTGCACGCGTTCGCCACCGACCCTAAACGCGGCATTTTTATCCTGAGTTTTCTCGTTGTCGTGATCGGCGGCTCGCTGGTATTGTTTGCTTGGCGCGCGCCAAAAGTGGGGCTGGGCGGCGGATTTGAGCTGATTTCACGCGAATCATTACTGCTGGTGAATAACGTGCTGCTGACTGTTTCCGCAGCCTCGGTGTTTCTCGGTACGCTGTATCCCTTATTCATGGATGCGTTGGGATATGGCAAGCTTTCAGTCGGCCCACCCTATTTCGATACTGTGTTTGCGCCTATTATGGCGATAGCGGCTTTTCTAATGGGCATCGGGCCGTTTGCGCGCTGGAAACAAGCCAGCATGGCGGAAATGGTGAAGCACTTGTGGGGTTGGCTTGCTGCCAGCGTGGTGCTTGCCGTAGCCGTGGTGGCCGCATTTGACCATTGGTCGGCGCCCATTATTGGCGGGGTTACGCTCGGGCTCTGGGCATTGCTCTCGAGTCTGGCATACCTTGTCGCTCGGGTGCGTGGGTCTGCAAATGTTTGGGAGAGGCTGCGGACGACACCACGCGGCACCTATGGCATGCTGCTTGCGCATGTTGGAATCGGCGTGTTTATCCTTGGCGTGACTTTGGTCAAAGGGTATGAAACTGTCAACGAAGTGCGTATGCGTGAGGGTGATACAACGACGGCAGGAAACTATGTCTTCCGCTTTACTGGTGCGCAGGAAATAAAAGGGCCGAACTATATGGCGGCGCGCGCCACAATTGAAGTGACACAGAACGGCGCCAAGATAACAACCCTTTATCCTGAAAAGCGCTTCTATAACGTGCAGACCATGAATATGACCGAATCGGCTATTGACACCGGTTTGTTCCGCGACTTGTATGTCGCGATGGGCGAAGCGATCAGCATGAACGAGTGGATTGTGCGCGTCCAATATAAACCGATGGTTGACTGGATATGGGTAGGTTGCTTGTTCATGGCGCTGGGCGGCGTGCTGGCGGCGAGCGATCGCCGTTACCGGTTGCCCGCAGAACGCCAGCAGCCAGTTGCGGCACCCACATCGGTTGTGGGCTAAAGGAGGAAAGCATGAATCGTTTTCTTCTTCCGCTGGTGCTTTTTATAGTCCTTGCCATCTTTCTGGGTATCGGGCTTAACCTCAAACCCAGAGAGGTGCCCTCGCCCCTCATTGACAAACCAGCGCCAGCATTCCGTGTTCCCCAGTTGTACGAGGAAAACAAGACTATTGCTACAGAAGATATGCGCGGCAAGGTTTGGCTGCTTAACGTCTGGGCCTCGTGGTGTGTGACCTGCCGCGAGGAGCACCCACTGCTGGTGGAATTTGCGCGTCAAAACCTGGTGTCGATTTACGGGCTTAATTACAAGGACAAGCGCGAAGATGCCATTGCATGGCTTGCTGAGCGGGGGAATCCGTATATCGTGACGGCGCATGACTTGAGTGGCAATGTTGGCATTGACTATGGTGTTTATGGCGTGCCGGAGACTTTTGTCATAGACAAGATGGGCATCATCCGCTACAAGCAAATCGGACCGGTCACGGCAGAAGCCCTCAGGGACAAAATAATTCCACTTGTTAAGGAACTGAACGGTGCAAAATAAATTGTTTCTCTCTTTCTTGCTTGCCCTGATATTGCCCTTGGCACATGCTGATGAAGCAATGCCTGTTGTGGAGGATGTCGCGCTTGAAAAACGTGTTATGGCCGTGTCCGAGGAATTGCGTTGCCTGGTTTGCCAGAACCAGACAATTGCCGATTCGCATGCCGAGCTGGCGATTGACCTCAGAAACCAGGTACGCGAAAAGCTGCGGCAAGGAATGTCGGAGCAGGAAATAAAAGATTACATGGTGGCGCGCTATGGCGACTTCGTGTTATATCGCCCGTTGATGAAACGCAGCACATGGCTGCTTTGGTTCGGACCATTTTTGCTGCTGATACTGGCATTCGGCGTACTGATCGTCAAGCTGCGCCAGCGTCGCAGGGCGATGCAGCAGGCACCAGCACTGAGCGCCGATGAACACACACGTGCGGAGTCGTTGTTATCCGGTGCGGACAAGAAGGTGCAACCATGACAATGTTCTGGATCATAGTTGGGCTTCTGATCGCTGGCGCCCTGTTGTTCATCATGCCGCCGCTGCTTGGGCGCGCCAAAGGACAGGCTTCCGCTACGCGCTCGGAGGTGAATCTGTCAATTTACCGCGACCAGTTACGCGAACTTGACGCAGACTTAGCTGCAGGCACGTTGAGCAAGGAGCAATACCAGAGCGCCCGGAGTGAGCTGGAAGGGCGCGTGCTGGATGATTCAGGCGCAGCCGAAGTGATGACCCCACCGTCATCGGGCGGACGCAATTGGGCCATTGCGGCGGCAATCGCGGTACCGATATTGACGGTTTCCCTATATCTCATGCTGGGGAAGCCGGGGGAATTGGATTCGCAACCCAAGACAGTAAAAGCTAACCAATCGCAAGAGGTTACGCAAGAACAAATTAACGCGATGGTGGAGGGGTTGGCGCAAAAACTTAAGTCCAAACCGGATGATGTTGAAGGCTGGGCGATGCTTGGTCGTTCCTACGTCCAACTGCGCCGTTACGGCGATGCCAGCGCTGCTTTCGCCCGTGCGGTGGCGCTTTTGCCGAACAATGCCCAATTACTAGCTGACTATGCCGACGTGTTGGCTATGAATAATGGACGTAGCATGCAGGGTGAACCGGAAAAAGCCATTCAGCAGGCATTGAAAGCCGATCCTAACAACATCAAGGCACTGGCGCTGGCGGGTACAGCGGCCTTTCAACGCCAGGAATACAGCAAAGCCATTGAAATATGGCAGAAGCTTCTCAAGTTGGTGCCGCCAGATTCCCAGATATCGCAGCAGGTTAGTGCCAACATCAGCCAAGCGCAGGGATTGATCGGCCAACCATTGGCAGATACGCAGAAATCTCCCGGGCAGTCAAAGATGCCAAAGGCAGCGAGCAATAGACAGTGATCGGAATAGGGATTTTTGTAACCTGTGAAAGTGGCATAGACATTGTAATTAACCCAGAGGTTAATTAAAACTTCTGTTGGAGCGCGCGGTGGCGCCATTGTGAAACTGCTTTCCGGGAATCTATGTTGGTGAGCGCTCAGAGGCGGCGGCTATTGCAGTTAGCGGCAGTCGGCATCACAACCATTTTTCTTCCCGCTTGTCGAAATGACGAGCCAGTAGATTTAGTGCAGGGTGATCGCTTTCCGGATATTGTGCTGCCGACTTTGGACGGCCATATAACGGTGCCTGCTACCTACCAAAATGTTGCGTTAGTGGTTAATTTTTGGGCCACTTGGTGTGAACCCTGTCGGCGCGAAATGCCCAGCCTGGAAAAGCTAAGCACAGTTTTTTACCCAAAGGATTTACTGGTCATCGGGATCTCGGTTGATAGCGATCGCAATCTGGCACGCGAATTTAGTTTACGTTACAAACTTACTATTCCCATGCTGTCAGATAGCAATCAGGCTCTATCAAGCGGGATTCTGCGAATACCCGCTTTTCCTATAACCTATTTGCTGAGGCGGGATCGCACCATTGCCCGTATTATCGTTGGTGCGCGGGATTGGGTGGATACAGGAATGGTCAGTGAAATCGAAGGATTACTGGCGGTGCGGCGCAGGGGGTAGAGGATAAATTTTTAGGAGCGCCGCCCTAAGGCGCGTGAACAGTGCGACGCAGCCGTTCCTCAAAAATTTGTCTCTGCATTCTGATTGCTTAGCGCGTTGTTATAAAATTAACGGGGTGGAAAATTCCTGGCCGCTAGTGAGCGGATGGTATTGGCAGGCAGATGAATATGGATCAAGATGAAAATAAGGCAAGCATGGAAATACACCCAGAAATTTCCTTGCCCAAGCCGCAGCCGACGTTACTCAGCGGTATGTCTTTGCGGAAAAAAGGGGGCTGGGTGTTGATCATTTTCGTGATCTATACCCTTACTGCCGGCTTCATCATGAGTAGGGAACGCAACGCCCTCTTTTTGAATCTTCAGCAGATAGAGGCAGTGCATGCAGATGAGGAGCGTCAGCTCGGCCTCAACATGTTGGTGACACGTGCTATTCTCATTGTGAACGAAAATTACTATTCCCCAAGCATGGAAAATGCTGACGGTCTAAATACTGCTGCGCGTAGCGTTGCAGTGCAAATAGAGGCGGTATTATCAAGCCTGAACAAGGTAGCGCAGTCTTACCCTCTTCTTCTTGATGATGTTGCCGCACTTCGGGCAAACCTGGAAGTGCTCTCCAATAAGACACCCAGCCGGGCGACCATAACTGAAGTCCGCAGCAACTTGCACAGGCTTGTAATCGGCCTGGGTCAAGTCACCACTTTAATGCGGAGCCATAAACAGACTTTGCTGGAGCGGTATCGCAAGACGTTCGACAGGCTTTCGCAGTTATGGTCGTTCACCGCAGCTATCGGTATCGCATTTCTCGGCGGGCTGGTGATGTTTTTCGTCACCCGGCTCTCCGGGGATATTCAGCGCGTCCAATCTCGTGCTTTGGCAATCATCGACGGATACCGCGGCAAGCCGTTGGCGGTGACCCGCTATGACGAACTGGGCGCGCTCATGGAAGCGGTTAACAGGATGCAACTTGAGTTGCGCCAACACGAGATGCAGATGGAGCTCATCAGGCAGCAGCGGTTTCATAAGGAAAAAATGGCGGCGGTTGGTTCACTCGCCGCCGTCGTGGCACACGAGATAAACAATCCGCTGTCAGCCATCGTGGGAGCGGCCCGGCTAATGTCGGAGTTGTGCGATACTCATGGAGACGGCGACAGTCAATATATTCAGCAGGCCGAGGTTATTCTTGCACAAGCCACGCGGGTGATGAATATTACACGCCAGATATCCGAATTTTCGCGGCCACAGTCAGCTAAGCCAGAGGCCGAGCTTCTGGATCTAAATAACCTGATCCGTAGTACTGCTAAATTCATCAGCTTTGATCGGCGCTTCAGCTCCATTGACATGGTGCTCAACCTCGACGCGCAGCTTCCGGCAGTGCATGCAGTGGGTGACCACATCACGCAGGTGGTTATGAATCTGCTTATCAATGCAGCGGACGCTTCCGAGGGTAGAATTGACCCGAGGCCACGCATCGTTATATCGACCAGTCGCTACGAGAAAGGTGTTGTGGTGACAGTCACCGACAATGGTGCGGGGATGGATAAGGCTACACTCAACCGCGTGTTCGAGGAGTACTTCACCACTAAACCCATGGGCAAGGGTAGCGGCATAGGCATGGCAGTCTCGAAATCACTGATTGAATCTGGCGGTGGTACCATCAGCATAGAATCAGAACTGGGAATCGGAACGACAGTGACCCTGCTGCTCCCAATTGCGGCTGGTGACACCGCTTAAATATTTTCGGGTTGAAAGACAACATGGACTCGGTATTACATTTCGGCAAACGAAAAACGCTCATCGTGGACACCTTTGTGTTTAGAGCGCATGGTTACCGGTGGCTTCAAGGAGGTATGGCATGCATGTGCTGGTGATTGATGATGAAGCCGCTTTACGGCAGATACTTTCGAACCTGGTCGGTCGCGCTGGTTATTCGGTCGATGTGGCTGCGACCGCAGCCGAAGCAACTGCCAAGCTTGTCCGTGGTGATGTGGACGTGGCGCTGTGCGATGTCCGCCTGCCTGATGGCGATGGGATTGAACTGGTTCGTAGTTTCAAGGCGAAAGGCAGTGGGGTCGACACCCAGTTTATTATGGTGACAGCTTTTGCCTCGATGGAGACGGCGGTGGAGGCGCTGCGGGCGGGTGCCACAGACTATATCGTCAAGCCAGTACATAACGAAGAGTTGCTGCATAGGTTAGCTCAGATCGATGCGATGAGCGGCCTGCGGGCGGAGAACAAGGCACTGCGTAGCCTGGTTACCGGCAGCAGTGGGTTATATCGATTTAATTCGCCTTCCATGCAGCAAGTTGACCGTCTGGTGAGCAAGGTTGCAGTTACCAACAGCACCGTGCTTATCACCGGTGAGAGCGGCACCGGAAAAGGCGTTGTCGCCCGATCAATCCACGAACAGAGCCCGCGCTCGGCCTTTCCGTTTATTCCGGTGAATTGCAGTGCGATTCCAGAAAACCTGATCGAGAGCGAATTCTTCGGTCACGCCAAGGGTGCGTTTACAGGGGCAGACCGGGCACATAAGGGATTATTTGCCCAAGCTGACCGAGGCACAATTTTTCTCGACGAGATCGGGGAACTCCCGCTGCATTTGCAGACCAAATTACTTCATGTGATCGAAGACAAGCAGATTCGCCCGTTGGGTAGCGAGCAGACGCGCAGTATTGATGCGCGCATCATCGCCGCCACCAACCGCAACTTGGAAGCAATGGTGAAGGAAAACAAGTTTCGCGAGGATTTGTATTTTCGGCTAAGCATGTTCCACATCCATATTCCCCCATTACGCGAACGCCGCAGCGACATCGGCGGTTTGACCCGGCACCTACTGCATAATAATATTGGCACTGCTTCTTTGGGGGGCGTACTGGAAATTGATCCGGATGCTGAAGAAATTCTGCAGTCATACAACTGGCCGGGTAACGTCAGGCAGTTGGAGAACGTCATTAACCGCGCCTATATCCTGGCCGACGGTGGTCGCATTACATTGGCAGATATGCCGCCGGAAATTTCGCGCCAAGATGTTACCCCGAAAGGCCTTGGGGCGTTTGCTGAAAGAGGCGGAGATTTGCGTGACCAGATGCGTTGGATCGAAGCCGGGATTATAGCCAAGGCACTCGACGAAGCGAACGGGGATCGCAAGGTAGCCGCGCAAAGACTCGGTATCGGACTGTCCAGCCTCTATCGCAAGCTGGAGGAATTGGCGGACATAGGTAATATGCATGGCATATAATGCCATTTGGGACGCAGCTAAGTATCGGAAAGCTTCTAGTGCTTAAGCTTAAGATCGCCAAGCACCTTTTTTAAAATCGGCTGATTCACCAAATCAGTATTTCGATCATTTACCTCGTTAACGACGTTAACGCACTGTTTTTCAATTGGCTGAACAAAATATGGGTAGCTTCTGAGGCCTCCCCTCAAAATTGCAGTGCGGTGTGGTCATACCAGGCACTC